>Ga0134121_10000531_pt1 | contig 42791 bp, 48 predicted proteins | sample KB301_FD_96463 | JGI IMG/M metagenome (GOLD analysis project Ga0134121, IMG submission 96463) | Terrestrial soil microbial communities without Nitrogen fertilizer from Kellogg Biological Station, Michigan, USA - KB3-0-1 | ecosystem: Environmental > Terrestrial > Soil > Unclassified ...
ACGGCCTTGTGATCATCGCTCATTCAGGCTTCGCGGCCCCGCTTTTGATCCACTGGGGAACTGCGCTTTACATGATTATCGTTGCCGCATTCCTTCTTAGAAAGAAGAGACACTGATTTATTCGGGGTTAGCTTCTGGAGGAATCATACGCGCGTTTTGCCTTGAGAGGGTTATAGCATCATCCTGTTCATTGGCTTTACCGCCCAATCTTTTCCACAAGATGTTTGCGATTGTCCAGGGCGTCAAAATTGTCTGGCCAGTACTCAACCATCCGTACGATCTTTCCATCCCGCACCGTGAAGAACGATATAGCTCGGGCTTGCTGAACCCCATCAGTAACGGAAACATCGCTAACAGCTTCGTTATCGTCTCCCACGATCCGGTTGACTGAAAAATGCCAGCGGCCATGCGCGGGATACTGTTCGTTCATCGCTGCATAATTATCTCGACCTCTGATGCGCTCTCCTGACTGTGGCCACTCAAGGACATAATCGTCGCTTAAGATTGAACCGACTGATCGGAAATCGTTGGTCGCCATCAATTCCCAGAATTTTTCGGTTAACTCAACCGCTCTTGTGTTCATTTTGGACTCCATCGCGGGACCCTGTTCCTGGACGAGGTCGGTGATATGCTACTCGAAGTGCAACCAAAACTCTTGCGAACGCTGGAGGAACAACATACGAGCTGGTTGAGCTTAGAGAGAAACGTTCATGTGGCTTAGCTTTCGCTGTTAAGCAGAGATCTAACCTGGCCTACAACTTCGCGAACAGAAAAGGGCTTCACGATGTAGTAATTTGCTCCAACATTCTCACTGATATCGTTCGGAACAACTTTGGCAGTGATGATCACAATCGGTGTGTGATGGGTCGCTTGCTCTTTACGCAGGCGGCGGCAGATTTCCAAACCATTCATGCCAGGCAGGAGTAGATCGAGAAGTATCAACGACGGCGGGTTTGTGCGATCGAGTGAAGCTTTCAATCCCTCTTCACCTGTCAAAACTGCGCGCGTGGTGAATCCGGCTCTCTCCAGGGAATAGCAGAGCACCTCTGCGATATCCGGTTCGTCTTCGATGATTAGTACTGGTCCCGTCATCGTGATCTCGAACCACGGCCGCACTTCCCGCGGCGCACGAACAATGACTCAAATGAAGTTACTCAGCGAGCGTTAACGGGCTGTAAAAGGTGAATTAAGGAATTGTTACGGAAGATCGGATCCGATCGCGGACGACGTGAAATGATTCGCGTGCCCGTAACCGAGCTGCGACCTAAATATGAGACAGATGATAATAACGTTGTTAGGGAAGTCACGTTGCTGATTACCGGATTCCGAAGCTTCAGATTGCTCGCGCGAGATCGCTCCGGCTATAGAAAGCTCACCGAGCGCAACCAGCGCAACAGAGTTGATTAATTCGATACAAGTGATCTCTTGGGCCACTCACCTCGACGGATTTCAGGGTCTGGATCCATTACGCTCAATTTATCTGAGGACCAGAGGAGGCGGGTAAAGTTTTGCCTGGTTGCATTCGTCGGTGGGTTAAGGAGACATCCGCGGTTCTTGCTGGTATAGGTTCTTATGGTGGAGCCTGCTCGTTATGGAATGGAGTTTGAGGTTTGACGGTGCCCGTGGTCGAGCCTCGTTGTTTCGTGACGCGACGGTTTTACGTTCGCGGATCTGTATTGAATCGTGGCGAGGCGATCGAACAGAATCGATGTTTTGTCACGAGCTCCGAATGACACTAACGGTCAGCAAAGGTGAGCAAGCATTAGTTCGCCGTGGAGGGCCGTGTTGTGATGGGAAAACACATATCTCGTGAAAAGCATTGGATAACCCAGGAAAAATGGTACTAAAAGATAGGGGGGTCGAGTCTCCCCGATTCTTTAATTTTTTCGAGACTCTTGGAAATCTGAGTGCTCAAATACACAATTTTATCTAGATCTGATAAAGCTTTGACCGCTAGCTTGTCGTCTTCAGCACTCGCTTCTTTGAACACGCGATTATGAGCAAACTCCACAATCGTATTATCCAATGTATCCAAAAGTCCTTTTACCTGGGTTAGATCGGTATGGATCTCAGTAGGTTTTATGTCAGGATTGGTCGGCTTCGATTCTGTAAGATTCTCTTGCAGTCGTTTCGCTCGAAAAAGAATTTCGATCATCGCTATGGCAGTGTCCTCTACCTTGAGCTTGCCTGACTTCTCAATTGATTCTGCCAGAGCATTATTAGTCTCTTGTAATTTATTGAAGTCCTCTTGAACCTGAGCCAGGCGGACTTTCGGATCAATCCGCTTTCTGGTGGTTTTGGAATTCGACTTTCCGGTTCTAAGAATCCCAAGGTTGAATATGCGCTGCTCAAGGTCAGCTTCATTGCTTTGCGCATGAACAATCATCTGTGAAACTTGGAAGATCAACATAATACTGAGGGCGTATCTCGTGAGTCGTGTTGACGTATTCATTATATCCTCCAGTGTTCAAAATCTGTTGTGACCGTAACGCTGGGAGTGATCCAAGGTTCCTTAAGATGTCATTGAATTTCAATCAAACGAGTTCTCATCCATTTTGCTGGCACAAGTGTATGCAAATGGAAAACAAACTGCCGAAGCATCTAATAGCTCGGCTGTCTTTATCGGATTTGCCGTCATTACTTCTTGTTGCTGTGTTAGTTATTGGAGGCGGCGATCGGAATCGAACCGATGAATAAAGGTTTTGCAGTCTTAAAGAGCCATTTTCAAGGCGTTCACTTGCGTTGGCTTAAGTCTTGATCCAATTAGACTTCACCTCACTGGCCCTCCCATTCTGTCTGTGTTAGTTTCATTCCGTTCAGAAGCGTTTGCACACTTTTCTGCACGCTTCTATAAGACTGAAATGTCGGACTCGAGCCCTTTTGCGTTGGAAGGTAAAGTGACCGTCGATCGCACGGAACTGGAATGGAGATATGAGCCAACGGATTTCTTCGAGGCACCATACCGACATGGGGAACGTGACTTCGAACTAAAGATCGAGAGTGGTACAGCCGTGGCAAACTTGGGCGTAACCACGGAACCTCCGCCATCAGATCTCGACGCGCGCGTGCGAGCCCTTGTCAAGAGCCTTTTCTTAGTTAGACAGCTTCAGTTACATAAGAATTACAAACTCGAAGGGCCGAAGATTGTCCGGTATTCATCAGGCATCAAGAACGTGACCCTAGAAGTTGGAAGCGCTGTTCTTGCCCTTACCGGTGGCCGGGTAGACTTCACGATCCACGATGCCGCAGGTAATCTTGTCCGTGACTCAAAGGCTGAACGAATCGCTCAAGACACTTCCTTGTTGGATGTTTTGGCTCCGAAGCTTCAACATTCGTCAACCCTCCAGAGCCTCTTTGACAGCTATTCAAGATCAGTAGCTGACCCTGCTGACGAGTTCACACACCTTTACGAGATTCGCGACGCGCTTTCCACCTATTTAGGCGGCAAACCGCGCACACTTCGTGCTCTCGGCATCTCTGAAAGCGACTGGAGTCGATTTGGGTTTCTCACGAACGCGGAACGCCTTGAGCAAAGTCGTCATCGAGGTAATCACCCGATTGGTCGCAGGCAAGCAACCGACGAAGAGTTGAATGAGGCTCGAACGCTTGCGCGTCAGTGGATTATCGCGTTCGCGCGGAAGGTGTGACTTCAGTTCGCAGCGGAGGACAGAAGAACGAATATGCGGCATCCCTGGTAATACATGGAGCCGGTATTCACTCTGATTTACTGAGTTGGCACACTCCCGGCACACAGGCATACAAAGGCTGTGGAGAATAGCTTTCGAGTGGCAAGGTCAAAACTAAAACCTCAACCATCTTGAGGAAACATGGATTTTGTCGAAGCCCCAAAAAGTGATCTAGCTGTTGGTGAATCCAAAACACGCACTCCGGCGTATGCAGGTTTTGACTCTAATACCGACAAAATCTTAAACCTTTTCAAGTTCAGGGTTCGAGGCGTTCAGAACTTTTATGATGAACTGAAAACTACCGTTGAACCCCGAATCGAGACACTCTGCGCACAACTCGCAGAGTCGCGAACTGAAGACGTTCGTTTAGGAATTCGCAGAGAAGCATGCGACGCAATAGCACACGAACTCTCAGAAATCGTTCTTAAGCCCGTACAACAATTTAATGAGGGATTGTTGATACTAAACCAATGGATTCCGATATTGCTGGTCACAATAGTGGAGGCGTATTTAAAGGACGTAAGAATTTTTGAGGCAAAGGTAAACCCAGCTATCATGGAATCCTCTGATCAATCCGTGACATATGGTGAAGTAGTAAGGTCGCTTTCAATTAACGATCTAGCAGAAGAAATGCAATCTCGATGGGCCAGAAATTTTGTCGATGATGGTGGTCCAGCTCGTTGGATAGACAAACTCACTAGAATGGGGGCGCGATCTTATGAACCAGATACCGCCAAAAAAATGGAAATCCTTTGGGGGCTTCGGCATGTGATAGTTCATTCAGCAGGGATAGCTACGCCTGAGTTTGTTCGTCGCCACCCTGAGTTCGGAGCCAGCATTGGAAAGAACGTCGTGGTACGCATCGATCAAATATCGGAATGGATCAAGGTGATCTACGACTTTGTCGACGTAACCGATTCTTATTTTGCGCGGCGGTATGCGACGGCATTGCAGACGAAGGACACCAACAACGTAAGAACATAGTGTGCATTAAGACTCTTAGGTTCCTTAACGAATTCGGATATGAGTGACAGTGTAGATTACGAAAAGGTTACACGTGCCATCTTTCAGACGTTAGTAGATCAAGATCAAGCACAGAATATTTCTGTTGAGCACAACAAACAGCTTCAAGGCAAATACCTTTCACATCAGTGCGATGTTTATTGGAAGTTTGAAAGCGCAGGAATGGAATATTCAACTATCGTCGAGTGCAAGAACTGGAACAAGCGCCTAAAACAAGAAAATCTTTTAGCTTTCAGGGCGAAACTTGAAGACCTGAACTATCCGAAAGGCGTAATAGTCACGCGCAGCGGGTACCAAAAAGGTGCTGTGCGGTATGCAAAAGCTCACGGCATTCTTCTTTATGAGTTATTTGAAGCACCTCCGAGACCACCTTTGGTTGTCAAGGAGGGAAGTTTTGGCACGATCGAGCTAAAGTTTGAACGAGCGAGGAAAGGATTCCCGCCACGTTTTATCCGCATCTGGACTTACTTTGAGCTTAAGTACGAAAACACTGAATACTATCTCGACCCACAGTGGTTCGAAGAACACACCAAACACCTGTCGCCGCAGGCCAAAGAGGAGATTAAGCATCTCAGAATAGAGATGCGGCCGGCTCTCATAAAACTTTTTGATGACAAATCGAATGAGATTGGAAATGTTTTAAAGCTATATATGGCAAAGTCAAAAGAAATGCACAAACTTAAGGTCGCTAGCGACAGGTTTGTACATCATTTTGACAGTCCCACGTTCATTGCAACCTACAACGAGTTGCTTCCTTACGTAAAGATAAACAGCACTGTCGCTAATCTGAGGATTATCCAGCATGAACCAATTGAGCACGCAATGAAAACGGTTGGTTTTGTTAACTTTATTCTAAGAAACTTACAAGACGGCACCGATCAAGTTGTCCCCATAGAGGAGAATGAAAGCAAGAAAAGTAGCAGCTCTTAGACCAAAATTTCTGAGTCTCTTTAGCAAGCGCATCACGAAAGCGCGTGGGAACGTCGATTAAGTTTGAGGGCAGCGTCAGAACTTCACAGCGACTAGTTCACAAATGATGCATTAACTCGCGGCGACAATAATCGCTAGGATGACGCCTCCAACGACGATTAGTACGCCGCCAAAGAAGATTTTAACTGTAACTGAATAACGCGTCCGATCATTATCTCGAATATCGAGAGATCGGAAGAGCGCAACAAGTTGGACCACGATCCCGATCACCACCACAGCGGCAGCAAAAGCCCCCCTCCCGGTCCACTGACCCGGATTTTCAAGCCCCCAGAACCGCAGAAAGTACAACGAAAAACCGAGGAAAACAGTTATCGCTGTTACGAGGGCGGCCCGATAACCATCCGGTAATACTTGGGAAGTGTGAGTTTCAGACTCCTGATCCATATGTCACCTCCAACTTAAATCGACTTGATTTTATTTTGAGTCTACGAAGAGCGTTGCACCAACAACAGGGCGCTACCGCAATTTTATTTGCCCCCGCAGTAGCGCCCTTTTCGGCCTCATACCTGGGCGTCGTACTGGGCGTCGCATGAGGCTTCGCGGATTTCCTGAATGTTTAAATTTCGATCAGGGCGAGATCGAGGAAGCTGGAGTCTATACCTCTTGTATGTACTTGGGAATGGACTATCCCAGCCAAAGCGATAAATATTTTCGGTGCGGCAAATGTCCACGGCATAGTGTCACGCGCCTCACGTTCAGACTCTCCAGCCTGATTGCACCTAAGCTCAGCTTTCCTGATGGAAGAAAAGGGCGTTGCCACTTCCCCCCACCAAGGCGGCAACGCCCTTGCCCCTAGAGTGTATGCGAGGCTCACGGGCAATAGTCCGGTATCTTCTCCGTGTAAAGAAAACCCCTCGATAGTTGTTTTTGCGATCCGGCCTAAGAGAACCTCAACCGTCACGTTCAATCGCTTGGCCCATTCCCGCAAGAACGCCATGTACTCAGGCGTGAGTTCTAGATCATCTAAAAGCATGACACTTTAAAGTGGAGCGTCGCCGTCGCCTCACCACGGCAGCGACGCCCCCAGCCTCACAACTCTGGGCGAGGGTGTGAGGCACAAAGCGGTTTATAGCTGTGTGTAAATAGACATCGCAACGCTACACCGAGATCGGATGATCTCAGTCATTGCCAAGATTTCTACAGCGGGCACACTTCATTCTTTGCGCCAAGTGGGGCGGCGCATCACTTCACCGACAAATTAAACGACTCAGTTAGCGACCGACCAAACTAATGATCATCAAGAGAACCGTTGTGGTAATGCTGGGTGGCGGTGGCGGCTGAGGCGTCACCACGCCCATCGTAGGAACTTCTCCGGCCAAAGTTGGAATACTAAGGGCAACTACCAAAGCCGCCGCCATTGCAAGTCGTTTCATATCCGACCTCCAGTTAGGAATTGCCAAACTTTTTACATCGGCGGCAACTAAAGCAAAAGCAAAAGAATCCTTGCAAGGAAAGCCCGTGGCGCACTACTATCCCGCTCGCAGTTCACTTTTTTTTCCTCACTTTAACCACTCGCAGAGACGATTTCGATGTAGTGGATTTTGCACCTACTCCGCTTCCCTCAAAACCCTAATAGTGCCAGCAGGAGATTACCCGTTGGTGTTAGCGCTCGATCACCCGACAGGTTGATCGAATATTCCGGCAATCTGCTACGGTGCCCTGCTTATGAAGGCAACTAAGCGCGGAATCACTTCTTGTGGCGCTTCCTCCATCAGCCAATGACCTTTGCCTTTGATAACCACACCTTCGACGTTCGTATCCACGAGGCGTGCTTGCTCAATGAGAAATTCTCCCGAAGCTTTCTCGCCGGTCAGCACCAGCATCGGCATCGTTAACTTAGTCTGCGCAAACTCAGCGAAGTCTTTCGCGTCCTGTTCGAAGCTACGGAAGACTTCGAAGCCCGCTCGCATCGCCCCGGGTTGCGCATACGACCTGGCATAGAAGCGACGATCGCCTTCCGGTATAGAGTGTTTTGGATCGGCGGCGAAGTCATTCCAAAAGTGTTCGAAGTAGATCCGTTCGCGTCCGGTCACCAATTTGAGCGGGGTCTCGCCATAAAAATGGAAGTGCCAGAGATCCCGCAGCAACCACACCGTCGTCCAATCACCAACGCCGGGAAGAAAGGCGTCCATCAAGACGATCCGGTCGACTTCCTTTGGGTATTGCGCGGCGTAGGCGTAGGCAACCATTAAGCCGATGTCATGACCAACGACAATCGCGTGTTGATAGCCGAGCGATTGGGCCAGGGCATAAACATCCTGGGCCATTGTCTTCTTGTTGTAACCAGTCGTTGGCTTAGACGACTGGCCGAACCCGCGCAGATCGGGCGCGATCACAGTATGAGATTTCGCCACTTCAACCATTAGCGGCCTCCACATATGACTGTTCTGGGCATAACCGTGTAGCAGAATAACTAGATCGCCTTTGCCTGCGATCAGATAGTGCAGCTTGACGCCGTTCACATTCGCGAAACGATCACTGATTTGAGTCTGCGCCTGCGCCGCGGCAGGGGTGGTCAGTGTCAGAACAAGCAACGCGCTGCTAAGGGCCAAACGTAAGAGAAACCTCATCGAAGCTCCTTTGTATGATTTGGGTGTTGGCAAATGGATTGTAGATGGGAAGGGTTCGTATAGCGAATGGTCATTCCGATTTAAAGCTGATAATGGAATATTCACGAGAGATATGACTTAAGCGGCTTATTAGCAAGTCGGGAACCGTCCTTTAATTTAAACAGATGGTTTATAGAGGAGATCCTGAATGCCACGAAAGCGAATCTTGTGTACAGAAGACGATCCCGATTCGCGGGATATGCTTGTTCTCTTGCTGCGTAACAACGGCTTTGAAGTTTGGTGTGCGACAAACGGCAATGACGCGAGGGAAATGACGATAGATGAAACGTACAGCATTCATCAATTGATCGAACATCTTTTCAACCTCGCGATGCGTATGATGACAATCCGGGCACTCGTAGTCTCCATAGTTCACTACGATCACTGACGCATCGATCGGCCCGATCGCGTGGTCACGATCGTTGACGGGGATAGCAAGGGTTAATTTCTTTACGTGACTCATGCGCTGGTCCAACTATCGAATTGATCAGGTTACCCTACGGCATATCTGTTCTTGATCTCACGGGGATGCTCCTCGAAGTTGCCGGAGTTCGGCGGGTATGTGGCCGGCAATGGTGGCGGTGATGCTCCCGGTGCGAAAACACAATTCTGGGTTCGGTCATGCTCTCACTCCAAAAGTGTCAACCCTGATTGTTGACCATTACGCGTGTAACCAACTTGCTCAATTCACGCAGCCACAGCACAGAGCTCGCAACAGCCGCGCAGAACAGCCAATCGCGCCAGCTCAAGCTCACCGTCGAAAACGCTCGCTGCAAGATTTGCGTCGCAGGAGCGGCAATCGTGAACTGGGGGCGCTACTTTGAATACGCCACTTCGATCACTGGTTCATCTGAGAGGCGAGCGTTACTCGTGAACCTTGTCCGTTCTGCGCTGGGTGCTCAGCTCGTTTAGTTACGCTTCCATCCGTGGATTCGAGATCTCTGTAGCTTTCACTTTCCGAAGGGAATCCTCCGGATTTGACATCATTGTCGTAGGCGTTCAGTGCCGTGCGAATGACTTCGAAAGTGTTCGCGTACACTCTCAGGAACTTTGGTTTGAAGCCGGGATTAAGACCGAGTACATCCTGGTAGACCAAAACCTGTCCGCTCACATATGTTCCCGCTCCAATACCTATAGTTGGAATCTTGAGAAGCTCCGTTACTCTTCGCGCTCCTTGCGCCGGCACACACTCGAGCACAATCGCGAAGCATCCGGCATCTTCCAGCTCGCGCGCCTCGGCGGTCAGAACTTTCACAGCCGCGTTCGTGCGAGCCTGCACTTTCATTCCTCCTAACCCGTGAACTGACTGCGGTGTGAGCCCCAGATGGCCCATCACTGGCACGCCGGAATCGACGATGTGCCGAACAATCTCGGCATGCCCACGCACACCTTCAAGTTTCACCGCCTGAGCTCCGGCGCCCATGAGTTCATGCACCGCATCCATCGCATCTTTCAGGCCTTTACGATATGAAAGAAACGGCAGGTCTGCGACGATGAATTTTTCCGGGGCGCCTTTGGCCACGGCTGCTGTGTGTAACGCCATCATCGCAGTCGTGGCGGAAAGGGTGGTCGGGTACCCGTGCATCGTCATGGCCAGGCTGTCGCCGACAAGGATGCAGTCGATATTCGAGTCCGCCACGGCGCGAGCGCTCGAGTAGTCGTAGCAAGTGACCATCGAGATCTTGCGTCCTTCGTCTTTCATCTTCTGAAAATCCCGGACGTTCATAGCCATACCAATTCCTTTACTGATCGTAGTGATCGAATTAGAACCAGCCCAGTGCAATCATCGGTCCCATCCGGAAAACATGCACAACTCAACTACGCGCCCTAACGCAAACCTCATCTGAGACCCCTTTGCCGGAATTGCCGGGACATCAGAACTCAATTTCAGGATCACCTTCCGACACTTCACCATACTTGCTGGACCATCTACACTGGATCTCGTTCATAATTCATTCAACCGACAGTGGCGGATGTATTGCTCTAATATTTCTCATGATCGTACATGCCTTACCACTAATTGAAACCACTGCCAGCAGAGAGCTCGATCTGTATTTTCTTGATCTCACGCTTGCACTTGCCGCCAAAGGTGAAGGTCAGGTAAGGCCGAACCCGCTGGTCGGCGCCGTCGTTGTCAAGAATGGCATCATTGTTGGCGAGGGGTTTCATCGCTATGAGGGAGTCAAACACGCCGAGGTGTTGGCGCTTGAAGAAGCCGGTCTGCTCGCGAGAGGCGCAACTGTCTACGTTAATCTGGAGCCCTGTTGCCATCGAGGGAATGGCAAGCGCACTCCTCCTTGCTGCGATGCTTTGATCGCGGCGGGCGTGAAAAGGGTCGTCTGCTGCATCACAGATCCGAATCCCAGAGTTAACGGTAGAGGCCTCGCTCTACTGCGCGAGGCGGGCATCGCAGTGACAGTCGGCCCCAGGACTTCCGCGGCGCGATTGCTCAACGCCGAATACCTGAGATCTATGATCAACTCAAACGCCTCACCCTCTCTGGCTTTGATGGAACTGCTCTTTTGATTCTCCATCCACGTTCCGGCAATTCCGGCAATAGCCACTCTTCAAAGTAAAAATCCCGCGCTTATTCAATCAAAGCCGCAGCCGTTCTCTTTGGTATATCCGTTGCCCTGACACGGACCGATGAATTATTCCCACTCGAAAAAAGAGACCAGAGAGGAAAGCATTTATGTCATTTAATAAACCGATACGTCGCATTGCAATTGTCGGTACGGGCGTGATTGGCGCGAGTTGGGCCGCGCAGTACCTGGCCCGGGGGTTCGATGTTGTTGCTACAGACCCTGGGCCAAATGCTGAGGCGAGTCTGCGCAAATACATCGACGAAGCGTGGCCGGCGCTCACTGATATCGGTCTCTCCCCCGGCGCATCACGCGACCGTCTTAGTTTCACGACTGATATGAAAGAAGCACTGTCGCAAGCCGACTTCGTGCAGGAAAACGCGCCGGAGCGAGTCGATTTCAAGATCAAGTTGTTTGCAGATATGGATGACGCCACGCCGGTGGACTCGATCATTGCGTCGAGTTCATCGGGCATAACACCGAGCGTGATGCAGTCGAATGCCAAGCACCCTGAGCGGATCCTGGTAGGTCATCCGTTCAATCCGCCGCACATCATCCCGTTAGTTGAAGTAGTGGGTGGTACGAAGACGTCACCTGAAGCAGTTCAACGAGCAATCGCGTTCTATGCGTCGATCGGAAAGAAACCGATTCTTTTGCACAAAGAACTTCCCGGGCACGTTGGCAATCGATTGCAGGCTGCACTCTATAAGGAGGTCTTGTATCTCATTCAACAGGGCATTTTGAGTGTCAGCGACGCGGACGATGCAGTGAGTTATGGCCCAGGACTGCGATGGGGTGTGATGGGGCCCAGTTTGCAATGGCACCTCGGCGGTGGTCCGGGCGGAATCAAACATTTTGCGGAACACCTCATGCCCGGATTGGAAGGCATGATCAAGACCCTGCAACCTCCTGATTTCACTGACGAGCTCAGGAAGACGATTGTCGATGGTGTTTTGCAGATTGCGGGAAACCGTTCGGTAGATCAGCTTGCACAAGACGAAAACGAAATACTTCTCGGACTCATTAAGCTGCGTGAAAAAAAATCAACAGCCCCGACAACCAATAGAGGCGCTAAAACCGGCCAACGCGTGTTCTTCCTTGATGTCAGCGGTGGCCGCATTGAGTCTCTCAACACGGATGGCTCCGATCGTCGTGTGATTCTCGATGGACTCAAGAGAATTCCGGACGGCATCGAGGTCGACGCTGAAGCCAGGCACATCTACTGGACCAACATGGGAAATCCGAAAGCTAACGATGGCTCAATCGAGCGCTCTGATCTCGATGGGACGAATCGCCAAACGATTGTGTCGCCCGGAGCAACATTCACCCCGAAGCAAATGAAGCTCGATAAACAAGGCGGCAAGATCTACTGGTCGGATCGCGAGGGAATGCGCGTAATGCGTTCAAATCTTGATGGATCGGAGATCGAGACTCTCGTGGATTCGAGTAAAGGTGACGCACGGCCGGGTCACGACGAGACCAAATGGTGCGTCGGAATAGCTGTCGACCACGACGGGGGCAAAATTTATTGGACGCAAAAAGGGGCAGACAACGCCAACCAGGGTTGCATCTTCCGCGCGAATATCGAAATTCCGAAGGGTGAGAGTCCAGCAAATCGCACAGATATCGAGGTGCTGTTCGACAATTTGCCGGAGCCCATCGATCTCGATCTGGATCTCTCTCAGCGAATGATCTACTGGACCGACCGTGGCAACGCGCCACGTGGTAACACTGTGAGTCGCGCGCGCCTGGATGGTAAGAGCCAGGAGATCCTGGTTAGCGATTTGATGGAGGGAATTGGACTATCGCTCGATTTGAAAAACGGGCGGATGTTCTTCTCCGATCTCGCTGGTTCTGTGTACTCAGCCAGGCTCGACGGCTCGGAAAAGAGAGCATTGCTCATGGCCCAGGGGAATTTGACAGGCGTTGCCTACGCGGATCTTACGCAAACCAGGGCGAAGGCAGCAGGCAATGATGGTCCACGTCTCATTGCGTGACACGGCAATTAAATATCGGATTGATAAGGAGATTGAAATGACATCACCAGCACCTAAGGACACCAAGCCACACAAGCCACTGCCGGCGCCGAACAGCGACTTCTATGACTTCGCGAGTGACCTGCCCGCCGAGGAACTCGCAATCGTGAAGAAGGTGCGCGAGTACATGGAGACGAAAGTCGCACCAATTATCAACAAGTACTGGGTCGAAGACTCATTTCCATTCGAGCTGCTCCCGTCGTACAAAGAGCTGGGCATCGCCGGAGTTGGCTTGAACGGCTACGGCTGCCCGGGCGGAAGCCCGCTCCTGAGCGGCCTGCTCGCCATGGAGATCGCGCGGACTGACGTTTCCTTCTGTACCTTCCATGGCGTGCACACAGGTCTCGCGATGAATTCCATCTACCTCAACGGCACCGAAGAGCAGAAGCAGAAATGGCTGCCGCCGATGGCGCGCATGGAAAAGGTCGGCTGCTTCGCGCTGACCGAGCCACTGGTGGGCTCCGGTACTGCCGGGGGCCTGACAACAACGGCGAAGCGCGAAGGCGACACCTGGATCCTCAATGGCCAGAAGCGCTGGATTGGCAATGCTCCGTGGTGCGACATCTCGATCATCTGGGCGCGCGACGTCGCCGACAATCAGGTAAAGGGCTTCATCGTCGAGAACAAGACGACGCCTGGGTTCAGCGTCGAGAAGATTCAGAACAAGATCGCGCTGAAGGTGGTCCAGAACGGCCAGATCACGATGCAGGACTGCCGGATCCCCGACGCCAATCGCCTTCAGGGGGCCACGGGAACGTTTCGCGACGCCGCGCACGTGCTGCGTGGGACGCGCCATGGCTCAGCATGGGAAATCACGGGTTGCCAGATGGGTGCCTATGAGAACGCCCTCAAGTACGCCCAGGAACGATTGCAGTTCGGAAAGCCGATCGGGTCATTCCAGCTCATCCAGGAACTTCTGGCGAAGATGTTGGGAAACATCGTTGCTTGTCAGTGCATGGTCGCTCGTTCGGTGCAGCTTGAAGCCGAAGGCAAACTGAACGACGCGCAGGCGGCGATTGCCAAAGCGTTCTGCACATCGAAGGCGCGCGAAACGGTTTCAAAGGCGCGCGAACTGCTGGGTGGTAACGGGATCCTGGTTGACTACAACGTGGCGCGTTTCTTTGCGGATGCCGAGGCAATCTATTCATACGAAGGCACGTTCCAGATGCAAAACCTGATCATCGGTAAAGCGATTACCGGGTTCAGCGCTTTTGTTTGATAGGCACGACAACTGAAGTTTGAAGACAGGAGAGGAAGACATGAGTTCACCAGCGGCGGCATTAAAACTCGAGAACGTTTTGTACGAGAAGAAGGACGGCATCGCATACGTGACACTCAACCGTCCGAAAGTACTGAATGCTTTGAACAAGGCAACCTGGCAGGATTTGCGAACAGCGTTCGAGGATGCGCGTGACGATGCCAACGTCCGCGGCATCATCCTCACGGGCGTAGGTGACAAAGCCTTCATCGCCGGTGCAGACATCAGCGAACTTGCTACGGCCGGCGCTGTCCAGGCAGAAGAGTCGAGCACTTTCGGACAAGCTGTCCTTAATTTGATTGAGAACCTGGGCAAACCAGTGATTGCGGCTATCAACGGTTTCGCGTTGGGGGGCGGGTGCGAAACCGCGATGGCTTGCACGATCAGGCTGGCTAGTGAGAACGCGAAGTTTGGTCAGCCTGAAGTCAAACTGGGAGTGCTTCCCGGCGGCGGCGGAACACAACGCCTGCCGCGACTGGTCGGAAAAGGGCGGGCCCTGCAACTCATTCTTACTGGTGGAATGCTCGGCGCGGCAGAGGCTTATCGAATCGGCCTGGTGAACGAAGTCGTTTCCGGTGCCGAACTCATCCCACGCGCGGAAGCACTCCTGCGGGAGATCTTTTTAAACGCACCACTCGCAATCAAGTACTCGCTCGAAGCAGTAAATAAGGGAATGGATACCAGTCAGACCGAAGGTTTGGCGCTCGAAGCGTCGTTCTTCGGACTCTGCGCTGGAACGGAAGACAAGCGAGAAGGGACGCGAGCGTTTCTCGAAAAACGCGCGGCACAGTTTCAGGGTCGTTAAATGACGAGTAACCAATCAGGAGAGAAGATGTCTACTCAAGGTGTCCAAGCCGCATTGACTCCAACGTCTGAGTTCAGGTTTACGAGCTCAGATGGATTAGAGGTGGCCTGCTATCGATGGAGCAGTCGTGGGCCAACACGTGGAGTAATACAGATTGCCCATGGCATGGGAGAACACATCGGACGCTATGCTGAAACGATTCAATTCCTGATTTCAGCCGGCCTAACGGTTTATGCGAACGATCATCGTGGTCATGGACGCACCGCACCTGACAAGTCATATCTTGGAAACTTTGGCGAGGGTGGCTTCGATCTCTTGGTAGAGGACATGGTCCGGCTGAGTCGTATCGCCAAAGGAGACCATCCGGGCATGCCACTCATTCTTTTAGGCCATAGCCTGGGTTCATTCGCGGCGCAGCAATATGTTCTCGATCGAAGCCGCGAAATCGACGGTCTGATCCTGTCCGGATCTGGCGCGCTCGACGGGCTTGCAGGCCTGGTAACTTCGGCCTCAACACACAGCAATGTTCTTAACCAGAAATTTGAGCCTGCGCGTACTCCTTTTGACTGGTTAAGTCGAGACGCGGCAATCGTTGATGCATTCATACACGACCCGCTCTGTTTCTCGACACTGCAACCGGCATCACTCGCATCGTTTTTCTCCGCAGCGCCTCGTCTTTCCGCCCCGGTCAGTCTTCGTCAAATCCGTGATGACCTTTCGATCTATCTGTTTTCAGGAAGTGATGATCCTGTGGGCCAACAGCTCGATGGAGTTGAGCTCCTGATTCAGCGGTATGAGAAGGCCGGAATATACGACGTTTCACACGATTTCTATTCTGGCGGGCGACACGAAATGCTCAATGAGATCAACCGCGACGAAGTGAGGGGACGATTACTCGCTTGGATCTCATCGGTTTTGGAAGCGACTGGATATGCGGCGCGTGGTTGGGGGTATATGGATATCGATAATTGAAGGAGACACAATGACAACTGAGAATATTTTTGCGGGACTAAAAGTAGTGGACTTCTCGAGCTTCGTCGCAGCTCCGGGCGCGGCGGTGATCCTGGGGGACTTCGGCGCCGACGTTATCAAGGTGGAACCACCTTCCGGAGACACGTGGCGACACGGACACCAGGTTCCGCCATATCCGATCGCTCACGATCCCTATCAGTTTCACCTGGCCAACCGTAACAAGCGGGGGTTGACGCTCGATCTTAAATCGCCGGGTGCGCAACCGATTCTGGAGAAGCTCGTTGAGTGGGCCGACGTGTTCATCGTCAATACGCCACATCCGGCGCGAAAGAAACTGAAGCTCGAATACGAGGACGTCGTACAGTGGAACCCGCGTTTGATCTATGCGGATCTCACCGGCTTTGGCGACCAGGGACCTGATACTGACTTGCCGGGCTTTGATATCACGGCATATTGGGCCCGCAGCGGCTTGCTGTCGATGACGCGCGATGCGGGCAACCCACCGACGTGGCCGGTGGGCGGCAGCGGCGATAATGCCACAGCAGTTGGTCTCTATTCCGCAATCGTCACCGCGCTCTATCGTCGCGAGCGCACCGGAAAAGGCTCACACGTTACAACTTCTCTACTTGCCGAAGGCATCTGGTCGTCAAGCGTTTATGTACAAGCGGCACTGAGCGGAGCAAAGTTCTCGCCACTCCACGATCGCACGCACCCTGCGAATGCAGCTTTGAATATTTACCGTACTTCTGATGATACCTGGTTCATGCTCGTCGTTTACCCTGACAAGGTTAAGGCCGTCGCGGAAGCGATTGGTCGCCCGGATCTTCTGACAGACTCACGGTTCACGGATCCAAAGAACTTGACGGTTAACATGCCGGCGTTGACGGCCATTCTCGACGAAGTATTTGCGACCCAACCGATGGCCCATTGGTACGAGGTGTTCAGTGGTATTAACGTCATTTTCGGCGCTGTGCGCAGTCCACAGGAAGTCATCCACGACCCCCAGCTCAAAGCCAACGACATTGTTGTTCCGTTAGAAGGCGCCGGAGCGAACTTACAATTCACCATCAGCAGCCCGTTTCAGATTAAAGATGTCGAGAAGGCGCCAGCCAAACGTGCCCCGGAAATCGGTGAACACAATCAGCAGGTTCTCCAGGATCTGGGCTTCGATCCCAAACAGATTGATAGCTTTGCCACGAGTGGCGTTCTGGGCGGACATAGGGAAGCAGTAGGAGGAGCGCGATGAATGAGATTTTAACTGAAACGAAGGGAAGCATTTTGCGGGTCACGGTGAATCGACCCGCCAAGAAGAATGCGATGACGTCGGCCATGTACATTGCCCTTGCAGATGCCTTGAATGACGCCGCTAGGGACGACGAAATAAATGTTGTGATCTGGGATGCCGCGGGAGATACATTCAGTGCCGGTAATGATGTAGAGGATTTTATTAAGAACCCTCCAGGTCCTGGTGAAAGCCCGCAAGCCCGGCTTGGTAACGCGTTGCTTAACCTGGACAAGCCGGTGATTACGGCGGTGAAAGGCGCCGCAGTCGGAGGCGGGACTACCCTGGTTACTCACTGTGATTTTGTCTATGCGGGAGAAAGCGCGAAGTTCAAATTACCTTTTGTCGATCTGGGACTAGTTCCGGAATTTGGATCCAGTTGGTCGTTGCCGGCCCGCTTCGGATACATCCGTGCCGCCGAATTGTTCATGTTGGGCCAGACGTTCAGTGCTGAGGTTGCTGCTCAGATTGGGTTGGTGACCCGCGTCGTACCTGACGCCGAATTGGCGGCGACTGCGACCGAAACCGCAGAGAAATTGGCCGCGAAACCGATCGGCGCGCTGCGAGCGACCAAGAAACTATTGAGGCAGTCCTCGCGCGAGCAGATCGAGCAGGCGATAGAAGCCGAAGTGGTGGAGTTCAGCTCACGAGTTCGTTCAGCGGAAGTAAAGGAGGTTCTAACTGCGTTTCTTGAGAAGCGGCCGCCGAACTTCAAGACAGCAAAGGCGCAAGCGACATGACGAAACCTGCACCAGCATCGACGCTTCGGAGAGTTGCTTCTACGCGAATACCGACGAAGTGGGGCGTGTTCGAGACGCTTGGGTTCGAACGCGAGTTCTGTAACGGCACTCGACATGTCGAAACAGCACTCGCGTTTGTGCTCGGCGATTTGAAGGCGGACGGTGCTCCGTTGGTGCGCATTCATTCGCAGTGCTTCACCGGGGAGGTGTTGGGATCGTTGCGGTGTGACTGTGGCGATCAGTTGGACCAGGCGATGCGAGCAATCGCTGAAGAGGGAAGAGGAGTCGTGATCTATGAGCATCAGGAAGGTCGTGGGATCGGACTGATGGCCAAGTTGCAGGCGTACTCACTTCAAGACAAAGGACTCGATACGGTTGAGGCGAATCATGCCCTCGGATTGGCTGCTGATTACCGCGACTTCAGTTTGCCTGCGGCAATCCTGAGTGATCTCGGCATCACGCGCGTGCGTCTGCTCTCGAACAACCCGCATAAGTCACGAGCATTGTCGGACGCCGGGATCAATGTTGTTACGAGGATACCCTGCGAAGCTGTCGCAAACACTCACTCGCTTCCTTACCTGCGGACAAAGAAAGACAAACTGGGCCATGAATTAACGCTGCAAAACGACGGGTTTGAGTTTGCCAGTATTGATGATGCGATTCGTGAGCTGCGAGCGGGACGCATGGTCGTCGTAGTCGACGACGAAGATCGTGAAAACGAAGGCGACCTGACAATCGCTGCTGAGATGATCACGCCGGAAGCCGTCAACTTCATGGCCCGGCACGGACGTGGGTTGATCTGTTTGGCGCTGACTGACGAAAGACTCCGGGAGTTACAACTTGATCCGATGGCGCCGGAAAACACTGCTTTAGGCGGAACCGCGTTCACGGTCTCAATTGATCTGATAGGTCGGGGTGTAACCACGGGCATATCCGCTTACGATCGTGCCGAAACGATCCGAGCCGCGGTTGATCCGAACAATTGTGCAGCAGACTTTGCCCGCCCTGGTCACGTCTTTCCACTGTGCGCCCGCGCTGGAGGTGTACTCGAGCGAAGAGGTCAGACCGAGGCAGCCGTCGATCTTGCGAGGATCGCGGGGCTATCGCCTGCCGGAGTGATCTGCGAAATCGTGAACGACGACGGCACGATGGCTCGTGTGCCCGACCTCGTCGAATTCTGCAAGGCTCACCATCTGCTAATGATTACGGTTGACGCTTTGGCGCAATATCGTCTGGAAAAAGAGTACGAAGATTCGCTTGGAGTAGTACTTGATCTCATACCGGCGTCTCTAAGGAGCTACGTGCCTGAGCTCACTTATTTTTACGAACTCGTTATTGGCAGTGATGTCACTGTGGAGTATACGTGATGATTTATACCCACTCGCTGGGCCGAGCTCGCCGCTACTACCCTGAAGCCACAGCGCTGGCTTCAGCAGGAAAATACTCGAACTTTCGTGAGCTTCACGATCACGTAGCCAATATTGCCGGCGCCTTGAGTGAACACGGGTTCCGTGCCGGAGACCGTTTAGCCCTTTTGCTCCCAAATGAAACCGATTACCTCGAGCTGATATATGCTTGTGCCTGGCTTGGAGTGATTATCGTTCCCCTGAACACACGACTCTCCGCCACCGAAATCGATCACATTCTCAAAGATGCCAGACCCCGAGGATTAATCAGACACTCAACGCTCGCTGTGCCTACCGAGCAGCCTCCGCAGGAACTGGTACTCGACAAGCAACCTTTGAATGTTGTTAACAGCACTCCTGCTCCTGATCCGGTTTATGATCCGGAAGCAGTCTTCGCGCTGATCTACACCAGCGGCACGACTGGTTTGCCGAAAGGCGTGGCGCTCACTCACGCAAACATTCTGGCGGATGTGGACCACGTAAATTACTGGCTGCCATATAAAGAACGTGGCGTGTACCTTCACTCGGCGCCGTTATTTCACATCGCTGACTTTCCTTTTACGTTTGCGTCTCCGGCTTTCGGTACTTGTCAGGTAACGATTCCGAAGTTCAGTCCACAAGCCTTCTGCGAAGCAGTCGAACGCGAGCGGGTCACCCACACCGTATTGGTGCCCACGATGATTAATCTTCTGCTTCAATACGAGGAGCTGAAACGCTTCGACCTCACCAGTCTTGAAAACCTCGGATACGGCGGATCACCGATTGCGCCTGAACTTATCCATCGCACTAGAGAGCTTCTGCCCAAAGTAAAAGTGCTCCAGGTTTATGGCCTCACTGAAACAGGATTTCTTTCCGGTTTGCAGGATCATGAGCATACCGAGGCGAGATTGACGTCTTGCGGGCGTCCTTGTCCGGGCATCGAAGTGCGCGTTGTCGATGATTCTGGGAAAGAAGTTGAGGTGGGCCAACCCGGGGAATTAGTTGCTCGCGGTGCGAACGTGATGCACGGCTATTGGAATAATCCGAAAGAAACCAGCCTCGCATTTTCAGATGGTTTCTTTCGCACGGGAGATATTGGCTACCAGGATGCAGAAGGTTACTTCTATATTCTGGATCGTCTGAAAGACATGATCGTATCGGGCGGCGAAAATGTTTACTCGGGTGAGGTCGAAGCAGTGATTTCGCAGCACCCTGCAGTTCGTGAAGTGGCGGTCTTCGGCATACCCGATGCTAAGTGGGGAGAACTCGTGATGGCTTGTGTAGTGTTGAAGCCAGGAAACTCTCTCACGGTTGACGAATTAACCGCTTACTCACGCAAGTCGCTGGCAAGCTACAAAATTCCGCGCGCGATTGAATTCTCGGAAACGGAGTTACCAAAAAGTGGTTCCGGCAAGATCCTCAAAAAGAATCTGCGCGAGCGTTTTTGGGCTGATCATCAACGAGCCGTAGGTTAAGTAGAAGGAGAGAGCAGTATTGAGAACGGTAACGGTTGATGATGGTGCAGTCAGGTACTCGCAAACTATCTCCGCCGGCCCTCATCTGCTGCGTGGAGACGAACCTGTCGACGCGGGAGGCAGCGACACTGGACCTAATCCCTACGAGTTACTGCTCGCTGCATTAGGATCATGCGCGAGTATCACCGTTCGAATGTATGCCGATCGAAAACAATGGCCGCTTGAGGGTGTGCACGTTGAACTCTCATATGGTGCCACGCACGCCGATGATTCTACGGCGTGTGACACCGAAACCAGGATGATCACCGGCATCGAAATGGAACTCTCATTCGTTGGTGATCTTTCTGAACAGCAGCTACAGCGGTTATTGGAGATTGCGAACAAGTGCCCGGTGCATCGAACCCTTACTTCGCGAATTCAGATTCGCGGAACGTTGGCAGAAATTGCGCGCTGAGGTCACTGGATCAGGACAGCAGTTTTCCATCCAACGATCACTGAATTCTGCCCAACCACGACTGATGGTCGTGAAGTCGACGCACTCAATAACCAACGCTGAAATATTTCGGTAGGACCCTCGAGGATTTGAAGGACTGGAGCTGGCCACGGGATTCGAGCTTTTGGGATCTCAGTTTTCCCTTTACCTGGGCCGCAGCGCGGTTACGGATCGAAAATCTCATTGAATGTCGTTCCAGATCGAAGCTGAGCGATCCACAGATTACACAGAGAAGATCCGTGTAATCTGTGGATGGTCCTGCGTAATTACTGTCCGCTGATTGCCACTGCTTTGTCCTGCCCGTTTCCGCCTCGGTGTTGTGCGTGGACGTAGAGAGTCGAGCCGCTGCGATCGAAATAGATGCCGGGCTCAGCGTTACAGTCGGTAAGGCTGGCAAACCGTACAACTGAAGCTGCTGGGCCATGATTGCTACCGCCGGAAGGCGCGACTGCAACCCAGATGTCAGCGCCGCGACCAGTTGAGGGCGCAGTAGCCGGATCCTCGGTGATATAAAGATTACCGTTCTTGTCGAGTGCGAGATTATCAGGCATCTCAAAATCCGAAGGCGCGTTCAATCTGACCTTGATGCTGATGAGCGCGCAGCTCTTGAAGCCGGAGCCCAGACTTACCTCAAGAAACCCACTGGCATCGAGTCCTTAGTCGATGAGATTAAGAAATTGATCGCGGCATGAAATACTTACCTCAGTATTTCTCTTGGTTAATCCTTCCCGAGCACAGTACGTAACGCACGTGCGAGATTCAACGCCGTGACCCGTAAGCCCTTGCGATCAGCTAGTTCTGTCGTGTGTTTCGAAAAGAGGAAGTATAGTCAGTTGGTTAATCCTACACGCAACTAGGAGCTGAGGTATTGCTCAATACGACTTGGTTTCTGCGCGGCGCAGTCGCTATTGGGGGTGGGCCCGAATGTATGACCCCTGCGAGCTGATTGAGATAACTGAGAATTGAATAAAGAAGGATCTACGATTGCGGTCAAACTTAATTTCTTACCTCAAAGCTTTTCCGAGCACCTCTTTCATAATATCAATCTCCATAGTGGCCACGCACGACGCAGACCAAACAGTTGGCAGAGAAGTTACGACAGTGCGTACCCAAATCTGTCACTAACAAAAAATGGGCGCTACTGACACCCACCATTCAGCAGCGCCCCGGAGCCTCACGTTCTGGGCGTAACCCGTGAGGCCAGCCGCAAAAGTAGTGACTTTTTATGTCCGCCTCCAGTGATCGCGCAATGAATTGACCCCACCACGAATTCAAGCCTCTGATGAAAGAAACTTCCATGTTGGCGTGAGGGCACACTTCTCCCTTCTTGCCACGAGGCAAGCCGGATCTGCGCTGAGGTGTTAGCGGTAAGTCACCTCGAGAATCATCAGCAGGATCGTATTGATGACATCGGCTGACGATGTTGCATTCGAAGCTGATGTCACGGGCGCAGGCGGCGGAGCTGGCGCGCCCGGGGTTTCCATGTGTCCGGCCAATACAGAACCAGCAAGCGTAAGACTGAGAATTATCGCAGCGCTTAGTCGGCGTAGGGTCTTCATTTTTATGTGCCTCCAGAGAGATGAAAAATTTTTTCATCACGCTAGACGAGCACACCTTTTGTTGCAAGAGCAGGAGGGACTACGTAAGATGCAGACGCAGGTCTTTTCCCCTGCATTCAATCTGAAAAACCAGGCTTCACATGACCTTACGAGCCTCACTGCTAAGCGATCTGGAAAATCCGCACCTCAGTGTGAGTAGACGTGCGGAAATACGTTGTGAGATCGCGAAAGAATACGAGAACAAAGGTGAGTATGAAGAAGCTCGCAAAATCCTCGCCGGTTACTGGCGACGTATTGGCGAGCATCCGAAGTTAACGGACCTGGACCAGAACGCCTCTGCCGAAGTGCTATTGCGCGCCGGGGTGCTCACGGGAATTCTGGGAGGCAAGAATCAGATCGCAGATGCCCAGGAGAAGGCCAAAGATCTATTGAGTGAGAGCCATGCGATCTTCGAGTCGCAACGCAATCAAAAGAAAATTGCAGAAGCACAGACAGAGCTCGCCTATTGCTACTGGCGCACAGGAGAGATCTCCGAAGCGCGTGATTTGCTAAAAGAGGCGCTCGCTCGTCTGCCTATAGATAGCGAATTAAAAGCAAAGGCCATCATTCGCTTAGCCATCGTTGAGCGTGGCGCATCGCACCACGATAAGGCGTTTCGCATCCTGACGAAGCATGCGCCGCTATTTGACAGGATTCAAAACCACACACTCAAAGGCTCCTACCATGACACTCTAGGAAATGCACTTGAGGATCTGTCGGTATTAAAGAGGCGCAGGGATTACGTCGATCGCGCTTTGATTGAGTATGCAGCGTCAAGCTACCACTTCGAACAGGCTGAACACCGGTGTTTTCTCGCCTATGTCGAGAACAATCTGGGAATGCTGTACTTCAGGATTGATCGATGCGATGAAGCGCACAAACACCTGGATCGGGCGCGACGCGTTTTCCAGAGTCTCAAAGACCTGGGCTCGATGGCTCAAGTTGATGAGACTCGCGCCTGTGTGTTTCTACGAGAGGGACGTCTGACAGATGCTGAACATGTGGCGCATTTGGCGGTACAGAATCAGGAAAAGACAGGCAGACACGCGCTCCTGGCGGAAGCACTGATTACACACGGCAAAGCGTTAGCGCGACTGGAAAGGTATGGCGCAGCGCTGCTGGCTTTTCGCCGTGCGATCGATCTATCTGAACATGCCGGGAACACCAGTAGGGCGGCAGATGCTGCGCTCGCCGCGTTTCGGGAGATCGGGAAACTCTTAGTTGTATCGGAACAGGGCCAGGCGCTTTCCGGAAAAGGTTGGGTACACGACAAACGAGCAATCGAGCATGACTTGATAAAGTTAGCCCTCGAACAATCAAAGGGTAGAGTGACTCATGCGGCCCGTTATCTTGGCATCTCGTATCCGTCTCTGAATTATATGCTACGCACCAGGTACAAAGACTTGCTTAAGTATCGGACGCCAGTGCGGCGGCGTCCACCAAAATAGGCTTATCTACGCTTAGGGATTATGGGCCAAAACACTACTTATCTACCTGCACCCACCTAACATCGAAGACCAACAATGAAAGCCCTCGCCAGCAAAAGTGCTGATCTACGTGACTGCGGTCCTCAGTTAATGGGCGCGAGGAATAGTGGTACTTGCAGCGCCCTCCTTTCCATTGGAACCGCGACTTCATTTCACTACGTATACTCCCGGTGAAAGTGAGGGGATCATTTGACCAAACTTTTGTCAGTGACCCACTTCAACTAGATTCGCCGTCCACCGGGTGATCTGAAGGTGAGTCCGGCGCGTCGTGGTTCAGGCGGGGAAGAGAACCCGAGCCGCCTCGCCCCGTTCGAAGGAAAGAGAAGGTTCCGTAACTCCAGGCGGAGCCGGGCTTTGCACTAAATGTCGCTAAAAACTCTGACTTTTGGTGCAGCGTCTGAACATTTGGTGCAAATGTCAAGTTGACTTGATTTGTTCCGAATACCACATATCCACGATCTTCAAGACATCGGCCTTTCGCTCTGCCGACAACTTCTTGAATCTTGTGAGTAACTCAAACTCGTGGCTGGAGTCGTTAGAAGGAGCAACGCCAACTGCCCGCGCAAGTAGTTCTTCTACGGGAATACCAAGGCCGTTGGCTAGAGCCATGAGGCGATCCGCCGTGGGCCTTAGCATCACATTGTTTTCGATACGATTGATATAACTTGCCGCGATTGGTTTACCAAAACGTGCGCTTTGCTTTTCGACTTCTTTACACGAGAGACCTTTCTCGTTCCGAATGCGGCGAATGAAGTCCCCAAAGCTTTCTGTAGGACTCATCAAGCGTAATTTCTGCACGATGATTCCTTAACCGTTAGTCGCCTTTCGGCAACGCAATGTCAGACATAGTTAAGCCAAGCGCCTCGACTACTTTTTTGAGAGTGACGTAACCAACTTGCGTATCGCCATTGCGGATCCTTGAAACAGTCATCGTGCCTACGCCAGCTTTCTTCGCCAGCCTTTCGTTGCTTAGTCGCTGGGCTCCCATCGCGGCGTTGATAACGTCGATCCTGTATGGTGAATTTGCATGGTCCATCAGTGCGTTATCCCGAGACTGTCCATCAATGCTTCGTGTGCTATCGTGGCGCGGCCTTCGATCACCGTGCGGTATAGATCATGTCCAGCACCGTGAAACTCGCTGAACGGAAAGAGAACCTCACAGGCGTCGTCTAGTGCTCTTGCCGCGCCTGATACATCGGGCGGTTGGGTTTGTAAGAATTGCTTGACCGCCATAAGATGACGAGCCAAGTCATAAGCGGATTTTGGATACGCGCCATAGGGCTTAAACGCGATCTCCCACGCTTCTGCATCAATCGGTGGATTTTCCGTGTTAGGATTATCTTGCATGGTCGAGTCCTCTTTCTTAACGGGATCAGGATTCGGCTGTGTAAGGGCTGACGGGTGCTAGTAACACTCGTCAGCCCGCTCTTTTCTGCGCGCCACTATAGACCCGCGATCTTCGCTTGTCAAAGAAATTATCGTGAGCGCAAGACAATTTCGCGGAATGGTATACTTTGGGCCATGAAAATCATCAGCACGGCAGAGGCAGCTAAGCGGCTAGGCGTAACGCCTGATAGAGTGCGGAAGATGATTGAAGCCAAGCGACTGAAGGCTACGAAGTTCGGAAACGTGTGGCTGATCGATCCCAAAGACCTTGACGCCGTTAAGGATCGCAAGGTGGGCCGACCGCGCAAGGCGCGCAAGAGCAGCAAACGATAAAGTGTTAACGGTTAGCGGTCGAGACGAGCGACCGCCAAACCACCCTAATCCGCATCATCATCAGTCTCAAAATCAAGTATCAAAAAGTTCTGGCCCTTCGAAACCAACGTGACTGGGAAGCGCGATAGCGAACTTTGGAAGCGCATGAATGGGGTGTGACGCCGGCGTTTATCGGTGAAGCGGCGTGACAGCGACCTGCTTGTAGCCTCTGAGGATCGGTGCTAGCCTTGTGTGCATGAAGCGTCTTTTTCTCCGATTCAGCACTTTGATGCTCACGTTTGTAATCGGAGTCTACGCACACGCCCTAGCCCTCAGGGCAGCTAATCAATTCATGCCAGAGGTAGACCCTCAGTCAGTGCCTCAAGTAAGTCATCAGTTTATAGCGTGCGGGCTAAACGAGCACGGGTGGATTGGCTTTACCCGAGAGTAACGTTTGCCCGAAAACTGCTTAAGCTGCCCGAAAAGGTCACGATTTGAGAGGCTTTTCGGGCAAAGCCTGAATAAGGATTGATGGTCTACCAATTATCTAAATAAGCTGTTCCGAAAAGCAGGTATTCAATGCCCACGCACGCAGAATCGATAACGATGGTCAACATCGCAACTCTCGGATGATAATAAAGCCAACTTTGCGTCAAAGAGAGATACTCGAAGCACACAGACCTAGTGAGCATCCCTTCTTCGTTGCAGAAGATTTATATCGATCAGAAAAGCTCTCGAGCAACTTGCGCAAGGGAAGTGCGTAACCTGCCCATGCAGCCGAAAGGCCTGGTCTACGGCTGATGGACAACGCGTTAGCCAATTTTCAGAGGAACTACAAAACACCACAGGACCCGGAGAAAAAATCATGCGAGTGTTCTATTCGTTTTCACTCAAGTACGACGGCCCGCTAGTGGCTGCGCTCGCCGACGCACTGCGACATAAAGGGTATGAAGCAACGATACCTGTGGACAGACACATTCGTGTACACAATTGGCGCTCGCGGTTGGCGGAGGCTTTGCGCAAGTCTGACATTGCAGTAATCATTGTGACCCCTCGTAACGAGCATAGTCCATACATAATGGGAGAGTTGTGGGCAGCTCGTGTACTGTCGCAGATGAACAGGCGCTTCGTCCTGGTTTCCGTGCTCTGTGGCACTGAGGGTATCCCCGACTACTTGACTGATTTGTTTGTCGCGAACAGTCGTGGAGAGGCGATTGTTGATCCGGAAAGTCTCGCAGACGAAATCGATGGCATTGTGCGCGACAATCGGGATTTCGAAATTTCCGTTAGCGATCTCAAGCCTCGCGTATTCATCGGCCACGGGCACGCCGCTGACTGGAAGCGGGTATCTGACTTCGTCTCGAATCAGCTTGGTCTGGTAGTCGAAGAGTACGAGAAGGAGTCGGTGGTCGGCTATACAGTAACCGCTCGGCTTGAGCAAATGCTCGCTAGGTCCTCACTCGCTATCATAGTCCTGTCTCCTGAAGACGAGTTGGAGGAAACCCGCCGGGCGCGCGTCAAAATGTCGTCCATGAAATCGGACTGTTTCAAGGCAGACTCGGGTTCGATAAGGTAATTCCGTTGCGTCACAGAAGTTGCGAAACCTTCTCTAACCTTAGTGGCATTAACGAGATTGAGTATGACGCGGATAATTGGAGCACCGTCTTCACAAAGATTCGTGGGGTGGCCGAGCGCGAAGGGCTGATCCCGAGACAAAGATGACAAAGAACGTAATAGCGGTTGGCGAGAGATTCACCCGATTGCGGTATATTGGGTTCTTTATCATGCGAATACTCGCCAGCGCTAAGTGAGCTGCTTTGGATTTGATATATGGAATGGGACATTTTTATATCGCACGCCAGTGAAGACAAGGAGTTTGTCCGTAGCCTCTTTGATGCTCTTGAAGAGTTAGGGCTTCGTGTATGGTTTGATGAAACGATACTAAATGCTGGTGATAGTCTAAGGCGTTCTATTGATCAAGGCCTTTCAAAATCACAGTATGGAATTGTAGTGTTGAGCAAGAATTTTTTCGCCAAAGAGTGGCCCCAAAAAGAGCTCGATGGTCTGGTTGCTCGAGAGGACGGTAGAGAAAAGGTTATCATTCCTATATGGCATAACGTTACTGTAGATGAAGTAAGAAGATTTTCTCCTCCATTATCTGACAAGCTATCACTTCCTTCGAACATACCAGTTACTGTCATCGCCGAAAAGATTGCGCGAACAATCTACCAGGATCGCGTGATCTCAAAAGGTTGGTTGCCCCCAACTAGGGTCTTACCAGATGAAACCGAACTTGTGCTGCTCCCGATCCGGCCAAAATCAGATGTAGCCATAGGAATATCGAAATACCCGACTACTAATCGGCAGTATCAGCATTTCCTAAGTGAGACCGGCCACCAAAAACCGATCGGACAGATTTTTCGTGACGGAGTTTGGAAAGGGCCTTTCGAACCCTTGGCTGATCCAGAATTCAACGATCCTAAACAGCCAATAGTGTGTGTAGACTTCCAGGATGCAATCGCCTATTGCCGGTGGGTCAATAAAGCCATCGATCATGATGAACCTGGCCCTCGCAGATGGGGTAATTGGGTTTTCCTGCCTACAACTCAACTTTGGGATTTTGCTGCCTGGGGAATGAGAGCTGCGAATCAGCATTCAGCGGAGTTCATATTAAACGAGCAGCAAGATATACATCATAACTCTACTGCACCAATCATAGTTGATGAGTCAGGGGGTCGCACAAACTCAAGAGGTGTATCTGATATGTTTGGCAATGTGTGGGAATGGTGCTGTGACTACCACTACCGATGGGTAACTCTTATTGGTGATGGTGGGCGACGAGTTGACGTTGAATTGCGAGGCGGTGGATTCTTAGATGATATCAATAAGATAAAGCCACACATTGCAGCAAGTTTATTGAAAGATAAAACAAGAACTCGTCATACAGACTTAGGATTTAGAATTGCCGCTGTAATTCCTACTGCCTACTTGCCGAAAGAGGTACAAACTCAACTCAGTCAACAACCGCGCTTTTCATCAGAGTTTTGGAACGCTTGCATAGATGCGCTGCAATATCCTTTTCATCCTTTTTATACGGATCATAACGAAGATAGATGATAATTTATTAATGCTTTATCAGATGCTTGAATGTTTGGGTAACCGCGCCATCTAATAACTGTATAACCCCACTCCTCATCACTGAGACCTCAAAGAGCGTTCACTTCATGCGTAACCGCTCGAAATGCAGCTGGAAATCTCTGGATCTCGTGGCTGTAATCGCGGGAGGGTCACAGTATTGCTCCCAATCCTATTTAGCCACGGATTAACACGGAGAGCACTGTAAGCCTCCCGCAATTAGATCCGCGATTACTAGAGATTTCCGGGCAGTCAGTATTTTTTGTGGTTTGCAAATTGACTGTAGACGAGCTTACCTCAAAAGTAAGAGATCAATGTGGGATCGAGTGACCCGACCGAACTTCGACCACTGATTTTCAGCACGGCGTTATAGACAGCGTCGGTTGGTGGTCCTGCCACTGCTATAAGTCCCCACCCGTTGCGCCGAGCTTGTCTAGGTGTTGTTCTAGGACGAATGCCTCGCGACCAAATGAAGCATTTGGTTTCTTCTGCATCCGCGGGTTGCCAGTCGTAGTTAGATTTGACGTGCTTGGACCGGCGACCGCCAGGTATTCCCACTGTTCAACGCTGTTCCGGTCACTGCGGTTCGCATCGTCTTGACCCATCGTTTTCACTACCACGATGGCAATGAAAGCAACACAAACAACGATGGCGACAAAAGCGGCTCGTTTACCTACGTTCATACTAAATCCGATTCTTTCTTAAGCATTGACTCACAGTTTCGCTATCACTTCGCATACTGATCGCCGCCGAAGAAGTGCAGGGAAAATAAGGCTCATCTCCGATCACCCAACTATCGTGCGGAGCTGGCGGCACGTAGAACAGAGTGCCCGGTGTAAGTTTCACAACGTCGCCATCTTTCATGGCCGCCGTCGCACAGCCTGAAAGAACAAGTCAGCAAAAGTTGCGAAGATTGTTCCACTGTGAGCTTCACATCTAGAAAGGCATCGGCACACCCAGAGCGCTTACTCCCATCCTCTCGGAAAACAATCCTAGTTTTAAGAAACGTTTTCCGGCGTCTCGCCATTTATGGTGAGGCAGATTTTATTTCAAAGAAATCGCTCCGCAGAGGTCCGCAAACTTTCTCCGGTGTCATACCACAAGAGGTGACTTGATGATTCAGCCGAAAATTCGAGGAAACAGCCTACTAATAATGGTGGTGATTGCAGCCGTTTTGGTTACTGGCTGTCGCCTTCATTCGCCCCTTCAGGAGGAATTAGCCAAAGATGTTCAGGATCGATACAAACTTGTATCGCCGAGCGCTTTGCACGCGTTGGAGGTGCTCGATAGCGACCTCGATAAGTTGCTTGAGTCTGAGCGGGCTGATTTTGAAGTGTACCGGGAGACTACTGAGAATGAAGTCATAAACATGACCTGGGAGCTTTATCGCACAAGAGTATCTGCTCTCAAAAGTAAGTATTTCAAAGACGATGGCAGTGAGCAGGGGGTTGCCGCTGAGGTAAAGAACGGAATCGTGGCGGAAGATAAAGCGATAAAAACACTGGATACCCGCATAGAAGAACTCGACAAGATTCTTAAAAGTTTAAATAAGGCTCTAAAGAAGGCGGAAGAAGGCGCCAGTACCCTGGCCGCGGATCTGGAGGATGCCAAGACAATCATTGCAGGCGCCTTGTCCGCCATCCAAGCTGCTATAAACAACGATCCCGCATCTCCGCTGGCGCAACGCCTCTCTTCCTCAGTAGGCGAGATAGACAAGTTGATAAAACAGCTCGCCGATAACAAGTTGAAACGCGAACAAAGTGAGCAGGTGTTCTCCCTTGTTATTGAGGCGATGCGTTTAGGGCGAGACATCGCTGCGTTGGAAAAGGAAGCAGTCGAGCAGGAACGGAGTTACCACGAACGAGTGCTTGCTCTATATAAGGCTCAGCAGAAGATACTGCCTTTGAAGATCGAACTCGAATCAATGCAGCACCGTTTCGAAGGAAAGGTTGACGAAAACGAGATGGTCAGGGAAAGGCTGAACGTCCTGGCCCGGCAAATATCTCGAGACGAAGACCTCGCCTCCAGTATTGAAGAGCGCATGGCGGATGAACAGCGCAACCCTGCAAAAAGCGAGCCGGGAGCAAGCAAACTTGAAGCGCATTCAAAGGCTAAACCGCGCGCAAACAAGTCGTCCGAGCAGAAGAAGGAAGCAGGACCCCACCCGCGCGACCTGCGCAAGACTGCGAACGACAACCGCGAGGTTATGAGGCAGATTCTTGAAGACATGGCACGGCTCCAGACGCTCAACCTAACCGATGAAATGCGTAAGAATGAGCTTGAGCTGAGGCGCGCGGCGGAGAAGTTTCGCAATGCCAAACTCAAGGATGTCATATTTGAACGGCAACGAATCACACTGATTGGTTATGGATTAGACGGCGTCGTGCGCTACGCAGAGAGCGGGCTGCGCTCCGAAGACATTGCGAGCTTGATCAATATCGCGCGCATGGTAGCGGAGTTCATCATCGCGGCTCGAGTTTGAAGTCTTGCCATTGGGAGGAATGGAAATGATGCGTCCAAATCGTGTTTGCGGAGCCATGCTGGTTTTCTTACTTAGCGGCAGTCTGTCGATCAGTGCCCAAACCTCAAAGAAGAAAAGCTCGAAGTTCGAAACCCTGATCGATCAATTGATCAATCAAGTTGACCAACAGATGCTGGATCGTGACAAGCAGTCTACCGTGCTCAGTACGTTTTACAAGAAGCTTCAAGAGGTCGAGCAGAAGGTGGTGGACGACCGCACGCCCCTCGCTCGGCAGGTAGCGATCAGTCGCGAGTCGATGCTTACGGCGGATGAGATGATCCGCGATCCGAAGAATAAGGCCCGAGTTACAGAGTTCGCAGCGTTCTTGCGGCGATCTGTCGTTCGCGATCAGGAACTCTTTGACAAAGCGTTGCGCCAATCGGAATCGATTCGCTTCCAGCATGAGCGACAGTTAGCCAAAATCAGATCAGAGCAAACCATCCTAAAGAGCATCAGGCGTGACTTGGAGCGTTTGAAGGCATTTCCCACTAACAGCGAGCGAACATCATTTTTTCTCAATACCGTTAAAAGCTTTCTGGACGGACTGAGTGCAGTGTCCGGTTCAGAGTAAACGCAGGCGCGGCCTCTCTATGCGAGGAAACTAAACGAGGAGATTACTGACATGGCTTACACAGCAAATGACGCTCAGGACAATATGAACCTGCTCATCGAGGGGCTGCAAACAAAATACGACGACCTGATGGAATACCAATTCAACCCCGAACTCAAGCCCACGGAAAAAGACATCATTAGGAACCAGGCAGCGAAGGTATTGATTGAGAAACACCACAAGTCTCTGCTCGCAGCTTTTGACGCCGCTTCGGTAGAAGTAATACGCGCGCCCACAGCCGCCGAAGTCAACGCACTTCAGGACACGCTCACGGCAATGGGTAGGGATTTGGATTCACTCGCCAATTTCAAGGCGGTGGTGAAATTCGTTGAAGAGGTGATGACCCAGAACGCCCAGCGATTTAACGAGATATTGGAAACCATCGATCTCTGATTCAGTAGAGAACATTCTCAAAGAAGATCGCAAGTAAACAAGCCGGGGCACAGATGGCCTGGTGAGTTTCAAGGGAGCGAAGCATGTGGAAAGCAAAATCGAAAGTCTTCTTTTTATCGATGGCTATTATTTTTTCGCAGCAGATAGCGAGGGCGGATTTTGATCCTACACTCAAAGCTGCGCTTGCAACTGTGACCCGTCAACGCGACCACACCATGTCTCTTGCGTCCGATGCACGCACTCGCGCTCGCCGGATCGAAAATGATTCTTTCCCGGGACGCCTCCCTGGCTCGGTACCGGAATATAGGTATTGTCAAGATGCCGCCTCCGGACGCTTTGACGATATGAGGACCACCTACAACAGAGTGCTCGACTCAATTAGGGCTGGTACTGCGACGGAAAGCGACATACGCACTACTACTCGAGACTCTGTCACCATAAACAACGTCTTCATCGACACGGCTCGCCGATGTCTTTCACGAAACGACTTGGTGGACTTTAGTGAATCTACTCTAACAAATGCCTGGATGCAGATTCTTGCTTCCTATCAAACCATGAATGAGAAGGATAAGAAGAAACTATCAAAACACCTCGACAAGAAAGTCAGATGGAAGACTACCAGGCCATCGGGTTTCTGAGTTTTTGAATGTCGGGACACAGCAGGCCAGTCTCCTCAGACCAATTCGAAGTATGTCAATTCGAAGTATTGACATTTCCCCTATGTGAACATACAGTACCGAGCGTCTCAACCTTTGAAATCGCCTCAATTTCCTCTATGTCTTCATCAACTTATCGCTACTCTTCACTCTGGGTTGGAGTAACCTCATGAAATCCTTATTTCCCAAATTATTGGTCGTAATAGTCGCGAGCATCATCAGCGTGTTTGTGCTCGCTTCCACCCGAATTTCCAGTCGTCAGGAAAATGCACCTAAAGGAAACAGACTGAAATGGTATGCGGATAAAGCTAAGAGGGATGGCAAGCAAAGAGTAGTTGTTCCTGGCTTGATGGTTGAGCACCTGGGAAGTGCTGCTAAAGAGATAGATGAAACCCTCTCTGAATATAGTGTTGTCAGAGCCAAACTCATAAGCCGGCATACGTACCAACTGGACGGTGACAACCTTTTAACCTGGTATAAATTCAGTCTCGTCGAAACTCTAACTGAGTTAAAAACTCCACCCTGTCCTAATTGCTTGAGCTTGACCCCTCCATTGGAGCTTCCTTTTGACACTGCTAAAGAGTTTCTCATTCCCAGAAACGGGGGCATCGTCGCCATCGATGGCGTGGAGATCGAACAAATCGAGCCCGACTTTCCTGACTTCCAAAACAATCAAGAATATCTGCTTTTCATTCTCCTCTATCCAAATCGGGTCGCTTTGACGGCAGGTGGTCCACTTGGCGTATTTACAATCGCTAACGGCGATAGATTAATACCGTTTAGTAACAGCTCCGACAAAATCAAGGAGGGTGTCGAATCGAAATTCGGCAACTCGTTGGCCCGCCTCAAACACCATCTAAAACGACCATAATTGCTTAGGTTTCGTCCAGGCATTTTATTCCTCGCAGGAGCCTCAAATGAGAAAATCCATCACTTGTCTAATATTGTTATTGTTAGGGGGTCAGTCTATTCAAACCCAGGTGCCGAATTGTTCGTCCGGGCAACCGCCTTGCTATACGGACCAGGTGCCGTATGCTGGTCACGGCGCAGCGTCGAGCTTGCCGTCGAGTCTTTGCAGCAATTGCAGTGGTAACAACAGTCGCGTGATCGTGGTGCGTATTGATCCCAATTGGGGCGCGACTACGAACGCTAATGTATGGAATGCGACCAACTGTGCGATAGACGGGTGGAACAACGCCACGGATGCTAATGGCAATAAAACCGGCTATCACTTTGTTCTCGACCAGGCGAACCAAACCGGCATATCTACACCGGACATCAATATCACGCAAAATACTAATGTAACCGCTTACGCGGAATGCGATGCTAACGAAAATGCCGGCAGTTCAACTCGGACCAATACGATTTTTTTGGCACCCGCAAACGGTAATCTCGGCAATGGATCGTTTACCGCACAGGATTTATGTGGACGAATCAAGCATGAGATGGGACACCTGATTGGATTGGGCAATCAGCCTGGTTGCAACACAATAATGAATGGCACCACTACAAACGGAACGCGTCCAGTAAACACAATTAGTGCGAATGACGTCAGCATGGTCCACGCCAACCTTAATAATGCTTCGGGTAACTGCAATAAGAATGTAGCAGGAGATACCGCCGAATTTGAGATTCCCAGTCCGACACCGACGCCATGTCCAGGGGTCAATCCAGCAAAATGTACAGGACAGCTATTTGGCGGAACCTGTTATGGTCCGACTGACTACTGCACTTACCCGCTCATTGGATGCGAGCCTGACCTCGAAGATAACGACCACGGATGTTGCTGTACCTATTCAACGCCCGTTCTAATCGACGTCTCGGGGAATGGAATTACCCTTACGAGTGCGTCTGATGGGGTTCGATTCGACTTAAATAATGATGGCGCTAAAGAGCAAATCGCGTGGACAGCGGCATCTAGGGATGATGCCTGGCTTGCACTCGATCGCGACGGTAACGGGGTAATAGATGGAGGGCACGAACTCTTTGGCAACTTTACGCCGCAGCCATTTGCTCCACGTCGTAACGGATTTCTGGCTTTAGCTGAATATGACAAAACGGCCAATGGCGGCAATGCTGATGGCGTCATTGATGTTCGCGATCAGATATTTCTATCGCTGCGCCTCTGGAGGGATTTTAATCACAATGGTCTCTCAGAATTCGACGAGCTCGCATTTCTATCGGCGAGCGGAATTGATTCTATTTCCCTGGACTACAAAGAATCGAGACGCAGAGATCAACACGGAAATGTTCTCCGTTACCGTGCGCAGGTAAATAGTTTCACCGACTCCACTGTTGGCCGTTGGGCGTATGACGTATTGCTGCGAGTTGGTAACAACTAATTCGCATAAACGGCGAGCTCGGTCAAACTCTGGTTTCAAAGATTAAAGACGGCGCTCCGGAATCACGCGGGTCCGTAACCAAACTTTTTCCGCAGTGCTTTGGTCCAGCGCCTCCACGTTTGGGCGGTCTTCCGGCGTTTCGCCATACCTGACTCCCAGTTTCGTTGTCACTTCGCATATTGATCGCCACCGAGGAAGTGCAGGGAAACATAAGGCTCATCTCCGATCACCCAACTATCATGCGGAGCCGGCGGCACGTAGAACAGAGTGCCCGGTGTAAGCTCCACGACGTCGCCGTCTTTCATGGCTGCCGTCGCCCGCCCTGAAAGAACGAGTCCAACATGTTCGACCTCGCAAAACGCGGTTCCTGCAATCGGACTTACATGTTCAGACCATTTCCAACCGGGCTCGTACGTGGCCCGGCCAATTGTGATGCCCCCGATGTGCACAATCTCAAACTTGCCTTTGTCAAAGACACGTGTTTCATCAGGTGCATCGAACCGCTTCAAGATCACGTCTAACATTTTCTAGCTCCTTCTAGAATTCTGCGAGTGCGACTCCAACTGGGCAGGATACGTCGGAGCTCTGGCAACTTCGCATCTCAAGCTCCATGTTCCTTGAATCTTGCTGATATAGTGATGCAGCTACAAACCGGTACCGGCGATGAATAAGAAACTTGTTTTTCTGTTTGATGTGGATAACACGCTGCTCGATAACGATCATGTCACTGCTGATCTGAAACGCCATCTGGAAGGAGAGCTTGGACACGAACGGCAGGAGCGCTACTGGTCCATCTTCGAAGAACTGCGGGCCGAACTCGGCTATGCTGATTATTTCGGCGCGCTGCAGCGCTATCGAGTCATCCATTCCCGCGATCCGCCCGTGCTCAACGTTTCAGAATTTCTACTGCATTATCCGTTCGCCAATCGACTCTTTCCTAAATCGCTCGACGTAGTGAAGTACGTAAAGCAGTTCGGCACGCCCGTAATTTTAACCGACGGCGATGTCGTTTTTCAGCCGCACAAGATCCATGATTCGGGCTTGTACGAAGCGTTTGCAGGAGGAGTGCTCATTTACATTCATAAGGAAGTAGAACTGGAGGATGTCGCGGCCCGATATCCTGCGGACCATTACGTTCTTACCGACGATAAACTGCGCATCCTGACTGACGTCAAGAAAATCTGGAACGAACGAGTCACTACCGTATTCGTGCGGCAAGGTCATTACGCGTTGGACGAGAAAGTAGTCAGCAGCTATCCGTCCGCTGACATCACGATCGAGCGCATTGCGGATATGCTCCAGCTACCCTTCTCGGATTTTGGGCATTACCAAAACCGAAATCCGATTGCCGAAGTGACTTGAAGAGTTCTGACCGGAACCAGCACCTGCAATGGACAACCGCTTTCACCTAACCCAGTTATCTGAGAGATTGCCTTAATCTAAGGAGAGCTATCGTGGCTAGACCAAACTTCATCGAGTTGCCCGCGCGCGACCTCGCGGCGAGCCAGGCCTTTTTTGAAACGGTGTTCGGCATGACGATGACGGGTTTCGGACCGACGTATGCATGCACACTCACCGGAGATGTGGACATTGGACTCCAGGCAGACCAGCAGGAGGCGACCAAAGCCCCACTCCCCGTGATCGAGGTGAAGGACTTGGAGGCAACGCTCGCCGCCGTCACTGCGACCGGCGCGCCCGTCACCAAACCGATCTTCAGCTTCCCCGGTGGCCGGCGCTTTCATTTCCTCGACCCGGGCGGCAACGAGCTGGCGGCTATGCAGGTAGAGGCACAGTGAGGCCGCCTGTTCCTCTTGTTTGTGATTCAAGAAGATCAAGATGCCGCACTAAGCGCATCTCGCGACTATTGTCTAAAAATGAGCATGTCAACCGTTGGCGTGAGAATTGGTTGCCAAGATTGTCCACTGTGGGCTGCCACGATATGCCGAAGGTCGCCAGGATAATTCCGGAGGGCTTTTTCTTTTGCAAAAGCGATGTTTTAGCAACTTATGTTCCTCGCTTGGAGTGAAATATTATCAACCCTATCCTCTTACGCGCATTGCGTACATGGCGTAAGGAATGACGACTGTGAACCGCAGCGACACTCAAACCTCGCGTGTAGTAGATCCGGATTGCAATTAGCATGTCAGCAAGCCCACTTAGGCTTTCTTCGGGCGCGACGATTGCTCACTCCTTTCCCCCGTCTCGATCAACGCGATCTCTTTTTGCAGAGCTTCACGGAATCCGGTGAGTACGTCGATTAGAAGATCGATCTTTCTCAGAGCCAGGCGCCGAGCTTGTCTGGTGCCAAGAAAAAATTCGAGTTGGATCACTCGCTTACAGTCAGCCAACATCAGTAGATAGTTGCCGAACTTGTAAGCACCTCCCTGCGAGGACTCGACTTCGGCAAGGATGAATGATGTGTAGCCGGTTGAAGCAGGGTTGAGAAACAGACGTTTGCGGAAAGTGAATACAGTTCGTTTTCTGGACATCGTCGCTCCATGAGGTTAAGAGAGAGTCGCAGCTAAAGGGCGCCGCGCTTGCCCACCACAAGCGGCAGCGCCCCTCAGCCCCACTCTGGGCGTACTGTGGGGCTAGCTATCGGGAGGAGTTTCTATATAGCTATCGTCTGTTGTGAGTGACAATGTTTGCAGGCGAGCACCTGTGACAAAGTTTCCGCAAAGACTTTCCCGCACAGAGCACACTTGTACCTGGTCGCGTGAGGCGACCGTCACGTAATGATTTACCTGCATTCGAGAACGCTTAGCGGTAAATCAAACCAAGCACTATTAGAACCATAGCTGTAGGGGTGCCAGTAATTTGTGTCGTTGAGACAGGCGGCGGTGGTGGTTCCACAACGCCCCAGGTATCGATCTGTCCCGCCATTACGGAAACAGCAAGCGTAAGGCTGAGGACTGTAACGGCGCTGATCTGGCGTAAGGTTTTCACTTTTGGTGCCTCCTAGAGAGTCGCAAAAATTTTGCGAGTTTGAGCGAGACCAGTCTGATCGGTCTGGCAAAACCTTGCAAGGGCCGGATGTGCTACGTTAAATTTGCGCTTGCTTTTAGCTCTCTTTCCTTGCAATCAGTCGAAAAGCAAATTGCTTTTATGTCCTTACGGACCTCACTACTGCGTACACTCAGAAATCCGAATCTCAGTGTGAACGACCGCGTAGATCTCTGCTGCGAGGTCACAAGGGAACTGGAAAATAGAGGTGAATATGAGGAGGCGCGGAAGGCGCTGAGTGACTATTGGCCGCGCATAGGCGAAGCGCCAAAGCTCGCTGGCTTAGAGCCAAACACTGCTGCCGAATTGCTTTTACGCGCGGGGGTGCTAAGCGGAATAATCGGCGCTTGCAGACAGATCCCCGAGGCGCAGGAGACGGCAAAAGACTTACTCACGCAGAGTCAGTCGATCTTCGAAGCTGGTCGAGTCCTAAAGAAGATCGCAGAAGCCCGGATGGAATTAGCTTACTGCTACTGGCGCACAAACGATCTCGAGGGAGCGCGTGATTGTCTCAACGAAGCGGTCTCCCTGTTGCCTATAGACAGTGAATTAAAGGCAAAGGTCCTTCTGAGACTTTCGCTGGTGGAGCATGCAAGGGAACACGATCAGAAAGCGTTCAGGATTCTCACCAAACATGCGCCTTTATTTCTCAGGATCAATAATCACACCTTGAGAGGGACTTATCACCTCGTTTTCGGAGATCGCCTGGCTAATCTCGCAGAGTTGCAAAATCGTAGTGATTACATAGATCGTGCTTTGATTGAATATGCCGCCGCTAGTTATCACTTTGAGATAGCAGAGCATCGTCCCTACCTTGCGAATGTCGAAAACAATCTCGGTTATCTCTATTTCAAAATCAATCGGTTCGATGAGGCGAATGAACACCTGGATCGTGCGCGCCGGGTTTTTAAGAGCATCAAAGACGCGCGCGCGGCGGCACAGGTTGACGAAACTCGAGCTCGTATACTGCTCTCACAGGAACGCATCAAAGAAGCACAGCGCGTCATTTGTTCGGCCGTTCGCGTTCACGAAAAAGACAGAAACACTATATTACTTACGGAAGCTTTGATTACATATGGCAGGGTGTTAGCGCGCAGCGAGAGCTATGCTGCCTCACTGGGTACGTTCCGACGCGCTATTGAGTTAGCCGACAATGCGGGCCTTGCGAATCGTGCGACAGAAGCTATCGTTGCTGCGTTCCGTGAACTTGGAGATCACTTAGTAATCGCAGAGCGCGGGCAACTTCTTTCTGGTCGCGGCGTGGGCCACGACAAGCTAACAATGGAGCACGACGTCATAAAGTTTGCGCTGGAGCAGACCAACGGTAAAGTGACTCCAGCCGCGCGACTCGCGGGAATGTCACATCAGGCGTTCACCTACGCGCTCCGCACCAGACACAAAGACCTGCAGGACAAAAGGAAACCGCCTCGTCAGCAAACAGAGTGAATGATCGCTATGCCCCCAGAAGTCGACCTTAACAATTTGCCGCCGTTCCCGAAGCGTCTCCCGGAAAAGCTAAAGGCTGTTCGAGAGCGGTTAGGATTGTCGCCGGATGAAATCGCGCCCAACGTTGGGGCGGGTTCAGGCGCGGAGATCCTTGCTTATGAAAACGACGTAGATGATTTGCCCGTTCGTGTCTTGTGGAATTACTTAAAGCTCGTGGGATGCCCGGTTGACAACCTTATCAACGACGATCTGGAAATCACTTTTAGAGATTTGTGAGTGGTCCAGTAAGCAAACCGCTTTATTTGGTAGATGACGTCACATTTTGTACGGTCGATTTATCCGGACCGGTTAAGGGGGCAGGGTAAATGCTGATAGGCGGCCTTGGAACACCAGAACTCATTATCATATTGATTGTCTTGCTGCTTACTATCGGAGTGCCCCTTGTGGGAATAATTGCTTTGATTATATTTTTCAACAGACGCAAGCATTCAACCGAGGGCATGAAGAAGTGTGCTTTCTGCGCCTATTCAATCCCAATAGAAGCCACACTTTGTCGATTCTGCAGGAAAGAAGTGGGGTGATGAAGACGTCTTTTCGTTCTGGCCATTCGCGTGGTCAGTCAACTACCGAGGCGGAAGGACGGACACTTCTCGCTGGGGTCAAAATGCATGGGCATTCGCGTTACGGAACCTCGGCACCTGCCAAAACGCGGATCCAGTGAGGAACGCGCTGGGTATAATTAATAAACACCATGAAAAAACATTGGTCCAACTATAGGTTGGTAGCGATTCTTCCTCTCCTTTCGGTGGTAATTCTTTTTGCCACCTACACAAGAGTGACAAAAGACTTCTTCTGTAAGGAGCGTAACTGCAAGTATGCATTTTCTGCCATTATGTCGGACGTGCTCATAATTGATTCTAACGTCACTTTCTCACCTCCGATTGACTCTAAAGATATGGCTCAAGAAAACGCAGCCATGGCAGTACAAACTCGTCAGAGAAGTACAGCGCTAAAAAACACTGGACTGATGACATGGAATTTTCTGGGGATGGTCTATTTATTTGTTTGCGTAGCTACTTTAGCAACGTCGTCCACCGTGACTTTTCAATTGCTTCAAAGACCTATCATTAGCACGCTTGTAGTCATCATCTTATCGATTAGTGTCGGTATTCTTCTCCTTTTGAATAAAGAGTGGCATATGCCGATATTTATGGCCCTCTTTCCAAACACAATTGCTAAGGACGTGCCCGCTATTGAAGAAATTACCAATTTTCTAAATTGTCTCGGTAATGCAGCGGCATTGTCAGTATTATTGACAAGTTGCGCGATTCTTCTACCTTGCTATGCGGATTCATTCCCGCAAGCGATAAAGCAACTTTCTCGCCGCATGAAATATCTGCGGATTGTTTTGTATGTCGGAACTCTCTTGCTCATCGTGGCAATTCTTCTGAAGAAAGCTATATATCAATGGTCGCTTGCTTATACTTCACAGGAACCGGGACCAGCAAAAACAGCGTCCGACTTTTTAGCGAGTATATTGGCTATGGAAGGTGGTTTCTATACTTTGGTTCTTGTAGCCGTTTATTTGCCTGCTGCCTTCGTGCTTCAAAGACGCGCTCGAGTTCTGGATACCTTACCGGTTGAGGAATCGGAAAAGGAAAAACAGCTACAGCAACACGGCTTGACCTTCTCTTTCACTGAGTCATTGCCGCGCATCCTGGCAATATTAGGACCTACACTTATCGGACCCGTAGGAGAGTTTCTAAGTCGTGGGTAGTCAATCACTGTTTCCACAGCAGACCTGAAGTCGATAGGTGTTCTCCGAGCGTAGATTTCACCAACATCCTCATCGAGAAGGAGCTATATAGCGCGCGATGACTTGTGCTTTGGTCGAGGCCGCGGTTTGGTCGGATCCCGCTCAAATAGTAAAGGCAAAGTTTTATAGATCTCATTGATCCTCTTGATTATCTTGTCAGGGACTAACTTTGATGTCTCAGCACTGATACTTATAAGTGCCCTGGCGGCACAGATCTGCAACCACTCGTTACGCGGCTTCTTGCTGCCTCGCATAAGTTTGAGGAGTTTTGGCGCTGCGGGCTTGGCCTTCGGTCCAATAACACTTAACGCATCCGCAGCAGAGCATTGTACTGAGCTGTTGGTGTCTCCCAAGGTGACCATTAACGCTGGTACTGCCCCCTTCGCGGTTGGGCCAATGCTTTCGAGTGCGTCGGCTGCCTTTGACCGCTTGGCTGCATCACTATCTTTCAACGTTTCTATTAATAGTAGGACAGCTCGTGCGGCGGCAGGCCCAGCGACACTAATGTGTCCAGAGCCTTACTGCGTATTTGGGCGTTCTCGCTTCGCAGTGCCTCTCAATCACTATCAGAAAGTTAATCAGATCCGCTAAAACCCGCTGCCACGGATTACAGCCACCGGATTACCGTGTCACTGCTCAGTGAAAATGTCCGGCGGGTGCTCAGTGAGAATGTCCGCTGGTATGCGCAGGCCGCGCGCCCTTGACGCCTCGGCTATGAATGCCCGCGCCGACCGGAGGAGGAAAGAAAGA
>Ga0134121_10000532_pt1 | contig 42717 bp, 43 predicted proteins | sample KB301_FD_96463 | JGI IMG/M metagenome (GOLD analysis project Ga0134121, IMG submission 96463) | Terrestrial soil microbial communities without Nitrogen fertilizer from Kellogg Biological Station, Michigan, USA - KB3-0-1 | ecosystem: Environmental > Terrestrial > Soil > Unclassified ...
GCGGCGATCGCGGCGCTGCGCGAGCGCTTCGACCTCGAGGCGACGATCGCCGACGGAGCGGTCACGGTCGCGGTCTCCGGCGGCGAGGCGTTCGTGCCGCGGCTGTTCGCCGAGCTGGGCGTGCCGATCCGCGGCGTGTCGGTCGCGCGGCCTTCGCTCGACGACGTCTTCATGTCCTACACCGGCACGACGATCCGCGACGCCGAGGCCGAGCGCCACGATCCGATGCTCGCGATGATGGGGCCGCGGCACCGATGAGCACGACGACGCGGCCGGCGCCGCCCGCGGCCGCCGAGGCGCTGCGCGTGCGCGTCCCCGGCGGGGGCCTGCGCAGCGACCTGCGCGGCATCAAGGTCGTCTGGCAGCGCGAGCTGATCCGCTTCTGGCGCGACCGCCTGCGGATCGTCACCTCGCTCCTGCAACCGCTGATCTTCCTGTTCGTGCTCGGCGGCGGGCTGGCGCAGATCGCCTCCGGCGGGACCGAGGGCGTCGACCTGCGGACGTTCATGTTCCCCGGCGTGCTCGCGATGGCGGTGCTGTTCACGGCGATGTTCTCGGCTGCCTCGGTCGTGTGGGACCGCGAGTACGGCTTCCTGCGCGAGATGCTCGTCGCGCCGATCCGGCGCGGCTCGATCGTGCTCGGCAAGTGCTTCGGCGGCGCGACGGTCGCCGGCTTCCAGGGGCTCGTCGTGATGGCGCTCGCGCCGCTCGTGCACGTGCCGTACTCGCTGACGATGATCCTCGAGGTGCTCGGGCTGCAGCTGCTGCTCGCCTTCATGATCACCGCCTTCGGCGTGATGGCGGCCGTGCAGATCACGCAGATGCAGGCGTTCATGGCGCTGATGCAGATGATCGTGATGCCGATGCTGTTCCTCTCCGGCGCGCTGTTCCCGCTCAGCGGGCTGCCGCACCGGCTCGCGGTGCTCAACCGCCTGGATCCCCTCACCTACGCGGTCGACCCGATCCGCCGGGCGGTCTTCGCGCAGCTCGACATCAGCGCCGCGGCGCGTGCGCAGCTGACGCCGGGCGTGACGTGGTTCGGCTGGCACGTGCCGATCGGCGTCGAGGTGCTCGTCGTCGTGGCGACCGCGCTCGCGATGCTGGCGATCGCGATCGCGCAGTTCCGGCGGGCCTGAGCCGATGCGTCGCGCCGTGGCGACGCTACTCGCCGGTGGCGCGCTGCTCGTCCCCGCCGGGTCGACGGCGGCCGCCGCGAAGCCGTGGAGTCCGCACGTGCGCAGGGCGATCGCGTACGCGCAGACCCGCGCGGGCACGGTGCGCTTCTCGGTGCGCGCGCGGCACCGTGCGTGGGGCTGGCGGGCGACGCTGAGCGCGCCGTCGGCGAGCGTCCTGAAGGCGATGCTGCTCGTCGCCTACCTCGACGACGCGCGCGTGCGCGGTCGCGCGCTCACGGCCGCGGACCGGCGGCTGCTCGTGCCGATGATCCGCTGGTCGGACAACACGGCGGCCTCGAGCGTGCTTGCGTACGTCGGGCCCGACGCGGTGCGGGCGCTGGCGCGGCGCGCGCGCATGCGGCGCTTCGTGCTCGACCCGGTGGTGTGGGGCGACAGCCTGATCGACGCCGACGACCAGACGCGCTTCTTCCGCTTCGTCGACCGGCGCGTCGTCGCGCGCCACCGCGCGAGCGCGATGCATCTGCTCGCGACGGTCGTGCCAAGCCAGCGCTGGGGAATCGGACAGGTGCGCCTGCGCGGCTGGGCGCTCTACTTCAAGGGCGGTTGGGGCAGCGGCAGCGGCGCGGTCGAGCATCAGGTCGCGCTGCTGCGACGCGGGCGGCGGCGGATCGCCGCGGCCGTGCTGATCACCGGCAGCCCGAGCCACGCCTACGCGACGCAGACCCTGCAGGGCGTCTTCGCGCGGCTGCTGAGCGGGCTCGCGGTCAGGCGGCGCCGGGCGGGCTGACGCCGGGCGGGCGTTGTGAAAGGTCCTGTGTCGCACGGCCGGGCGGCAGCGTCGTACGATCCCCCGCCATGAGCGCCGTCTCGGAGATCTTCGCGCCGGGCGTGCTCGACGGCCAGGTCGCGCTCGTGACGGGCGGCGGCACGGGCCTTGGTCGCGCGGCTGCGGCGGAGCTGGCGGCATGCGGCGCTGCGGTGGTGCTTGCGGGGCGGCGGGCGGAGGTGCTCGACGCCGCTGCCGCGGAGATCGGGCCGGCCGCGTCGACGGTCGTCGGCGACATCCGCTCCGGCGAGGACGCGGAGCGGATCGTCGACTCCGTGCTCTCAGCTCACGGCCGCATCGACGTGCTCGTCAACAACGCCGGCGGCCAGTACTTCGTGCCGGCGGAGGCGATCGCGCTGAAGGGCTGGCAGGCGGTGATGCGGTTGAACGTCGGCGGGACGGTGCGGATGACCGAGCTCGTCGTCGAGCGCGCGATGCGCCCGGCGGGCCGGGGGACGGTCCTGAACGTGACGCTGTCTCCTCACCACGGACTGCCGGGGATGACGCATTCGAGCGCGGCGCGGGCGGCGGTCGAGGCGCTGACGCGCGCGTGGGCTGCGCGCTGGGCGGGCGATGGGGTGACCGTGTGCGCTGTGGCCGCCGGCCACTTCGAGACGGAGGCGTTGGACAAGTACCCCGACGTCGTGCGCGCCGGCGCGGCGCGGACGGTGCCGTTGCAGCGCCTCGGGCAGCCGATCGAGCACGCCTGGCTCGTGGCGCTGCTCGCCTCGCCGCTCGGGCGCGCGTTCAACGGCGAGGTCGTCACGCTCGACGGCGCGCGCGACAACTGGTTCGGCCCCTGGCCCCCGCCGACGCTGGCGGACGAGACGGGGACCGTACCGACGGAGGCCCGGCGCCCGGCGGCGGGAACGTAGGGGGAACGCCCCCGCCGCCGAGCCCCTTCCGGCTCCTGCGTGCGTCAGCAGGAGACGAGCAGGTAGAAGTCGTGGTCGGCAAGCACGTCCGCGCTGTCGGCCGTCAGCACGGACAGCGCGCGATCGTCGTCGCCGTTGGGAGCCACCCTGATCTGGCCGGTGCCTGCGCGGTCGTCGCCGAAGGCGAGGTGGTTCGTGAGCGTCGCCGCTGGGATGCACTGGCTCACGTCGCGGTCGAAGACCACGTTGTAGATCCCGTTGCTCAGGTGCTCGACCTCCACGACGCCGTGGGCGAGCGAGCGCCGCCCGTCGAGGTTCACGCGGACGCCCAGCGCGAGCCCGCCGGCCGTCGCCACGCTGTCTGCGGTCTGCGCTCGCGGGACCGTGCCGATCCGCGCGGCGTCGAGCTTGGAGGCGTCGAGCGACTCCTCCTTGATCGCGCCGCCGCCGACGCCGTCGGCCCGCACGTCGACGCCCCCGATCGAGTGGTTGCGGATCTCACGTGAGCCGATCGATCCGACGGCGAACGCGTACGAGGTCCCCCCAAGTGCGACGAACAGCGCGCAGCATGCGACGATCATCGCGGGCGACGGACGCCGCCGCGCGAGCAGGTGCTTGATGGACATGGGTGCCTCCCAGGTCGTTTGTGTGCGACTGGAACGGGAGGAGGGGAAGAAGGTTGCGCGCACGCCCACGGGGCCCCCACGCGCGGCGAGCCCAGCGCGCCGGTAACATGCGTCAAGCCCTGCGGGCGAAGTGTTGTGGTTGCACAGAAGCCTTCCAAGCTTCTAGGGCGGGTTCGATTCCCGTCGCCCGCTCTGGCACACATAGCAGTGACCACGGGGAGTGGCGCAGTCTGGTAGCGCACCCGGCTGGGGGCCGGGCGGTCGCAGGTTCAAATCCTGTCTCCCCGATAAGGAAAGCCCTGGAAATCCGAGATTTTCCTTGATGGCGGAGGCCGCCAACGCATCGCATTGGGGCCGCTGTGTGATGTGTCGCGCTGCGTCGCTACGGCAGCTCGGGCAGCGCCGGGATCGAGCTGCGTGCCCACTCGATCGCCATGGTCCCACTTCGATCGCGGCGACGCGGTCCAGTACCGTCTCCAGGTCGTCGTAGCGGGTGAAGACGCCCCACATGCTCACCCAGCGTGCTTCGAGTAGCGCGTCCGGCACGGATATGTCGCGCTTGACGAGCTGGCGCACGAGGTAGTCGATGTCGTGCGTGCGCGGGTAATCGACGTCGAGGGATGCGAGGACGGCCTTGACGGATTTCTCGACCGTCTGCTGGACATGGAAGCCGACGACGTCGTCACCCTGGACGGGGTCGTCGGCGAGCGCGCGTGCCGCGGCGAGGTCGGATTGCGCCTTCCGCAGCAGCCGGTGCGGAAGCTGGGGCTGCTCAGGTCTGGGCAAGGAGGCGACCCTCGCGCAGTGCACGCGCGACCATGGTGCCGCGCTCGACCGCGCGCTGTTCGGCCTTCGCCTCATCCATGACGATCAAGTCGACGGGCACCTCGAGCTCGTCCAGCTCGCTGCGGAGCCGGACAGCCTCCTGGATCACGTCAACGACGGTCGGCTCGATCACGAGTACGTCGAAGTCCGCATCCGCGTCGGCGTTGCCGCGGGCGTGCGATCCGAACAAAACGACCCGAGAGTTGGGGGGGGCTGCTCTTGCGAGTCGCCGCCCGATCTGCTCGATCACCTCGGTGGACGTCATGGCGGGAAGGTAGCCGATCGCGCGGAGGGCGCAACCGTCGGGCGACCGCAGGCGAGCGGTGGGAGGTGCATGCAGGGCGTGATCCTGGCGCAACCGCGTAGGAAGTCCGAGGCGTAGAGCGGCTGAATATCGGCTCCACCAACCTCGACGTCGTACCGGACACTGCTCGGTAGCCGCACAGCGGGAAGCAGTCAAGCGCTCCGTCCCACGCCGGGCGAGTTTTAACGCCCGCATCCGGCCTAGGAGTCACGCACATGAGTTGGTGAAACCGTCTCCACGCGTGCGACGGACTGTGCTGGCCTGGGGGCGATCGCGTTCATGGCGTCCTCGAGTGAGTCGATGACTTCGTAGGACATGAGTCGCTCGACGCCGTCCGGATCGCTCACCACGAGATATCGGTCCCACCCGCGTGCTGCATTCCTGTCGGCCACTCCAGGGTCTGCGGTGTCCACGTCTTCGAGAAGTACCATCCGCTTTGGGATCGGAGTTGGGAAGAGCTCAGGCAAGCTTGCAGCCTGATCGTGCATTGCCTCGAGAGCAGATGCCGAGGGCCCATACACCCACCGGTCGGCAAAGCCGTAGGTGAAGCGATTCAGGCGCTCGACCTGCTTGGAGGTGTCACGCCACGACACAGGTCCTCGATCGCGAGGGCTGATCCGCAGACAAGTCGATTTGCTGAGCGGCAATGCGGCAGCGACGTTCTCCGAAGAGAGCCACGCAGGCGCAGCGAATTTATGAGGAGGTGTCGGATCGAACATTGTCAACGGACGATCCGAAGCAATGAATCGCGCCGCGTCTGCGCGGGTCCGCAGCACAGTCCAAGGCAGTCGATAGATCACACCAGCTGTGTGCTCGATGCCACGGAGAACCATGTCGAGGACTGCCTCGGGACTTGGGGTCATACTAACCCTGCCCTCCACAAAGCTGTCATAGGCCTGTTGTCCAAGGCGTTTGCGGCGGGCCGATCCAATCGAATTGGCAAGCTCGACTGCAGCGTGCGTGGTGCCGGCGATGACGAGGTTGCGCCGCAGCTCCTCGAGCGCACCCGGAACGCGTTGCTCTTGCGCTGCGATCAGGTAGGCGATGTTGCCCCTGTCGTCGTCCGTGAACCTGCAATCGCTTTGCGCCAGGCGAGTAAGGGATTCCGAGGCGTAGTTCTCGGCGAGTCCAAAGATCGCCTCGATCATGCCGTCGTGTTGGCCATCGACACTGTCCACCGCGTAGAGGCGATGCTCCCAGCCCGCGTCTTTGGGCGTTGAGGGGGTAACAGTCCCGTCTGTCTTGTCGAGCACGAACAGCCGTCTGCCGGCGGACGTTCGGCCCTGGAAACGACGCAGAAGGAACTCGGGCACGAAGTGGTGCCGGTCACCTGCAGCAGTTGGCATCGGACGCTCGCCGCGCGCAATCCCGGCGATGTGAGCTGCAAAGTCGCCAGGGGGAGCCGGTGCGGGCAACACGTTCAAAGCGTATGTGTACGGGCGGCGATCTCGCGAAGGCGGACTCTTGCCGGTCGGAACTTGTGGCTGGCACGCCACTACTTCCGATGTCATATCCATGTCATGTTTTTGACCTGAGGCAACCTCACGCAACCCAACGCAAAGAGCTGCATTTGCAGGCATCTTGTGGGCAGTCGGCGCGCGGTGCCGGCTGGGGGCCGGGCGGTCGCAGGTTCAAATCCTGTCTCCCCGACTTCGCAAGGGCGTACTTTGCGTGCTTGCCCCGCCCTTCGCGCGAGAGAGCGCCGTCAGGCGGCGGCTGCGTCGCTGGGGATGAGCTGGACGTGGAGTCCGAGTGCGCGCGTGAGGGCGCCGAGAGTCGCTGTGGTGAGTCGGTCAGCGCCTCCGGTGTGCGAGGCCACCTGAAGCCGACGCGGGCGCGGTCACCCTCCCGCGATCGGGCGCCCGACGGTGAGCGCGGCCCGGAGCTGAGGATCGAGCTCGGCGTAGTGCGCATCCGCCTGCGCGCCCACGCCGTCGAGCGCCTTGCTGAAGAAGCAGCGGGCTGCGGCTGCGGCCACGACGTCGAAGATCTCCGCATCGGAGAGGCCGTGGGAGCGGAGCAGATCGATGTCGGCCTGGGTGACGGACGTCGCGTCCTGCGCGACCTTGTCCGCGAGTTCCATCACGGCGAGGTCGACGGCGTCGAGGCCCGCGGAGCCGGGGTCGGCGGCGAGGGTCTGCACGACGTCGGGTCCGAGGAACTGGTCGGCGAGGATGGTCCCGTGAGCGAGCATGCAGTAGCTCGATCGCAGCCGGCGGGCGGCGGCGAGCGTTGCCAGCTCGTAGCGGCGCAGGTCCATGCTGGCCTTGATCGCCCCGTTGAGCTGCCGCCAGGCCGCATAGATCTCGGGGCGGTGCGAGAAGGCGCTCGTGAAGTTGGGAAGGTGGCCGAAGACCTCGCGGTCGACCGCGTACATCTGCGCCGTGGCCTCGGAAGCGTCGGACTCGGGCACCGGCTCGATGAACGTCATGGCGGCTCCTTTCTTGGTCTGCTGTCCGGCGCCTCACGTGCGCCAAGACCATTCTGGCCGCCGCGCCAGGAGCGTGTCCTGAGGCGCCTACGCGCCCGCGCCCGCGCGCCCGCGAGCAAGGAACCCACGCAGCACGTTGCCCGTCACGCGCGAGACGTTGTTGTCGTAGTTCGCATGCGAGAGGCTGCCGAGCCAGTTGCACGAGCTGACCGAGAAGACGCGGCCGCCGCTGGGGTGCTCGACGTAGGCCAGATCGGCGCCGACGCGCGGGTTCTCGAACCCGGAGGAGTCGCCGTCGGTTCCGAGCAGGTCCTCGACGACGTAGTAGTAGGTGTCGTCGTGGCGGCCGGCTGAGGTCGCGAGCCGCAGCGTCTCCGGCGGCGTGCCGAGCTCGGCGTCGCAGCGGTCGATCTCGTAGCCGGCTGCGCCGCCGTTGACGAGCCCGAACCTGCCGATCACCTCCTCGGCGCCGACGCCCTCGAAGATGAACGCCGCGCGCGGGTCGAAGCTGTCGGGCAGGCGCGCGTAGCCGGCGGCGCCGGTGCGCAGGTCACCCTGGGCGCCGAAGCCGACGCCGACGAGCCGGTTCGGCGCCCGTCCGCGGTAGCGCCACAGTCCGCCCGGCTCGCCCGTCGTGCTGTGGAACGCCTCGCCGGGAGCGGAGGTCCAGGCGCGGCTGCCGTTGAAGCCGCGCCGCACCTCGATCACGTGCGGGCGCTCCGGGTCGATGCTCGTAACCCAGTAGAAGCCGTTGCCGCCGAGGTACATCAGCTGCCCGGCGCGGTCGAGGTAGGTCTCGAGCGCGTCGCGCATCGGGGTCGTCCAGTACTCGGGGTGCTCGCCCGTCATCACGACGTCGTAGGCGTCGAGCAGTGCGACGCCGTCGGCGTGGAGGTCCTCGTCGGTGATGACGTCGAAGGGGATCTGCTCGTGCGTCAGCCAGTCGATCAGGTAGAGGTCGGCGGCGAAGCGCTCCGGTGCGCCGATCGTCCACATGCGATGGTCCGGGCGCATGTTCGGGATCGGGCGCCGGCGCGAGCTGTACATGCAGCCGCTGCCGTCGGCGTGGCAGTCGTAGAGCGAGAGGCCGGCCTCCGGATGCGCGCGCAGGTAGACGTCCGCCGCGCTCGGCTCGATCGCGAAGCCCTCGGGCGCGATCTCCGCGGCGAATGGCGCGTCGATCATGCGCTCGTTCGCGTAGGCGAGGTGGGTGAGCGTCGGCAGCAGCATGGCGGCACGCGCGTCCGGGCGCCCGACGTGGGGGCGCACGACGAACGGGATGCGGTCCTCGCGCCCCTCCGCCCGCAGGCGCGCCGCATAGATCCCGCTGGGCAGGCCGGCCGGGATCGTCCAGGCGAGCGACGGCTCCCAGCGCGCGTCGTCGAGGTCGTCCTCATGGAAGTGCACGGCCGCATACTGCTCGGGCGCGTGGCGCCAGCTCATCGTCTCCCCGCTCCAACGGCGGCCGGTGACCGCTCGCGCGGGGCCGTTGACGAGCGCTCCGTCGCGGCCGTGGCCCGAGACGTCGACGGCGCGACCGGAGTGCTGCTCGCGCGCGAGGTCCCAGCAGAGCGCGAGCTCGTCGCGCGGGAGGTCGTCGGGTCCCGCGGCCCCCGCGAGCGCCTCCAGCTGCGTCCAGTCGAGCGCGCGGGCGTAGAGGCACGGCTGCTCGACGCGCCCGTTGAAGTGCGCGCGCGGGGTGCGGTCGCCCGCGACGTCGGCCGCGACGACGAAGCGCTCCGCTGCGGGCCACCCGCCGGCCGACTCGGCAGCCGCCTCGGCGCGGTCCGCTCGCACGGGCACGAGCGGCGCGTCCTGCTCGCGCGCCCACAGCCGCGCTGCGCCGTCCGCGTCGAGCGCGAGCGCGACGAAGCACCAGCGGCGGGTGCGCAGCGCGAGGCCGTCGAGCATGAGCGCGACGCCGTCGGCGCCGGTGCGCGCGACGAGCCGCCCATCCTCGATCGCCAGCTCCAGCAGGCCCGGAACCGCGAGCACGACCTGGCGTCCGGCCTGCTCGGGCAGCGTCGGCCAGATCCACGCCGCCGCCGTGAGGCCGGCCGTCGCGTCGAGGCCCGCGAGTGCGGTCGACGCGTAGGAGCCGGCCACGGCAACCTGCTTGGCGCCGGCGAAGCTGCCGAGCTGCTCGACCAGCTCCTCCTTGAAGCCCGGTCCGTCGGGGTGCTCGTCGCCGTGCAGCAGGCGGACGATCGCGGCCTCGACGCGCGCGGCGTCGGTGCTGACCATGAAGTCGAGCGTCTCGCCGCGTCGCACGCTGAGGCGGTCGGGATAGCCGATCAGCTCGAGCATCGCTGCAAATCTCGCAGGCGCGGGTGCGCCCGGCACGGTCACATTGGGCTCAAGCAGCGGCCCGCGCTTGTCGTTGTGCACAAGCTCGCTGCGCTAGAACGCGGCGAGGAGGCCCTGCAGGACGTGCTCCGCACCGGTCGGCGCCGCGATCGTGAGCGTGATCTCAGCGGGCGTCTCGGTGAGCGTCATCGTCAGGAACGCGCAGCAGCGCGCCTCGGCGGCGACGATCGCGGCCAGCCGCTCGTGGATGCCGGGGTGGCGCTCGAAGCGCAGGATCGCGCGCGCACCGTTGAGCTGCTTGGCGCGCAGCGCGGCGCGGCCGACGGCGCCGATCTCGGCGAGGCGGGCGGGCAGCTCGTGTGTGGGGAGCGAGCACGCGATCGGCGGGGTGTTCGCCATGGCGGCTACCCTGCACCTTCAAGGCGACTTGAAGTCAAGGGAGCTGCATGCAGGAGGCGGTCATGACGATCGGCGAGGTCGCGCGCGCGGCCGGGTTGCGGACCTCCGCGATCCGCTACTACGAGTCGATCGGCGTGCTGCCGGAGGCCGAGCGCCACGCCGGCCAGCGCCGCTACGGCCCCGACACGCTGCAGCGCCTGCGGGTGATCGAGGTCGCCAAGCAGGCCGGCTTCTCGCTCGGGGAGACGCGCGCGCTGCTCGCCGCCGACGCCGACAGCAGCGCCCACGCCGAGCTGCGCGCGCTCGCTGCGCGCAAGCTGCCGGAGATCGACGCGCTGATCGAGCGCGCGCAGCGGATGCGCGACTGGCTGACGACCGCGAGCGACTGCGGCTGCGAGACGCTCGACGTCTGCGCGCTGTTCGAGCCCGTTACCCCTTCGGCGGCAGGCTCCGCGCGAACGCGACTCCGCGCGGCACCCATGCGCCGACCTGGCGCTTCGTCCTGACGCCGTCGGCGGCGACGCAGACCCAGCCCCTCATCGGACGGCCGGTCATGTCGAAGACGCGCGTGTGCGGGCGCGCGAGCGCCTCCTCGTAGGCGTCGGGGCCGACGCGCACCATCAGCTCGTCGCCGATGATCCCGACCGCCATGTTGCCGCCCAGCATGAACGCGAGCCCGCCGAACATCGCCTTCTCGGTCACGCCGGACTCGTCGGCGAGCTGCTCGCGGATGCGGTGCGCAAGATCCTCGTCGTAGGCCATCGGATCGTCACGATAGCTCGGGCCCGACGGCTCAACCAGCCCGCTGCCGCTCCGGCTCGGCCGCCCGCAGGCGCTGGGGGACGGGGGCGGCGACGGGCACGGCGTCGTCGTGGATCGCGCGCCCGCCGCGCATCAGCGACGCCGCCGCCGCGATCAGGCAGGCGACGATCGCGAACGCGAACGACGCGTGCAGCCCGTCGCGGAACGGACCGGAGATCAGCGTCGGGAAGAACGACTTGCCGGTCAGCACGGCCTGCTCGTGACCGGACAGACCGGCGAGCACGTGCGGGCCGACGAGGTGCTGGATCGGGTTGTAGCCGAGGAACGCGGCGAACAGGATCGAGACCGGCGGCAGCGCCGCGACGGTGTGCGCCGTGCCCGACGGCACGCCGTGGGCGTGCAGCCCGGCGGCCAGCGTGTGCGGCAGCGTCGCGGAGAGCCCGAGGATCATCAGCGTGAAGAAGATCCCGACCGACAGCACCTGCGCGGAGTTCTGGAACGTCTGGTTCATCGCGCCGCCGACGCCGCGATGCGCGCGCGGCAGGCTGTTCATGACCGCGGCGCGGTTGGGCGAGGCGAACAGGCCCATCGAGGCGCCGAGCAGGAACAGGATCAGGCCGAACGGCACGTAGGAGAAGTTCGTCGGCAGCAGCAGCATGAAGCCGAACCCGCAGGCCGTCAGCAGCATGCCGGTCGTCGCGAACGGGCGCGCGCCGAAGCGGTCGGAGAGGATCCCCGAGATCGGCCCCGCGAGCAGGATCCCGACGGTCAGCGGCGCCATGTAGATCGCCGCCCACAGCGGCGTCTCGGCGAAGTCGTAGCCGTGCTGGGGCAGCCAGATGCCCTGCAGCCAGATGATCAGCATGAACATCAGGCCGCCGCGCGCCAGCGCGGAGAGGAACGTCGAGAGCGTGCCGAACGTGAAGGCGCGGATGCGGAAGAGCGGGAGCCGGAACATCGGCTCGCGCGAGCGCCGCTCGACCGCCACGAACGCTGCAAGGCTGACCGCCGCCGCGCCGAGCAGGCCCAGCACGCGCGCGCTGCCCCAGCCGGTCGCGTGCCCGCCGGCGGGGCGGATCCCGTAGGTGACGGCGACCATCACAAAGATCAGGCCGAGCGCGAACGTCACGTTGCCGGCCCAGTCGATCGGCGCGGGACGCGGGCTGCTCAGCTCGCGCAGGCCGCGGTAAGCCCAGACGGTGCCGAAGACGCCGACCGGCACCGAGATCAGGAACACGAGCCGCCAGTCGATCGGCGCCAGCACGCCGCCGAGCAGCAGGCCGATGAAGAAGCCGCTGACGCCGACGATGTTGTTGATGCCGAGCGCCATCCCGCGCTGGTTGGGCGGGAACGCGTCGGTGATGATCGCCGCGGCGTTGGCCAGCAGGCAGGCGCCGCCGATCCCCTGCACCACGCGGAAGGCGATCAGGTACAGCGCGCCGCTGCGGCCGGTCATCCAGTCGACCGCGAGCAGCAGCGATGCGACGGTGTAGATGACGAAGCCGAGGTTGTAGATCTTCACGCGCCCGACCATGTCGCCCAGGCGCCCGAGGCTGACGATCAGCACGCTCGTCACGACGAGGTAGCCGAGGATCATCCACAGCAGGTAGAAGGAGTTCGCCGGGACGAGCGGATCGAGGTGGATGCCGCGGAAGATGTCGGGCATCGCGATGATCGTGATCGAGCCGTCGAGCGTCGCCAGCAGCACGGCCAGCGTCGCGTTCGACAGCGCGATCCACTTGTAGCGATCTGGACTCGCGGTCGGCATCCGCGATCAAGTATACAGGCAGCCTGTTCAGTTCACCTGTTGACATCTGCTCTACACTGCCGCGCATGCAGGCCGAGCGGCACACGACCGCGCACCTGGCGCACGAGCTGCGCGAGACGGTCGGGCGCGTCATCCGCCGACTGCGCGCCGAGCCCGGGCCGCCCGTCGCACAGCTGACGGTCCTCAGCCGCCTCGACCGCCGCGGCCCGGCGAGCGTCAGCGACCTCGCGACCGCCGAGCGGATGCGCCCGCAGTCGATGGCGCAGACCGTCCACGACCTCGAGGCGGCGGGCCTCGTCTCGCGCCGGCCGGACCCCGACGATCGCCGGCGCGCGTTCGTCGAGCTCACGCCGGCCGGCCGCGAGCTGCTGGGAGAGACGCGCGCGCGGCGCGAGGGCTGGCTCACGGACACGCTCGAGCGCGAGCTCGACGAGCGCGAGCGCGAGCTGCTGCGCGAGGCGGTCGTGCTGCTGGACCGCATCGCCGACGCCTGAGACGGGCGGCGCGCGTCAGACGACTGGTGGCGGCGTGCCGTCGGCCGTCGCTGCGAGCGCCGGATCCCACTCGCACACCACGCACGCATGCCGGAAGACGGAGCGCGCGAAGTCAAGCGCGGCCGCATGCGGATCCGGCGCGGCGACGACGTCGTCCCAGTCGAGCACGTACTCGCCCAGCGCGTCGTCCCAGCGGGCGGCCGCGGGCGAGAGCGCGCCGGTGGGGAAGGTGTCCGGCGCTGGATGCGCGTAGGCGTAGAAGGCGGCCTTGGGATAGCGACCGTCGCCCGGCCACCAGCCGACGGCGACCTCCTGCGCGTCCATTGCGTTGCGCATGATGAAGTCCTGCGACGGCGGCTGGGCCGGCTCGCCGGAGAAGAGACTCACCGCCAGGTCGAACGATCCCCACCAGGCGTTGACGGGCGTCGAGCGGCCGCGGTAGGGCGCGCGAAACGCGGCGAGGATCTGCGCGGCGCCGGTCGCCGCCGCGAAGTAGGTCGTCACCTGGCTCGGGTCGTAGGTCGCGTGCTCGACGTCCTCGTCGAGCGGCGTCGTCCAGGGCGTCTCCTGCGGCGTCAGGTCGAGCGAGACCTCGCCGCCGAGGATGCGGACCGCGTCCAGCAGCTCGCGCGTGACCTCGCCCACCGGGCGGTCGGGCGCGAGCGCGACGCGGTGGGCGCGGCCATCGCTGTGCTCGGCGAGCGCCTCGTGGCTGCGCAGGTCGAGCGCGACCACCAGCGCGCCCGAGCCGTCGGGCGCCGGCAGCGGCAGCGTCTCCCAGCCGCGCGCGCTGAGGCGCAGCGCGGCGTGCTCGAGCTGGGGCTCGCGCGGCGCGAGCGCCGCCGCCAGCTTGCCGAGCACCTGCGTGTGCGCGTGCAGCGTGTCGCATGTCGCGCTCCAGGCCTCGTAGGGGAGGAGCTTCGGCCAGTCGGAGGGCATCGGTCATACGCTATCGAGGCATCCAAGCCCGATCGAGGAGCCATTCATGACCACGCCGACATCCCTCGTCACCGGCGTCGACTTCGTCACCGTGTTCGTCAAGGACTTTCCGGCCGCGACCGCGTTCTACGGCACGCTCCTTGGCCTGCCGTGCTCGGCCGAGTACGGGAAGCTGCCCGGGGCCGAGTTCGAGACCGGCAGCCTCACCCTGCAGGTGATGGACGCCGCGGCGGTCGGCCGCGACTTCGAGCCCAGCACGCACCCGATCGCCCTGCACGTCGACGACGTCGCGGCCGCGCGGACCGAGCTCGAGGCGCGCGGGCTCGTGTTCCTCGCCGACACGCTCGACTCCGGCGTCTGCCACATGGCCTTCTTCACCGATCCGGACGGCAACGCGCTCATGCTGCATCACCGCTACGCGCCGAGGTCCGGCGCCTGACCCGCTCAGCCGCGCCGCAGCAGCCGGGCGAGCAGTCCGCGGCGCGGCGGCGCTATGTCCTCGCGCAGCGGCAGCCGGCCGGCGCTGCGTGCCTCCAGCACGCAGGCGGTGTGGGCGTGGCGCCGGCGCGAGCTGTCGTCCTCGGGCTTGACGAGCATGTGCTCGCCGAGCGCCGGCAGCAGCTTGCCGCACAGCGGGCAGCGGTACGTCGAGGGCTTGAGGTTGCGCGCCGGGCGGACGGAGTACCAGCGCGCGTCATGGAAGGACGCCACGGCGGTGACGCTATCGCCATCCGTGCGGGGCATCCGTAGGCTCCCGTCCATGGCGGCTCGGCGCCTCACGGCTGCGGCGACTTTCGCGCTGCTCGCGATTGGCGCAGACCTGACCAGTCCGTGTAGGAGGCGTTGCGAACAGGCGCTTGCCATGATGGGTCGATGCGGCGTGTGAGCATCAGCGACCCGGAGTTCGTCTACGACGCGGCCGATCCCGAGGGCTTCCGCTCCGGTCTGTTCCGGCTCGGTCCGCAGCTCGGCGCCGAGCAGACGGGGGCGAGCGTCTACGAGCTGCCGCCGGGGCAGGCGGTCTGCCCGTACCACTACGAGTACGGCGAGGAGGAGTGGGTGCTCGTGCTCGCGGGCCGCCCGTCGCTGCGCGTGCCCGAGGGCACCCAGCAGCTCGACCCGTTCGACATGGTCTTCTTCCCGCGAGGGCCCGCCGGAGCGCACCAGATCCGCAACGACACCGAGGAGTCGGTGCGGATCGTCATGTGGTCGACGGTCGTCTACCCGACGGCGACCGCATACCCCGACAGCGACAAGATCGGGATCTGGACGGGCGACAAGGCCGAGGACGTCATGGTCGTGCGCTCGAGCAAGGTCGACTACTTCCACGGCGAGGGCGGCTGAGCGAGCCCAGCTCCGCGATCAGCAACCGAAAGCCGAGATCGAGCTCGTCAAGCCCAGCCAGCTCCGCGTTGCGCTCGTTCCACGCGCCGCTGTCGAGATCGGCGCGCAGACATGCCATTGCCGCCTCCACCTCCGCCGGCTCGAGCCGTGCGAAGACGGAGATCCCGGCGCGCACGCGCGGGTCGAGGTAGGCGTGCGGGCGCGCCCAGAACGCCGGCAGGAAGCCGTCGCGGCAGTCGGCGGGGATCGGGACCGGCAGCACGGTCTGCGCGCCGAGGTGGGCGGCGACGTCGTCGATCGTCATCCCCGGCAGCCCCTTGAACCCGGGCAGGTAGTCGCGTACGAGCCAGAAGCGGTCGGCGAAGCTCGGGTCGTATGTGAGCAGCACCGCGCGCGAGCGCGCGACGCGGCGCAGCTCGCGCAATCCGCGCGCACGGTCGCTCCAGTGGTGGTCGGTGATGACGGCCATCGCCGCGTCGAAGCTGTCGTCCTCGAACGGCAGCTCCTCCGCCACCGCGCGCACGACCGGTGCCGCGCCCGCCGGGCGCTGGGCGATCATCACCTCGGAGGGCTCGACCGCCACCACCTCGCGATCGTGCGGCTCATACGAGCCCGTGCCCGCACCGACGTTCACGACGCGCCGCGCGTCGCCGAGCGCGTCGTGGACCATCCCCTCGATCGTTGGATCGGCCTGCCGCGTCGTCATGTAGCCGACGCCGATCTCGTCGTAGAGCGGCGCGTCGTTCACTCGCGCAACGGTAGCGGTGGGCTAACGCGACGGCGCCGGCTGTGTCATGCCCTTCACAGCGTGTCGGCACCGATTTGGCGCCGGGTAACCTGGGTCGATGAAGCGCGTGGGGCTTGCCGCGGCTGCGGCGTTCGTGAGCGTGAACATCTGGACGGGTGCGCCGCTGCTCGCGCTGTGGGTCGGCTCGCGCACCGTGCCCGACAGCGGCCTGAGCATGAGCGCCGTGTTCGTCGTCGTGCTCGTGCTGCTGGTCTCGGTCCTGGGCCTGGCATGGCTGCTGAACCGCCTCAACGAGCGCTACAACGAGCTCACCGGCGTTCCGCCCGCACAACGCCGCACCTCGCCGTGGTTGCGCAGCATGCGCAGCGAGCGCGAGGAGCTCGTGCACCAGAAGCAGGGGACGAGCGCGATCGAGCGCGTGGTCGTCGTCAGCGTCATGCTCGCCGCCGCGGCGTTCAACTTCTGGTTCTTCTTCTTGGCCGGCTCGCCGATCTGAATTCAGTCGCTCGCTGTGTTCAACCTTCCGCTGCGACCGGATGACACTCCGCCTCCCGCCCCGGTCGCAGGGGAGCGCCGCAGACTGCGCACTCGTAGTCGCGCGCGAGTCGCGTGGGGGTGTCGCCGCCGGGCTCGGGCTCGGTGCGCAGGACGTCGTCGCTGATCGTCAGCCAGGCGATCACCCCGCCGAGCGCGGCGAGCGCGGCGGTGGCGGTCATCGCGGTGTGGAAGCCGGCGGTCATCGCCGCCGGGTCGTAGAACTTGTCGCCGGTGAGGCCGGCGATCAGCGGCAGGACGGCGACCGCGAGCAGTCCGCCGACGCGCGAGACGGCGTTGTTGATTCCCGACGCGATCCCCGAGTGGCGCGCGTCGGCGGCGGCGAGCACCGTCGCCGTCACGGGCGCGACGACGAGCGTCAGGCCGATGCCGAACACGATCACCGCCGGCAGCACGCTCGTGACGTAGCTGTCACCCGGCTCGATGCGCGTCATCAACAGCATCCCGGCCGCGATCACGAACGGCCCGACGGTCAGCGGGATCCGCGGCCCGATCCGCTGCGCCAGCGCGCCCGAGCGCGCGGACAGGGTCAGCATCAGCGCGGTGACCGGCAGCGACGCCGCACCGGCTGCGATCGGCGAGTAGCCGGCCGAGATCTGCAGGAACGAGACGAGCAGGAAGAAGACGCCGCTGAGCGCCGCGTACACTACGAACGTCACGAGGTTCGCGCTGCTGAACTGCCGGGAGGCGAACAGCCCGAGCGGCATCATCGGATTCGCGCTGCGGCGCTCGAGCGCGATGAACGCGACCAGCGCCAGTGCCCCGCCGATCGCCGCCACCAGGATCGCCGCCGAGGCCCCGGCGCCGGGCGCCTCGATCAGCGCGTACGTCGTCCCCGCCAGCCCGAGCGCCGCCAGCGTCGCCCCGGGCGCGTCGAGCCGTCCGTGCGCCATCGGGTCGCGCGTCTCGGGCACATGGCGCGTCGCCATCGCCATCACGACCAGGCCGAGGGGAAGATTGATCAGGAACACCGCCCGCCACGACACCGCTTCGACGAGATAGCCGCCGAGCAGCGGCCCGAGCGCCGCGCCGACGCCCGTCATCCCCGACCACGCGCCGATCGCCCGCGCGCGGTCGCCGCGACGGAAGCTCGCCTCGATCATCGCGAGGCTGCCGGGCGTCAGCAATGCGCCGCCGACGCCCTGCAGCAGGCGCGCGAAGATCAGCAGCTCGGCGCTCGGAGCGGCCGCGCAGATCGCCGAGGCGGCCGTGAACCAGCCGACGCCGATCACGAAGATCCGCCGCCGCCCGAGGCGGTCGCCGAGCGAGCCGCCCAGCAGGATCAGCGAGGCGAGCGTCAGCAGGTAGCCGTTGAGCATCCACTGCAGCTGGCTCGTGCTCGCGTTCAGGTCGCGCCCGATCGCGGGCAGCGCGACGTTGACGACGGTGCCGTCGAGGAACGCGATCCCCGATCCCAGCACCGCGGTCGCGAGCACCCAGCGCCCGCGGCCGCTGTCGAAGGCGATGCCGTCGCCGCGGGCGTCGGTGGAGGCCGTCGGTTCGATGGGGTGACGGTACCCCACCGCTCGTCAGCTACTCAGCAGCCGGTCGTCTTGCGCGCGTTGCACGTCGCGCCGTCGATCATAGAGACGCTGCCGGCCTCGGCGTTGGAGACGTAGACCGTGTCGGTGCCGGGGTCGATCGCGATGCGGCGGGGGCTGGTTCCGACGAAGGCGGTCGCGATCGTCTCGCAGCCGCGGTGCGCCGTGTTGCACGTGTGCGTGTCGATCATCGTCACGCTGTTCTCGCCGGCGTTTGCGACGTAGAGCGTGCCGGTCGCCGGATCGAGCACCGCGGCACGAGGATCCTTGCCGACGTCGAGGCTCGCGCCGCGGCTGCGGGGACAGCCGCTCGTGTCGGTGGCGTTGCAGCGCGCCGCGGCGACGAGCGTCACGCCGTCGCGGCCGGCGTCGCCAACGTAGAGCGTGCCCGTCGCCGGGTCGATCGCGAGCCCGAGCGAGCCGTGACCGACGCGTGCGCGCGCCGGCGTCGCGCCGCAGCCGCTCGTGTCGGCCGCGTTGCAGCGCCTCGCGTCGATCAGCGCCAGCGTGCCGGCGCCGGAGTCGGCGACGTCGACCGTGTGGTGGGCCTGGTCGAGGGCGAGGATCTGCGGGCCGCGGCCGACCTGGACGGTCGCCGGCGCCTGCGCGCAGCCGCTCGTCGCGAGCGCAGTGCAGGCGCGCACGTCGACGACGGAGACGCTGTCGTCGAACACGTTCGGGACGTAGAGCGTGTGGGTGGCGCCGTCGAGTGCGAGCAGCTCCGGCCCTCTGCCCACGTGCACGAGCGCGGGCGTGTTGCCGCAACCGCTCGTGTCCGTCGCGTTGCAGGTGCGCGCGTCGATCACTGCAACGGTGTCGCTGAGCGTGTTCGCGGCGTAGATCGTGGAGGTCGCGGGATCGATCGCGACGCCGACGGGGCTCTCACCGTGCGTGGCGACGGTTGCGCGCCGCCCGCAGCCGGCTTGCTCGCGGGCGTTGCAGGTGCGCGCGTCGATCAGCGAGAGCGTGCTCGACCCGCCGTTGGCGACGTAGAGCGTGCTCGTGAGCGGATCGACGGCCAGGCCCGTTGGGTGATCGCCGACGCCCACGGCCGCACGCGCGAGCAGCGGGCCGCCGCAGGACGCAGTCACGTAGGGGCCGCGGCAGGCGGTGCGCGCCTTCCAGCGCCGTTCGAACGCGCTCACGAAGCGATCGATCGCACGGCTCTGCGCGCGCCCGGAGCGACGGCGCGCCGCGCTGCGCACCAGCGCCCGAGCGAGCAACTGCACCCGCAGGCGCAGGCGCACGTCGGCGATCGTCATGCCGCTCTGCCGCAGGAAGCGCCGCAGCCCGCCCGGGGGGAAGACCTGATGCGCGGTGCGGCGCAGCTCGCGCGCGACCGCCGCCGCGCTCACGTGCACATGGCGGGCGCGTGCCTCCGCGACGATCGCGTCGCTCTGGAGCAGGTTCTCCATCGTCTGGTGCAGCGCGGCCGCGGCCGATTCGCCCGAACCCGACCCGTGCGTGATCGCGAACCAGTGGCTGAAGCGCGCGCCCGTGAGCGGTGCGACGCCGGTGCAGGCGAGCAGCGCGTCGGCAGCCGGGTGGTAGACGGCGCCGCTCGGCGGCAGCGGCGCGCTCGGCGCGTGTGGGCAGCGCGCGCCAGACGCCTGCGCCGTGGCTGTCAGCAGGCAGCACAGCAGCAGGGTCGCCGCGGCCAGCGCGCGCACGCTCCACGACATGACACCCCTGCCACGACACCGCATGCGTTCGTCTCCCTGAGCGTTCGGTCGGCGCGCAGTATTCCCGACAGACCGGCGGATGGTAGATGCGGTCGTCTACATTCGCCCGCGATGTCGATGCTCCCGGAGCGCCTCGCCGCCCAGCTGCTCGCCGGCCCGCCGGCGCGCGACCCGGTCGCGGTCGTGGAGCGGCTGCTGGCCGTGCAGGGGCAGGATCCGCGTGGGGCGCGGCTGGCGATCCGCGCTCGCAGCGCCGGCCTGTCGGCCGCGGACGTGGATCGCGCGCTGACGCAGGAGCGCTCGCTGCTGATCACCTGGGTCAACCGCGGCACGTTGCATCTGATCCGCAGCGAGGACTACGCCTGGCTGCACGCGCTGACGACGCCGCCGCTGCTCACCGGCAACGCGCGGCGGCTGGCGCAGGAGGGCGTCGAGCCGGACGCGGCCGAGCGCGGCGTCGCCGCGATCGAGCGCGCGCTCGCCGACGCCGGAGCGCTGACGCGCGAGCAGCTGCGCGAGCGCGTCGCCGCCGCCGGGGTGCGCACCGAGCGCCAGGCGCTCGTGCACCTGCTGATGCTCGCTTCGCTGCGCGGGCTGGTCGTGCGCGGCCCGATGGTCGGCGCCCAGCACGCCTACGTGCTCGTGCGCGACTGGCTCGGCAAGCCGGCCGCGCCGGTCGATCGCGATCGCGCGCTCGCCGAGCTCGCGCGCCGCTACCTCGCCGGACACGGCCCGGCGACCGACCGCGACCTCGCGCGGTGGGCGGGCCTGCCGCTGCGCGACGCGCGCGCGGGCCTGAGCGCGATCGCCCCGGAGCTGGTCCAGCGCGACGACGGCCTCGTCGACCTCGCGAAGCGCGCAACTCCCGCTGACGCCGAGCCGCCCCCGCCGCGCCTGCTCGGCGCCTTCGACCCGCTGCTGCTCGGCTGGGCCGATCGCACGCCGCTGCTCGGCAAGCACACGCACGTCGTCACCGTCAACGGCATCTTCCACCCGATCGCGCTCGTCGGCGGGCGCGCGGTCGCGACCTGGGGCCTGGCCGGCGGCAGCGTCGCGCTGAAGCCCTTCGGGCGTCTCGCCGCCCGCGACCGCAGGGCACTCGACGCCGAGGCTGCGGACGTCGTGCGCTTCCTCGGCTAGCGTTCCCCGCATGAGCGACTACACGATTCTCAGCCTCGACGACGTGCCCGACGTGTTCGGCGGCAAGTACCCGGGGGAGATGCGCTTCCTGACGGGCGATCTGGGGACGACGCAGGTCGCCTTCACGCACCGGCGGATGCCGCCGCAGTCGGGCGGCAAGGGCGGCTACGGCCACCGTCACAAGACGCAGGAGGAGATCTACTACGTGGTCTCCGGGACGCTGCAGTTCAAGCTCGGCGACGAGATCGTCGACGTCGCGGGCGGCAGCGCCGTGCGCGTCGCGCCGGAGACCGTGCGCTCGGTGTGGAACGACAGCGACGCGGACGCCGAGCTGATCATCGTCTCGGTGCGGATGGACGACGCGCGCGCCGACGGCGAGCTCGTCGAGGGCTTCTGGCCCGACGACTGAGCGGCGGGCGCGGGCGCCGTCAGGCGTCGCGTCGCGCCGGATCCCCGGCGGGGAGCACGTCGCACGCCCACGCGGTGCGCTTCCAGTCGGGCACGGGCGTCTCGCGGTCGGTGCGCGGGACGAAGCGGGAGCGCTCGACGAGCGCCATCCGGTGGATGTAGCGCGGGCAGTTGGGGAACACCTCCGTCGCCTGCACGCGCACGACGAACTGCGCCTCCGGGTACTGCGCCGTCAGCGGATCCTGCTCGTCGATGCTCGCGACCCCGTTGAGGCGCAGGCGCGAGGGCCGCGCGGCGGTGAAGTCGACGAACAGCAGCCCGACGTGCGGGTTGACCGTCAGGTTGCCCATCGAGAGGTACATCCCGTTGCCGTCGTAGTTGGGGAAGGCGAGCGAGTGCTCGTCGAGCACGCGCACGAAGCCCGGCTCGCCGCCCTTGTAGGAGCACTGCGGCCGGCCCTGCGCGTCGGCGGTCGCGAGGAAGAACATGTCCATCCGCTCGATGAAGGCGCGGTCCTCGGCGTCGATGAGCGGCTCCTGCAGGAACCGCTCGCCGAGCCGATCGGCCAGCCGGCGGGTGTCGAAGCGGTCCTGCAGCCGGCGGGAGCCGTCGTGGAACGGAGCGCTCATCGCCCGCAGAGCGTAGCGCCGCTACAGTCCGCCGATGCCACGGTATGCGGCCTTCCTGCGCGGGATGAACCTCGGCAGGCGGCGGCTCGCCAACGCGACGCTGCGCGCGCACGTCGAGGCGCTCGGCTTCACGGACGTGGCGACCTTCCGCGCCAGCGGCAACGTGATCCTCAGCGCGGCTGAGGGCGAGTCGATCGAGGACGTCGCGCGGCGGCTCGAGGCGGGCTTGGAGCAGGCGCTGGACTATGCGGTGCCGGTGTTCGCGCGCGACGCGCGGCAGCTGCGGTCGATCGCGGCGCACGAGCCGTTCGACGCCGACCTCGTCGCGGCGGCGAAGGGGAAGCTCCAGGTCATGCTGCTGAGCGCCGCTCCGACCGCGGCGACGCGCAGGCAGGTGCTCGCGCACGCGACCGACGACGATCGGCTCGCGCTGCGCGGCTGCGAGCTGTATTGGCTGCCGAGCGGCGGGATCCTCGACTCGCCGCTGGACCTGAAGGCGATCGCGGCGCTGCTCGGCTCCGCCACGATGCGCACGAAGGGCACGATCGACCTGATCGCGGCCAGGCATTTTGCCGCTTGAAGGCCGTTGAAGCGCGATTTTCTCGACCGTCAAGGCGGTTGCGCAAATACACCAAAAAATAAACCGTATATGCCCGACGATTCACGCGGTATTCTGAGACGTAGATGTCTACATTGGCCGCTGCACCGACCACGACGGTGCGCCTGCTCGACTACGATCCGGAGCTCGCTCGCGATCTGCGCGAGGAACGCCGCGACGAGGCCAGCCGCACCGCGCTTGCGCCGACGCTCACCGTTCCGCGAGGAGCGTGGGACGGCGTGCCGCCGGACGTCGTCGGCGCCTGCCCCTACGGGCTGCTCGTGCTCGAGGGGCTCCTGAGCCGCACGGTCATGCTCGGCGGCGACCAGCCCTCCACGCAGCTGCTCGGCGAGGGCGACCTGATCCGCCCCGAGCCCGAGGACGCCGCCGCGCTCGTTCCCGTCACGGTGCACTGGACGGTGCTGGACCCCGTCAAGCTCGCGATCCTCGACGAGCGCTTCCTGCTGACGGTGCGCCGCTGGCCGGAGATCGTCGCCGCGCTGTTCGAACGCGTCGCAGCGCAGTCCTCGCGCCTCGGCACCCACCGCGCCCTCTGTCAGCTCCCGCGCGTGGAGGATCGGCTGCACGCGCTGCTGTGGTTCCTCGCCGAACGCTGGGGCCGCGTCACGCCGCAGGGCGTCGTGCTGCCGATCAAGCTCACGCAGGAGGTGCTCGGGCAGCTGATCGGCGCCAAGCGCCCGACGGTCAGCCTCGCGATCAAGGAGCTCGAGAAGCGCGGCACCGTCCTGCGCCGCGGCGACGGCGCCTGGCTGCTGGAGGAGAGCTGGTCGTGGGCGGAAGGCACGGCGGCGCTGACGCTCCCCTCGGCCGGCTTCGTGCGGCACGAGCCCGGGTCGCCGACGCTGGCGAGCGGAAACGGCGCCCGGCGCCAGCGCGGTGACGGCAACGGCAACGCCGCCACCAACGGGAACGGCAACGGGCGGCTCCACCGCAACGGCACTGGCAACGGCAGCACGCACGGGAGTCGGATCGAGGCCCGTTCCCCGACCGTGACGCTGACGCCTGCCGTCGCCGACTTGCAACGGCGCATCGAGCGGATGCGCGAACGCCACGAGCGCTCGATCGGCGAGGTCAGCGCACTGCTCGCGCGCTCCGCCGCGACGCAGCAGCGCTCCGCCGAGCTGCGCGATCGCATCGCGCACGGCCGCAAGCGCCGCGGCTAGTCGGCGCTTGCGGCGCGCTGCTCCATCAGCAGGATCGCACCCGAGATCTCGCCCTCGTGGACGGTCAGCGGCAGCGTCGTCACCGTGCACTCGATCGCCTTGCCGCGGCGCGTCATGGCGGAGAGCCGCACCTCGCCGCGGTACGCCTCGTCCTTGAGCGCGCGCCGGATCGGCTGCTTGAGCTGCTCCACCGGCAGCCCGATGTCCAGCGCGAGGAAGTGCTGCCCGGCCACCTCCTCCTGGCGCAGCCCCCACAGCTCGGTGGCGTGCCCGTTCCAGACGTCGATCTGGCCGTTGCGGTCGAGCACGACGACCGCGACGCCGAGGCTCGTGAGGATCGTCTCCAGGAACGCGTTGACCTCGTTGAGCTCGCGCGTGCGCTGGCGCAGCTCCTCGTTCATCGTCTCGAGCTCCTCGTTGGTCGACTGGAGCTCCTCGTTGGTCGTCTCGAGCTCCTCGACCGTCGACTGCAGCTCCTCGTTGGTCGTCTCGAGCTCCTCGTTGGTCGACTGGAGCTCCTCGTTGGTCGTCTCGAGCTCCTCGACCGTCGACTGCAGCTCCTCGTAGGCCGTCTCGAGCTCGTGCTTGGAGTGGTCGAGCTGCTCGTGCAGGCGCCGCTGGATCGTCACATCGACGTAGGTGATGCTCACGCCGATCAGCGTCGTCCCGGACGTGAGCGGCATCACCTGCACCTCGAACTCCGCGGCCTCGCCGCCGGCGCCCATCCACGCGACGGGCCCGAGCGCGACCGGCCGGTGCTCGACGACGACGCGATCGAGCGTCGGGCGCAGCTCGATCGGCCGGTAGGAGATGCCGAGGTCCTTGAGCGGGCGCCCGACGTCGTCGCCGGCGAGCTCGAACGTCTCGCGCGCGCGGCGGTTGGCGAGCACGAGCATGCCCTCGGCGTCGGTCACGATCTGGGCGACGGGCGCGGCGTCGAAGCTGCTCTCGCGGATCGCGACGCCGACTTCGCCGAGCTCCCCGTGGCCGGGGCTGGCGGCGAGCAGCAGCCGATCGCGCAGCGTCGCCTTCGTCACCTTCGTGAAGAAGCGCCGCTTGAGGCTCACGGGCGTGAAGAGGTCGGCGTGCGTGATCAGCATCTCCGAGCGGCCGAGGAAGAGGATGCCGTCGGGGTCGAGCGCGAAGTTGAAGCGGTCGAGGATCTTCGTCTGCGTCTCGGCGTTGAAGTACATGAGCGTGTTGCGGCAGACGAGCAGGTCGATGCGCGAGATCGGCGCATCCTGGACGAGGTCGTTGCGGCCGAAGATGACCGCGCGGCGCAGGTCCTTGCGGAAGGTGAAGTTGTGGTTCGTGCGCTCGAAGTAGCGCTCCAGCAGCGGCTGCGGGACGCCCTCCACCTGCTTGGCGCCGTAGACGCCGTTGCGCGCGGTCGCCAGCGCGTCCTCGTCGACGTCGGTGGCGTAGATCTTGACGCGTCGCACGAACGCCTCGGCGCCCATCGCCTCCGCAAGCGCGATGGCGATCGTGTAGGCCTCCTCGCCGGAGGCGCAGCCGGCGCACCACACCCGCAGCGGCGCCTCGGCGCCTTTGCGCTCGAGCAGCTGGCCGATTACGTCGCTCTGCAGGTACTCCCACGCGGCCGGGTCGCGGAAGAACGCGGTCACGTTGATGAGCAGCGTGTCGAACAGCTGCGCGTACTCCTCCGGATGCGTTTCGAGGAAGTCGACGTAGTCGTGGTAGGCGCCGACCTCGACGAGCTCCATCCGCTTGGCGATCCGCCGCTCGAGGCTGGTGCGCTTGTAGCCGGTGAAGTCGAAGCCGCGCGCCTGCTTGAGGTGCTCGAGCAGCGCGGCGAGCGGCTCGCCGTTGGCCTCGGCGGCGCTGGCCGGAGCGGTGGGGGACGCCGCGGTCGCGGCCGATGTCGGCTCGCGCGCGGTCATGCTGCGGGCTCCGTCGGGGCCGGATGCACGGCCGCCGGCGCATCCTCGTCCGCGATCCAGGCGGCGGATATGCGGCGCAGCGCGTCGCGGATCGCCTGCGCCTCGGCCGCGTCGCGCGCGCGTTCCTCGAGCGTCTGGGGACTCCGCAGGCTGCCGGCCGCGGTGCGGTGCAGCTCCATGCGGCGCAGCAGCAACGCGCGATCCTCGAGGCTGCGGATCGCCGCCCACAGCGAGGACTCGAGCCGGTGGGCCTGTTCGTCGAAGAGCGACTCGAACGAGTAGGCGTGGCCGATGTTGCAGGCGAAGCGGTCGACGGTGCCGTCGTGGTACTCGTACAGCACCCCGCCGCAGTCGGGGCACGTGAAGCGCGACGGACGCCCCTCCGCCTCGAGGTCCGGAAAGGCGCGCGCCATCGAGCCGGGCGTCGCGACGACGTCCAGGTCGGCCTGCGGGCTCTCGCCGGCGAGCCGGGCGAGCACGAAGCCGACGTCCTTGAGCGGCAGCACGGCGTCGACCTCGACGTGCGTCATCGCGTTGCGCGGCATGCCGGCGTAGAGCGCTTCCTCGGGGTTCTGCACGATCGCGATCCCGCCGCGCAGCTTGATCTCGCCCAGGCCGGCGGTGCCGTCGTCGCGGGCGCCGGACAGCACGACGCCCGCGGCGCGCGGGCCGTAGGCGTGGGCGACGCTGCGAAACAGCGGGTCGACGGCCGGGCGGTGGCCGTTCTCGCGCGGGCCGTGCAGCAGGTGCAGCGTGCCGCTCTCGACGGTCAGGTGGTGTCCCGGCGGGCAGACGTAGATGTGGCCGGCCTCGATCGGCTCGCCGTCGCGGGCGCTGGTGACCGGCAGCGGCCCGGAGCGGCCGAGGATCGCCGGCAGCACGCTCGTGCCGGATTCCGGGATGTGCATGACGACGAGCACGGCGGCTCCGAGCGCCGCCGGCAGTTGGCGTACGCACGCCGTCAGCGCCTCGACGCCGCCCGCGGAGGCGCCGATCGCGATCACGTCGATCACCGTGTCGTGCGGCTGCATCTCCAGCCGCGAGCGTGCCGGAGCGGCGGGCAGACCCTTAAGCGGCATGGCCTATATGCGGTGCAAAGAGTGCCATACCGGTCCCAAAATAGGTCTCACGAAATGTTGTAATGCAGACGTATGTGGACAGCGTACCTCTGCGAGGCACGCTGCCGCGAGCTTCCTGACCATAGAGGCTCCCCTGGGTGCGGGCGGGGGCGGCGGTCGCCGCGGTTGGAAACGAACGCGTCTCGACGCCGCGGGCGCCTCAGGGCGCCGACGGCGGGCGCGTGAAGAGCCCGGCAAGGCTGCCGTTGCGTGGGTCGGACGCCTGCGCGAGACGGGGGAGCCCGAGCGCCGTCTCGGTCGTGCGCAGGACGCCGAACTGGTCCAGCGGGGCGTCGCTGCGCCCGCCGGCGCGCACGTCCGGCCCGGCGACGATCGTCGCGATGCGGCCGCCGTCGGCGGCGCCGGCGCAGCAGCCCGCGTCGGTCGTGCCCTCGTCCCAGGTGAGGATCAGCAGCCCGTGCGATCCCAGGTGCGCGAGCAGCCGCGGGACCAGTCCCGCGAGGAAGCGGTCGCCGACGTCGATGGGGCAGTCGTGCGTGTCGTCGCAGACGTCGGGCGAGATCCACACGTACGTCGGCAGGGTGCCGGCGCGCAGGTCCTGCGCGAGCTGCGTGAGCGGGACGAGCTTGGCGCAGCGCGCCGGGCTGCGCGCCACGTCGTCGTAGTAGGAGAAGGGGTTGTGGCGCTTGGCGTAGCGCCCGACGTCAGCCCCGAGGTAGCACGGTCCCGGCGCGCCCTCGAGGTAGGCCTTCCACGAGATCCCGGCCTGGTCGAGCTGGTCGACGACGTTGCGCGCGCCGACGTGGCAGTCGTAGCAGTCGCTGTCGATCCCGTGCGTCGAGCCGCTCGTGAGCGCGAGGTAGTTCGGCAACGAGGGGTGGCGGACGCCGTAGGAGGCGGTCGCGAGCCCGTAGCGGCGCGCGAGCGCGTTGACGAACGGCGCCTTCGGATTGCCGATCACGTCGCCGTATTCGGTGTTCTCCTGCACGATCGTGACGACGTGCGAGGGCCCGGAGCTCGCGGTGCGTGCGATCGCGGGGCCGGCGGGTGTCGTCGCGGACCGGCTCGCGCCGCAGCCCGCGACCGTCAGTGCGCACGCGAGCGCGATCGGGAGCCGCCAGCTCGGCCGCACGTCAGACGAAGGTCTCGTCCACGTAGCACCAGCGCCATTCCTCGCCGGGCTGGAACGAGCGCACGATCGGATGGCCGGTCTCGCGGGCGTGGGCGCTCGCGTGGCGATTGGGGGAGGAGTCGCAGCAGCCGACGTGGCCGCAGCTCAGGCACAGCCGCAGGTGGACCCACCGCGAGCCGCTCTGCAGGCACTCCTCGCAACCCGCCGGCGTGCGCGGCTCGACCGGCTGGATCTGGTCGACGTGGGGGCAGTCGATCGCCATCGAGGTGAGCCTACCCCGTCTTGAGCCGCGCCCACAGCGCAAGGGCATCGGCGTGCCAATCCGCGTCCACCCCTTTGGATTCGGCGCGAGCTGCCGATATAGCTCGGGATGACGACCGCGATCACCGAACTGCCGGAGGGGCTGACCGCTCCGCCTGCGCGCGGGCGCTCGAAGGCGCTGATCGGCGAGCTGCTCGTCGAGCTCGGCTTCGCGACGGTCTCCGACGTCGAGAGCGCGATCGGCGAGGCGCGCGCCTCAGGCCGCGCGACCGGTCGCGTGCTGGTCGAGAACGGCACGATCACCGCCACGCAGCTCGCGCGCGCGCTCGCGCTGCGCTTCGGCCTGCACCACGTCGACCTCGGCCGCTTCAAGCTCGACTCGAAGGCGATGGACCTGCTCGAGCCCGCCGTCGCGCGCCGCCACGGCGCGGTGCCGGTCGGCTTCCTCGACGGGGGCCGCACCGTGCTCATCGCGATGGCGGATCCCGGCGACGTCGTCGCCGTCGACGACATCGCGCTCATCACCGGCCTCGAGGTGCGCCCGGCGATCGCGACGCCGGAGGAGGTCGCGATGCTGATCGCGCGCCTGAACCGCGTCGAGGAGGAGCCGGAGGAGCTGGAAGGGCCCGAGGGCGGCCTCGGCGGCCCGCTCAGCGCCGGTGGGGAGGGCGACCAGGTCCTCGACCTCGGCGAGCAGATCGACGAGGCGCCCGTCGTCAAGCTCGTGCACAGCATCGTCGCCCAGGCGGCCGAGCGCGGCGCCTCCGACATCCACTTCGTACCGCAGAGCGGCGAGCTGCGGATCCAGTTCCGCGTCGACGGCGTGCTGCAGGACGCCCAGACGGTGCCGCGCAAGATGGCCCCGCACGTGATCGCGCGCATCAAGATCATGGGCGACCTCGACATCTCCGAGCGGCGCAAGCCGCAGGACGGCCGCTTCGCCTTCACGCTCGAGGGCCGCCCGATCGACATCCGCGTCGTGACGCTGCCGCTCGTCGGCGGCGAGTCGGTCGTGATGCGGATCCTGGATCGCGGCGCCGGCTCCGTCGGCCTGGAGGAGCTCGGCATGCTCGAGCAGGCCCGCTCGCGCTTCGAGGAGGCGATCTCGCGCCCCTACGGCGCCGTCCTCGTGACCGGCCCGACGGGCTCGGGCAAGACGACCTCCCTCTACGCGGCGCTGCGGATGCTCAACACCGGCGAGCGCTCGATCATCACGCTCGAGGACCCGGTCGAGTACCGGCTCGAGGGGATCAAGCAGATGCAGGTCAACGAGAAGGCGGGCGTCACGTTCGCGACCGGCCTGCGCTCGATGATGCGCGCCGACCCCGACGTCGTGATGGTCGGCGAGATCCGCGACCGCGAGACCGCGAAGATCGCGATGGAGTCCGCCCTCACCGGTCACATGGTGCTCTCGACGCTGCACACGAACGACGCGCCGACCGCGATCACGCGCCTGATCGAGATGGAGATCGAGCCGTTCATGGTCTCCTCCGCCGTCGACTGCGTCGTCGCCCAGCGACTCGCGCGCAAGCTCTGCGACCACTGCCGCCGCGAGGTCCACCTCAGCGCCGAGCTGCTGCGCAACGGCGGCTTCCCCGCGCTGCACGACCTCACCGCGTACGAGCCCGTCGGCTGCGGGCGCTGCAACGGGACGGGGTATCGAGGCCGCGTCGGGATCTACGAGGTGATGCCGATCACCGACGCGATCCGCAGCGACGCACTCTCCCGCAACGCCGCCAACGCGATCGCCGCCACGGCCGTCTCGGAAGGCATGCGCCGCCTGCGCGACGACGCGCTCGAGAAGATCCAGATGGGCCTGACGTCCGTCGCCGAGGCGGCGCGCGTCACCGTCGCGTCCTGAGGTTCAGCCGCCGCCCGCGAGCGTCGCCTCGGCGCGCTCGCTCTCGCGCTCCAGCACGGTCAGGAACGCCTCGACGACGCGCGCGTCGAACTGCGTGCTGCTGCAGCGCTCGAGCTCGTCGCGCGCTGCGGTGTGGCCGATCGCGTCGCGGTAGGAGCGGTCGCTCGTCATCGCCTCGTACGCGTCGGCGACCGCCACGATGCGCGCCTCCAAGGGCAGGTCGTCGCCGGCCAGCCCCAGTGGGTAGCCCGTCCCGTCCGGGCGCTCGTGGTGCGCCGCCACCCACGCCTGCACGTCGGCGAGGCTCGGATGCTCGAGGATCTGCCCGCCGAGCTCCGGGTGCCTGCGGATCACCGCGAACTCCTCGGGCGTCAGCTTCCCCGGCTTCTTCAGGATCGCGTCCGGCACGCCGACCTTGCCGACGTCGTGCAGCAGCCCCGCGAGCCGGACCCGGCTCACCCGTGCCTCCGAGAGCCCCAGCTCGCGCGCCATCAGCTCGGCGTAGCGCCCGACGGTCTCCGAGTGGCGCGCGCTGCCGCTGAAGCGCAGGTCGACCGCCTCGGCGAGGTCGAGCACGACCGCGAGGAAGCGCTCGCCCTCGACGTTGCGCTCCTCGCCGCTCTCGCGCAGCAGCCTGCGCAGCGCGTCGCTGTGGACGACGGTCCTGTTGCGGCCGCTCTCCTTCGCGCCGTAGAGCGCGTCGTCTGCGGCGCGCAGCAGCGAGGCGGCGGTCTCGCCGTGGAGCGGATAGCTGGCGACGCCGAAGCTGATCGTGATCGGGACGGTGTCGCCGGTGAAGGCGTCGCGCAGCGCGACGCGCAGCCGCTCTGCGATCAGGAACGCCTCCTCGGTGCCCGTGTCCGGCAGCACGACGGCGAACTCCTCGCCGCCGATCCGCGCGGCCGCGTCGAGCTTGCGGATCCCCTGCGTGAGCACGCCCGCGACCCGCTGCAGCGCAGCGTCGCCGACGTGATGACCGGAGCGGTCGTTGACCTCCTTGAAGTGGTCGACGTCGCCGACGAGCACCGTCATCGCCGTCTCGCCGCGGCGGGCGCGCTCGAGCTCGAGGTCGAGCAGCTCGCGGAAGCCGCGCCGGTTCGCGAGCTTCGTCAACGGGTCGGTGCGGGCGGCGTCGAACAGCTTCGCGATCAGCGTCTCGACGCGGTCGCGCATCGTCAGGATCAGCACCGCCGCGACGAGCAGCGTGCCCATCGCCACGACCCACCAGGCGACGGCCCCGCTCGCCGGCGGGCGCACGACGAGCAGCGCGCCGTAGGCGACGCCGACGTAGGCGATCTGCAGCGCCGCGACGCGCTTGGTGAAGAAGTAGGCCGAGAACAGGAACACCCACAGGTAGAAGAAGACGAGCGGGCTCGGCGCCTCACCGGAGAAGTACGCGAGCGTGGTCACCAGCGTGCTGCCGACGGCGAGCGCGACCGGCAGCGCCCAGTCGGGCAGCGACCGCGCGCGCCACCACAGCAGCGCGCCGATCGCGTACGCGACGACGACGATCGCGAGGATCCCCGCGTCGTTCGCGCGCGCGGAGTGGGGCAGCAGGACGGTCAGCCCCACGAGCGTCGCGCCGACCCCGTACAGGCTGCCGAGCACCCGCGCCCGCAGACGCAACTCGAAGCTGGTGCCCGCAACCGGCGCTTCGGGCATGCCGGAAAGGGCCGACATGTAGGTGTATTTCGGCGTGCGGGCGCGTTCCCCTGAGGTTGGGATCGGGGTGATTCCCGCTATCGCGGGGCATGAGGTTGGGGCGCTGACCCGCCCGCCCGGCCGACTATCCCGCCACGACGGCCTGCGCGGCCGCGAGCTGTTCGAGCAAGTGGGCGCGTTGGCGCTCAAGCGCGGCGGCGTCGAGCAGGCGTGCCCGCGGGGCGGGCGGCGGTTCGGGCGAGAGCCTGGGGGCGAGGTCGGGGCGGCGCGCGACGATGTCGGAGAGCGCCTGCTCGAGCGCGGCGATCTGCGCCCGCAGGCGCCGGCGCGCGTCGGCCTCGCTCTCGGCCGCGCCAGGCTCCTCGACGCCGACGTAGAGCGCGGCGGCGAGGTCGCGCGGGTCGATCTGCGCGTCGCGCGCGGCCTGCGCGGCGCCGGCGACGAGCTGCGCGAGCGCGCCGCGGTCCTCCGGGGCGCTCGTGACGTACGTGCCGCTGCCGTGGCGCGTCTCGACGAGGCCGTCGCGCTCGAGCCGCTGATAGGTCGCGCGCACGGTGTTGGCGTTGACCCCGAGCTCCTCGGCGAGGCGGTGCAGCGCGGGCAGACGCTGACCGGGCTCGAGCGCGCCGCCGAGGATGCGGCTGCGCAGCGCCCACGCGAGCTGCACGCCGACGGGGACCTCGGCGTCCCGGTCGAGCGCGATGTCGAGCGCGTCGCTGTGCGTGGTGGGCACGCACCTACGGTAGCGGGCCCGTCAGCCACTTTGACACTGTGCTAGCAGACTAATAGACTCGGCCGTATGGACACCGCACTCGTCGAACGCGCCCTGCTCCCCACGCGCGAGCGGCTTGAGGAGGTCGGCGACATGGTGATCCTCACCGGCAAGACGCTCGTCTCCGCCGTCCGCCCGCCGTACCCCTACGGCGGCGAGTTCGTCTCGCAGTTCCTCTTCGCGCTGCGGCTCTGCTGGTTCCCGCTGCTCGTCTCCTGCATCGCGCTCGGCTACGGCGCGCCGGGGCTGCAGGCGGCGAACTTCCTCGTGCTGATCGGCGCGCTCGACCGCCTCGGCGGCTTCTTCGTGCTCGCCTCGATTCGGATCTTCGCCCCGTTCGTGACCGCCATCACGGTCGCGGGCGTCGCGGGCACCGCGATCACGGCCGATCTCGGTGCCCGCAAGATCCGCGAGGAGCTCGACGCGCTGCAGGTGCTCGGCGTCGACCCGGTCAAGAACCTCGTCGTGCCGCGCTTCCTCGCGCTCATGCTCGCGACGAGCCTGTTCGACGTCTACGCGCTGATCGCGGGCGTCTTCGGCGGCGTGCTGGCGACGCTCGTCAACGGCGCGCCGCTCGGGCCGTTCTTCGCGACCTTCTTCACGAACGCCTCCACGACCGAGCTGTGGGGCTCGGTGCTGAAGACGACGCTGTTCGGGGCGATCACGGCGATCATCTGCTGCTACAAGGGGATGACCGCCTCGGGCGGTCCGCAGGGGGTGGGGCGCGCAGTCAATCAGGCGGTCGTGATGACGTTCGTGTGCATCTTCTCGCTCGACTTCGTCTTCACGCAGACGCTGCTCGCCACGCATCCGGCGCTGAACGTCATCAAGTAGATGCAGACGCTCACCACCCCGCGCGGCTGGATCGAGGCGTTCGGACGGATCGTCGCCTTCGCCGTCCAGGTCGTGCGCGAGGTCTACGGCGGGCGCGCGTTCCGCTTCTTCGGCGAGGCGCTGCGGCAGTCGGGCCTGCTGATCCTCTCCTCGACGGTCGTGATCTGGACCGTCGTGTTCCTGATCGGGCTGCAGTGCGGCGTCAACGGCGCCTACTTCACGCGCGCGACCGGCACGCCCGACTTCGCCGGCGTCTTCACCGCCTGGTGCGACCTGCGCGAGGCGGTCCCCTACGCGTTCGGCTACATCATGGCCGCGAAGGTCGGGACGGGGATCGTGGCGGAGATCGGCTCGATGCGGATCACGGAGGAGATCGACGCGCTCGAGGTGATGGGGATCAGCTCGATGACGTTCCTCTGCGGCTCGCGCCTGCTCGCGGCCTGGATGGTGCTGCCGTTCGTCTACCTCGCCGGCGTCGGCGCCGCGTTCACCGCGAGCGCGCTCGTCGTCGTCATTCAGATCCACGACGCCTCCAACGGCGGCTACTCGCTGATCTTCTGGATGTTCCAGAACCCGCCCGACCTGCTCTTCAGCTCGATCAAGGGGATGGCGATGGCGACGACGGTCGTGATTGTCGGCTGCTACTTCGGCTACACCGCGCGCGGCGGCCCGGTCGGCGTCGGCACCGCGACGGCGAAGTCGATGGTCGTCAACCTCGTGCTCGTGCACGTCGTCGGGATGATGGGGACGCAGGTCTTCTGGGGCGCGAACCCGCGCGCGCCGATCGGCGGTTGACCGGCTGCGCTCACGGCGTGAGCGCGCGCACGAGCTCTCCCGCGGGGCGGACGTCGTGGATCCGCGCGACCGTCTCCCCGGCGTAGAGCGGGCCGCCGTCCACGAGGGAGGCGGGCCCGTCGTCGACGGCGGGGACCGGGGTGAGCGGTCCGTCGCCCTTCGCGGTCGCGGCGTTGGGGACGACGCGATGCGGTGCCTCGGGCCAGCCGAGCCCGAACAGCTCGGTGAGGAGCGTCTCCTCCGCCGCGAGCAGGCGCCGCTTGTAGTCGGGATGCGCCCGGCTCTCCTCGCTCAGCAGGAAGCGCGTGCCTGCGACCGCCGCGCACGCGCCCGCCTCGAGCGCTCGCTCGACCTCGCCGCGGTCCGCGATCCCACCGGCGAGCAGCAGCGGGAAGCCGGCGGGCAGCGCCGCTCGCGCGGCGGCGAGCAGCTCGAGCGCCGGCGTGGAGCCGCGCACATGTCCGCCCGCCTCCACGCCCTGCACGATCGCCCCGTCCGCGCCCGCCGCGTGCGCGGCGATCGCCTCGGCCACGGAGCCGCACTGGTGCAGCCACACGCCGGGCGTGCGGCGCCGCGGCTCGCCCCAGAACGTCACCACGACGTCCGCGCTCGCCGCCGCGGCAAACCAGTCCTCCTGCGCGAAGGGGAGCAGCAGGTTCACCGCGAGCGGGCGCGCGGTGAGCGCCCGTGCGGCGGCGAGCTCGCGCGCGATCTCATCGGCTCCGCCGACCGCGATCGTCCCCAGCCCGCCCGCGTCCGAGACGGCCGCGGCGAGCTCATGGCGGCTGACGCCGCCGCCCATGCCGGCCTGCACGACCGGCGCCGCGATCCCGAGGCGCTCGAGGAGGGGCACGCGCCGAGTCTAGGTCCCGCCTCCCAGCAGACGCGCCGTCACGCCCGCGATCGTCTCGATCCCGTAGCCCATCGACGGGTTCTCGTCGCTGAGGACCGCGATCGAGAGCGTCTGCCCGCCGCGCTCCAGCCGCGCCGCCTGGTTGACGATCCCTTCCAGCCAGCCGCCCTTGAAGAAGACGCGCCAACCGAGCGGCTCCGCCGCGGCGGGGATGCCCCAGCGCTGCGTAGGCGTGACGCCGGCGAGCAGCCCGCGGGCGAAGCGGGCGGAGGGGCGCGGGAGCAGCTCGTCGAGGCGCGCGAAGAAGCGGGCCTGGTCGGCGGCGGAGATCTCCGTGTAGCCCCAGACGGGGCTCGGCGCGAAGTCGGTCATTCCCGCTCGCAGCGCGAGCTGCTGCAGCCCTCCTTCGCCGACGAGCGCGAAGATCGCGGAGGCGGCGTCGTTGTCGGAGACGCGGATCATCGGGTCCAGCAGCGCCTCCTCGGCTTCGCTGAGCGGCCGCTCCTCGTCCTCCACGCCTTCGAGGTAGGCGGTGAGGAGCATCGCCTTCACGAGGCTCGCGGAGTGGAAGTGGTCGTGGGGGCGCACGCCGTGCAGCACCCCGCTGCTGTCGATGCACGCGAACGCGGTGCGCCCCGCGCGCGTGCCGAGCCATTCGCGCGCGCCCGCGAGCGCGTCATCGCTCGGGACCACGACTGCCGCCGGGATCCTGACGACCGCCGGCACGGAGCGATGGTCTCCCGCGCGCCCCCCGCGCATGCCGGACGCGCCGGGGAGACTCGCTCCCCGTGGCCGCGGCGGGCTGCCGCGGACAGTGCCCTGGAGAGCAGCCGCCACCCCGCCCACCGCAAGCAGCAGCGCACCGAACGCCAGCGTTCGCGACCGACGCCGGTTCACGCGCGGCAGCGTAGAGCCGGCGCGCTCGCCGGCGCCTTAGAAACCTCTCAACTCACCTCCACAGAATCGTTGCGAACCGCGTCCCAACCTCCGCTGGCGGTCGGTCAAGGTACGGCGATGGCCGAACTGCGGCGAGAAACATCCGCATACGACACTGAAATGTCGGCAGATCAGGTGATCGCGGCGTTGGCGGGAAGGCAGTGGGGGGTGGTGACGCGCAAGCAGCTCATCGCGGCCGGCATGACGCCGACGATGATTCATCGACGCCGCGCGTCCGGCCGCCTGCTGCCGGTTCACCGCGGCGTGTATGCGGTCGGTCACCCGCACCTCCGCCGCGCAGGACGCCGACTTGCGGCGCTGCTCGCCGTGGGAGGCGCGGGTGAGACGGCGGCGCTCAGCCACCGCACCGCCGCGGCGCTGCACGGCATCGCTCGCGCCGCCCCGGCGATGATCGAGGTCACGACGAGCGCTCGCGGAGCGGGGAGGCTAGCCGGGGTGAGGATCCATCGGACGAATCAGCTCACGCCCGAGGACCTCTCCGTCGTCGACGGTCTGCCGGTCACGAGCGTCGCTCGCACGCTCGTGGACCTCGCGGGCGTCGTGACGGCGGAGCGGCTCGCCCGCGCGTTCTCGGAGGCGGACCGCCTCCGGCTCCTCGACGTCCGCGCGCTCCACGCCGCGCGACGGCGCACCCGCGGACGCGGAGGCCCGGGCCCCGCACGCCTGGACGACGCGATCGCCGAGCACCGGCGGCAGGGCACGACCCTCACCCGCTCATCGCTCGAGGACGCCTTTCTCACGCTCCTGCGCGATGCGAACCTTCCGCGTCCCACGACGAACGCACAGCTCGCCGGGTACGAGGTGGATGCGTACTGGCCGCGGGAGCGGCTCGTGGTGGAGCTCGACGGCTGGGAGTTCCACCAGGGCCGCGGCGCGTTCCAGCGCGATCGCACGAAGGCGAACGCCCTGCTCGCGGCGGGCTACACGGTCCTGCGCTTCACTCACGACGACGTCGTGCGCGGCGCGCGGGACACCATCGCACTGTTGCGCGGCGCGCTCGGCGCTACGCCGCGACCGGCGCCGGCTGCGCCGGCGTGAGCGCGGCGACGCGCACGCGCCCGCCCTCGCCGGGCGTGAACGTCACGAAGCGGCGGCGGACCTTCTCCGGCTTGGCGGTGGTGGTCTCGAGCGTCGCGCGGCGCAGGATCGTGCCGAGCACGACCTGCATCTCATAGAGCGCGAAGCTCGCGCCGAGGCAGCGGCGGATGCCGCCGCCGAAGGGGAGCCACTCGTACGTGCTCGGCACCTGCTCGCCGAGGAAGCGCTCGGGGCGGTACTCCTCCGGCTCGGGGTAGATGTCGGGCCGGCGGTGGATGAGGTAGATCGATGGCGCGATGTGCACGCCGGCGGGGAGCTGCATGCCGCCGATCTCGAGCGGGCGCTGCAGGCGCCGGATCACGCCCGGCAGGACCGGCCGCAGGCGCAGCGTCTCCTTCACCGTCGCCTCCAGGTACTCTGTCCCGCCGTCCTGCTGCTCGGCCTGCAGACGCTCGAGCACGCGGGGAGTGCGGACGAGCCGCTCGAGCGTCCACGCGAGCGCGGTCGCGGTCGTCTCGTGGCCCGCGACGAGCAGCGTCATCAGCTCGTCGCGCAGCTCGCGGTCGGTGAGTCCGTTGCCGTCCTCGTCGCGCGCGCTCATCAGCAGCGAGAGGATGTCGTCGCGCTCGTCTGAGTGCGGATCCTCCCGGTGCGCGCGGATCTCCTCGTAGACCATCGCGTCGGCCGGCGCCATCAGGCTGTAGATGCGGCCCCACGGGCTGCGCGGCCGTGCGCCCTGGGAGCTCGTGAACTGCAGCGCGAGCAGCCGTGCGGGATGGTCGGTCGAGTTCAGCAGCCGCTGCAGCGGCTTGCCCATCTGCGCGATGCGCGCCGGGTCCTCGACGCCGAAGACGGTGCGCAGGATGATCTCGAGCGTGATCGCCTGCATCGTCGGATGCACCGCGAACGGCTCGCCGACGGGCCAGCGCTCGACGTGGCGCTCGGCGATCTCCGTCATCGCCTCACCGTAGGCGCGCATCCGCTCGCCGTGGAAGGGGGGGAGCATGAGCCGGCGCTGGCGCAGGTGCTCGGGTCCGTCGAGCAGCAGCACCGAGCGGGCGCCGAGCAGCGGCTTGAGCACGACGTTGCCGGCGCCGGCGTGGAGATCGTCGGGGCTGCCGGTGAAGACCTCCTTCGCGATCGCCGGATCGCCCGCGATCACGACCGTGCGGCCGGTGTTGAGGCGGATCGTGAAGACGTCGCCGTAGCGGTCGCGGCAGCGCTCGAGGAAACGCGGGCCGGTGAGCAGGAAGCGCGCGGCCGTGAGCGCCTTGGGACCGCCGGGACCGGGGGGCAGGGCGCGCGGGTCGATCGTCGTGTCCGGCATTGCTTTCCAACGGTATCGGGCCTGGAGGTTAACGGCGCCGGCAGCCTCGGAGTATCGTTGCTCTAGAACATGGACTATTACCGAATCGTGATAGCGGACGACCATTACGTGGTGCGCACGAGCCTGCGGATGCTGCTCGAGGCGGAGCCCGGGATCGAGGTCGTCGCGGAGGCGTGGGACGTCCCCTCCACGATCCGCTGCATGCGCGGCTACCGCCCCGACGTGCTGCTGCTGGACCTCAACATGCCGGGGGAGTCGAGCGTCGCCGCGCTCGCGCGGATCGTCGAGGAGTTCCCCGACACGGCCGTGCTCGCGCTCACGATGCGCGGCAAGTCCGAGGTCGCACGCGAGGCGCTGCGGCGCGGCGCGCGCGGGGTCGTGCTCAAGGAGTCCGCCGACACGGAGCTGGTCGCGGCGGTGCGCGGGCTCGCCGACGACGACGGCGCCGTCACGACGGCGCTCGGCTCCGAGCTCACGCTCGGTCGCACCGCCTCCGGCGAGCCGGGCGACGGCCTCACGCAGCGTGAGATCGAGATCCTGCGGCTCGTCGCGCGCGGGCACGCGACCAGCGAGATCGCGGAGCACCTGGCGCTCAGCCAGCGCACGGTCGAGACGCATCGCGCGCGCATGCAGCGCAAGCTCGGACGCTCCACGCGCGCCGAGCTCGTGCGCTACGCGCTCGACCGCGGCCTGCTGGGGGCGGGGAGGCCGTAGGCTGCGCGGGGTGTCCGCGCGCGAGCCCGAGGCGTTCCCCGCCGCGATCCACCGGCCCGGCGCCGAGCGGCGGGTGGTGCTGCTGCCCGGCGCGCGCTATCCGACGCGCGCGCCGCTGCTGTGGTTCGCACGCGAGGTGGCGGTCGCGCGCGGGTACGGCGTGCTCGAGCTGCTCGACGAGCCGGCGGCGGGGGAGGATCCGTTCGCGTGGATCCGCGACCGCGCCACGCGCGCGCTCGAGCACCAGCCGTCCGCCCACGACGTCGTGATCGGCAAGTCGCTCTCCAGCGAGGTCGCGGCGATCGCCGCCGACCGCGAGCTGCCCGCGATCTGGCTGACGCCGCTGCTCGACCGCCCGAGCGTGATCGCCGGCCTCGCCGCGGCCGCGCGCCCGACGTTGATCGTCGGCTCGACCGCCGACCCCACCTGGCGCCCCGACGCGATCCCCGAGAACGCGATGATCGACCGCGCCCAGCTCGACGGCCTCGACCACGGGCTCCAGCTCCCCGGCGACCCGGAGGCGTCGCTGAAGGCGCTGCGGACCGTCGTCAAGCGGATCGATCGCTTCCTCGGCGCGTTGCGGTGAACGGCGTACCGGCTCCACGCGCGGGCACCGCCCATAGCATCTGCCCGCGGTGACGCCGGTCAGGATCCCCGACACGCTGCAGGCGCTGCTAGGCGGCTCGCGGTTCGCCGCCGAGACGATCCGCTTCGTCGACGCCGCGAGCGAGATCCTGGCCGACAACAAGCTCCCGTTCTTCCCGGCCTACACGGACCACGGCTGCGCGCACGTTCAGCGCGTGCTCGACGCGTGCGTGCGGCTGGTGCCCGACGACGCATGGTCGGCTGGACTGCTGGAGGCCGCCGATGCAGCCGTGCTCAGCTGCGCGGCCGTCCTGCATGACCTCGCGCTGCATCTGCGCGAGCCGGGCTTTGCCGCGCTCGTCACCGATGCGACGACCCACCGGCCGGCGGTATGGTTCGACGCGCGGCAGGACGGCCGCGCGCCGGACGTGCCCTGGCCCGCGCTCTGGCAGGCGTTTCGCAAGGAGGCGCGGCACGTTACCCAGTCGCAGCTTGATCGCCTGCTCGGGCCGGCGCACCGCGGCATCCCCGCGATTGCGTTCGGCGACCCGGCGCCCGAGCCGCCCGACTGGACCGAGTCCGATCGCATCCTGATCGGCGAGCTGCTGCGCCGCCACCACGCGCGCCTCGCGCACGAGATCGCGCTGCACGGGCTGCCGGGGCTCGACGGCGACGCCTTCCCGCGACTCGCGCAGACGCTGCCGTGGCTCGCCGACGCGATCGGGGTCGTCGCGCGCTCGCATGGCGAGCCGCTGCGCACCGCGGTCGCCTACCTCGACTACCGCCATCCCGGCAGCTTGCGTCCGGCCGGCGCGCGGCTGCACTACCTGATGGCGCTGCTGCGGATCGCGGACTACCTGCAGCTCGACGCCGAGCGCGCGCCCACGCTGCTGTTGCACCTGCGCGAGCCGCAGAGCCCGCAGAGCCTGGAAGAGTGGCACAAGCACCAGGCGGTCGCGCCGATCGGCTGGGACCACCGCGACCCGCTCGCGTTCGACGTGCAGGTGCTGGCCGGCCACGGGCTGCGCACGCACCTCCAGCTCGTCGAGCTGCTCGACGACTTCCAGCGCGAGCTCGACGCGACGACGGCCGTGCTGAGCGAAACCTACGCGACGCCCGAGCTCGCGCCGCTGCGCCTCGCGCGCCAGCGCGTGCGCAGCAACATCGACGCGGAGAGCCTGCACGCGCAGCTGCCGTACGTGCCGCAGCGAGCCGCGCTGCGCAACGCCGAGGACCTCTTCCGCCTCGTCGTGGGAGACCTCTATGGCGACGAGCCGGCGATCGCGGGCCGTGAGCTGCTGCAGAACGCGGTCGACGCCGTCCGCGAGCGCCGCCGCTGGGAGGCGCAGCACGGCGCGGTCGCCGACGACCGTTTCCACACCCAGTCGGAGGACGTCGTCGTCGAGTTGCGCGACGACGACGACGGCTACTACCTGCGCGTTGCGGACCGCGGCATCGGGATGACGCCCGCGACGGTGATCGACCACTTCCTCGCCGCCGGCGGGTCGTACAGTCCCTCGACCGCGCGCGACGAGGAGCTCGACTCGGCGACCGCGGTCGGCTGGATGAAGGCCGGACGCTTCGGCGTCGGCGCGTTTGCGGCGTTCCTTCTCGGCGGCGAGATCCGCGTCACGACGCGCCACCTCGGTGAGTCGCGGGGTGTGACGTTCGTCGCGCGGCTCGACGACGACCTCGTCCGGCTCGACTGGGTCGACGCGCCGTTCGGCACCGAGATCGTCGTGCCGTTCTCGAACGATCTGGCCCGCGAGGTCGTCGACTCAAGGCGCTGGGCCGAGGAGGAGAGCGACGAGAGCTACTACCAGCTCAACGTCCTGGCCTCGGACATCGAGTGCTACTACGTGCTGCCCGCGCCAGCGGTCGCGTTCACGGTGTCGTACGACGCCGTCGAGCGGTCGTGGTGCTCACGGGGCGCGGTCCCAGATCCGTTCGCGCCACTGCCGGATGCGTGGCGCGCGATCGCTCCCGACGGGATCGAGCGGGTGCTGTGGAAGGTTGATCCGACGCCGCTCGCCAAGCGCTGGGACCAGCCGATTGTCGCCCACAATGGGATCGTCGTCGCTGAGCTGCATCCCGACGAGCAGAAGGAGACGGGCTACTCCTGGGCGGAGCGCATCCACTGTCTGCTCGTGCACGAGCCCGACATCGCCGTGTTCGACTCGGCCCACCGGCTCGGGCTCTCGCTCCATCGCTACCAGCTGCGGGATGACGCGCTTCCGTTCGAGCGCGAGCTGCTCGAGGCGGTGGCCGACGACGTCGTGGCGCATGCGCTCGTCGGCGGGCCGCGTCACCATCCGCTCGGGAACGACGTGGGTCTGCAGCCTGTCTACGGAGCCGCCTCGTGGGTGCCGTTCCATCCGACGCTGATCGCCCGCCACCTTGGCTCCGAGCTGTACGTGCTCTGGATCGAGAAGGACACCGATCGTCGTGCGGCCGCGCGCTTCCTCGCCGCGAAGCAGCCTCGGCTCGACTGGCGCTCGGACGAAGCCCGCATAGCGCTTGAGGCCTCCGAAGCGGTCTTCGGGATACGGGCGGACGAACTTCAGCTGTACTTCGGTGGCGTGCTGAAGGGCACACTGCGCGTACGCACGGGACAGGAGCCGGTCTTGCCCAGCGACGCTTGGGGCAAGACGGTGACGCCCGACCGCGCGACAACACGGCGCCTCACAGCCATCTGTGAGGAGCTGGGGCCGTACGCGGACCGCGGCATGATCGGCGTGACGCTGCTGGAGCTGCCAGAGCCCTCGGACCGCGCGCAGGACGACCCGATCGTCGACCGCTGGGAACGCGCTGTCGGGCCTCGCGGACTCGAGCGCGCCGCGCGCGCTCGCCAAGCCCGTGCCGCATCGATCGCAGCCGAGCGGCCCGAACTCGCCGCGGCGATGCGCATCTGGGAGAGGACGCTCGCGGGCTGAGCCCGTGGGCACGCGCCGGCCGCCGGGGCTCCTATCCTTCATCCCATGCGCCACCAGCTGCGCCCGCTGTTCGACCGTGTCGTGATCAAGGAGCTCGAGCCCGACCGCGTGCGCGGCTCCGGGCTCGTGGTGCCGGCCGGCTCGCACGAGCCCCCGCCGCAGCACGGGATCGTGCTCGCCGTCGGCCACGGGCTCGACTGGTGGGAGCACGTCGGCGTCACGATGCCGGTGAAGGCGGGCGACCATGTCGTCTTCCCGGCTTCCGCCGGTGCGTGGGTGGAGGTCGAGGAGGAGCGGCTGCTCGTCTGCCGCGTCGGCGAGCTGCTCGGCGTGCTGGAGGCGGTCGAGGGCTGCCCGAGCTGCGCCGACCGCACGCTTGCGCCCGGCGAGGCGTGCTCGGTCTGCGGGCGCCAGGAGCGCGTCCCATCGAGCTGAGCGTCCTCGAGGCGCTCGCGGTCCTCGCGGCCGGCGTGTGGGCCGGGGTCGTCAACA
>Ga0134121_10000533_pt1 | contig 42652 bp, 37 predicted proteins | sample KB301_FD_96463 | JGI IMG/M metagenome (GOLD analysis project Ga0134121, IMG submission 96463) | Terrestrial soil microbial communities without Nitrogen fertilizer from Kellogg Biological Station, Michigan, USA - KB3-0-1 | ecosystem: Environmental > Terrestrial > Soil > Unclassified ...
TCACCAAGGCGTCGCTCTCGACGGACAGCTTCATCTCCGCCGCGAGCTTCCAGGAGACCACCCGGGTGCTCACCGAGGCCGCGATCAGCGGCAAGGTGGACGGTCTGCGGGGCCTGAAGGAGAACGTGATCGTGGGCCGCGTCATCCCGGCCGGGACGGGCATGGACCACTACCACGACTTCCACATGGCCGAGGAGTTCGTCGAGTCCGAGCCGGAGACCGAAGAGGAGCTGTTCTTCGAGTTCGGCGACGAGGAGATCCGCAGCCTGCCGCAGGAAGTGCTCGAAGGCGACTAGCCTTTACCCATCACCGGATGGAAAAACCAAGGGCGGCCTGCCAAGGCCGCCCTTTTTGTTTCCCCGGCGGGGCGGGTTTGGCGAATAGAGCCCCTACCCCCGCGTGTTAAGATATGTAGACAACGAAAGGGGCGTTCGCCATGCGTCTTCGTCCTCTCCCGGTCCTCCTTCTCCTACTGACGGTCCTCCCCGTCTTTGCCGACAACGTCTACCTTGCAAACGGGCGCAAGTTCGAGGACGTGATGGCAGAGGAGACCGCGACGCAGGTGCGTATTCACCTGCAGAGCGGGGTGCTCGTCCTGCCGAAGAGCCAGGTGCTGCGTGTGGAGACGGGCGACTCGAACCTCGGCGGATTCCTGCAACGGAAGGATTCCCTCAAGAAGAGTCCGGCGACGCGGGCGGCGGATTGGGTGGAGCTGGCTCGTTGGGCGGAGAGCAAGCAGCTCGCCCAGGCTGCCAGGGAGTCGGCGCTCAACGCCGCGGTGCTGGATCCCCATGCCCCGGGCCTGGCCCCCATCCTGCGCGGCTTCGGCTACGTCCTCGACGAGTCTTTGGACCGCTGGATTCGGTACGAGGACGCGATGCGCCGCAAGGGCTTCGTGCAGATGTCCAATGGCCAGTGGATCTCCCAGGAGGAGTATCAGGCTCGCGCTCGCGCCCAGGCCGAAGATTACGCTCAGCGCCGCGCCGATCGTCAGGAGCAGGCCCGCGCCGCCCGGGACGAGCGGCTCGCCGTGCTGACCGAGATCGCCCTGACCAAGGCCTTGACGCAGCCGCCGGCCCCGCCTTACGTCGGGCCCTACGCCCCCTGGGGTGAGCCGGTGATTTTCCTCCCTGGCTTCGTGACCTCGCCGCCGGGCAAGCACAATCGGCGGTCCCCGGACTTGTTTCACCTGGAGCCTACCTTCGGCTCCAGCGATTTCGTCCGGGTACCCGGCAGCTTGATCCAAGGACGCCTGCCAGGCTCCCACCACTAAGCATCGCACCGATGGATGCCATCGAGGTCGAGGGCCTCCGCAAAACCTATGCGGGTGGAGTGGAGGCCGTGCGCGGCCTTTCGTTCTCCGTTCGCCCCGGAGAAGTGTTCGCACTCCTCGGTCCCAACGGCGCCGGCAAGTCCACCACGGTCCGCATCCTCACCACGCTGTCGGCGCCCACGGCGGGCCAGGCGCGAGTTGCGGGCTTCGACGTCGTCTCGCAGCCCCGCGAGGTGCGGCGGCGCATCGGCTATGTGGCTCAGGCGTCCGGGGTGGACGTCACCGCCACCGGGCGTGAGAACCTCACCCTCCAGGGGCAACTTTTCCGCCTCTCGGGCGCTACGCTGCGCAGCCGGGTGGAGGAGCTTCTCAACCTCTTTCAGCTTGCGAACGCGGCAGACCGCCCGGCCCTCACCTACTCCGGCGGCATGCGCCGCCGTCTCGACGTGGCCATGGGGCTGATCCACCGTCCCGAGGTGCTGTTCCTGGACGAGCCCACGACCGGCCTCGATCCGGAGAGCCGCTCGGTGATGTGGAAGGAAGTTCGCCGGCTGGCGGAGGGAGGGCTGACCCTGCTCCTTACCACCCACTATCTAGAGGAGGCGGATCAGCTCGCCCAGCGCCTGGCCATCGTCGACGGCGGCCGCATTGTGGCCACGGGAGCTCCGGACGAGCTCAAGGGGCAACTGCGTGGGGACGTAGTGTCGGTGGAGCTTGCCGTTCGCAGCCGCACCTCCGAGGCCGAGCTGGTGCTTCGCGGCCAGGAAGACGTGTCGAGAGTGCTGGTGGACGGCGGCCGCCTTTACGCGCAGGTGGGCCATGGCGCTCGTGCCGTGCCCGTGCTGCTGGCCGCCCTGGAGAAAGCCGGCCTCGACGTGGCGCAGGTATCCCTCGCGCGCCCTTCCTTGGAAGACGTTTACCTGACCGCCACCGGCCACGCCTACCGGGAAGAGGGCGAATCGGCCGTCGCCTGAGCGCCAGTCATGGAATTCCTCCAAGACACCTGGCACCTGTTCATGCGGCTCATCCGGGCCACGATGCGCATGCCCGTGTTCGTCATCATCTCCATCGTCCAACCCGTTCTCTGGGTGCTGCTCTTCGGCCAGCTCTTCAAATCGGTGACGACGATTCCTGGCTTCGAGAGCCACACCCACGCGCAATCGATTTCCTATGTCCAGTTCCTCGCTCCCGGAATCTCCATCATGACGGCGCTCTTCGGCGCCGCGTACTCGGGAATGGGCCTGCTCGGCGACATCGACCGCGGCGTGCTCGATCGCCTTCTCGCGACGCCGGTCTCTCGCGGCGCACTGATTGCCGGCCGCATTCTCCACGCGGCTGTTCAAGTGATCCTGCAGGCTGCCATCATCCTCGTCGTCGCCTGCCTCCTGGGAGCCCGCCCTCTGGGGGGCCTGCCCGGAATCCTGACGGTGTTTCTCGCCGCGGCGCTCCTCGGCGCTGCCTTCGCTTCCTTCTCGAATGCCCTGGCGCTTTTGGCCCGCCGGCAGGAGATGGTCATCGCCGTGATGAACTTCATCGTGCTGCCGACGACGTTCCTCTCCAGCATGATCATGTCGCGCGATCTCATGCCGCGGTGGATTCGCGGCGTCTCCCGCTTCAATCCGGTCAACTGGGCGGTCACCGCCGCTCGTGCCGGCTTCCAAGGCGAAGCCTTGTCCGACGTCCTGATTTATCTGGCTCTACTGGCTGCCTTTGCTTTGATCTGCGGCGTCTTGGCGACTCTTTCCTTCAGCCGATACCGGAAGGCAATGTAGGTTTCACTGATGGCAACAACGCCCGAGCCTCATGACTCCGGTCCTCTCGACGCGGAATCCAAGCGGCTTGGAGAGGACTCCCGGCGGGAGGCCGACTGGCGGCGTTGGGGAACCTATCTTCCCGAACGCCAGTGGGGAACCGTACGGGAGGACTACTCGGCAAACGGCGACGCGTGGAACTATGTGCCTCACGATCACGCCCGCAGCCGGGCGTACCGGTGGGGGGAAGACGGTCTGCTGGGGCTCTGCGACCGCCAGTGCCGCGTCTGCTTCGCTCTTGCTCTGTGGAATGGCCGAGACCCGATTCTCAAGGAGCGACTTTTCGGCCTCTCCGGTCCCGAGGGGAATCACGGCGAAGACGTCAAGGAGGCTTATTTCTACCTCGACTCGACGCCCACCGGCTGCTACGCCAAGGCGCTTTACAAGTACCCGCAGGCGGAGTTTCCTTACGCCCGCTTGGTGGAGGAAAACCGCCGGCGCAACAGAAACGACCCCGAATTCGAAATCCTCGGCACTGGGATTTTCGACGACAACCGATATTTCGACGTCTTCGTGGAGTACGGCAAGGCGGGGCCGAACGACATCCTGATCCGGATCACGGCCGCCAATCGCGGACCGGAGCCGGCGGCGCTCCACCTGCTGCCTACTCTTTGGCTACGCAACTCCTGGGACTGGGGGCGGGCGGGCCAGGAAGGGTATTGGCCGAAGGGCTCCATCGTTCGGGATGAGCAGGACGGTGACCGTGCCCTGATCGCGGACCATCCCGGGCTCGGGCGATTTCGTTTGACAGGCGAGGGGCAGCCAGCCGAAATCCTTTTCACGGACAACGAAACCAATGTCCAGCGGCTGTACGGCACGGCCAATCCGTCGCCTTACGTCAAGGACGCTTTTCACCGTTACCTGATCGCGGGGGAAAAGGACGCCGTCAATCCGGCCGAGACGGGGACGAAATCGGCCTTCATCTACCGGCATGATGTGCCGGCTGGCGGTGAAATAGTTCTGCGGCTCCGTCTCTCGCTTGCGGCGGAGGCCCCCGCCGAAGCGTTCGGCGCCGGGTTCGATAATATCTTTGCCAACTGCATTCGCGAGGCAGACGAATATTACGGGCAATTCATTCCGCCGGGGGCAACGGTGGACGGCCTGCGCGTGGCGCGCCAGGCAGCCGCCGGCCTGCTGTGGACCCGCCAGTACTATCACTACGTCGTGAAGGACTGGCTCGACGGCGATCCGGGACAGCCGCCGCCTCCGGAGGGTCACCGGCAATCTCGAAATACCGGTTGGGAAACTCTCCACAGCCGCGACGTCATTTCCATGCCCGACAAATGGGAGTACCCATGGTGGGCCTCCTGGGACCTTGCGTTTCACATGCTGCCGTTCGCCAAGATCGATCCGGAGTTTGCCAAGGAGCAGCTCATCCTTTTGCTTCGCGAATGGTACATGCATCCAAACGGCCAAATTCCCGCCTATGAGTGGGCTTTCTCGGACGTCAATCCGCCGGTACACGCCTGGGCCGTCTGGCGGGTCTACAAGATGTCGGCGCCCCGTGGCCAGAGGGACCGGCTGTTCTTGGAGCGGGCGTTTCAAAAGCTATTGTTGACCTTTACCTGGTGGGTGAATCGCAAGGACACCGAGGGCAACCACCTCTTCGGCGGCGGCTTCCTGGGGCTGGACAACATCGGCGTCTTCGACCGCTCCCGCCCCTTGCCCGGTGGCGCCACCCTGGAGCAGGCCGACGGCACGGCGTGGATGGCTTTCTTTTGCATCACCATGCTGGCGATGGCCCTGGAGCTGGCGCGCAAAGACCCGGCCTATGAGGACGTGGCCTCGAAATTCTTCGAGCATTTCGTGGCCATCAGCGACGCCATCAACAGCCTGGGAGGCACGGGGCTGTGGGATGAAGCGGATGGCTACTATTACGACCAGATGCTGATCAACGGCCAGCGCCTTCCGCTGCGGGTGCGCTCGGCGGTCGGCGTCATCCCGCTGTTCGCGGTCTCGGCCCTGGCGGAGGAGGTGGTGTTTCGCCGTCTGCCCGGCTTCGCCAAGCGGATGCGCTGGTTCCTGAGCAACCGCAAGGACCTGGCGCGCAACATCTCCTTTGTGGAGTCGCCGCAGCGGCCGGACGACACCATTTACCTGCTGGCCATTCCTTCCCGCGACCGCCTGCTGCGCGTGTTGCGCTACGTTCTGGACGAGAACGAGCTCCTCTCTCCCCACGGCGTGAGGTCGCTGTCGAAGATCCATCGCGATCATCCGTTCGAGCTGGGGATCGATGGCGAGATTCACCGCGTCGAATACGAGCCTGGGGAGTCGCAAATCGGGATGTTCGGCGGCAACTCAAACTGGCGGGGTCCCATCTGGTTCCCCCTCAACTACCTGCTGATCGAAGCGCTGGAGCGGTACCACCACTTTTACCACGACACGCTGAAGGTGGAATGCCCCACCGGCTCGGGCGTCCTGATGACGCTCCAGGAAGTGGCGACCGAGCTGCGCCGCCGCCTCGCCCGTCTCTTCCTGCCCCGCCTGGACGGCAGCCGCCCCTGCCACGGCGGCGACCGCCGCTTCGCCGAAGATCCCCACTGGAAAGACCTCCTCCTTTTCCACGAGTACTTCCACGGCGACACGGGGAAAGGATTGGGGGCGGATCACCAAACGGGGTGGACTTCGCTGGCTTTGCTGATTATGAACGATCTGGCGCGGGAGAGGGACAAGGCCTCATCTTAAAGGAGAGTACCTCGATGCGATTTCGAACCGGCCTTCTGGCCCTGGCCTCTTTTCTTCTCGCCGCGCCGGTTTTCCCTGCCACGCCTGCCTCGGCGACCGATGCCGAAAACCTTGCCAAGCGCGTCGACGCCGTCTTTGCCGACTACAGCAAGCCCGGCTCGCCGGGCTGCTCTCTGGCCGTCATCAGCGAGGGCCGGATCGTCTACGAAAAGGGCTACGGCCTGGCGAGCGTGGAGCACGGCGTGCCGATCGATCCGCGACAGACGGTGTTCGACATCGGCTCGACCTCGAAACAATTCACGGCGGCGAGCATCCTTCTGCTGGCGCACGACGGCAAGCTTTCCCTGGACGACGACATTCACAAGTACCTTCCGGAGCTGCCGGATTACGGCACCCCGGTTACCCTCCGCCACCTCCTCCACCATACGAGCGGCATGCGGGACTACGCCAACCTGATGTTCATGGGCGGCATCAACATCGAGGACTGGACCACCGACGACGACGGCCTGGCCGCCATCGCGCGCCAGAAGACCCTGGACTTCAAGCCGGCTTCCGAGCACAGCTACAGCAACTCCGGATACTTCCTCCTCTCCCTGGTGGTCAAGCGGGTGAGCGGCAAGACCTTGCGCGAGCTCGCCCAGGAGCGCATCTTCACGCCCCTGGGCATGACCAACACACGCATCCTGGATGATCACACCGCGATCATTCCTCACCGCGCCTCGTCCTATGCCCCCAATTCTGCAGGCGGCTTCGGCGTCCAGACGTCCGCCTGGGAGCAGACGGGGGACGGCGGCGTGCAGACCACCGTCGAGGATCTGGCCAAGTGGGATCGGAACTTCTACGAGCCGAAAGTCGGCGGGAGCTGGCTGATCGAGCAGCTCCAGACGACCGGCACGCTCAACGACGGCGAGAAGATCGACTACGCCCGCGGCTTGTTCGTGAGCAATTACCGCGGTCTGCGCCGCGTTTCTCACGGCGGCGCCTGGGCGGGCTATCGTGCCGAGCTGGTGCGTTTCCCGGACCAAAGGTTCTCGGTCGTCACACTCTGCAACTTGGCCAGCACCAACCCGACAGCCCTTGCCTTGCAGGTAACGGACCTTTACCTTGCCGGCAAACTGGGGGCTCCTCCGGCCCAAGCCTCCCCGCCGACTCCGTCCTCGGCCGTCGTCGACACGGCCCGCTATGCCGGCCTCTATTGGAGCCCTGCGGCGGGATTCGTTCGCCGCATCTATGCCAGGGATGGGAAGCTCATCTACTTCCGAAGCTCAGAGAGCGAGTCCGAGCTGGCGCCCCTGGGCGACGGCCGCTTCGCGATGCTGGGCGTGCCCGGCAGCGCGGAGGTCTCCTTCCCGCCGCCGGCCCCTGGCATCGCCAAAAGGATGCAGGTCTCCGCCGACAGCGGCAAACCCACGGTGTTCGAGGAGGTGCAACCGGCCGCGCCCAAGCCCGAGGATTTTGCCGTCTACGCCGGGACCTATACCAGCGCCGAGCTTGACACCACCTGGATCCTGAAGGTCGACGACGGCCGTCTCTTCCTGCATCCGAAGAGGGGACCAGCGGCGCCGCTCGATCCCTCCTTCGTCGATGCCTTCTCCGGACCCGCGGGGCTGATCCGCTTCCAGCGAGACGGGGAGAAAAAAGTCACCGGATTCCTGGTGGGCGCAGGCCGGGCTCGGGATCTGAGGTTCACGAAGACGGATTGACCTGTCAACGGAGGATTCTTAACAGCCATGAAAGCCAAGCTTCTGATTGCTTTGGTATTGATGAGTGTGGGGCTGCTCGCGGAGTCGGTGCCGCCCAATGAGCCGCAATATACCAAGGAGGGGCAGCTCATGCGGCCGGATAACTATCGGGAATGGATCTATCTCAGCTCGGGGCTGGGGATGACCTACGGTGCGCCGATCGCCAGCCAGGATGAGCAGGACTTCGACAACGTATTCGTCACCCCCCAGGCCTACAAGGCCTTCCTTGCCACTGGTACCTGGCCCGACAAGACCATGCTGGCGCTCGAAGTCCGCTACTCGGCGAGCAAGGGATCGATCAACAAGGGCGGACGTTTCCAGGAAAGATTGGCCGGGCTCGAGATTCACCTGAAAGATGAGGGCCGATTCCCGGCCACCAAGTGGGCGTTCTTCGGCTTCAACGGACCCGAGACGACCGCCAAACCGCTGGCGGCCGATTCGGTCTGCCAGAAGTGCCATACCCAGAACGGCGCCGTCGACGAGACGTTCGTGCAGTTTTATCCGACTTTGATCGCGGTGGCCAAGGAAAAAGGCACGTTCAAGGCGGCGGCCGAGAAGTAGCCAATCATCCCTTGGCCGAAGACCCTTCGGCGGCCTGTTCCAAGACCTGTTGATAGAGGCGATCCCCAAGAAAGAAACCGGCCTGCTCTCGGAGAGCGTCGAGCTGGGGGCGGATTTCCTCAATCTCGCCAAGCTGCTTGGCCTCGAGCAGTACGCCAAGAACGCCCAAAGGGCGGAGACCGAGGCTGATTGCTACGTGCCGGGCTTCTTGCTCGTCAAGTAAGACAAGACCGGCGTTCAGCTCGATTGCTAATGCAAGAGTCTCAGCTTCGCCTTTGTCGAGGTCACGCCGAAGGGCGGCTACCAGGTTCTGGTCTCTAGCCTCGTGGCGTTGGACCCAGGAGGCGCTCTCGACCTCGAAGCTTCCGGGGTGGCGCACTTCTCCCTTATTGAGCTCTTCCCAGACGCCATTAGCAATGTGAAGCTGGCCGAAAAGCTTCCGAAGCAGATCGAAATGACCGATGGCGGCGAGACTGGTAAGAGGCGACGTGTTACTGACGACGACGATCATTGGCCGCTGAGGTGGCGTAACGTTTCTAGGTCCTGGGTCAGATCCTCAGCTTCAAAGTGAGGGGAGATGTGGCGGAAGCCCAGCAATTGCCGAAACTCCCAGAGGGAAAGCCCCGCAAGCTCGTGAGCCTTGCCTATCGACAGTCGGCCTTGTTCGTACAGATGCACAGCCAGCTCGACGAGGAGTTGGCCCGCCGTCATTCGTGCTGAGTCGAGAACGTCCTGAGGGATTTCGAGAAGGGCGGTGGCAGACATAGGGCAATCTCCTGGGGAACCCATACGGTCAAGCTTGATTGTATCAGGCGTGGGCCTCTAACACTCAAGCTCGCGTGCCTTGGTCGGGTCGGTGGACACGGGAGCCCCAGCACGAGGGAATCAAAACGTCATCCTACTCGGGCTCACAGCAATAATGCGTCCCGAAGGGGCTCAGGCATGTAGCCCGGTGTCAGAGCGCCAAGGCGCGGCGACCCCGGGAGAATGACCCACAGTCTCCCAAAGCCCCGAAGAGGTGACGGCAGCTTTCAAGCGAGGGAACTGCCGCCGCCCCTCTAGGGCTTGATCAACCAGGTATTGTCCATTCCCGGGCCGGTCGGTTCAGTCCTTCAAGTCTTCCAGCCTCCTCTTGAAGTGGATGAATGCTTCCATGTCGAGTTGTGCCTCGATGAGCTCCCGCCGTGTCCTGGTATTCGCATCGAATTTGTCGAGGACCGTCTCCCGGAGGCGATGGTAAGGGCCCAAAGCGTTCGCGGAGCCGGCCTCGCCACCCGCCGCCGCCTTTTTCTGGAAGTCCATCCAGAAAGAGAACAAGGCTTCGAGAACGACATCGGCGAAGCGCAGGCTCAGGACCTCACAAATCGCCTTGACGAGTTTGGGCCGCATCGGCCCCTGCCCAAACTCGATCCGGCGCAAAGTGCCGTCGCTGATGTGGATCTTCTCGGCCAGCTCCAACTGGCTGACGCGTTTTTCTTTCCGGGCTCGCAAAAGGATCGGGCCGAGGTAGGGACCGAAGAAGTCTTCATAATCGTCGAACGATCCGGGATTCATCATCGACGAGCATGGTAAAAATTTGGCCTCCGGAGGTCAATGGCGGAGGAAAGAGACCGCCGCTGATAAACCATAAGGAGAAATTACGGAGTCCGCTGATTTTTTGCGTATCCATGGCATTAAACCGCAGTCAATGATGGGAATCATCCATCTAATCCGCAGTATATCATCTTCGATTAGAAAATATCTAATGCCAGAACAATGTTCCGTAGATCGACCTCGGTCTGCCTCTCCGGAGTGAGAAACACTTGAAAGACGCAACGGCGGAACTCTGTGGGGAAGACTCCGCTCCAGATAGCGATAAAGCAGTTTGTTGAAGTCCTGACTCATGGCGAGGGCCACAGGCGCTCCACTTCCGTCTAGCCAGAGGACGCCCGGCTACGCCGTTTCGGGCGCCGCCCCCAGGCTGAGTTTCCCGCTCCGGAGTCATCTACGGGTAGTTCATTCCTGTGGCGACCAGAAAGGGGGCGTGCCGAAGCACGCCCCCGAAGCAGACCGGCGATGTGGAATCAGGTCTTGAACGCTAATCCCTACGGGATCTGGCACCCGTCGCAGAGATAGATGCAGTGCTGTTCGTCGGTACCGCTATCGTGGCAGACATAGTGGCCGCCGCCTACTTCGGCGACCCCTCCCATTCCCGGCTTGATGGGGCGGCTCGACTGACCGGCGATGAAGTTCGAGGTGCCGGGCAGGTAGGTGTCGGCCATCCCGTCACCGTCCGTGTCCACCTGCACGAAGCCGGCAGAGCCCCGGGGGTGGCGGTCACGATGGGCACGCCCTCGAGCGCCAGCCTGCCGGTGAAGGGCGCCGGGCTGGCGCAGAAGAAGCCGGCAGGAATCGGGTTCCTCGCGAAGTCGATGTAGGTTGAGCCGTCTCCCTTCGTCTGCCAGACGTCGATTCCATTCTGGATAGCTCGGTCCCATAATGGTATCAAAGCCATAGTTATGGCACGGGCACCCAGCCCGTCGCTCGTCGGACCTTTGTACTTTGCAGTTTCGTCTCTTCTGCAAGCCTCTCCAGGCGTTGGATTTGCGGCTGCCCTCGCTCCTTTCTCACCTCTCGTGCTACCGTGGCACCTGCTTTGCTCTTCCTCCTATGCAGAGCGCATCTCAGCGCTCGATAAGGAGTAACGCAATGTTTTCGCGCTCATGTTTCATTACGGCATTCGTGTTGATCGCCGCCATGGCACAAATCGCTTTCGGATTAGGCACGACGGAAGGGGTGGCAGATGTGTCCGACCCGGAGATTACGCCGCGCACACCGATCGCGCTGGATGGCACGCAAGGTCCAAATAAGGCGGCGGCGGGAGGAGTGGACGGTTCGGTTCAATTCAATAGCCATGGCAAGCTCGGGGGAGACGCAGCAAGCTTCTTCTGGAATAAAACAGACAAACGACTCGGTATCGGGACGAAGACTCCCAACGAGCAACTGGAAATTACGGGCAACTTGCGGCTGCCTACCAGCACGGCGAGCGTGGGGGTGATCAAGTCCGGGGGGAGCCCGTTCATTCACAATTTCGGCACCAATAACACTTTCATCGGTGTCGACGCGGGCAATTTTTCGATGATAGGCAGCAACATAACGGCCATCGGCGAAAATGCGCTTCACAAAAACACCAACGGCGAAGGCAACACCGCAATAGGGGTAAACGCCCTCGCTGTCAATACCGAGGGCACCTGCAACACGGCCACCGGAGGACAAACGCTCCAAGCCAACACCGAAGGCAATAACAACACGGCCATCGGCCACTACGCGCTCTTCAGCAACATTACCGGCAGCGACAACACCGCCAGCGGTGTCTTGGCGCTCTACTACAACACCACCGGCTCGCGGAACACTGCCACCGGGGACAATGCGCTTGTTAACAATGGCAGCGGCTACGAGAACACTGCCAATGGAGTCTTTGCACTGTCGAGCAACACCGACGGCGCCGGCAACACCGCCAGCGGATTCCACGCGCTCCACTTCAACACTGGCGGCAACGACAACGCCGCCACCGGATGGGCGGCGCTCTACAACAACACCACCGGCTACTACAACACCGCCAGCGGGGCTCTTGCACTCGCCAGCAACACTGCCGGCACATTCAACACAGGAGTCGGAGCTCAGGCCGATGTTTCCACAGGTACCCTAACCAATGCTACAGCCATCGGCAGCAGGGCTGTTGTCAATGCCAGCAACAAGATTCGCCTCGGCGATGATGCCGTCACGGTCATTGAAGGTCGTGTGGCCTACACCTTTACCTCCGACAGGAACGAAAAGGAGAACTTCCGGCCCGTGGATGGAGACGAGGTTGTGAGGAAGATCCGCGGACTGAATCTCGGGACTTGGAATTACATCGGCAATGACCCCCAGCAATTCCGCCATTATGGGCCTGTGGCCCAGGAGTTCTTTGCCGCCTTTGGGCGTGATGAGGTGGGGACCAGCGGGACGCCCACAACCATTAACTCTGGGGATGAGATGGGCATCCTGATGATAGCCGTTCAGGCGCTGGAAAAGCGCACCGAAGAGGTGGAGGCAATGAAAGCAGAGATCGCCGAGTTGCGCGAGATGATTCGCGCCCAAGCCACACAACCGAAGTGAGACCGGTTCTCACTTCGCTGGCGCTCCTATAGTAACGGCCCGGTGCCGCTCGCGGTTGCACTACAGCGGCAGCACCGGGTAAGGAAGAACGCTGATCCTACGGGATCTGGCACCCGTCGCAGAGATAGATGCAATGCTGTTCGTCGGTGCCGCTATCGTGGCAGACATAGTGGCCGCCGCCGCCTACTTTGGCGACCCCTCCCATTCCCGGCTTGATGGGGCGGCTCGACTGACCGGCGATGAAGTTCGAGGTGCCGGGCAGGTAGGTGTCGGCCATGCCGTCACCGTCCGTGTCCACCTGCACGAAGCCGGCGGGCGTCGGCGCGACGGTCTTGGTCCGCCACGGGAAATTGGGCATCGCCGGGAAACGCACTTCTTTCGAGATCTCGAGCACTTCGCGGCTTTCGCGGCCGACCGGCGTGAATTTCACCCTCACGTTGAGCGCCAGCGGGGCGGAGAATCGTCCGCCGTTCTCGTCGTCTCGAACGATCAGCATCTGCGTTGTGGGCTGAACGCCGTCGAGTCTCACCGAGGCGGTGAACTTCCCGCACGAGGTCTCGATCGCCGAGACGCTTTTGAGCGACAAGGCGCGGAACTGCAGGCGGGTCATCGCCGTCCCACGCTTGTTGAACACCGCGTCGTCCAGGCGCTGAACGATCGTGTCGGCGGCACCCAGAGCCCTAGGGGTGCCGGTCACGATGGGCACGCCTTCGAGCGCCAGCCTGCCGGTGTAGGGCGCCGAGCTGGCGCAGAAGAAGCCGGCAGGAATCGGGTTCCTCGCGAAGTCGATGAAGGTTGAGCCGTCTCCCTTCGTCTGCCAGACGTCGATCCCATTCTGAATGGCCCGGTCCGCAGCGAATACAGACGACGCGAGGATGGAGAGGAGGAAAAAAATCCCAAGAGTACGACTTTTCACGTACTGCCTCCTTTAAGAATTTGTGGCAGGATGCCTCTTAGTAAGGTGCTCTAACCCGTGGAAAGCGGTACTGCTGCCAACCTGGCCAAAGTCGTCGAAGGCCAGCTCGGGAAGGCGTGATGATCCTTGGGGAAGGCGCGATGATCCTTCGGGAAGGGGGGACGCGCCTTCGCGAAGGGGATTAGGACCGCAGCCCAGGCCCTGTCGTTTCATCCGGTAACGGCGTATATACTTGGGTGCCTCCCGGGAACCTCCGGGGAGCCGGCTGACCGGGTCGCACACCTTAGATCCAAGTCCTCAAGAGGGAGGCTCAAGCGATGAAAGACAAAGGGAAAAAAGATAAGGGAGCCAAGGCACGGCAGCACGCGCCGCTCGACACTCCAACGAATCTGACCGCTGACGCCACAAGGGATATTTCTGGTGCGCTCACCAAACTGCTTGCCGATTTCTTCGCGTTGTATCTGAAAACGAAGAACTTTCACTGGCACATGTCGGGTCCGCACTTCCGCGATTATCACCTCCTGCTGGACGAGCAGGGCGATCAGTTGTTTGCCGCCACGGATGCCATTGCCGAGCGGGCGCGAAAGGTCGGCGGCACCACGCTTCGCTCCATCGGCCATATCGCCCGCCTCCAGCGCATCCTGGACAACGACGCCGGCTACGTGACTCCGCAGGATATGTTGGCGGAGCTGCGCGACGACAACAAGCAACTGACCTCGTACATGCGGGAGACGCACTCTCTGTGCGACGAGTATGACGACGTGGCCAGCGCGAGTCTGCTCGAGGTCTGGATCGACGAGGCTGAGCGGCGCACGTGGTTCCTCTTCGAGGCCAGCCGCACCGGGGAGTGAAGCCAGCGGCCGCTGATGCAGGCTGGCGCGTCTCGCGGCCGGGAGAACGCGGGCGATTCCGGAGGTCACTGAACGCAGGAGGTCAGCGTACGACGCGGATCTCAATGGGGAGCCCAAGGTCGGGCCACACGCGGTCCGTTGTGATCGCCGGAAGACCCAGGACGGCGGCCGTAGCCAGACAAGCTCGGTCCCCGAGAGAGAGGCCCGCCTGGCGGGTCGCAGCCCGCAGCCGGGCTGTTGCCTCAGCGACAGCCGCGGTGAAAGGAAGAATCTCGAGTCCCAGCGCCGTGAGCTCCTGACTGAGCCATTCGAGCTCTGCCTGCCAGTCGAGGGCCTTCTGCGTGACCTCAGACCAGTTGACGCTCGAGATCAACGCGGTCTCCAGAAGCTCCTGCACGACCTCGCCTCCAGGCTCGTTCTGCAGCATGGCGAGAAGAGCGGAAGCGTCCAGCACACAACTCCGCTCCCCGGTCGGCGGCATCTACCTAGTCTTCTCGCCGGGACTCTTGCCGCCGCTCGGTGATGAGCTCGTCCGCGAGGCTGACTCCGGCGGGAATGTGCACGAAGCGCCGGCGCAATCGCTGGAGCGCGACCTCACGCTTCTCGAGCACCAGGCGCTCGTCCTCGACGAGTGCGATGAGGACGTCCCCGGGAGCGATCCCCAACTGGCGGCGGATCTGCGAAGGGATCACGAGACGCCCTTGGGGTCCGACGGGAACCTTGGTCGAAGCGAGAGAATTTTTCATAACTCGATTATTATGCCACAGATTGTTCTATCGTGCCACTTTGCCACGAGGTGGCACTGTCCGCGGCCTGGCGCACAAACTGCAGGAGTGGAGAACCGCGATGCAAGTTACCCATCCCAACCTCCGCCCGGGCCAGAAAGAGGTGGTCATCATCGGCGCGGGCTTTGCCGGGCTCAACGCGGCCAAGCAACTCGCCAACCGGGATGAAGTCCATGTAGTGCTGGTCGACCAGAAGAACCATCACCTGTTTCAGCCTCTGCTCTACCAGGTGGCGACCGCGGGCCTGAACCCGGCGGACATCGCGGTGCCGATCCGCGCCCAATTCTCGGACGCCGCCAACGTCAGTGTGCACCTGCTCCATGTGGAGACGCTCAACCTGGCCGAGAAGTGGCTCCGGCTGGAGGATGGCGTCGAGCTAGGTTTCGATTATCTGATCCTCGCCTGTGGAGCCCAGCACAGTTATTTCGGCAAGCCGGAGTGGGAGCCCTACGCTCCGGGCCTGAAGACGGTGGAGCAGGCGATCGAGATCCGCCGCCGCATCCTTTCCGCTTTCGAGGACGCTGAGAACGAGATCGACGAAGAGCGCCAAAAGGTCTTGCTCACCTTCGTGGTCGTGGGGGGCGGCGCGACGGGAGTCGAGCTTGCCGGCGCCATCTCGGACATCAGCCGCACGGTGCTGGTCAAGGACTTCCGGCGGATCAACCCGGCCAGCGCCCATGTCGTCCTGGTCGAGGCGGGCCCCCGTATTCTCCCCGCCTTTCCCGAGGACCTCGCGGCCCGCGCAGCCCGGGATCTCTCCCGGATGGGCGTCGAGGTGCGGACGAGCTCGCTCGTAAGCCTCGTCGATTCGGAAGGCGTCAAGATTGGCGACGAGAGATTGGCGGCGAAAACCGTGCTCTGGGCGGCCGGAGTGCAGGCGGAACGAATCAGCCGCACGCTCGGCGTGGAGCTCGACCGCTCGAGCCGCATCAAAGTCGGTCCCGACCTTTCGATTCCGAGTTTGCCGGACATTTTCGTGGCCGGCGACCTCGCACATTTCGACATGGAAGATGGAAAGGTGCTGCCGGGATTGGCTCCCGCGGCCATCCAAACCGGCCGGGCGGCGGCCCGCAACATCCTCGCCAGCATCCACGGCAAAGCCCGGAAAACCTTTCATTACCGGGACAAGGGGCAGATGGCCACGATCGGCAAACGCAAGGCGATCGCCCAGACCGGCCCCCTGAAGCTCACCGGCTTTCCAGCCTGGCTGGCGTGGCTCTTCGTCCACATCCTCTATCTCGTGGGCTTCAAGAATCGTCTCTTCGTCTTCCTGCAATGGATCTGGAGCTATTTGTTCTCCAAGCGGGGGAGCCGGCTGATCACCAGCGACGATTGGACGTTGAACCGTGAGTAGCCTTACCGGAAGTCGTGGCTCGGCACCGCCACCAGCTCCTTGAGCGACCAGAACTTCTCCCCTTTGACCGAAATCGTCCCGTCCCGTTTTTGCAGGATCCCCTCGACGAGCAGTCCTGGCGAGCCGACGATCAGCTTGCGGTGTTGTTGGAGGAGGTCCGGGGAGACGACGGCCTGCGACATGCCGGTCTCATCTTCCAGGGTGAGGAAGAGAAGGCCTTTCGCGGTGCCCGGACGCTGGCGGACGATCACCGAGCCGGCGGTGCGCACGCGGGAGCCGTTGGCGAGGGCGTCGAGCCTGCCGGCGGGGGTGACTCCCTTTTTTTCGAGCTGCTCGCGAAAGTAGCTCATCGGATGAGGCCCGAGGGTGAGCTGGACCGTGTTGTAGTCCGTAATCGTCTCCTCGGCCGGGGTCATCTCGGGCAGCGGCGACGGCTCGGGGTCCGTCAGGCGGTCGAGCAGGGGACCGGCCGGTTTGCCCAGGCGGGCTACCTGCCAGAGGGCGGCCCGGCGGGTGAGGCCGAAGCAGGCGAGGGAGCCGGTGGCGGCCAGGGTCTGGAGCTCGTCCTCGTGGAGATCGCAGCGCCGCACCAGGTCCTCGGCGTTGGCGAACGGCGCTTTCGTCTGCTCGGCTTCGATCGCCGCCGCCGCCCGGCCGCGCAACCCGCGCACGAAACGGAAACCGATGCGGATGGCGCCGACCGGAGGCGGGACGCCGGTGCGAGCATCGCGGGAGCCCTCGCGCACCTCCCTTTCCTCCCAGCGGCATTGCACGCCCGAGGTCTGCACGTCGATCGGCCGGATCTCGACGCCGTGGCGCTGAGCGTCCTTGATCAGGGTGGCCGGGTGATAGAAGCCCATCGGCCAGGCGTTGAGCAGCCCCAGGTAGAAGGCCGTGGGATGGTGGACCTTCAGGTAGGAGCTGGCGTAGGCGATGAGGGCGAAGCTCGCGGCGTGAGACTCGGGGAAGCCGTAGAGGGCGAACGAGGTGATGCCCTGAACGATCTCGTCCTGGGGCTTGCCGGTGATCCCGTTCGCCGTCATGCCGCGGCGCAGCTTGTCGACGATGGCGTTCATCCGTTCGACGGAACGCTTCGATCCCATGGCCCGCCGTAGCTCTTCGGCCTCGCCGCCGGTGAAGCCCGCGGCCACCATGGCGACTTTCAGCAGCTGCTCCTGGAAGATCGGTATGCCGAGAGTGCGCTCGAGGATGGGTTTCAAGCTCGGGTGCGGATAGGTGACCGCCTGCCGGCCATTGCGCCGCTCGAAGTAGGGGCTCGCCAGGTTGCCGGCGATGGGCCCGGGGCGGATGATCCCCACCTGGATGACGATGTCGTAGAACCTCTCGGGGTGATTGCGGGGCAGCGAGGCCATCTGGGCGCGGCTTTCGATTTGAAAGCAGCCCACGGTGTCCGCCTCCTGGAGCATGCGAAAGACTTTTGGATCGTCTGGTGGCAGGTGGGCGAGGTCGACGTGCGTCCCCTCCCGCAGCTTGATGGTGGGCACCATCTCTTCCAGGGCCGCCAGCATTCCCAGGCCCAGCAGGTCGACCTTGATGATCCCGAGATCGGCGCAGTCGTCCTTGTCCCATTGAATGACCACCCGGCCGGGCATGGCGGCCGGTTCGAGGGGGACGGCCTCGTCCAGGCGGCCGGCGGCGATCACCATGCCGCCCGTGTGCTGGCCGAGGTGGCGGGGGAGGTTGTGGATGTGCGTCCACAGCGCCATGAAATGCGCCAGGCGCGGCTCGGCGGTGTCGAAGCCGGCGGCGGCCAGCTCGGTGGCGAGCGACTTGTCGTCGCCGCGGTGAATGTCGTAGTGGAAATTGCCGAGCTGGCCGGCCAGCTTGTCGATCTGCTCTTCGGAGTAGCCGAAGACTTTCGCCACCTCGCGGGTGGCAGAACGGTCGCGGTAGGTGATGACGGTGGCCGTCATCGCCGCGCCGTGGGGACCATAGCGTTCGTAGACGTACTGGATCACCCGCTCGCGCTGGTCGCCGGAAGGGAGGTCGAGGTCGATGTCCGGCCATTCGCCCCGCTCCTCGGAGAGGAAGCGATCGAAGAGAAGCTCCATCTTCACCGGATCGACGGCGGTGATCGAGAGGGCGTAGCACACCGCGCTGTTGGCCGCCGAGCCCCGGCCCTGAGCGAGGATGTTCTCGCGCAGGCAGAAGTTGACGACGTCCCAGACGATGAGGAAATAGCCGGCGAGGTCGAGCTTCTCGATCAGGTCCAGCTCTTTCTGGATCTGGGCCTGAGCCTTGGCGGTCAGCGGCCGGAAGCGGGCCTTGGCGCCGTTCCAGGTGACGTGGCGCAGGTAGGAGGCCGGCGTCTCGCCGGGAGGCAGCGGGTAGTCGGGGAAGCGGTAGCCGAGATCGGCGAGAGTGAAGTCGAGCTCCGCGGCGAGGTTGGCGCTGTTGACGATCGCTTCCGGGAGATCGGCAAAAAGCCGGCTCATCTCGGCGGCGTTCTTGAAGTGCCGCTCGCGGTGCGAGGCGAGAAGCCGGCCGCCTTCGTCGAGCGTGGTGTGGTGGCGGATGGCGGTGAGCACGTCGTGGAGCGGTTTGTCCTCGGGCTGGGCGTAGCGCACGCCGTTGGTGGCGAGGATGGGGAGGCGCAGGCGGCGGGCGAGATTCAACAGGGCCCGGTTGCGATGCTCCTCCTCGCGCAGCCGGTGGCGCTGCAGCTCGACGTGGAGGCGGCCGGGGAAGAGATGCCCGAGGCGTTCCAGCAGGCGGCGCCCTCGATCTTCGCCGCCGTCGGCGATCTCGCGAGCCAGTGGGCCTTCGTCGCCGCCGGTCAGGCAATGGAGGCCGCCCGAGTGTTCGGCCAGGAGGTCCCAGGTGGCCTGCGCCTCGCCTTTGGGCCGGCCCCGTGCGGCGGCGGTGGCGAGCCGGCAGAGATTGCGATAGCCCGCCTGGTTGGCGGCGAGCAGGGTGAGCCGGGAGTGCGTATCGGCCCCCCGGAACGCGGCGTCCTGCCGGGGCGGCTTGGCATCCGGCACCAGGCCGAGTGGACCGAGGCGAACTCGCTGCCGAAAGAGACTGGGCTCGTCCGCCAATGTTATCTCGGCGCCTACCAGGGCCTTGAGCCCCGCCTGCTTCGCCGCGGCATGGAAACGAGGCGCGGCGTAGACACCGTTGGCGTCCACCAGGGCCACAGCCGGCAGCTCCAGGGCCGCCGCCCGCTCCACCAAGTCCTCGGGCAGCGAGGCGCCGTCGAGGAAGGAGAAGGCCGAGGCGGCGTGCAGCTCGGCGTAGGGGGGCGGCGTCGTCTTCGCCATGGCGGAATTCTATGGCGTAAGAAGGGCGTAAAGCAAGGCTCGTTGGACCTGTCCATTCTCAAAATGGACGTGTCCATCGTGACGACGTGAGCGTCCATCGTGATGACGTGAGGGTCCATCGAGGCGATGTGCGTGTCCATCGAGCCGATGAGTGGGTCCAACGAGACGACCGACGCGTCCATCGAGGCGTTGAGCGTGTCCACCTAGCCGCCGGACGGGGCCGACGGCAAGGGCAACAAGGACGAGGGAGGACAATATGAATTCCTTCGCGAAACAGGCCTACCTACTCGCCGCCTCGCGCAGCCGCTCTACGTCCCGCAGGGGAGGCTGTCCGAACAGCCTCTTGTACTCCCGGCTGAACTGTGAGGCGTCGTCGTAGCCCACCCTGTAGCCGGCAATGGCGGCATCCAGGCTCTCGCCGATCATGATGCGCCGGGCTTCCTGGAGCCGGAGTTGCTTCTGGAACTGCAAGGGGCTCATCGCCGTGACCGCCTTGAAGTGATGGTGAAAACCGGAGACGCTCATCCCGAGCTCCCGCGCCAGGCTGTCGATCCGCAGCGGCTGGTTGAATTCCCTGCGGAGCCGCTCGATGGCTTCCGCGATGCGGTCGGTGTGGCCGCCCAGGAGCGCCAGGTGACGGAGCCGGTTTCCCTGTTCTCCCATCAGCAGCCGGTAGACGATCTCCCGCGTGATCAGCGGCCGCAGAACCCGTGCTTCGGCAGGCGAGTCCAGGAGCCGCGCCAGGCGTACCACGGTATCCAGCAGGTTCGCGTCCAGCGGGCTCACGTCGATCGCCCGCACGTCGCCCCGGTTTCCTGATGAGAGATGACCCGCCTCCACCATCACCGAGCCGACGAGAGCCGGGTCGAGCTCCAGGCGGAGGCTCAGATACGGCTGTTCCGCCGACGCCTGGATGACCTGGCCCACGACGGGCAGCTCCACGGTGGCGAGCAGGTAATGGGCTGGGTCATAGCGGTAGCGGCTGTCCCCCAGCAGCACCTCCTTGCTCCCCTGCGCGATCACGCAGAAGGAAGGCTTGGTGACTCCGTGGAGCGGCTCCGTCGGGGTCGAGGAGCGATTAAGGTGGAGCCCCTTCAGCGGCTCAACCGCGCCGTCCTCCGGGAGGGCCCGCGCGATGCGCTCCGCGAGCTCCTCGCGGTAGGCGTACGCCTGGTGTATTCCACGCTCGGATCCAGGGTGGTCTGTCGAGTCCATATTCCTATCCTAGCCCCCTCCTGTGGACCCTGGATACTTTTCCGAGAGGTTTGCAGGATCGTCCAAGGATCTTCGAGGATCGTCATACCGTCCCGCGCCCCGGAGCCCCTACCATGGGCATCGACGGGGAGCACGCCGTCCTCCCCTGAAAAAGGAGATGTCATGAGTAACAGGAAGATTTGGTTTATCACTGGAGCCGGCCGTGGCATGGGAGTCGATTTCGCCAAGGCCGCACTGGCGGCCGGCCACGCGGTTGTGGCCTCGGGCCGTGATCGCGACAGCGTGTCCAAGGCCTTGGGTCCGTCGGACGACCTGCTGGCCGTCAAGCTGGACGTGACCGAGCGCGGCGATGCCGAGGCGGCGGTGCGGGCCGCGGTCGACCGGTTCGGCCGCATCGACGTGCTGGTCAACAATGCTGCCAGCTTTTATGCCGGCTACTTCGAGGAGCTGACGCCAGAGCAGATGGAGCGGCAATTGGCGACGAGCCTCGTGGGCCCGATGAACGTCACCCGCGCTGTCCTGCCGGTCATGCGCAAGCAGCGATCCGGGCTCATTATCTCGATCTCGTCGACAGCTGGCCTCGTCGGCTTCGAGCTCGGCACCGCCTACGCCGCGTCGAAGTTCGGCCTGGAGGGATGGATGGAGTCGCTGCACGCCGAGATCGCTCCGTTCGGCATTACGACCACCATCGTCAATCCGGGGTTCTTCCGCACGGAGCTCCTCACCGAGAGATCGACGAACTACGCCGAGACGATCATCGAGGATTACGACGAGCGCAGAATGAAGCAGCTCGAGTTTTGGAAAGCCCAGAATGGTCTGCAGACCGGCGATCCGGCCAAGCTCGCGCGAGCACTCATACTTATCAGCAGCCAGGAGCCGCCGCCGCGCCGCTTTATCGCCGGCGCCGATGCCATTGCCGTCGTCGAGCAGAAGGTCGCCGACCTGAAGGCGCAGATCGACGCGCACCGGGACCTCTCGACGTCTCTCGATCTCGACCGAGAGCCTGCCGCCGCACGGTCGGTGTAGCTGGCGCCTCTTGATATCCTCAAAAGGAGAAGAAATGAAGAAACGAGCTCTTGGCAACAGCGGCCTCGAAGTCTCGGCTCTAGGGTACGGTTGCATGGGCCTGAACTATGGCTACGGCCCGGCCACGGAGAAGCAGGAGGCGATCTCGTTGATCCGATCGGCTGTTGACCTCGGCGTGACGTTCTTCGACACCGCCGAAGTCTACGGTCCGTTCACGAACGAGGTGGTGGTGGGCGAAGCCCTGACTCCCTTCCGGGACCGGGTGGTGATCGCCACCAAGTTTGGGTTCAACATCGACGCCGACGGGAAGCAGGCTGGCCTGAGCAGCCGGCCCCAGCACATCAAGGAGGTCGCGGAAGCGTCGCTCAAGCGGCTGAATACCGATTGGATCGATCTGTTTTACCAGCACCGCGTCGATCCGGAGGTGCCGATCGAAGACGTGGCGGGGGCGGTGAAGGAGCTGATTCAGGAGGGCAAGGTCAGGCACTTCGGCCTTTCCGAGGCAGGCGTGCAGACCATTCGCCGCGCACACGCCGTCCAGCCCGTCACGGCCCTTCAGAGCGAGTACTCGCTCTGGTGGAGAGAACCCGAAGCGGAGATCATCCCGACGCTCGAAGAGCTCGGAATCGGCTTCGTTCCCTTCAGCCCGCTAGGCAAGGGCTTCCTCACGGGCAAGATCGACGAGAGCACCTCGTTCGACAGCACCGACTTCCGCAACACCGTCCCCCGCTTCGCCCCGGAGGCCCGGAAGGCGAATCGGGGCCTTGTCGATCTGCTCGGGAGCATCGCCCAGCGCAGGAGCGTGACTCCCGCCCAGATCGCTCTCGCCTGGCTCCTCGCCCAGAAGCCCTGGATCGTGCCGATACCCGGCACCACGAAGCCGCATCGCTTGCAGGAGAATGTGGCGGCGGCCTCCGTCGAGCTCACCGAGGGCGACCTCCGCGAGATCGAAAGCGCCGCGTCTCAGATCACGGTGCAAGGGGCTCGGTACTCCGAGAACGCGCAGCGAATGATCGACCGCTGAGCGGCAGTTACTTGCCGACCACGAAGAGATGGCCGTCGTTCTGGGCGAGGATCTTGCCGTCCAGCGCGATGGAGAGCGGCGTGTAGGCGGCGCCGAGGGCGAGATTGAGGAACAGGTGCTCGCGTAGCGTGCCGTCGGCGCGGATGACGTAGACGTTGCCGTCCTCGCTGTTGCTGTAGACGACGCCGTTCTTATCCACGGCGGGCGCGTTGACGCACCACTCGAAACCGTCGGGATGGTCGGAGACGCAGCTCACATGCCCGTGAGCGTCCCGGGTGCAGCTCAGCGGATTGGCGTTCTGCCACCGCCACTCGACCTCCAGGTCGGCATTCAGTCGGGTCATGAAGTAGCCCTCCGGGAAGGCCGGGTTGGTGCCCGTGCGGTCCGAGGGGCAGGCCGTCTCGTCGTTGCAGTAGGAGCCGATGCCGCCGTACTGGTTGTCCTTGGTGAGGAGGGAGTAGGTGCCGCCGTGGACGAAGATCGCCGGCGTATCGTCCCAGCCGAAAGGATAGGCGGCCAGGAACTCACCGCTTGGGCTCCACTTCATCAGGTGGCCCTGGGAGTAGTTGTAGCGGGTGTAGGCGCCATAGAAGATGGCGCCGTCCGGCGCGACGACCGGGGAGGAGGAGATGTCGTCATGGATGCGGCCGGCGCCCGGCTGGTTTTGGGCGGGATCGACGCCGGTGGCGGCGCCCGCGCGGCAGCCGCCCGGCTGGCCGTTGGGCGGCAGCAGCACGTTGCAACCGTCATGGAGCCGGTCGCTCATCGAGGAGATCCACTTGGGGCTGAGATCGTTGTTGACGGCCACGAGATAGGCGGACCGGCTCCACAGGTGACCGACGGAGACCGTGTAGATCGTGCCGTTCGGCGCCACGGCTGGGGCGGAGTTGAGACCTGGCCGCTGCGAGCCGCAGATCACGGGTGGTGGTACGGCGCTTGGGCTGGGCGGCCAGGGCAAGGCGGCGGTGTCGAAAACGCCCGGGCACTGGTCCTTCCCTTGTGGCGCGCCGTGGGTCAAGGAGGCGAAGGTGGCAGTGCGGAACGTATTGTTCGGCAGTACCTTCACCAGCCACGAATTCACGACGTCCACGTCCCAGGGATCGGTGGCGTCGAGCTTCAGGACGTTGTAGTAGGCGTTGCCCTTGGAATCGGTCGTAATCGGGCCGGAGAGGAAGGTATTGGGATCGAAAGCCGGGCCGAAGGGCGAGATTCTCGTCACCAAGCGGCCGTTGGTCTTGTTCAGCTTGAAGACCGAGCCGCCGGCGCCCGGAACGTAGATGAAGCCACCTGACAAGGCGGCGTGGAAGACCGGTTCCCAGCTCGGACCGTTGCCGGTCAGGAAGCTGCCAAAGGGCGCCGGCTTCCAGTCGCTCCTGAACGACCATTGCGCCTTGAGGCGGCCGCCCATCCACTTCAGCCGCTTCTCGTTCCAGACCTGTGTTTCCCAATGGGTGATGCCGGTGTAGGTGCCGCTCTTGAACTCCATGAACACGCTGTTGCCGTCGAGCAACGGCACCTGGTAGTGGACCAGCAGGTCTCCGAAGGAGTTGGGATCCGTCTTCTCTGCGTTGACGAACGGGTCGTAGACGACGTCTGCGAGCAGGCGGCTGGCCCGTTGCCCCACCGCACTCGTGGTGCTCGTGTGCTGTGCATTGCGTCCCCATTGCGCCCAGTCCTGTGCCTGGGCCGGCAAACCAGCGATGAGGAGCAGGGCGAGCCATGGGCTGCGACGCATGGCTCCGACGGTACGCCGGACCCTGGGAGCTGTCAAATGGTGCAAAGCGGAGGGGCGCAGCGTGGGCTGCGCCCCCTGCGGACTAGTCGTCGTCGTCGTCGCCGACCACGAAGAGGTTGCCGTCGTTCTGGGTCAGGATTTTGCCGTCCTTGGCGATCGAGAGCGGCGTGTAGGCGGCACCGATCGCAAGCTGGAGGAAGAGGTGATCGCGCAGCGTGCCGTTCGAACGAATGGCATAGAGATTGCCGTCCTCGCTGTTGGCGAAGACGTTGCCATTGCGATCGACCGCCGGGGCATTGACACACCACTCGAAGCCGGCCGGGTGATCCGAGACGCAGGTCACGTGACCCTGGCTGTCACGGGTGCAGCTCTGGGTGTTGGTGTTTTGCCAGCTCCACTCCGGCTCCAGGTTGCTGTTGAGCCGGGTGATGAAGTAGGCCTCCGGGGAAGCCGGGTTGGTGGCGGTGCGGTCCTGGGGGCAGAACGGCGAGATGTTGTTGCAGTAGGCGCCGCCGGAGTAGTGGTTGTCCTTGGTGATGATGGAGTAGGTGCCGTCGTGCGGATAGACCGCCGGCGTGTCGTCCCAACCGAAGGGGTAGGAGGCCAGGAACTGCCCGCTGGAGCTGAACTTCATCATGTGCCCCTGAAAGTAGGGGTAAAAGGTCCTGGCGCCGTACAGGACGCTGCCGTCCGGCAGCACCACCGGCACGGAGGTCGAGTCGTCCATGACGAAGCCGCTGCCCTTCCGGTTCTGCCACGGGTCGACGCCGGTATGGGCGCCTTCGCGGCAGCCGCCGGGCGTGCCGTTGGGCGGCAACGTAACGTTGCAGCCGTCGGTGAGCCGGTTGGCGAGCGAGGCGTTCCACTTCGGCGTCAGGTCGGGGTTCACAGCGACGAGATACCCCTCGAAGAACCAGAGGTGCGCGGTGGTGACGATGTAGATGGTGCCGTCCGGCGCGATGGCGGGAGCGGAATTCGCGGGCACCCGCTGGACGCCGCAGGTCCTCGTCGTGGCCGGCACGGCGTCCGGGCTCGGCGGCCATGGCAGGTCGGCGCCGCGGAAGATGCCGCGGCACTGGTCGCCGGCTCCGGGCGCGCCGGGCGTCAACGAGGCGATGGTGGCGGTCTTGGCCGTGTTGTCGGGCGAGACCTTCACCAGGTACGAGGCCGGCGGGTTCACGTCCCAGGGGTTGTCGTGGTCGAGCTTGAGGGCGTTGTAATAGACGTTGCCCTTGGCGTCCGCGGCGAGCGGGCCGGCGACGTAGGTGTCCGGGTCGAGCGTGGAGCCAAAGGGTTGGATGCGCGCCACCAGGTGGCCGTTGGACTTGGCGACCTTGTAGATCGAGCCGCCGAAGCCGGGGATGTAGACGGAGTCGCCGACCAGAACGGCGTGGAAGACGGGCTCCCAGAAGGGGCCGTTGCCGGTTAGAAAGCTGAAGAAGGGCACCGGCTTCCAGTCGCTCTCGAAGCTCCAGACCTCCGCCAGGTGGCCGTGTACCGGGTGCAGCTTCTTCTCGTTCCAGGTCTGGGTGTTCCAGGACTGGCGACTCGTGTAGGCCCCGGTCTTGAACTCCATGTAGACGTCGTCGCCGTCGGTCAGCGGCACCTGATAGTGGACCCCCAGGTCGTCACTGGAAAAGGGATCCGCTTTCTCCGCATCCACGAAAGGGTCGTAGACGATGTCGTCGAGCAGCTTCTTTGCGTGCTGCCCTGAGACGTTCACGGTTCCCGTGTGCTGCGGGTTCTGGCCCCATTGAGCCCAGTCTTGGGACCGATGCCCGTCTTCGGGCCAGCCGGGCAGGCCGGCCAGCAAGAAGACGGCGAACAACATCGAGCTTCTCCGTATGAACATGTAAACCTCTCCTTCTCAGTTCTGTGGGGAAGTCATGACAAGCGCTGGGGCTCCGAGGCTTTGTTCATGACGAGTTTTTTCCTTGTCGATTCAGCGAGGTGCTGCTACATGCGGAGAAACGCCGGCACGGAGGCCTTTCCCTCACCCCGGTCCGGGGAGCGAGGCGCCATCGAGGAAGGAGAGGACCGAAGCGGAGGGCGTTGAGGCAGGAGAAAGGGGATCGGGGCGCAGCGCGGCTGCGCCCCGATGGACTGCGGACCGGGCTAGTCGTCGTCGCCGACGACGAAGAGGTGGCCGTTGTTCTGAGCCAGGATCTTACCGTCCTGGTCGATGGACAGCGGCGTATAGGCCGCGCCCAGGGCCTGGTCCAGGAAGAGCTTGTCGCGCAGCGTGCCGTTGGGACGGATGACGTAGACGTTGCCGTCCTCGCTGTTGTTGTAGACGTTGCCGTTCTTGTCCACGGCCGGCCCGTTGACGCACCACTCGAATCCCACGGGGTGGTCGGAGACGCAGGTCACGTGGCCGTGGGAGTCTCGGCTGCAGCTCAGGGTGTTGGTGTTCTGCCACCGCCAGTCGACCGTCAGGTTGCTGTTCAACCGGGTGATGAAGTAGGCCTCCGGGAAGGATGGATTGTAGGTCGTGCGGTCCGACGGGCAGAAGGTCTCGTCGTTGCAATAGGAGCCGATCTCGCCGTACTGGTTGTCCTTCTGGAGCACCGAGTAGGTTCCGTCGTGGCTGTAGATTGCCGGCGTGATGTCCCAGCCGAAGCGGTAGGAGGAGAGGAACTGGCCGTTGGAGCTGAACTTCATCATGTGCCCCTGGGCATAGTTGTAGCGGGTGTAGGCGCCGTAGAGGACGTTGCCGTCCGGAAGGACGACGGGCGAAGAGGTCGAGTCGTCGATCACGCGGCCCGCGCCGTTGCGGTTCTGCGCCGGATCGACACCAGTGTGGGAACCCGTGCGGCAGCCGTTCGGCTGGCCGTTGGGCGGCAGAAGGACGTTGCAGCCGTCATGCAAGCGATCGCGCAGGGAAGCGGCCCACTTCGGCGTCAGGTTCGAGTTGACCGCGAGCAGGTAAGACTGCCGGTCCCAAAGATGAGCGAGGGTGACGACGTAGATCGTGCCGTCCGGCGCCACGACCGGGGCGGCGTTGGCCGGCGGACGCTGCGAGCCGCAGGTCACCGTGCCCGGCACGGCGTTCGGGCTCGGCGGCCAGGGCAGGTCGGCGGTGTCGAAAATGCCCAGGCACTGATCCGTGCCATGCGGAGCGCCCGGATTCAGCGAGGCGTAGGTGGCGGTCTTCACCGTGCCGTTGGCCGAGATCTTGACCAGCCACGAGTTGACGGGGTCCACGTCCCAGGGATTGGTGGGATCGAGCTTGAGGACGTTGTAATAGATGTTGCCCGAGCCGTCCACCGTGATCGGCGCGACCGAGAAGGTATGGGGGTCGAGAGTGTTGCCGAAGGGCTTGAAGCGCGTCACCAGCGAGCCGTTGCTCTTGTTGACCTTGTAGACCGAGCCGCCGAAACCCGGAATGTAGATGAACTGGCCCGACAGGGCGGCGTGGAAGACCGGCTCGAAGAAGGGCCCGTTACCGGTGGCGAGGCTCAGGAAGGGCACCGGCTTCCAATCGCTGGTGAACGTCCACTTCTCCACCAGGTGGCCATGGTCCCAGTCCAGTTTCTTCTCGTTCCACGTCTGGGTTTCCCAAGTCTCGAGGGTCGTGTAGGTGCCGCTCTTGAATTCCATGTAGACGTCGTCGCCGTCGAGCAGCGGCGCCTGATAGTGAACGAGCAGGTCGCCCGCGGCATCGGGATCGGCCTTCTCCGCATCGACGAACGGGTCGTAGATGATGTCGTCGAGGATGCGGTTCGCGTGCTGGCCAACGACGTTGGTCGCGCCTGTATGCTGCGGGTTCTTTCCCCACTGTTGCCAGTCTTGCGAGCGGGCCGGCAGAGCGACCGCCAAGAGTACAGCGAACAACACCAACGCACTCCTCCTAGTCATATGACCTCCTTCCCAGATTCTCTGGGGTAAAAGCGATGACGGCAAGAAACGAAAAAGAATCGGCTTGACGAGCCGTGGAAAATCGAGAGAGCTTCTTTATCGCAGTGATAACAAAAACTAAGGGTTGGACTCATGCCGGGCTCCGGAACATCATGAGTTGAATCTCGACACTACGCTTGCCCCCGGGAAGCTGTCAAGTGATTACGGGTCAAGGAGTTTGGCGCAGATAGCAAAGAGACAAAAGGTCCGGAAAGATGGGTCTTTCTTCGGGTTCGGCGTGCTTCCGGTTCGCTCTGAGAGAACCGGCGGCACCGGACTACAGGTGGGCGGGAGACGCAAAGGTTGGAGTCCGCGGCCTACGGCGCGAATAGGCGCGGTCAATTGACACGAAGATTGCCCGTTCCGGCCCTGCGAGCGCAGAGCTCCAGGAGCGGAACGGGCACCGCAGGAGCCGGACGGAACCTAGGCGGCGTTGGCCATTTGCTGCCGCCACTTGGCGTACATGGCGCGGGCCTCGTCTTCGTTGTCGGCGAAAGACACAGGATTCTTCTCCGGGCCCATGCGGAACAGGTTGGCGGCGGTGAGCAGCAGCTTGGCCAGCACGCGAGCGCGCAGCGGAGCGTTGAGCACCACCGTGCCTCGCAGGGGGAGAAGCTTGACGGTCGCCGAGGCCTCACGGCGCACGGAGGCCGGCAGGTCCTCTAACTGCGTCAGGTCGATCAAGTAAAAGAAATACTCCACTTCCTTGGCGAATTCGAGGTGCGCCTGGTTGATCTCCCGGCACTCCTCGAGTGTAACCTCGCCCTGCAGCGTCAAGCGCACGACGTCTGGAAGCTCCAGACCCGTGCTCTGACGGCCACATTGAACAGTTCTCGACGTCGACATCGCGGCGTTCCTCCTCGGAGGCGCAACGGCCTGAAAGGCAAACACGAATTTGTTGGGCCGATGATAGAGAAGTACCAGAGAATTCGCAATAGTTGGTCCAAGTTCAGGGATTTCGCCACCTCGAAGCCATCCGTCTCGCGGCTCCCCGCGGGTGCAAGCCGAGTGCAAGCCCGGCGTGGGCGCTGCTATGCTCGCCGGACGGAGGCCTGCTGCCCAGGATTCCGGCTCTGGAGGAGAGACGATGAACGAGGATCTGCGGTACCCCGTCGGCAAGCTGCAGGACGAGGGGCCGCTCACCGAATCACGGCGGCTTGAGCTCATCGAGCAGATCGCCGAGGCGCCCGAGCGGCTGCGTGCCGCGATCCACGGGCTTACCCACGAGCAGCTCGATACTCCCTACCGGCCTGGCGGCTGGACCGTCCGGCAGGTGGTTCACCACGTTCCCGACAGCCACCTCAACGCCTATGTGCGCTTCAAACTGGCGCTCACCGAGGACACTCCCACCATCAAGCCGTACGCCGAAGCCCTCTGGGCGGAGCTGCCGGACACCGGCCGCACGGCGCCGGAGGTTTCTCTTGCCCTGCTCGACGCCCTCCACAAGCGCTGGGTCATCCTTTTGCGCTCACTGGACTCCGCCGGCTGGGAACGCACCCTGCATCATCTGGAGATGGGACGGCTCACCCTCGACCAGGTGCTCGCCATCTACGCCTGGCACGGCCGCCACCACGTCGCCCACATCACCTCGCTGCGCGAGCGCGAGGGGTGGGGATAGGACCTCCACCGCCAATTTCCGGTTGACTTGCCGTGAGCGCCGAGCCCTTCCGGGACAACGCCGTTCTCCTTACCGGGGCTTCCCGGGGGATCGGACGCGAGATGGCTCTCCAACTCGCTGCCCAGGGGGCGCGGCTCGTCCTCTCGGCGCGCGAGGCGGTGGCCCTCGAGTCCGTGGCCGCGGAGTGCCGCGCCCTGGGCGCCGCTGCCGTCGCGTATCCCGCCGACGTCGCCGACGAGGCCCAATGTGGCGACCTCGTTCGTGGCGCCGCCGCCGCCCTCGGCCGCCTCGACACCCTGATCAACAACGCCGGCATCGGCATGTGGGCTCGTTTCGACGAGGTGACGGATCTCACCATTTTCGACCGGCTGATGCGGGTCAACTATCTGGGGAGCGTCTACTGCACCTGGCACGCGCTGCCGCACTTGAAACGCCACCATGGCCGGATCGTCGGGGTGTCGAGCTTGACGGGGAAGACGGGAGTGCCCACCCGGAGCGACTACGCGGCCAGCAAGCACGCCATGGCTGGTTTCTTCGACTCGTTGCGCATCGAGCTGGCGGATTCGGGGGTCACGGTGACCATGGTCTATCCGGGTTTCGTGGCCACCGAGATCCGCGAGCGGGCCTTCGGCGGCGACGGCCGGCCGTTGGGCAAGAGCCCCGTGCGCGAGGCCGAGGTGATGACGGCGGACAGGTGTGCCCGGCTGATCCTCGCCGCCGCCGCGGACCGCCGCCGCGAGCTGGTGATGACCCGCCGCGGCCGTCTCGGCATGTGGCTCAAGCTGTTGGCCCCCGGTCTCGTGGACCGCATCGCCAGGCGCGCGATTGAACAGGGGAAGTGACCCCGGTCCGCGGCTCCTATGAGGAGGACTCCAATGCTGAATCGACCGATTGGCGGCATGATCGCCTTCCTATCGCTCGCAGCCTTTCCCGCCACATTCCTGGTGCAGGCGGCTGCTCCTATTCCCCGGTCGCCTGGTCTCGGCGAGCCGCGCCACTTCCGCGTCGGCGCCGCCCCGGCGAGCGTCGCCATCGCGGACGTCAACCGCGACGGCAAGCCCGACCTCGTCGTGGCGAATAGCGGCAGCGGCGACGCGACGGTGCTTCTCGGCGACGGCAAAGGCGAGTTCAGGCCGGCGGCAGGCTCGCCTTTTCCCGCGGGGAAGAATCCGAACGACATCGCGGTGGGCGACTTCGACGGCAATGGGACGCTCGACCTGGCTTTCCCAAACCATGACACTCACGGCGTCACGGTGCTCCTGGGAGACGGCAAGGGAGGATTCCGCCCTGCCGCGGTCTCGCCTTTCACGGTCGCGAGCCGGCCGCACCCACACGGCATCGCGGCCGGCGACTTCAACGGCGACAGCAAGCTCGATCTCGCGGTCGAGAGTTGGGGCGACAACGCGGTCGAGGTCCACTTCGGCACCGGGAAGGGCAGCTTCGTCTCGCCCGGCCGCAGGTTCGCGGTCGGACAGATGCCATACCAGCGGCTGCGCAGCGCCGACGTCAACCGCGACGGCAAGGCGGACCTCCTGACGACGAACTTCGAGGGCAACAGTGTGAGCGTGCTGTTGGGGGACGGCAAAGGCGGTTTCACGAACGCGCCCGGCTCTCCGTTTCCTGCCGGGCGTTCTCCCTTCTGCCAGGCGATCGCGGATGTGAATGGGGACGGCAAGCTCGACATCGTGGTCGGCGGCTTCTCCGGCCACCCTGAGGACCCCTCCGCGGACGGCGTCAGCGTCCTTCTCGGCGATGGCAAGGGCGCTTTCCGGCTCCTTTCTGGTTCGCCCTTCCCGGCCGGGCGAACACCGGTCGCTGTCGCGGTGGGCGACTTGAATGGCGATGGTGTGCCGGAGATCGCGGTGGCGAACATGGCAGGAGACACCGCCACCGTCCTCACCCGTGATCCGAACGGGCGCTACCTCAGGACCGCGACAATCCCCGCGAGCGGAGCGGAGGCGGTCGCCATCGGTGACCTGAATCGTGACGGCAAGGGCGACCTCGTCATTGCGGCTCTCAAGAGCAATGAAATACTGGTAGTTCTTGGCCGGTGAAAGGCGGCGCTCCATACCTTGACGGTCTACAACTCGTCGTGTATTGTCGACCGTCGAGGTGTCACGATGGGAAAACCCAACGATCTGGTTCAGGGAACCCTGGACCTGCTGATCCTGAAGACGATCTCGTTGGAGCCGATGCACGGCTGGGCGCTCGCCAAGCGCATCCAGCAGATCTCCCAGGACGTGCTGCGCGTGCAACAGGGCTCGTTGTATCCGGCGCTGCACCGTTTGGAGCAGCAGGCATGGATCAAGGGTCACTGGGGAGAGACGGAGACCGGCCGCCAAGCCAAGCTCTACTCGCTGACGCGCGCCGGCCGGGTCCAGTTGGAGAGGGAGCTGGCCAACTGGGGCCGGCTGTCCCATGCCATCAACCTGGTCGCGGGCATGGCTTGAGAATGACTCCCGATGCGCTCCCTGGACAAGCTGCGATTGCGCCTGCGATCGCTCTTCTGGCGGGCCCGAGTTGAGGCGGAGCTCGCCGCCGAGCTGAGTTTCCACCTCGAGCAGCAGATCGCTGAAAACCTGGCCGCCGGCATGAGCGCGCAGGAGGCTCGTCACGCGGCCTTGCGCGTCTTCGGCGGCGTCACTCAGATTCAAGAGAGGTGTCGTGAAATGCGCGGCAACCGCTGGCTCGAGCAGCTCCTCCAGGATCTCAGCTATGCCCTGCGGGCGCTCCGCCGAAGTCCCGTTTTCGCGCTGGTGGCGATCTTCTCCCTCGCCCTCGGGATCGGCGCCAACACCGCGATCTTCAGCCTCATCGACGCCCTTCTCCTGCGTACGCTTCCCGTCCGCGACGCCACCCGGCTGGTGGCCGTCGGCAATCCGGCGCGGGTCGGCTCCATGTCCTCTGGCAGTGTGCGCAACGACCTCTTCTCGTGCCCGCTGTACGAGCAGATCCGCAGTCAGAACCAGGTGTTCACCGATGTCTTCGCCTCCGGCCGTACCGGCAAGCTGACCGTCGGCACGTCGGCTTCCTCCGAGAAGACCGAAACCGCGCGCGGCCGGCTGGTCAGCGGCAACTACTTCTCGCTGCTTGGTGTGAACGCCTTTCGCGGACGCACTTTCACCGCGCAGGAGGATCGCGGTTCCGGGGCCGCACCTTTCGTGGTCATCAGCCATGGATACTGGCAAAAGCATTTCGCTCGCGACGATGCGGTGATCGGTCGCAGAATCCTGCTCAACGGCTTTCCGTTCACCATCATTGGCGTCGCGCCGCCGGAGTTCTTCGGCGACATCGTGGGCGTTCCCACCGAGATTTGGATTCCCCTGTCGATGCAGGGCCAGGTCAATCCCGGTCGCGTCTACAAGGACCGTTGGGATGTCGGTTGGCTCCTCCTGATGGGGCGGCTCAAGCCGGGCGTGTCGATCGCGCGGGCGCGGGCCGAGATCAACGTCCTTTTCCCGCGAATTCTCGCCGAGCGGGCGGGTTCGAGCTTCTCCCGCGACTTGCTGCCTCGCACGGACAAGATGGGAGTGGAGGTCACTCCCGGCGCGGCAGGCTTCTCGGCCCTGCGCCGCGAGTTCTCGCAGCCCCTGTTTACCCTGATGGGCATCGTCGCGCTGGTGCTGGTGGTGGCCTGCGCCAACGTCGCCAATCTCCTGCTCGAACGGGCGATGGCGCGCCGCAAGGAGATCGCGGTCCGGCTGGCTCTCGGCGCCGGCCCGGCCCGGCTGATCCGCCAACTTCTCACCGAGAGCGTCCTGCTCTCCGCCCTGGGCGGCGCGCTGGGTCTGCTCTTCGCTCTCTGGGCCGGTACGGCGCTCCTGCGGTTGGTGGGTGTCTCCACCTCGGCGGCGCTCGACCTCCATCCCGATCCTCTCGTCCTGGCCTTTACAGCCGGCGTGTCGATCGTCACCGGGCTCCTTTTCGGGTTGGCGCCAGCGCTGCGCGCCACCCGCGTCGAGCTCGCTCCCACCCTCAAAGAGAGCGCCCGCAGCGTGGCGGGGAGCGGCTCGGGGGCTCGCTGGCCGCTGGCCAAGCTGCTGGTCGTCGCACAGTTCGCCGTCTCGCTTCTCCTGGTGACCGGCGCCGGCCTCTTCGTGCGGACGCTGCAGAATCTCCAGCACCTCGACCTTGGGTACGCTCGCGACAGCCTCCTGCTGGTCAACGTCGATCCGGTCATGGCAGGCTACAAAGGAGCCCGCCTTGCGAGCTTTCCCCGCGAGCTGGCCGAGCGCCTGCAGGCCCTCCCCGGCGTGACCGCGGTCAGTTACTCCGAAAACGGCATCTTCAGCGGCACCGAGTCTTCCACGTCGGTCCGCGTCGAGGGCTTCAAGTCGCCCCCGTCCGGCGATCCCTCCATCAACTACGACCGGGTGGGCGCCAGCTACTTCCGGACGATCGGCATTCCGCTGCTCGACGGCCGCGACTTCGGGCCGCGGGACGGGGTGGGCGCGCCGGGGGTCGCGGTGGTCAACGAGGCGATGGCGAAACAGTATTTTCCGGCGGTGAATCCAATCGGCAAGCGCTTGGTGATCACCGGCCCGCCGGACGTCGAATTCGAGATTGTCGGTGTGTCTCGCGACGTCCGGGACCACGATCTGCGCGCCGCGGTGCCGCCGCGCTTTTACATCCCCTTGCTGCAGTCCGGCGATTTCGACGTCGCGCCGAACTTCGAAATCCGCACCCGCAAGCCGGCGGCGCTCGTCGAGCCGATCCGCCGGTCGCTCCAGGCCTTCGATCGTAACTTGCCGATGCGGGATCTCGCCCCGCTCACCAGCATGATCGACGACTCCATTACGAATGAACGGATCATCGCCAAGCTCTCGGCCGTCTTCGGCGTGCTCGGCTTGCTGCTCGCCTCCTTGGGTCTCTACGGCGTCATCTCCTACACCATCGCCCGGCGCGTCAACGAGATCGGCATCCGCATGGCGCTGGGAGCAAGACGCCCGCGCGTCCTGTGGATGGTGTTGAGCGAAACCCTGGTGCTGGCGCTGGCCGGTATCGTGCTGGGCGTGCCCGCGGCTCTCGGCCTGGCGGGTGTCGTGAAGAGCCGGCTCTTTGGCCTCTCCGCCTCAGATCCCGCGACTCTTGTTACGGCCACCGGCGTCCTGATCCTCGTCGCCGTTCTCGCCGGCGTGATCCCGGGCTCCCGTGCCACCCGAGTCAATCCCGTTCAGGCGCTCCGCTACGAATGAAGCGGGTGGCAGTCCGCCACCCTATCGCCGGTAGAACCGTGCCGTGATCGTCTTGCCCACCTCCTCGTCGCGGTACTCCAGCCGGTCGGCGAGGCGGGCGACGGCGCCGAGGCCTGTGCCGAGGCCGCCGCGGCGGAGGATGAGGGCGGGATCGATGGGACCCTGATCGTCGTTGCCGTCGATCATCGCCAGCTTGAGGTCGCGGATCGGGGGGCCGACGTCGTGGGCTTCGACGATGATCTCGCCCTGGGGAGGCGAGTCGGCGTCGAGGGTCAGGACGATCTCCCCCCGGATCCCGTGCTTGACGATGTTCGAGGCCAGCTCCGAGACGACGATGGCCACTTCCATGGCGCGGCGGGCGTCGAAGCCGAAGTCGCGGGCCATCCGGCCGGCATGGCTGCTCACCGCCACGACCTCGCTCCGTCCCAGGATGGAAAACGCCTTGCCGCTCAACTGGCCGGCCCCCACCTCTCTCGGGAAAGCCGTCGCGGCACCCGCTAGATCTCGCTCTCCCGGCGGGCGAAGTGAGATTTCTGCTGCACCACGAGCTGCTCCGTCTCACGCAGATAGAGCTGCAGGGCGTCGCGGAGGCTGCGCAGCGTGCGCACGCCCGTGAGGTCGACGCCGATATGCGTGAGGGTCTGCGCGATTCCCGGGTTGATGCCGCTGACGATGCACTCGGCGCCCAGCAGGCGCACGGCGCGGGCCATCTTGATGAAATGGTCGGCCGTCTTGGTGTCCATCACGTCGATGCCGGTGATGTCCACGATGGCCATGCGGGCCTGCTTGGAGACAATGGTTTCGAGCAGCGTCTCGGTCATCTCGGCGCTGCGCTGGCTGTCGACGACGCCCACCACGGGCAGGCAGAGGACTCCCGCCCAAACCTCGATGATCGGGGTGGAGAGCTCGCGGATGGCGGCCTGCTGCATCTCGATGGTCTCGAGCTTGGCTTCCAGCTCGCGGTTGGCGGCCTCCTGCTGGGTGAGCGCCCGGTTGAGCTCCGCCTTCGCCTCGCCGAGCTCGCGGACGAAGATGGAGAAGGCCGTCTCCAACTCGGAGAACTCGTCCTTCTCTTGGGAGAGCTGCAGCAGGGCGAGGCAGGAGTCGAACTCGTCGACGCTTGCGTAGGAGAGAGCCTCGATCACCGACTGAAGCCGGCTGGAGGCGACGTTGACGTGGGGTACTTCGGTCTGGTCCATACCTTTTTTCCTCGCCATAGCCTTTCTCGATTGAGCGGCCTATTTCGCAGATAGACTTCGCAAATTTAATTTCGTAAACCTATTTCGTGAACATCTTGCGCCGGGAGGCGATCCATTCACGGCCCTCGTCCTCGCTATCGAAAAACGAGATCGGATTGAGGTTCGAATCCCGGCGGAACAGGTTGATCGCGGTGATCACCAGCTTGGTGACCACCCGCGCCTTGAGCGGCGCCCGGATGACGGCCATGCCGCGCAACGGGATCTCTTTCAGGGTCTCGGCCACGGCGCGGCGTCCCTCGGGAGCGATGTTGTCGAGCTTTTCCGCGTCGATGAGGAAGAACAGGATGTCTTTGCCCTTGGACATGTCCATCTGGCGGCGGAGCAGCTCGAGGGCATCGTCGGTGGTCGCGCTGCCGCCGAAGGCCATGTAGATGATGTCCGGCTCTTCGAAATAGGTGACGTGCTTACCGTCGATCAGGTTCGCCGGGTTGGTTCGTTCGTCGCGCAAGACTGTCATAAAAAACCCTCCAATCAGAAGAGACAGAAGAAGAAAACAAGATTGATCACTTCACTCTCGCTTCGCTGAGCCGGCCCGAGAGACCCGGCGGCTCGGCCAGCATTTCAGACTCGCCGAAACCGACGACGAGGGCGGTGGCGTCGTCGTGGTCCCGCCCCCAGTGCTCGACGATGCGCCGCGCCACCGTCTCCGGCGGCCCGGGCAGGCAGGCTTTCAGGTTGCCCCGTGTCGAGACGCCGTCGCTCATCAGACAGTAGATGTCGCCGGGCTTCATGGTCACGCGCATGACCTTGAAGGAGCGCAGGTTGTGGCCGACGATACCGGCCAGGCAGAAGACGCTGGGCGACTGGCCGTTGAGCGACTGCACCTCGATGTTGCCGATGCCGCAGAACTCGCCCGCGCCCTTCTCGTCCACCTTGAGCACGCCGATGGCGGCGCCGCGGGTGATGCGCAGCTCCTCGTGGCAGCGCCGCAGGATGGCGTCCACCGACTTGTCGGCGAGGTCGCGGATGACCTCCGAAGCTCGCTCGGCGGCCACCGACGACTCGTAGCCATGGCCGAGACCGTCGACCACGGCGGCCAGCACCGTTCCCTCGCGTTCCTCGATGATGAAACTGTCGCCACAGATCGACAGCCCCTTGTACGGGCGGCTGAAACCACCGGTTCTCAACGTTCCCCCCTGAAAACGCAGGTCACGGTGGTGCCGAGGCCGAGACGGGTGTCGAGATGAAAGTCGTCCACCAGTTTCTTGACCGCCACCAGTCCCTTGCCCATGCCGCGCTGCGATTTATAGGTGCCGGCCCAGATCTCTTCGAGCTTCGAGCCCGGGATACCCGGACCCTGGTCGGTGGCGATGATTTGCAGGCCGATCACTCCCCGGTCGTCCTTGAGCGAACGTAGCTCGACGGTGCCGTTGCCGGCGTAAAAAATAATGTTGCGGGCGAGCTCGGAGACCGCCGTCGCCACTTTCACCGAGGCGAACTTGGAGAGGCCGATGCGCACCGCCTCGCTCCACGCCTCCAGGCGGGCGGTGGCAATGTCCTTCTCCTGCTCGATGGGGAGCTTGCGGGGCGCCGGCAGAGCCGTCACGCCGGACCCGCCGCCGCTCGTCACTCCCTGCGTGCCGCTGCCGTCCGCGGTCAATGCCTTGGCGATCGAAGCGATGAGCTGCGTGCTGTTGCTGCGCGCGAACAGGCGCACCGAATTTTCAAGCTCGGACAGGATGGTGGCCCTGTCCCCCGGGGTGAGCTGTTGGATCGGTGTCGTGGCGAGACCCCCCAGACGGTTGAAAATACTCCGCTGGGTGATCGACGAGATGGTTCCCGCCAGGATCGCCCCGACCTCCTTCTCGACGGTCTTCACAGTAGCTCGAGCCTCTCCAGGGCAAGATCAAGGTTGAGCGCCGTGTGGACGGAGTCGAGCTCGACCCCCATTTCGATCAAGGTCATCGCCACCGCCGGCCGGATGCCGACGATGAAGCACTCGGCCCCCATGAAGCGCACCGATTTGCCGATGTCGTTGAGGATACGGGTGATGTAGCTGTCGATCACCTCTACCGCCGAGACGTCCAGGATCACCCCCCGGGCATTGACCAGGCGCACGCGGGCCATCAGCGAGTCCTGAAGATCCAGAGCGAGCCGGTCGTGGAGCTCGGTCTGGATGCTCACCAAGAGGCAGTTGCGAATCTGGATAATGGGTAGCTCTTGCTCCACAGGCGCTCCGATCACAAGGCCGGACATTGACACCGCCGATCCGAGGCCGGGCACTGGGAGAGCCTCCGTTTAGAGATTCTCGCCGGCAAGCACCTATCCTACCCAGTCTCGAACCGAGTGGAGGAAGGCGCTTCCCCGTCGTGCCCGGCAATCGACGTCGGAAGATGTGGCCAAGGTTTTAGCATATTGCTACGGAGAAATCCACCAGACCCTTTGCGACTCGGAGCGGCGGATCTGGTCTACACTCGGGGCCTTCACGGGGAGGAACAGAGATGAGAGGCCGAATCAGCCAATGGGTTTTTGCATGTTTAGCGTTCATGCTTCTGCTCGGATTGCTTGGAGAAACGGCGGCACGTGCCGCCGAGGCCCAGTCCGCTGTTGCCCAGCCCTCCCCTGCATCCGCTGCCACCTCAGCGGCGACGGGAGTGAAGCCAGGAGAGCCCTTCGACGTGGAGAAGGCCACTGACTCCTATCTCTCCCAGCTCAGCCCGGAGAAGCGGGCAAAGTCCGACGCTTACTTCGAGGGCGGCTACTGGATCGCCCTCTGGTCCTTCCTCTACACCCTGGGAGTCGCCTGGATCCTGCTGGGCACCTGGCTGTCGGCCCGCATGCGCGACCTTGCCGAGCGGCTGACGCGCTTCCGGGCTCTGCAGACGTTTTTTTACATTCTTCTGTACCTCTTGGTCACAGCCCTCCTCGAATTCCCTTGGGCGGTCTACACGGATTTCTTCCGCGAGCACAAGTACGGCTTGGCCACCCAGAATTTTCCGGCTTGGCTGCTCGACCAGCTCAAAGGCCTGGGTTTGGCGCTGATCATCGGCGGCTTGACGCTGACCCTCCTGTACGCCGTGCTGCGTTGGAAGCCGCGGACGTGGTGGATCTGGGGGGCGGTGGTGTCGATGTTGATCGGGGTGATCCTCATCGCTCTCGGCCCGGTGTTCATCGAGCCGGTGTTCAATAAGTACACCGAGCTGAAGGACCCGTCACTGCGCGAGCCCATCCTCTCCCTGGCGCGGGCCAACGGCATCGAAACCAAGCACGTTTACGTGGTGGACGCCTCGAAGCAGACGAACCGGGTGAGCGCCAACGTCGCCGGCATGTTCGGCACCATGCGCATCGCCCTCAACGACAACCTGCTGCGGCGGGTCTCGCCGGCGGGGATCAAGGCCGTCATGGGACACGAGATGGGGCACTACGTGCTTGACCACGTGTACAAGGCGATCCTTTACCTGATCATCATCCTGGTGACCGGCTTCGCCTTCCTGCGCTGGGCCTTCGACCGCGTCGTGGCGCGCCGGGGAGAGCGGTGGGGCATTCGCGGCGTGGCCGACCCCGCCGGGCTGCCGCTGCTGGCGGCCATCCTCTCGGTCTTCTTCTTCGTGCTGACCCCGGTCAACAACACCTTCATCCGCACCGACGAAGCCGAGGCGGACATCTTCGGCCTCAATGCCGCCCGCGAGCCCGACGGCATGGCCGAGGTGGCGATGATTCTCAGCGAGTACCGCAAGATCTCGCCGGGACCGGTGGAGGAGTGGATCTTCTTCGACCATCCCAGCGGGAGAAACCGCATCCACATGGCGATGCGGTGGAAGGCGGAGCACCTGGGGGACTTGAAGGCGCCAGAGACGAAGACACCCTGAGGGGAGTCTTGAAAGTGCGTAGATAGACGCTCCGCCACCTTCGCCCGGGCATAAATGCCGGGGCTATGAACAGCGCCCCCTGAAGGGGACTTTAAGCCGGATTCATCCGGCGTCGTGCCTAGCCCTGGCATTTATGCCCGGGCGGGGATGAACGTCGTGGCCGATCTTTCTGACGCTCGGAACCTTACAGAGCCTGTTCTTCCCAGCCGCGAGCCCGCTCGACCGCCCGACTCAAGCGGGCTCGCCGCTCCGCCGCCTGGCCAGGGTCGAGCATCGGGGTGAAGATCCGCTCGACCTGCCAGCGGGCGGAGATCTCATCCGTGGTCTGCCAGACGCCGGTCGCCAGGCCAGCGAGGTAGGCGGCGCCGAGGGCGGTGGTCTCCTGCACTCGCGGGCGAACGACAGGAACGCCCGTGAGGTCGGCCTGAATCTGCATCAGGAGGTTGTTGACGGTGGCGCCGCCGTCCACCCGCAACTCGGCGGTGGGGAGCCCTGAATCCCCTTCCATGGCGGAGAGCACGTCCGCCACCTGGAAGGCGATTCCCTCCAGGGCCGCGCGGGCGATGTGGGCGGCGGTAGTGCCGCGGGTGATTCCCACCAGGGCGCCGCGGGCATAGGCGTCCCAGTGAGGCGCGCCGAGGCCGGTGAAAGCGGGCACCAGGACGACGCCCCCCGCGTCAGGCACGCCGGCGGCCAGGGCCTCGATCTCCGCGGCCGAACGGATGATCCCCAGGCCGTCGCGCAGCCACTGCACCACCGCGCCGGCCACGAAAACGCTCCCCTCCAGCGCGTAGGCGGTGCTGCCGGCCGCGCTTCCGTCCAGGCGCCAGGCCGGCGTAGTGATCAGCTCGTGGCGCGAGGGGATGGGCCGGCCGCCCGTGTTCATCAACAGGAAGCAGCCGGTGCCGTAGGTGTTCTTCACCATGCCCGGGGCGAGGCAGGCCTGGCCGAAGAGCGCGGCCTGCTGGTCGCCGGCGATCCCGGCGATCGGAATCGCGGCGCCGAGGAGGCTGGGTACCGTCTCGCCGTAGATCTCGCTGGAGGAGAGCACCTTGGGGAGCAACTGCCGCGGAATGTCGAGAGCGGCCAGAAGCTCGACGTCCCACTCCTCCCGGTGAATATCCCACAGCAGGGTGCGGGAAGCGTTGGTGACGTCCGTGGCGTGGCGCCCGCCGGCCGGACCGCCGGTGAGGTTCCAGAGCAGCCAGGAGTCGACGGTGCCGAAGGCGAGCCGTCCAGTCTCGGCAGCGGCGCGGACGCCGGGGATCTCGTCCAGCAGCCAGGCCAGCTTGGTGCCCGAGAAGTAGGGATCGAGCACCAGACCCGTGCGCTCGCGAAACAGGCTCTCGAGGCCCGCGCGCTTCAGCCGGTCGCAGGCGCCGGCCGTCCGGCGGTCCTGCCAGACGATGGCGTTGGCGACCGGCGCGCCGGTCGTGCGATCCCAGACGATCGTCGTCTCGCGCTGATTGGTGATGCCGAGCGCCGCCACGTCACTGGCGGCGAGCCCCGCCCGCGCCAGGGCCTCCCGCGCCACGGCGAGCTGCGACTCCCAGATCTCCCGCGGATCGTGCTCCACCCAGCCGGGTTGCGGAAAAATCTGCCGCAGCTCCTGCTGGGCGACCGCGACGGCCGAGCCGGAGTCGTCGAAGACGATGGCTCGAGAGCTGGTGGTTCCCTGGTCTAGAGCGAGGACGAAGGGCATGCCGGCGAACTATAGCGCCTCTCGGGCTATAGACTTCCCGCCGGAGGGGCGCATGCACGAGATCCGCAGCCGGAGGAAAGTGGAGTTCGTCGACACCGACATGAGCGGGATCATGCACTTCTCCCGCTACCTGGTCTTCATGGAGAATACCGAGCACGCCTTCCTGGCCGCCCTGGGCGCCCGCGTGCAGTGGCGAGAGGGCGAGCAGGAGATGACTTTCCCGCGGGTGGCGGTGACCTGCGAGTACCTGGCGCCCACCCGCTTCGGCGACGAGCTCGAGGTTCATCTGAGGGTGCTGCGCAAGGGAACGAGGTCGCTGACCTACGGTTTCGAGATCTCGCGCGACGGCGAGCCCGTGGCGCGGGGGCGAACGACCTGCGCCTGCTGCGAGTTGCGTGGCCCGGAGGGACTCCGGGCGGTGCCGATACCCGAGTGGATCGCGGAGCGGATCGAGGAGGCTGGCGAGAGCTAGACGAAAGGGACACCAGGGACTTCAGGGACGAAATTTGGTCCTTGGAGTCCCTGACGTCCCTTAGGTCCCTTTTCCTCTGCCTACTGCAAGACCACCAGCGCGACGCGGCGGTTCTGTGAGCGGCCGGCGCGGGTGTTGTTGTCCGCCACCGCGACCGTCTCGCCGTACGAGATGACGTTGATGCGGTGAAGCGGGAAGCCATGCTTCTGGTTCAGGTAGCGCCGCACGGCCTCGGCCCGCAGCAGCCCGAGCTCTTCGTTGTACTTCACCGAGCCGACGTTGTCGGTGTGGCCCTGGATCTCGA
>Ga0134121_10000534_pt1 | contig 42648 bp, 33 predicted proteins | sample KB301_FD_96463 | JGI IMG/M metagenome (GOLD analysis project Ga0134121, IMG submission 96463) | Terrestrial soil microbial communities without Nitrogen fertilizer from Kellogg Biological Station, Michigan, USA - KB3-0-1 | ecosystem: Environmental > Terrestrial > Soil > Unclassified ...
AAGAGTATTGCGAATATTACGCTGACGAAAAAGCGGTTCACGACGCAGTCCGTGTCCCGCGTTCCTTTGAAAGGACTTCACGCAATTTGAGTCCCAACTTCAGCGGCGTAAACGGTTTTTCCAGGAAGTTGATCTCACTCCCCGAAAGCCCGTAGCGCACCAGTAAATCTCCCGTGTAACCCGACATATACAGGACGGGCACATTGTCATATCCCGCCTGAACCACGTGCCCCATTTCAGGCGCACCGCCGCCCGGTATCAGTAAGTCCGTGAACATAAGATCGATCAAACCTTTGTTTTCGGACAATAACGCACACGCTTCCGCTGTATTAGAGGCCTGATGAACAGCATAGCCCAGTTGCTTTAGCAAAGCGGAGATCAGAATCCTGACGTCCGGATCGTCTTCGACCAGCAGGATCGTTTCACTACCGGCCCCCGCAGTGCCTCCCGGCGTTGGGGACTCACGCTGCACCTCTGCACGTTCTGCGCCTGGAAACCATATTCGGAATGTTGCTCCCTTTCCCGGCTCGCTGAGGACACTGATGGATCCGCCGCTTTGCTGTACGATGCCGTACACCGTGGAGAGTCCGAGACCTGTCCCCTCACCTGCTTCCTTCGTGGTGAAGAAGGGCTCAAAAATCCGAACCCGCGTACTCTCATCCATTCCGATGCCATTGTCCTGAACAACCAGCACCGCACCCGCGGCGTCCGCCTTGGTCTCAATGAGAAGGTTCCCGCCGGATAGCATGGCATCCTGAGCGTTCACCACCAGATTGAGAATGACCTGTTCCAGTTGTCCGGGATCGATCTTGATCGGGGGAAGGCCGGGATCGAGCTTCGTCACCAGCTCAATATTTGCCCCGATCAACCTCGAGAGCATCGCGCCTACGTTCTTAATGGACTCGTTCAGATTGACAATCTGGGGTTGCAGGACCTGCCTGCGGCTGAAGGCGAGAAGCTGGCGGGTCAACCCGGCCGCACGCAGGGCAGCGTCTTTGATGGGCTTGATCCGGTCCGCCAGGGGAACCTCGGTGAAAGGCCGCAAAAGCGCGAGATCGGCGTATCCGTTAATCACGGTGAGAAGGTTGTTGAAGTCGTGCGCGACACCCCCGGCGAGACGCCCCACAGCTTCCATTTTTTGCGAATGCAGGTACCGCTGTTCAAGTTGTTTCCTGTCGGATATGTCACGAGCAATGATCGACCCGCCCAATATTTCTCCAAGAACGCCACGTATGGGCGATGCAGTAAGCAGGACGTTGACCGTACTTCCGTCACGGCGATGATGCAGGCATTCGATGTTGCGTACCCGCCTTCCTTCGCTCAAGGCTCTACGAATCTCGGTCAGTCCGACGGCGTCCTCGGTCGGAATCACTTCAAAAAAAGACTTCCCAATGGCTTCCTGTGCCTGCCATCCATAAAGGATTTCGGCGCCATGATTCCAGCTCGTCACCGTTTCATCTACGGCCAATCCGACAATCGCGTCATCCGAAGCCGAGACGATCGCGGCGTAATGACGCAGGATTTTCTGCGCCTCGGCCCGTTCGGCGATCAGCTCTTTTCCAACGAGCGCCCGCTCCACGGCCGAAGGCAAGCGTTCCAGCTTGTCTTTGAGAAGGTAATCGATCGCTCCCTGCTTGATACATTCGGCAGCAAGTTCGTCACTGAGGGTGCCGGTGACGACAATCACCGGACAGTCGGGAATCAATTCGCGAACGATGCCCAGCACTCGAAGGGCGTCCATCATCCCAATTTTGAAGTCGGAGAGAATCAGATCGGGCGCGCTTCGCGCGATGTGGGCTCGCAGTTCAGGTTCTGAGGAGACCCGCTCCAGTCGCAGCGGGACATGCGACTTTTCCAACTGTATCGTCAGCAACTCCACGTCCGCGTCGGAATCCTCGATCAGGAGGAGTCGCTTTTCGTTGAACATCATGTCCCTTCTGTCTCGAAAGCTGCCGGAGTATGCAAGGTCAATGCGCTGTATGTCAAGCTAAACGGATAATTGAAGGTTAGGGAGAAATAGGAGACAAGTCGCATAGACCAGTCGGGCGGCCTGAGGTTTAACCTAGACGCAAATCCCTCCTGCGAAAGATCAGACAGCCCAGCCCGAAGAAGACGGCACCGTAGCCAACATTTTTCAGAAGAACTTTAGTTTCAACGTTGTAGTCGATTTGTGGCGCACTGCCAGCCTGGGGAATCGGCGGTATGTCGCCACCGCGATCCACTCCGCCGCCACGATTGCCGCGGCCGAACCCCCCACGGCCAAAGACATTCGGCGGAAGGGGAGCGGGAATCGTGTCCGCGTAATGGCTTGTATAACCCCCAGGAATAACATAGTTCAGCGTCACACCGGCAGCGTGATACCTGGAATCGGTATCATTCACCAGAAGGGTGACCAGGCTCGGCAAAAACACCATCAGAATGGTCAAGGCTCCGGCAACCCCCGGAGTCAGCAGGGTACTGAGTGCAATGGCGAGCCCGCTATATAAGAGGATCGCCACGGCGGTGTGTGCCAGAGAAAGCATCAGAACACTGGATTCAAATTGGGCGCCGAGATACCGCGACAGACCGAAGCTGACAATCAGGCCCACAACCAGTGACACAATGGCAAAGCACTGAATTCCGATCCATTTTCCCAACAGGAATTCCCAGCGGTGGAGGGGGCGAGCGAGCACGGTGACAATCGTCTTTTTATTGATTTCGGTGCCGACCGCCATGGCACCCAGGAAGATTGCCAGCGCGATGCACAAGGTGCTCCAGGTATCGAGGCCTCCGGATACGGCGCGCTTCCGCATCGCAGACTGGAGAGCTTCGTTGCCAAAGTTGAAAAAAAGCGTCGGAACCGCGCGCAGGAACATGAGGAGGATCCCGGCGAGCCAGAGATAAACCAGTCGTCCGTGCAGGATGCTTCGGAAAACGTTGCGAGCGACGAGAAGAATTCTTTCCATTACCCTTTCCCCACGAACTTCATATACGTGTCCTCGAGCGTCGCTCCACGGTGGCGCTGTACTGTCCCGACCTCCACGGGAAGTTCCGTCAACTTGTGCAGGAGGTCACGCTTGGACTCGCTGGAACACAACAACAGAGCCTTGTCCCCCACTTCTGAAAGAAACGTGAAATTCAGTCCGATCAGTTGACCTTTGACCGCGACATCCCACGCCGACACTTCGATTTCCCACTGCTGACTCTGTCCTGCGAAGGCCGACAGATGTTCGGCAAAAACAATCTCCCCTTGCCGGACCATGAACACTTCATCGCAGGTGCGCTCGACGTCCGACAGAATATGGCTGCTGAGGAAGATCGTCCGGCCCCTGGCTTTCTCCTCGCGAATGATGTCTAGGACAAGGCGCCGGCCTTCCGGATCGAGACCGCTGGTCGGCTCGTCAAGGATCAACAGCTCAGGATCATGCAAAAGAGCCTGCGCCAATCCCAGGCGCTGATTCATGCCCTTGGAAAACGTCACAGCTTTGCGGTTCGCGGCATCCGCCAGCCCCATTCGATCCAGCAACGGTGGAATCGCCTGGTGAAGATCGCTGGACGCCATTCCCGATAGCTGACCGTAGTATTGAAGGACTTCGTTTGCCTTGTAAAAAGGATAGGTGTTAAAAATCTCCGGCTGATAGCCGATCCGGCGAAGCGACGACGTATCCGCCGCCTTTCCAAACAAACGGACGCTTCCGGCATCAGGCTTGAGAAACCCCAGCAATGTGTGAATCGTTGTGGTCTTGCCGGCTCCATTCGGCCCGACAAAGGCGACGATGCTGCCCGCGGTCACCTTCAGGCTGAGTTTCTTCACGGCAAATACCGGCGTCCGGCGCAACCCCGTGCGGTAGCTCTTCACCAATCCGTCAATTTCAATTACGGCTTCAGCCACGATGTACCTCGATCAAGATTCGCGCGCGATCATACCTGAATTCCGATTCGCTTGCGCGCCGGCAGACCTTTGGGATAAACAGGCGTGAGAGTTCTCGGGGAGGCGCCCATGTTGTATCGAAGACTGTCGTTGCTGGTGTTCGCGATGACATTCGCGATGGCAACGCCTGCCCGCGGTCAGAACTGGTGGAGCACGGGCGAAGGAATGGCAGAAGCGGGGAAACTGCAGGAGTTGAAGCTGAAGCGGAAGGTGTTCCTGAACGTCGTCTTCACTTCGACCGAAACCGATATCAACGCCCAGCAGGAGCAGACCCAGATTCGACGCGTCGTGACGCGAGCTCTCCAGGCCTACAGGGGGCTGGAACTCGTCCCCACGGCAGACCAGGCAGAAATCGCCATTAGCGTTAACGCTTCCCAAAGCAACAATCCCGTGGGCGGCGGGGCCACACTCGGCAATTTTTCGTTGAACCTGGATCCAAACGTCCAGGTCCCGCTGGAAGTCACAGTGCTCATTCGCGGCGGCCTCCAGCGCAATGGAACGTACCGTCCCCGGGTTGTCTGGAGCATGTCCAGCCAGAACGTGCACGGTGAACCGGGGCCGGCGGCCGTCTTCGCTGTCGATGGATTCATCGATCAACTCAAGAAGGCCCGGGGAGAAACAAAGTAATGCGGCATGCGTGGCTTGGACTGCCGGCCGTGACCTTGATTGCGGCAGTGGCTCTGGCCCACGCGCTGAATCCCGTACAGTTAAGCGTCGACGTCCAGGTGGTCTCGCTCGAAGTCTACGTGGACGACCCTTCAAGAAAGCCCATCACCAATCTCACCCGTGAGGACTTCTCCGTGTTCGAGGATGGCGAGCCGCGCGAAATCACCAACTTCACCTCGGCGGAAACTCCTTACAACATTCTGCTGCTCTTCGATCGCAGCGCCAGCACGCAGTCGCAGTGGCCATTCCTGCTACGTGCGATTTCACGGTTCATCACGCAACTGCCAGACCAGCATCGCATCGCGCTTGCAGCATTCGACGACAAGCCGGAGATGGTTATGAACTGGATGACCGCTCGAGATTTCGCGAAGCAGGCATTCCGGACAATTCCCACCGAGAATGGCGGCACGGACGTTTACCAGGCCATCGAGTGGGCGACGAATCAATTCAAGGGAGCACAGGGGAGGAAAGGCATCATCGTGCTTACCGATGGTGTGGACAATCGCCTTTCGAAAAAACTCGTCACTTTCGATCGGGACAGAAATCCAAAAATCGCCCCCCCTGAACAGGACGCCGACTTCCAGAAAATGCTCCGAACCGTCGCTCAAAATGGAACCTTGATCTATTTTGTCGCAGTCAATACCGACCGGAACCTCGATCCGAAGCTCCCGCCGAACAGCTTCGACCTTCAGCAACGGGTCGCCGCCCGCGAGCGCATGGAGATCACCGCAAACCGGTCCAACGGGACGCTTCATCTTCCCCGCAGCATTGAAGATGTCGGGGCTCTGTATGAAAAGATCGGCAACGAGCTCGGAAACTCCTACAGCCTCGGATTCCGCCCCGGAAAAATCGCCCGCGATGCCTCCTTTCACCGCATCGAAGTCCGGGTTCGCGACAAGAACCTGCGCGTCACGCCCTCCCGCGAAGGTTATTACGCCCGATAAATGCCGCGTGTTAGAATTCCCCCAATCCATATGAGATTGGCAAGGGTGGTACTGATTCTGCTGGGCCTTACGGCAACTACAGCAGCCCAGGACGAGTTTCAGCTCAAGGTTGATGTCTCGCTGGTGTCGGTGGACGTGGGTGTCTACGACCGCAGGGGCGAAGCTGTCACCACTCTCGGACAGGATGATTTCGAGGTCTTCGAAGACGGCGTGCGCCAGCCGATTCGCGCTTTCGAACCCAGCGGCGTGTCTTTCAATGCCTTGCTCGTTGTGGATCGCAGCGGAAGTATGAGACCCGCCTGGGACTCCGTCGTCGGAGGGCTCAATCGTTTCATGGAAGTGCTCCGTGCGCAGGATCGCGTTGCGATTGCAGCTTTCGATAGTGGAATCGACATGATGACCGACTGGCGCAGCGCCAAGAATGGCCGCCAGACGAGGATAGGCCTGGCTCCCGACGGCCGGGGCACCGACTTCTACGGCGCCGTTACCTGGGCCGCCAGCTACATCAAAGGCGAAAAGGGACGAAAAGGCGTCATCCTTTTCAGCGACGGCAAGCAATCCGGCGGCGGGCAGTTCTATGGGAGTAGTGGTTCTCAGTCAGGAAAAAACAACAGCGATCTCAGACATGCCACGGATGCCGTCCGGAGGGCCAACATCCCCTTCTACTTTGTGGGCTATGACACCAGCAATGAGAGCGCCGCAGGCATGAAGCAGATCGCGGAGGCCTCCGGAGGACACGCGTACTTCCCGAAGATCGCAGAAGACCTGGTGGGCGTCTACGAGCAGATTGCTCGCGATCTCGGACGGGCCTACAGCATCTCCTACGCCGCGACGAAGCCTCCGGACGGAAAGTTTCGAAAGATTGAAGTGAAGCCGATCGATGTGAGACTCCGCATCGCTCAGTCTCGTGATGGTTACTATGCGAGGTAGAAAACAATTCGCCGTCGCAATTGCAGCCATGCTGGCTCTCACGGCGTGGCTGTCCGCCCAGGTTGCGCCTGTTTATCAGGTTCTCGTCGGGGTCGATCCCGTCGAAGTCGACGTGGCCGTAACAGAGCGGGGAAAAGCCGTCGCGAATCTTTCGCGCGAAGACTTCATCGTTCTCGAAGACGGGCAGCCTCAGGAGTTACGCGACATCGACACTATCGGCATGCCGTACAGCATTCTCGTTCTCGTCGATCGAAGCGGCCGCGATGAAAAAAGCGAATGGCCGAAATTCATCATCTCTTCCGTCGACCTGTTCCTCAGAAATCTTCGCGGACCGGATCGACTGGCCGTTGCCGCCTTCGATGACCGGGTCGCTGTCCTGATCGACTGGCGGCCGTCCCGAAACGGATTCGCACAGAAGGTGATGCTGCGAAAGTCGTCACAGCCGACGAAATTCTTCGAGGCGGTGAACTGGGCGTCCGAGGAAATGGAATACGTCGCGACCGCCGGTACTCCCGCGCAGCCTGGCCGCGTCAATGGCCGCCGGGGCGTGATTGTTTTCACCGACGGCCGGGATATGGATATGTATCCGGAATACCGAAGCCAAAACGGCAAGAATGTTCCTGACCCTCAGTATCAAGTGCCGGCCTCCGTCGATGCTCGTTTCAACAAGTCGCGCCAGGTTCTGGAACAGGGAAAGGTTCCGTTTTATTTCGTCGCTGTGGATACGGACCGTCAACTCTCGGACACGTCCGCCCCAGCGAAGTTCGTTGGCTGGATGCGATTTCTCAAGGAAGTCCGCACGCGCATCGAGCAGCTCGCCTCCGCGTCCGGCGGAAGCGCCGCGTTCCCAAGCCAGATGGCAGATCTCCTGCCGCTGTACACCCAGATTCAACGCGATCTCGGCACGGGATATCACATCAGCTATAACCCGCAGCGCCCGGGTGACGGGAAGATCCGCCACATCGAAGTCCGGCTCCGAAACAGCGATCTCCAGGTCTACCAATCCCGCGATAGCTATCTCGCGCGATAAGAATTAACCGCCAAGACACCAAGGTCGCCAAGAAGGGAATGCACGGAAGCCTGCGCTTCCCCTTTGGCGACCTTGGCGTCTTGGCGGTTAATTCCCTAACTACGACGCTTTGGCGGCGCTACTCTGAAACGTCAGCCCATCCGTCTTGCTCACATCGGCTTGAAGATGCTGGCCCGGTTGAATCTCTCCACTGAGAAGCTTGAGAGCCAGTGGGTCGGCGATGAGCTTCTGAATCGCGCGCTTCAGCGGCCGGGCGCCGAAAGACGGATCGTAACCTTCCTGGAACAGCGCTTCGCGCGCTGCCGGAGACAGGTCCAGCGTGATCCTGCGCTCTTCGAGATGTTTTCGCAGAATGGAGAGCTGCACATCGATGATCTTCGCGATCTCGTCCTTGCCGAGGCTCTTGAACGTGATGATGTCGTCGATACGATTGAGAAACTCGGGCTTGAAGTGCGAACGCAGCATTTCGCGAATGTTTTCGCCAGTAGCTCCAGGGGCCACATTTGAAGTCATGATGATGACCGTGTTCTTGAAGTCCACGGTCCTTCCCTTGCCGTCGGTCAGGCGGCCATCGTCGAAAATCTGCAACATGATGTTCCAGACATCCGGGTGGGCCTTTTCGACTTCGTCGAGAAGGATGACCGCGTAAGGCCGGCGGCGCACACTCTCGGTCAAATAGCCGCCCTCGTCATAACCCACATATCCCGGAGGCGCGCCGATCAACCTGGACACCGAGTGCTTCTCCATGTACTCGGACATGTCCACACGAACCATGGCGCGTTCATCGTCGAAGAGAAATTCGGCGAGCGCCCGCGCCGTTTCTGTCTTGCCGACTCCCGTCGGGCCGAGAAACATGAAAACCCCGATCGGGCGGTTGCGATCCTGGAGCCCGGCGCGCGAACGGCGGATGGCATTGGCTACAGCGGTGAGAGCGGCTTCCTGTCCGATCACTCGGTTTGCAAGCAATCCTTCCATGCGGACCAGCTTCTGCACTTCGCTCTCGAGCATCTTTGAGACCGGCACACCCGTCCACTTGGCGACAATTTTCGCAATGTCCTCTTCATCAACCTGTTCCTTGAGCATCCGCTCGCTCTGCTGCATTTCTTCGATGCGTGCCGTCGCCTCCTTGAGCTGCCGTTCAAGTTCCTGGACCTTCCCGTAACGAAGCTCGGCAACCTTGGCGTAATTACCTTCGCGCTCGGCTTGCTGTTCCTCGACATGAACCGCTTCGATCTTTTCCTTGATCGAGCGCATCGATTGAATCAGTTCCTTCTCGCGCTGCCAGCGCAGTTTCATCTGTGCGGATTTTTCTTTCAAGCCTCCCAATTCCTTTTCGATGACGCGCAGACGGTCTCTCGAGGCGGGGTCGTCTTCCTTGCTGAGCGCCTGCCGTTCGATCTCGAGCTGAATGAGCTCGCGCTCGACCGTGTCGATTTCGACCGGCAGGGAATCCATCTGCATGCGCAGGCTCGCTGCCGCTTCGTCGATCAGATCGATCGCCTTGTCGGGAAGAAACCGATCCGTAATGTAGCGATTGGACAACATGGCCGCCGCAACTATGGCCGTGTCCTTGATCTTCACGCCATGATGAATTTCGTAGCGTTCCTTCAGGCCGCGAAGGATCGAGATGGTGTCTTCCACGGTCGGTTCGCCAACGTAGGTCTTCTGAAAACGACGTTCCAGAGCCTTATCCTTCTCGATGTACTTCTGATACTCATTAAGCGTGGTCGCGCCGATGCAACGCAGATCCCCGCGCGCCAATGCGGGCTTGAGCATGTTGGAGGCGTCCATCGAGCCCTCGGAGCCGCCGGCGCCAATAAGCGTGTGCAGTTCATCGATAAAGAGAATGATGGCGCCGCTGGATTCTTCGATTTCCTTAAGCACCGCTTTCAAACGATCTTCGAATTCTCCATGGTACTTGGTACCGGCAATCATCGAGCCGAGGTCGAGTGCGACAATCCGTTTTCGCTTCAAGCCCTCCGGAACATCGCCTGCGATGATGCGCTGCGCCAGACCTTCGACAATGGCCGTCTTGCCCACGCCGGGTTCGCCGATCAGCACGGGATTGTTTTTCGTCCGGCGCGACAGCACCTGTATGACGCGGCGCACTTCTTCGTCACGCCCGATCACCGGATCCAGCTTTCCCTTGCGGGCAAGATCCGTCAGGTCGCGCGAGTAGCGCTGCAGCGCCTGATATTTCTCTTCGGGATTCTGGTCCGTGATTTTCTGGCTTCCCCGAATCGAAACGAGAACCTTGAGGATCGCGTCCTTGGTGATGCCTTGAGCTTGCAGCAGCTTTGAAACAGCTTCTCCCTTCGCACCGGAGAGCGCGATCAGGAGATGCTCGGTGCTGACGTAATCGTCTTTGAATTGGTCGGCTTCCTTCTGTGCGTCTTCGAGGATACGCGTGAGCCCGGGACTGAGTTGGATCTCAGCCTGACCCTCGACCTTTGGAAGTTTCCCGGCGGCCTTCGCCAGTTCCTGGGCAAGGACCTGGATATCGGCGCCAAGCTTTTGGAGAACCGGGAGCACGACGCCGTCCTTCTGCTGGACAAGCGCCCACAGCAGGTGTTCCGGCGCAATTTGGGGATTGCCCCTTTCCTGCGCATGGGCCTGTGCTGCCTGCAACGCTTCCTGACTCTTCAACGTCAGCTTGTCGAATCGGACCATGGACGACCTCCTTCCATCTAGGCTGGATTAACCGCCAAGGCGCCAAGGACGCCAAGGACTAATTACATTCCTCTTGGCGACCTTGGCGTTGGCGGTTAATCCTTACTTCACTTCAGCGATTTGGATCTGCTTGGGTTTTACCTGCTCCTTCTTGGGCAGCGCAATTCTCAGAATCCCGTCCTTGTATTCGGCGCGGATGTTTTCTTCGTCCACGATTGCCGGTATGGAAAACGAGCGGCTGAACCCGCCGTAAGCGCGTTCAATCCGGTGATAGTTCTCCTGCTTGGTTTCCTTCTCGAAGCGCCGCTCTCCCTTCAGGGTGAGCACATTCTTCTCCAGATTCAGATTGATGTCATTGCGGTCCACGCCTGGCAGTTCCGCCTGCACCTGGATTTCATGATCCGTTTCATAAATGTCCACGGCAGGGCTCCACGTCGTTGTCGAAGACGGTTCGTCTCCCCTCCAGCCTCGGCCCGCATCCTCGAATAAGCGGTTCATCCGCTCCTGCATAATGCTCAGGTCCCGAAAAGGGTCCCATCGTGTCAATGGCATTGCTTTCAATAACCTCCTTTAAAATCTAAGTCGAAAAGAAGCATAAGATCTGAGTGTTAGAGTGTCAATACTTAATTTGAAGGATGAAACACTTCAGGTACAGGGTTTCCGGAACCGCCATTAATATAGGATGATCTGCCGATTGAATCCGGCGCTCCAACACTCGCAGCCAGCAACCCGCATCGCGAGCAGCCTCCGCAAGCATCTCCGCAAACAGGCCTTCAGACACATGGTGCGAACAGGTGCAGGTCACCAGGATCCCGTCATCCTTTAATAGGCGCATTGCACGATTGTTGATCTCCTTGTAACCGCGAAGCGCTCCCTCCAGGCTGTCCTTGTTTCGCGCGAATGCCGGCGGATCGAGAACGATGGTGTCGTACCGTTCACCCTGGCTGGAACGCTCTCTCAGCAGATCGAAGACATTGGCTTCGACGCACTGCACATTCAACAAACCGTTACGGGAGACGTTGGCCTCGGCCAGACGGACGGCGGCTGTCGAGCTGTCCACGGCCTCCACACTGTCGCAGACATCGGCGAGATGGAGGGCAAAGCCGCCTCCATAACAGAACCCATCGAATGCCCGGCCGCGAGCGTAACGGCGCGCGGCGCGGTGATTGTCGCGCTGATCGAGATAACCACCGGTTTTCTGCCCCGTTGTCAGGGCAATTTCCATCTGCTTGCCGTCTTCGTCGACGACGACGGTTTCGGGCGGCTCTTCTCCGGACCAGCTCTGACCAATCGGAAGCCCTTCGAGTTCCCGTACCTTGCTATCATTTCGGAAAACGATGGAACGCGGGTGATAGCGCTCCTGAAGAATGGACGCGAACAGCGGCTGCAATCGGTCGGCCGCCTGAGTGAGACTTTGAACGACGAGATACTCTCCATAACGATCGACAATGAGGCCTGGCAAAAAGTCGCCTTCCGAGTGAATTCTGCGGCTCAAATTCGGATCGACGCCGAGGCGGGAGCGCAGGGCATCGGCCTCTTCAAAGCGCCGCCGGAAAAATCCTTCGCCGATTGTTGTGTCTGTTTGCGCATGGGCGCGAGCGAGAAAGCGCAGCGCGATCTGCGACTGCGAACTGTAGAAGGCTTTGCCCACGACACCATCGCGTTCATCACGAACGGTGACGATGGAACCCGGCGAAGCGTCTTTCGCATCGAGAACATCACTGCGATAAACCCAGAGGTGTCCATTTCGAATGCGCGCCGCGCCGCGACGGCGAATGCGGACGTCTCCGGATACAACCGTTTCACCTGAGTCCAATACAGCCTCCATGCACATTTCAGATTTCGATTACGATCTTCCGCCAGAACTGATCGCGCGCTCGCCGGCCGAACCGCGCGATGCTTCACGTATGTTGGTGCTGAACGCGGCACCCGGGCACGCGGGCAGCATTCTCGATTCGCAGTTCCGCAACCTGCCGCATTTTCTTCGAGCCGGGGACGTGCTGGTCCTCAATGATACGCGGGTCGTCCGGGCTCGGACACAAGCACGATTGGAACGTCAAAGCGGGACATCGCGCACCATGGAAGTCTTCTTTGCCGAACCGTTGCAAGACGGCGTCTGGGAGGTGCTGTGCAAACCCGGCCGCAGAATTCGACCGGGTGATCGCGCAATCTTTGGCATTGGCGGGGGCGCCGGAGAGTTTGCCGGCACGTTCCAGGAAAGTCTTGGCTCTGACCTTCACGTCCTCGAACTCGAATCCGCCCACCGCGTTCTGGAGCTCTATGGGCAGATTCCCCTTCCTCCTTATATTGACCGCGCGCCGACCGAAGCGGACGCCTCCAGCTACCAGACGGTGTTTGCCCATCATCCCGGCGCCGTTGCCGCCCCGACAGCCGGCCTCCACTTCACTCCGGAAATCCTCAACACGCTACGCGCTCAAGACATCCAGATCGCGACGATCACCCTGCATGTCGGGATAGGCACTTTTGTGCCGGTCCGGACCGAACGCCCTGAGGAACATGTCCTCCATCCGGAGCGTTTCGAAGTGAGCAGGGAAACCGCGACCGTGCTGCAAACAGCAGCGAAGGAAGGCCGGCGGGTCATCTCTGTAGGGACGACCACGACCCGCACGCTCGAATTTCTAATGATGAAATATGGAGAGATTCGGCCAGGGGCTGGACGCGCCGATCTTTACATATTGCCGGGATTTGAATTTAAACTCGTCTCAGCGCTTCTAACCAACTTTCATCTCCCCAAATCGACCCTGCTGATGCTTGTAAGCGCCTTTGCTGGAAGGGAAAACGTGCTTAAGGCGTACCGCCATGCCGTCGCGCTAAAATACCGCTTCTATAGCTATGGTGATTGCATGTTTGTAGGAAAATAAGGGGGCTTATTACAAAATCGTCTCAAAATCGTCTCTCAATATTGACATTCGCCGTACCGTGCGGCTAGATTCATAGCGGCGTCTGTTCGTCCAATATGCGCGCCTTTAAGAACTACAAAGAGCTGATTCTTTCGAAACTCACTTCCATATTTGATTTGACCCAGTGATTACTGAACACCAAGGAGAAAAGATGAAGAAACTGTTTATGATCCTCCCTTTACTACTCGTCCTCAGCACCGGTGCTCTGTGGGCGGCGGACGTTCCGAAAACCGAATTTTTCGCAGGATTCTCGGTTCTCCACGTCAGCGATAACGGCTTTAAAGAAACGCCTTACGGCGCACAGCTTTCCCTTGCGGGGAATGTGAACAAGATGTTCGGAGTCGCCGGCGACTTCTCCGGCGAATACAAGGATGGTGTTAAACCCATCTACACCTATCTCGGTGGCCCTGTGTTTTCTCATCGTCTGGAGAAGGTGACGGCCTCCGCTCATGCCCTGTATGGCGGGACCCACGCCGATGGCGATAACATGTTCACCATGGGCTACGGCGGTGCTCTCGATTGGAACGCCTCGCCCAAGGTGGCAGTCCGCGTGATCCAGTTTGACTGGCTTCCGATCAGAAATTCGGGCGGCGGCGGATGGACGAAGAACATCACCCGCTATGGTTTCGGGGTCGTTTTCAAAGGTGGCAAGAAGTAAGACCGTTCGGGCAGACTGATTCAGGGACGGTTGCGAAATTCGTAGAACGTTCTTCATCGAGCGAAGTAGCTCATGCGAATTTGGTGACCGGCCCTGAATCAGCCCCTTTCCATCGTCCCAAATCTCCGTTTCCGTTCTCTTGATGGCTGCGCCTATTACATGCGGTTTCGCGCTACCGCGCTCACGCTTCGCGCGGGCTTGCATTCGCAACCGCTCATCTTGACCCGGCAGGGTTTTCGGGTGCATGATGTGCAGGCGTCATGAAATCCCACGCCCTACTCACGGCACTGCTCCTTGCGGCGATTTTCACCGTTCCCGCGGCAGGGCATCATTCGATCACTGCAGAATTCGACATCGAAAAGCAGGTCACGCTATCCGGCGTCGTCAGCAATGTGGATTGGATGAATCCGCACACCTATCTATTTGTGGACGTCAAGGATCCTTCGCTTGGCAAGATCCGGACGTGGGCGTGTGAGCTGGCCAGTCCCAGCGAGTTGGCCCACCGCGGTTTTACTCGGGCATCCGTGAAAATAGGAATGATGGTTCGCGTGATGGGGACCCGCGCTAAAGACGGAAGCTTCAAGATTCATACCGACACGCTTGCCGCAGAAAACGGAGTCTCGCTTACCAGGTAGCTGCTATTTTTTCTCGGGAATCGTCCAGAAATAAACCGCCCTGTCCCCGACACTCACGGCTTTCTCCGGTTGCCAATCTCCCATTCGAAAGCGATGCGACGCAATGCGGGTGCCCGGCTTCAAATCCCGGAGCAGTTTTGGCCGCAGCTTGATGTTGAGTTCTTCGAGCAGATAGAGAGTCACGACTGTAGCTTCGTGAATGTCCGCTTCGAACAGGTCCGCGTTGACGAAACGAACCTTGTCGCTCACTCCGGCCTTGCGCGCATTTTCCTCCGCAGTCTTGATGAGAGCGGGATCGATTTCGATACCGACACCGCGCGCACCATATTTCTGAGCGGCAGTGATCAAAATGCGTCCGTCTCCGGACCCCAGGTCGTAGACGATATCGGTGCTCCTGATCTCGAGGCCTTTGAGCATCGCATCGACGACGTCCGGCGGCGTTCCCACAAAAATAACATCCGGTTGACGAACTTGAAATGCGACCAACATCACGAGCGTCAGGGCAGTTCTACATAACATGACAATTCCTTATAGCACAGGACGACTCGCAAAAATGCCCCACCGCTTGTAGCACTTTATTGACAGGGCTTTCGCGCGCCTTCATCTCCGAATACCTTTAAAACTGGCCCATCGAAGGTAACCCTCTCTCTAACCGCTTGTCCCGTGCGGCATTTAGGGCATTCAGGAAATTTGACACCCCAATTCAGTTTTGTATAATGCCCGCGTTTACGGCTACCACCAAGGGACGTTTCACAAAGGAGTCTGAGTAATGAGCCAGGAATTAGGAAAAGTTAAATGGTTCAATAACAAAAAGGGTTTCGGCTTTATCGAAAGAACAGCCGGAGGAGATGTGTTCGTTCATTACTCAGCAATCCTGAGTGACGGATACAAGACGCTCAAAGAGGGCGACAGCGTCAAGTTCACTATTACCCAGGGACCGAAAGGCTTCCAGGCGGAGAACGTCGAAAAAGCCTGATCGCCAATGTGGACCCTGCGAAGATTTTGATCCTCGCAGGGTCTTCGTGTTTCTGCCTGCACGAGTGGCTGCGTATGAGCGGCTGCGCATGAGCGGAGCGAAAGTGAGCCCGATAGGGCGCAGCCACCAAGAGATGATAGGATAGCCCGCAGTCTCGATGACCACTGACGTTCCACGGCAGGTACAGCTTCGCCAGGACCTCCAACAATCCCGGCAACAGCATCAGGGAAAATCGTATCTCGTCGTCAAGGATCCGCTCGCCAGGCGATATTTCCGCTTCACCGAATCGCAGGCTGCGATTCTCGATCTGCTCGCAGCGCCGACGACACCGGAGATTGTCGCCGAGCAAGTCGCGGAAAAACTTGGCGCGAAAGTTTCCGCGGCAACGATCTCGGCGTTCTGCGACTCGTTGGAATCCAAGGATCTGCTCGATACCCCGGCAGTTCGCGAGCGCCTTGGATCGGGAGGAAGCGCGAATAGACTTTCCAGAAGCAGCGTCCTGTATAAACAGGTCGCGTCCTTTAATCCTGAACGAATCTTCGATTGGCTGGTTCCGCGCACGCGCTGGGCCTTCACGCCGGCATTTCAAGTGTTCGGATGTTTCCTCATTGCGACCGGGCTCATGATTTTTTATTCCAGCTGGCCGCAGCTGAAAGCGCAGACGCCGAACCTCTTTAATTTCTGGACTCTCTTGATGGTGTGGCCGATCGTCTTCAGTGTTTCGGCCTATCACGAATTTTCCCATGGCCTCACCTGCCGGCACTTCGGCGGGCACGTGAAGGAAATGGGCTTCATGCTGATCTATTTCTCCCCGGCTTTCTATTGCGACGTCAGTGACGCGTGGATGTTTCCCAAGTCACGGCATCGCATGGCTGTAACGCTGGCGGGCGGTTATTCACAGCTCATGCTCTGGGGCGTCTGCGCGATCCTCTGGAGAATTACGGAACGCGACACGCTGATCAATCACGTCATGGTCGTGGTCGTCGTGTTTTCAGGCCTCCAGACGCTCTTCAATTTCAATCCTCTCATCAAGCTCGATGGCTACTACATGCTCAGCGACTATCTCGAGGTGCCGAATCTTCGCGCCAAGGCTTTCAGTACCCTGGGGAAATGGATCACGCGCGATCCCAAACGCGGCCAATTCCGCGACGTGCGTGCGCTGCTGTTGTACTCCGTTTGCGCGGTGATTTTCTCGACAACACTTTTAGTGGGCGCTTATTCAACGTTATATACTTGGGCCACCGGAAAATGGGCGACCGCAGGATTATTCGCATTCGCCGCGTTTTCGTTCATGACACTCCGAGGGACGGCAGTGGAATCGATGTCTGGATTGAAGGTTCTCGTCTCTCATGTCGCTGTGAAAAAATACCGCAACGCTTTCATCGTTCTGGCAGTCCTGCTGATCTCTATCCTTGGCCATTGGGAACTGAAGATCGACGCCGCCTTCAGGCTGCTTGCTCAAAGTGAATTCACCGTACACGCGGAAACTTCAGGAGTGTTGACAGAGATCCTGGTGACCGAAGGCATGCATGTTCACAAAGGAGAGCTCCTCGCGCGAACGCGCGACTTCGACCGGCAAGCGGTGTCCGAAAGCACCAGCGGCGAGCTCCAGCAGAAGAGACGTGAGCTCGAACGCCTTCTCGCCGGAGCGCTTCCCGAGGAAATCACCCAGCAGGAAAGCCGTATCGACGCCAAGAAGGTCGAGATCGAAAACGCCGGCCGCATCCTGGAACAACGCAATCAACTCAAGGAAGTTCTGGATCGAAAGAATGTCGAGCTCAGCCTGGCTGAAAAGCAGGCCGCGAATACGAAGACCCTGGTCGACCAGGAGCTGTGGCCGAAGATCCGGATGGATGAGGCGCAGAGCGCCGTCGATACCAAGAAGAAGGACATCGCGGAAACACAGGCCGCGATTCGAGGCCTCGAAGAGACGGCGGGCCGCGAGAGGGAGCTGCGGACGAAAGAGCTTACGGTGCTCGAGAACGGGCTCGCCCTGTTGAAGCTGGGGAATCGCAAGGAACTCATCGGGGAAAAGCGGGCCGAAGTCGATAAGCTTCAAACGATGCTCGCGTCGGTAACGACCGAGATCGGAAAATCCGAAATTCGCGCGCCCATCGACGGCGTTGTGGCCACACCTTTCCCTGAGCGCCAACGAAACAAGAGACTCGCCGCGGGCGACGAATTCATCCGCCTGGTGAATACGAGCGCCGTGATCGCTGAGATGCAGGTGCCGGAGAAGGAACTCGCCGACGTGAAGGCCGGCAACGTCGTGTGGTTGAAGATCCGCAGCCTTCCTGCGGCAGACTTCGAAGGGAGGGTGGATTTCATCGCACCCGTCGTTCAGACCGTAAATGGAGAACAGATGGTGGTCGTGCGGACACAGCCGCTTGCAAACGAGAACGACATCCTCAAGCCGGATATGACAGGTTCGGCACGCATCTACTGCGGCGATCGCCGCATCATAGACATCGCCACGCGCCGCATGCGCAATTGGGTCCGCACAGAATTCCTCCACATGCTGCCGTAGGGGATATGAAGAAGTGTTCGGGCGGGTATCCCCTCCTAAGTTAGGAGGGGTGGCTGCGACATCAAGAAAATATCCGAAGATCCTTTGATGAAGCAGACGGGCGCGAAGCGCGAGCCCGATAGGGCGAAGCCTCAAGAAAGTGGTTCCCGAACCGCCACTTTTCAAAATGCATTTCGAAAAGTGGCGGCTTAGGAACCACTCCGTCTGCGGCGCTAAGGAGCTATCGCTGCTTTTTCTTTACTGCCGCAGCCACCCCTCCTGACTCAGGAGGGGACACCGCCCGAATACGTCATCGTGGTTGCGAACGGTAGTGCTTACCAGGGAACCTCGCGTCTTCCGCGGTGTCTACTACCCCATGCTGACGCTGCTGCTCGGGCTCTGGCTCGCGCTCGCTCCACAAAACACGACCATCCTCCAGGGAACCGTCCAGCGCGGCGGAGCATCCGATCCCATCGCCGGTGTGGAGATCACTCTGTCCCCCAACACTCCCCAGGGCACTCGTCTCCGCACAACGTCCGACGCGCAGGGCCGTTTCACGTTTGAGAATCTCCCCTTCGGCAAGTACACAGTTCAGGCGAATCGAGAGGGCTACTTCACCTGGCCGGCCGGGCTTGCCCTCCCATTCCCTGTTGCAACCCTGACCGTCGACTCCCTGCAGACGCAACGGCTCTCCATTGAGCTCGTCCCCGGCGCCACCATCGCCGGACGCATCACCGATCCCCAGGGCAATCCTCTCGCCGGTGTCAAGGTCAGCGCGGCATCGTTGCAATACGACGCCGGACGCCGCGCTTTCAGTGCCGGATCGGTTCCCAAAACCACCGACGATCGCGGCGACTATCGCGTCTTTTGGCTTCCTCCTGGCGAATACTACGTTCGCGCGGAGTACGGAAATGCCGACGCAGACCTTGCTCGCCGGTCTTACTATCCCGGCGCGCTCGACTCGACTTCCGCGGTATCTCTAACAATCCGCGGCGGCGAGACTCTCGAAGGAATGAATTTTGCGCTTCCAAAAGCGAACAGCATCAAGATCTCCGGGCACGTCAGCTTTAGGGATGCTCCCTGGCCCTCGGGCGGATTGGTCCGCACGTTTTATCTTCTGCCTCGCGATGGCCGCCCCACCGAACTCTTCCCGGCGGAATTCTTGAATACGATTCGCCCCGTGGTAGGCCTGGTCCTGGCCGATTTCACTATTGAGGTTCGCGGCCTGGCGCCGGGCGCCTACGATCTCGCGCCGTTTTATCTCGACGGCAATACGTTTTACACGGGACGAACGCGCATCGACATCGGCGACACCGATCTCGAAAACGTCACCGCCTACGTCGGACCCAACATCGAAGTGACTGGCCGCGTGACGGTGAAAGGCGAGGGGAGTGGCGAAAAACGCCGCCCGCTCCAGATACAACTCCGCTCGCGAGACGTGCCGGTGCCATTGACAGGACGGACAGGGACTGCTGTCTTTGCACCCGACGGAACATTCTCGATCCGCGACGTCGTCGAGGGCCGCTACCAACTCTATGTCGGCGCCTCACCCGGAACGATTCCCGGCGATCTCTACATCTCCGCTATCCGGCAGGGCGGAGTCGATCTCCAGGATGAAGGTTCCGTCGAAGTTCGTCCCGGCGTGCAACCCATCGAGATCACACTGAGCTCCGGCGCCGGCACCATCGAAGGCTCGGCTGAAAATGCCCTCGGCGGCGTACCCGCGCGCGCCGACGTCGTGCTCGTGCCGCACGTCTCCCGCCGCCAGAATGTGATGTATTACGATCGGACGACGATTGACGACAAGGGACGATTCACCTTCAGCGGCATCGCGCCGGGCGAGTACAAAGTGTTCGCGTTCGAGCAACTCGCAGACGGCGCCGAGCAGAATCCCGAATTCATCGCCCGTTACGAAACTCTGGGACAGAGCGTGATGGTCAATTCCAGCACGACGAAGGAAGTACGAGTCCGTCTTCTGCGGTAGCGATGATTAAGTGAACTACCACGCTACGCTCGAACCACGTAGGTGCCCGCGATCAGGTCGTGAAGGCACCGGCGCCGCGCTGTGAACAGCCCAACCAACCACAAAACGCTGCCGAGGATGTACTTGAGCACGTAACGAAGAACCGACTTTCTCGCATCAATCTGGCCGCCGTCCCGGCCTACGACACGCAAATCCATCGCACTCTTGCCGGGAGTGGCACCGTTCGAGGCGATGAAGTAAGGCTCGTATGCCAGTGCACTCGCAACGGCCAGGAACCGGAGTACCCCCGCAGTGAGCGGGATCCAAAGGAAGGCAAAATAGCCAACGAGGAGAATAAGACCCACCAGCAGCACATCGATCAAATACGCGACAAACCTCTGCACATGGCCTGCAGGTTCGAAATCGGGACCGAACGACTTGGCGGGCGAACCCCTCGTCTGAAAGAGGCCGCCGGCCAGAGTCGGATGACCGAACTCTGCAAAGCTCGCGCCGCATTTCGGACAGGCATCCACGCCATCTGCCGTATAGCTCCCGCAGCGCTTACAGAAAATCATGCCGCGCATTATAGGGCGGGGGCGTGGGATAATCTGGCTCGCAAATTATGAGCATCCTGGGAATCGCCCTCGTCCTGCTGCAGGTGCAGCTCGCAGGCATTGCCGGCATGGTCGCGAAGCCCGGCGGAAACGAGCCCCTGTCCCGAGCCACGGTCACTCTGATAGCCGTGGCGCCGGACCAAACCGCGCGCACACATTCGGCCGTCACGGAAGAAGACGGCCGGTTCACGATCCGGGACATCGAGCCCGGAGATTACCGTCTTCTTGCGGATAGTGTCCGTTACGGGCACACGGCCTACGGGCAACGCAAACCCGACGGACCCGGGTCGATCCTTTCTATTACCGCCGGACAACAACTCACGGACCTGCGTCTGTCCATGATTCCGACCGGAACCATAGCCGGACGGGTTACGGGTCTCAACGGTGAGCCGCTCGTGTACGCGACCGTTCAGGCGTTTAGGTACGTCTACGAGGGGGGAAGAAGAGTCCTGAAGGTAGCTCAATCCACCACGACAAATGATCGGGGTGAATACCGCCTGTTCTGGCTTCCGGCCAGGCAATACATTGTTGCCGCCGCCAAAGGCCACGTCTCGGTTGGGCCGAATGCGGCATCGCCCATTCGCCCTGGCTCGAGTAGTGCTTCCGCGTCATATCTGGTGGTCACGGCCGAAACGCAGCTTGCTGCGCAGATACAACTTGTTGAAACTTCGGGCCCAGCGACGCTTCGCATTCTCGACGACGGAACAACGCGGGAGGAAGCGTGGCCGCCTGTCTATTATCCGGGTACGGTGGAGGCCCGCTCTGCAACCGCCCTGGACGTTGCCGCAGGCACGACGTTGAACGGCGTCGACATCGCTATCGGATCGGCACGGGTTCTCAGCGTTCGTGGCCGAGTTGTCGGATTCACGCCAGGCAGCATCGCGACCGTGAACCTGATCCCGCAAGACACAGCGTCCGCGGTTCAAATTCCCCTGGCCGGCAAAGGCGCCTCGACCCGGGATGGTTCCTTTGAATTCAGCGGCGTGCTTCCGGGCGACTACGTTGCCGTGGCGCGCGATCCGAGAACCGGACTTGTGGGTTCCCCTCTGTCCGTCCATGTCGGCGACCGCGATGTAGAGAACGTAGTCCTCGGGATGGCCCCGGCTGTCCGTGTAAGCGGACGAATTCTCATCGAAGGCGCTGCGGCGGATGCGGGAGGGGTGAACCCCCTGACACGCGTCAGCGTCGCGCTTATCCCGAATAATAATCTTCCGACCATGACACCGATCCCCCAGATTGTCGCCGGAAGCGATCTGTTGGTCCTGGGCACCCCAATAGATGTCAGAACCGGTTCGTTTACCGTGAACAACCTGGCACCGGGCGACTATCAGATCCAGGTCAGCGGAGCGCGACTCTACTTGAAGTCGGCTCGCCTCGGCCTCACGGATATCCTCGGCGGCGTTCACATCGCAGGCAACACCAACGATCGTCTCGAGATTGTTCTGACAGCGGACCCTGGATCCGTGGAGGGCGCCGCCATCGGCACAAGAGGCGGACCGGCGGCAAACGCGACGGTGGTGCTCGTTCCCAATGTCGGCCGCAAGCATTTCGATCTCTATCGATCGGTCGTCACAGGTACCGATGGTCGATTCCGATTTCAAGACCTCGCTCCCGGCGATTACAAACTCTTCGCCTGGGACGACGTCGAAACCGGAGCCTGGCAGGATCCCGACTTCACACGCTTGTATGAGTCGAGGGGACTGCTCGTACACGTCGCCGAGAAGAGTAAAGAGAATGTGCAGTTGAACGTGATCTATAACCCATGAGATTGACGGCGCTCCTCTTTCTGATCGCGTTCTTTCAGACCGCGGCGCTGCCACCGCAAACACCGGGCTCTGTCGATGGTGTTGTCGTTGAGGCCGGAAGTGGCCGTCCCCTGAAGTCCGCGACGGTTCAGCTTCAGGCAAGGAGCGGCGTTGGTCTTTCCGGCGCTCTGGTGACCACCACGCGCGATGACGGCAGCTTCGTCTTCAGAAGCGTTCCGCCGGGACTCTATTCAATCCAGGCGGAACTCGGGGGCTATATCCCGGAGACCTATGGGAACGCGACGACCAGAAGTCCGAACGGCTCTGCGGATCTCTACAACCTTCCGGCTCAGCAACTGGCTGCGGGCCAGAAGATCTCGGGCATCCGTCTGTCGCTCACGCGCGGCGCGGTGATCTCCGGACGTCTCGTCGACGATCGTGGCGAGCCAGTGGTGGGAAATGTCGTTCAGGCGTTGAAGACAACCTACAAGGACGGGCTGCCCGAACGGCAATTGATTCAATCCGCCGTGTCGAACGATCTCGGCGAGTACCGTCTCTTCATGCTGAGGCCCGGCGAATACAATGTCAGCGTTATTCCCTCGGGGATCGCGCCGTCGCCCCTCTACAACGCAACCTCGGCAATCCCGCTTTACTTTCCGGGAACCATCGATGCGAAAGCCGCACAGCCCATCGAACTGCATGAAGGCGAATCCGTCGATGGCGTCAACTTCTCAGCGATACCGACGCAGCCGCGACGGGTCACCGGCAGTGTTCAACGTTACGGCGGCGAACCGGCTGGCGTGGTTCTCTCGCCACTGAACGGCACGTCCTCGGTCCACGGAACGGTCGATGCGAATGAAGGTACCTTCCAATTCTCCGATGTGACTCCAGGCTCCTATATGCTCGTTGCCAGAACCTCCTCGATGCGTTCGATGATCCCTCTCGACGTGCGCAATACCGACGTGCTGAATATGCAACTTTCCGTGGGAAACGGATTTCGGATTCCCGTCCACATCCATGTTGAAGGCCATCCGCCGGGCGACGATCCGGAGCTCGAGAAGGTCTACTTCAGGGTGCGGCCCGAAACAACGGTTCCCGGCATCGAAGCCGAAACCTATTCTCCTTTCCCAAATGGACGCTTCGCGCTGGATGTTGTTGCCGGCGACTATCGCCTGGATATCACGCGGCCGGAAGACAGCTACGTGAAGTCCATAACCCTGGACGGGGCCGATGTCCTCAATCAGGGGCTGCACGTGAATGGCTCCATGGAGGGGACGATGGAAATCGTAATCGCTTCCAGCTCCGGGTCTCTCGAAGGAAGGATTGACGGTAACAATGGTCGCGACGTCACTGTCGTTCTCGCACCCGATGCTGCACGCCGCGGCCAGCGCGCCCTGTTCAAGTCGGTGAAGGCGGTCGCTGGCGGGGAGTTCCGCTTCCAGAAGGTTCCGCCGGGTGACTACAAGCTGTTTGCCTGGGCCGCAGAGACTGCCGAGAACGGCGGTCCCTGGCTCGATCCCGAATACCTCCGCAAATACGAAGATCGCGGAACGCCCGTTCATGTCGATGCGGAAAGGAAGACCACGCTCGATCGTGCCGTCCCGTTTTTTTGAGCGATAACGTGTTCGTGCGGGCGTCCCCTCCTCTTGAGGAGGGGTGGCCGAAGGCCGGGGTGGTGAGGCATGCCGAAACTTGATTCGAACCCTGACCACCCTGTCTGCGCTTCGCGCAGCCACCCCTTCTCAAGAGTAGGGGACACCCGCCACCTAGTACTTTTACTAGGTTTGTCTGGACATTCGTTCGGTGTTATCTCTATGCTCAAAGATGCTGAAGAAAAGAACCGCGACAATACAATCGGGTAGTTATGGGGAGCAATGCCAGATGATCATCTGCATCCAAACAGAGGTTGGGCTTTAATACGCGATAAAGGGCAATTTATGCTCGCCGAGATCGAGCACCTCCAAACCTGCGAAGCCTGTCATGACTGGATCTCCGGTTTCGCTGAACTCGCCCGCAAATCCGGCTTCACCATCACGTTCCAAATTCCGCGCTTCCGCGCAACGAAGATAAGGCTGGACCTCACCGGTTAGTCCTGCTCCGTCTGTGGTATCGTGACCGCCCGTGGGGCTTCTTTCCCGGTTAACTCGTCTGCAACGGATCACGCTCTACCTCCTCGCCGCCTTCGTCGCGGACTGGGTGATCGCCCGAACCATTGTCTCCTCCCAGGGCCTTACGCTTCTTAATGTTCTGATCTTTTTTCTTCTTGTCGTTTTGGTTCCGCTCGCGACGCTCGGTCCGCTGGTTCGCAGGATCACGTGGCGTGTCCGCAATCGTCTGCTCCTCACCTACTTCCTGGTTGGCGTGATTCCGATCGTTCTGATTTTCCTGTTCGTTCAGCTGGGCTCTTATCTCGTGCTTGGGCAAACCGCAAATTACCTGCTGCACCAGGAGATCGATCGACGCATCGAGCAGGCCTACGTTTCCGCGGAGCGAAAAGCACCCGAACCCGGAGATGAACTCCTCCCTCCTCCCAAATGGAGTAAGCCCGGTTACAAGAGCATCGCTAGAGACGCGGCGGGCGCCTACCGGATTGCCGCTCGAGCAAGCGATGTCTTTATCACCCGGCCATTCGACGAGAAGCTGCTCGCCGGATTGTTGCCTGAAATCGCATCGGTGCAGGTGATTGACGGCGGCACCGTGAGCTTTCGGATGGGCACACGTTCGAGGCAGCAGAACATCAAAATCATTCTGGACTCCGAAAACGTGAGTCCGCCGCCGCCCGCCAGAGGCTGGTGGGATCTGGGTATCGAAAGCGGATCGCCTTTAAGACTCGAATCCCTTGAAGACGGCAAGCCAAAGCCTTCGGCGATCCTTGTCTACTTTCATGCCTCGGCCCTTCTGGCTCGGGTCTTCAGCACATTGGGGCAGACGGCCTTTGTCCTGGAGCTGTTCCTGGCAGCGATAGCCGTCCTCTTCCTGTTTGTGGAGATCGGGACAGTGATTGCCAGCATTAAGCTCTCGCGCACGCTGACGCGCTCCGTCCACGACCTCCACGCGGGCACCAAGAAAGTCGAAACCGGCGACTTCTCGCATCGCATCCCGGTTCGGGCGAAGGACCAGCTCAGCGAGCTCGCGTCCTCCTTCAATGCGATGACCGAGCGCGTCGAGCAGCTCATTGTCGAAGTGAAGGAGAAGGAGAAGCTCGAAGCCGAGCTGGAGGTCGCGCGCCTCGTGCAGGCTCAGCTTTTCCCGAAGGAAGTTCCCGTCCTCGCATCGCTCGAGCTTGCCGGCGTGTGCAATCCCGCGCGCGTGGTCAGCGGCGACTACTACGATTTCATTCCGATCGCCTCGCGCGGCGCGGCGGTCATTGTCGGAGACATTTCAGGGAAGGGCATCTCGGCCGCCCTGTTGATGGCCAGCGTCCAGGCCTCGATGCACGCGCAGCTTGCCATGGACACCGACACGGAGGTTTCCACGGCCACGCTGGTCACCCGCCTGAATCGGCAGCTCTACGCCAGCACGCCGGCGGAGAAGTATGCGACGTTCTATTGCGCGGTGTACGACGATCGCAACAGCCGCCTCAGCTATACCAACGCCGGGCATCTGGCGCCCATCCTGATCCGCAACGGCGAGGCGCTACGCCTGGAGTCCAATGGCACGGTCGTGGGTATCTTTCCGGAGTATCCCTTCGAGCAAGCCACCATCGACCTTCAGTCCGGCGACCTGCTGGCGGTGTTCACCGACGGCATCACGGAATCGGAAGACGCGCGGGATGAGCAATTCGGCGATGAGCGCCTCATCGAGCTTCTTAAAAACAACTCCGGCAAGCCTCTCGACGACATCATCCAGCTCGTGATGGTGACGGTGGGCAAATGGGCACACGATCCTTCGGCGCGCGACGACATCACCGTGCTGCTGGCACGCAAGCTGTAAGATACGTTCATGGCCGGAATACTCTCGGTTCTTCTTCTCTTCTTTCAGAATCCGACGCCGCCCGCGTGTTCCTGGGGAACTGCGGCGGAGATCGGTACGCTGGATCCCGTGATCAACGAGTCCAGCGGACTGGCAATCTCCCACCGGATTCCGAATCGCGCCTACACCCACAACGATTCGGGCGACACCGGCCGCTTCTTCACGATGGACCTCGACGGCCGCAATATGAAGATCGTCGGGATCGCCGGCTTCGCGCCCATCGACATGGAAGACATGGCCCTCGGCCCTTGCGATAGCTCCACCGACTGCCTCTTCCTTGGAGATATCGGCGACAACAACCGGCGCAGAAAAACCTACGAGCTCGTCGTCGTGCGGGAGCGGCCCGCATTTCCCTCATCGATTTCGCCGGACTATCGCGTGACGCTGCGCTATCCCGATGGGCCGCACAACGCCGAAGCGATGGCGGTGCATCCGGACGGCACTGTTTACATCGCTACGAAGGACCCTGCGCGTCTCCAGCTCTTCCGCTTGACTCGGGACCAATGGCTGACCGGCAAGGGCCCACAGACGCTCGAGCCTGTGCTGGCGTTCGATTGGCCGATGCTGCTGCCGGACGCGCTCGCTCTGGGACGCGTGGCCACAAGCATGGATATCGCGCCGGACGGAAAGCGATTCCTGATTCTGACCTACGTCGAGGCGGTGGAATTCTTCTTCGACCTGAGCAAGCCCATTCCGGAGCAGCGCGCCTGGAAGGAAGGGCAAAACTACCGCCGGGTTCCACTGACGACCCTCGAGCAGGAGGAAGGCATCGCGTATCTTCCCGACGGTAAGGGCTTCCTCTACGATACAGAGCATGCCATCGCCTCACGCCGGGCGCGCATCATGCGCGTGAACTGCGCGAAATGAAACAAATTCGGACACAAGTCGGAATTGTCGGAGCAGGACCCGCGGGACTGATGCTCTCGCATCTGCTGCATCTCCAGGGCATCGAGTCCGTCGTGATTGAAGATCGCAGCCGGCAGCACGTGGAAGAGCGGGTTCGCGCCGGCGTGCTCGAGCACAACACGGTGGAGTTGATGCGGCAAGCTGGGGTCGGAGAACGCCTGGATCGCGAAGGCCTCCATCACGATGGGATCTATCTGAGCTTTAACGGCGAACGTCATCACATCGACATGATGGACCTCGTCGGCCGCTCGATCACGGTCTATGCCCAACACGAGATCATCAAAGACCTCATTGCGGCGCGGCTGGCCGCCGGCGGCCAGATCCTCTTCAACATTGAAGGGCTGAAGCTGCAGGGCATCGACGGGGCGCAACCGCATCAGCCGTCGCTGCAATTCACCCATGAGGGAGAGCCCTGCGAGATCGTGTGCGACTTCATTGGAGGCTGCGACGGATCTCACGGCGTATGCCGTCCCGCGATTCCGGAGGGCGTGTTGAAGATCTATGAGAAGACGTATCCGTTTGCGTGGCTCGGCATCCTGGCCGAGGCCGCGCCCTCGTGCAAGGAACTGGTCTACACGTATCACGACCGCGGGATGGCGTTGTTCAGCATGCGATCGCCGGAGGTCACGCGCTTGTATCTGCAGTGCGCGCCGGGCGAGGATCTCGCTCAATGGTCGGACGATCGCATCTGGGACGAGATGCTGCTGCGGATGACGACGAAGGATGGATGGGCGCCGAACCGCGGCGCGGTGATTCAGCGCGGGGTCACCGGGATGCGCAGCTTCGTGGTGGAGCCCATGCAATACGGACGTTTGTATCTTGCAGGCGATGCGGCGCACATCGTGCCGCCGACCGGCGCGAAGGGATTGAACCTGGCGATGGCGGATGTGGTGGTGCTGGCACGTGCGATGGCGGCGTTCTATCGAGAGAGCGCGGAGGCCGGCGAAGCATTGCTGCGCGCCTACTCGGAAACCTGCTTGAAGCGCGTCTGGCGCGTGCAGCGTTTCTCTTCGTGGATGACGCATCTGCTGCATCGTTTCGATTCGGCGAGAGGGTTTGAATATCGCCGCCAGCTTGCAGAATTGGACTATTTGGTGAGCTCGCGGGCGGCGATGACATCGCTTGCGGAGAACTATGCGGGGTTGCCATAAATGAAAAAGCCCCGCTGTGAAGCGGGGCTTTCAAGTTTCGTCCGGGCAGTTACTTCTTCTTTTTCTTTGCCGCGGCCTTCTTCTTCGGAGCTTTCTTTGCTGCCATATACTGATTCACCTCCATCCTTTTTCTCTTTATCACTATTGCTCACCTTCTTACGGGTAAGCTTTTTTGTTAGAACATTTTTAAAACAGTTCACATCAAACTTCAAAACAAAAATCGAAAGTTGGAAGAAAATCTCACATGGACGAATGAGGTCTCGCGAGTAATTCGATGAGTTCGCGATCGGCTTCGGGGAATTCATACGCGTGAAGATCGGCGCGTTTCACCCATCGAAACTCCGCGACTTCGATCGCGCGAGGCTCGCCGCTCACGATGATGCAGTTGAAAAAATGAAGTTCGACGGACTTCGACGGGTAGTGATGCGTGGTGGAGTAGAACTCGTCGATGACGTTCGCTTCGATATCGAGCTCTTCGCGCAACTCTTGTCGCAGCGCGGCTTCCAGCGATTCTCCCGGTTCGACTTTACCGCCTGGAAATTCCCACAGGTTCGCAAGATGCACGTTCGCCGGACGCTTCGTCAACAGAATGTGCTGGTCTCGCTGAATGATTGCTGCCGCGACAATGATCATGACGATAGGAGATGCATGAAGTATTGTGTCAGAAACCGGGCAATCATTCCGCTGTCGAGCGCCTTATGATTCCCGCTTGAACGCTGTAACTCTCGCTGCCGCAAGATACGCTTCAGCGCTTCGTTGAAAAGGGATGTGGCAAACATGCGCGTATGGTGCAAAAGCTCGATGCATCGAAATCCATCATCCAAATAATGGGAGACTGTTGAAATGCCCCTCGCAACGCTACTGCTCTTCATTGCAAGCATGGCAACGCTTGGTTTTGCCGATTTCGCGACCAAACAGGCATCGGGGCGCATCAGCCCGGCCGTCGGGACGCTGATCTATGCGGCATCAGCTATGTTACCGGCTTTGGTCTGGACGATCTGGGCGCGCGCTCAGGCACCTCTGGTTTTGACACGTGCAGGAGTTTTGTGGTCCATGGCGACCGGTATCGCATTTGGGGTTTTCGCGGGACTTCTTTTCTTTCTTTTCTCGCACGGTGTGAATCTGTCGTTCGGCGTGCCGGTTATCCGGCTGGGCGGCATCGCTTGCGCATCGGTGCTGGGCATCATCGTCCTGCGCGAGCCGGTCAACTTTCAATCCCTCGCCGGTTTTGCGCTCGCGGCATTGGGTATCTTTTTAATCGCTACGCGCTAGCGGCACTTGATGAGCCAGCAGAAGTAGCGAAGACTTTGGACGCCGCGTAGAGAGATGACGATCGGGACGATTCAACAGATTTGACGCTATCCAGCGAAATCCATGAGCGGGCAACTGCTCGAGAAGTGCGACGTCGGCATCCTCGGGCTGCCAGGCGATCGCGGCTGGGCGCTGCGTGAAGAAGAAACCAACGAAATTACCAACGCCAAGCGGATTCCGCTCTTAATGCAATGGACGGCACGCTATCGTGGAGAGTGGGAGAGCGGAACGATTCCGCACGTTGATATTACCTTCCATGACGGAACGACAACCGGCAGCGATGAGACGGATGTCAACGAAACGCTGTCAAGAGCGCTGGGGAAGACGGTCTCTTTTTGGCCGGTGCAGCCGCCGACTCACAAGGCCCACTATCGTCGCTCTCCGATTGCCAGCCGCTTGACCCACTTCAAGGTCGTACGCGATCGTCTCCCGCTGATGCTCCGCTTGCCGGGTATCGATGCGCGGCTACGCGAGACTTTCAGTCGTGAACCGGACGAACCGCTCCCGGATCTCTCGCTGTTGCCGCCGGAGATTTTGGAATTCACTTCCCCACCCGGTACGTACTTCGACGCTTTTCCGATTCACCTGCTGACTACTGCGTCGCTCCGGGCGATGGCCAGCTTCAACGCCACCGCCGCCTGGGACGTCCGGCGCTTTCGTCCTAACTTTTTGATTGAAACGGCAGCGGGAATCGAGGGTTTGGTTGAAGCCGGTTGGTGCGGCCGGCATCTGCGTATTGGCGAGTTGGAACTGAAGTGCGAGGTAGCCACCGTCCGCTGTGGCATGACCACGCAAGCGCAAGCCGGATTGCCAAAAGACTCATCGATCCTGCGCTCCATCGTGAAGAACGCGAGAGAAAATCTTGGTGTCTATGCAACTGTGACCAGGCCGGGACGAGTGGCCCATAGCGATTCTGTGAAATTGCTCTGACTTCTGAGCCAAGGCCTTCTTGCATGCTGGACCTCCTCCTCCGCCGCCTGGGACGAACTCACTTCTTAAGGGGACGCACCCGGCGTGAACTGCTGGCCCTTGGTCACTATCATGGGTGGGATCTCGAGTGGCTGGCACACGGGCGAACCACAGATGAACCGAAGCCGGTATGGAATCGGCAGATGTCCCTCCCCATTCGCGTGGAAGCCTATTCCGGCTACAAAGCCAACGAGCAGACAATAGAGGTATGACCAAAGCGAAAGATTCAAAATCTGTTCGGCCTCCTTCAGCCAGTGCCAGGTCGTTCCGCAACCGCAAGGTTTGGCTCTATATGGTGGACGGACGAAACAGCAAGGATCTGGCGGTCCTGGACTCCCAGGGTTTCGACAGGTGGCGTGGTAATCCTTTGACCCGGGCGGGCGATCTCATTGTGATGTACCGCTCCGCACCATTCAGCGATATCGCTTACGTGTTTATCGCAGCGAGCGACGCTTGGCGCACGCCGATGTCGCGCCTTTGGCCGTGGAAGTACGCCGTGGAAATTGCGGACGGCTTCCGGCTCCAGCGCGTGATCAAGCTGGAGGAGTTAAAGGGAAATCCGGCGCTCAGGCATTGGGGATTCCTGAGGCATGCGCGCGGAGCCACGAGTCGCCGGTCCGACCTGCAGGAGCAGGGCGTTTGGCCCGCACTGCGGCGGTTGCTGGAGGACCATGCTCCCCGACTACGCGTCCACTTCCGCCGGGCGTGGACCGGCCGCGGGCCGCGCAATAGCGTCTTCCTGTCGTACGCGTCCGAAGACAAACGCAAGGTGCAGAGTCTCTATGATGCGCTTGCGAGAAATGGAATCGATGTCTGGCTCGATCGGCACGAACTCCAACCGGCAGAGAAATGGGATCGAATGATCCAGGAGGTCATCCGATCCAGCAAGGCATTCGTCGTTTGCGTATCCAGGAAGTGGCTGCAGCGAGATGAGGATTCCTACGTCAGGAGGGAGTTCCAAATCGCAGTGAAAAGGGCCGCTGAACAGCATCCGAATCGATTCCTTTTTCCGGTGCTGATCGAAAACTGCCGCATCCCCGATACATTCGAGTTCCAGGCGACGACGCTTGCGGGCCGGAATCGAGACGCCAACATGAATCGGCTCGCGCTTGCCATTCGACGTGCGGTATCTCGACGATGATCGCGGAATTTCTTTTCTTCCAGTTGCAACGCGCCGATCCTTCTTGTATGGTGGCGCACACTTTCAGCACTTTAGAAAACTTTGATCGAGCTTGGGATGAAGAATGCGCCCAATTCTGCCCTTACGATTTGAGACGATACGAACTCTTCGAGAGACCGCCACGTCTTCAACGCTTCTTGCGTCGGATCACGCTCTCAGCCGGAACAATGTCGTCGTCAAGGCGATACGAAAAGGGAGCTTCACGGATGATCTTCCAGCCCTTGTCGATATGCTGTCGTGGTATCGAGGATTGCGTCATGCGCATGTCGCCGGAATACTCGATGCGGGCCTGACGTCCAAGGGCGACCTGTTTTACGTCCGCGACTTCGCTCCCCCGGCACCACTCTTCGGTACGAAGGACATGGAGTCGCTTAACGCTCTATTGGGAGCAGTGGATTTCCTGCACCGCATGGGCCGGGTGCATGGATCGATCAAGCCCTCCAACGTGGTGGCTTCCTCGAAGTCCGTGCAGCTCGCGGATTCCTGGATCCCGCAACCCTGGGCAGAACCTTCGTCGGAAGAGGAGGTGAGATTCTCGGCGCCCGAGGTGTTGAAGGGTTACCGCCGCACGATCGAATCGGACTTGTATTCCGTCGGGGCCTTGCTTTATCGATTCTTTTCTGGCCGCGATCTTTTCGACGACGGTGATTTGGAATCTCTGAAGGCGAGATACATCTGGGCTTCAGCCAGGCCCCTCACTAGCGTCAGCTATGTTTCGAGGACGATCGCCGACATTGTCGAGAATCTGATCCACAAAGACCCGGCTCGCAGGCCACCCGCATTCGTGGCGTTGAAGAACGAATTTCGTGTGAGCTCTGCTGCGGCAGTCCGGGCCCCTGCGATTGGCATGAGTGAACCGATCGAAAAGGGCGAACAGTTTCTCGAAAAGGATGTCGATCGCCTTCGCGTTCTTGTCGTTGAAGCGCCGGTCGGATTTGGGAAAACCCGCTACATCGAAGAACTACGCCATCGTATGGCCCTTCGAGCTCCGAACCGCGCGTTCTCGGTGTGCCCGACCCTCGGCCGGTGGCCGGACGTGGCGGTCGCGCAGTGGCTCTTGTCCGTGTTCGAACGGCGTTGTGCTGATTTTGAGGATCCTTCCGTCAGACGACTTCAGGCATTGGTCGATAGTGGATTGGAGTCTGTGCCGGAATACGGCGCCGAACGCATTACCCACGATCTCATCGAAGTGATCGCCTCGATCGCTCAGAAGGAACCCTTGATCCTTGTTATCGAAGACATCGATCGAGCGAATAGAAAACTATGTCCCCTGATCGACTCCATAGTTTCGCGCGCCACGCGGCTGCGGCTTTGCGTTGTCGTGACAAGCCGGCCCGGCGGTATCCCCCGCAAAACACTGCAGACGTGCAGGGACTTTGCCGGACCTGCTTTGGAATACATCCCGCTATGCGCCCTCAGCGATACCGATGCCGAATCCGTTGCGTCCTTTCTTGAACGCGACAACGACCGCCGGTCTGTGGCAAGGCAAAAAGCCGGGGGCAATCCTTTGTTTCTCGAAGAATACTGCAAGAGCCAGAAGCCCGGGGTTCCGCCAGTCGTGCGAAGCACGATTTCGAAGCTGATTTCGGCTCTGCCAAAACAATCGAGACGCGTCGCGGAGGTGTTATCACTTTTCGAAGAGCCGGTCAGCCTGGAGGTGTTGCGGCAAATCACGACAATGCCTGACGCAGACCTTGAAGCAGACCTGTCGCACTTGCAAAAGCTGGGGTTGATTGACGATAGTGTGATGATTCGCCACACCGATTCGCGGGCTTTCCTTCATTCCCGGATTTCCAAGAGTCGGAAAACTGAGCTGCACGCTCAGGCCTACGAACATCTCAAGAGCTCCGGAGCTGACCTGAAAAACTTGGCGAGGCACGCCTACCTGGGGGAGCTCTACAAAGCAGCCGGCGAGATGTATCTCGAACTCGCGAGTAAAGCCTTTCATTCTCAAGCTTTCAGGTCGGCCGCGGGTTTTTACGAATTGCTCCAGAACTGCCGCGAGCTCCATTCCACAGTTCCGCAGGCAAGTATCGAAGAAGTGATTTCCTTTGCTAAGTGCCGTGCCTACGTGGGCCATACTTCTTTCGCGCGAGCGGCGCTTGAGCCGTTGCTCGCGGTGCAAGCAGTGCACGCCGATCCGGAGTTGCTTTCTTCGGTTTACGCTGCTCTGGCGTCGCCATTTATTGAACCTTCAAATGCGGAACGCGTTCGACTCCTAAACCTTGCGATTTTATCTCTAAACACGGATTCGCCTACGCTCGCCTATCGATACGGATCGCTTGCGAACGCCCTTCTTGGACTTGGTAAGTTTGATGAAGCGGAAATGGCTCTCGAGAGCGCGCTCTCACGCCACGAAGAAGGCCCAGATTCAGAACGCTGTATAGAGATGCGCACTGTCATCCTGATGAATCGCGGAAGGTTTAGTGAAGCAGCTAATTCCTTTTCAAGTAAACGATTTAGATGGGCCGTTCCCCTATCAGTAACGTTAAACATAGTCGTTTGTTTGGAACAGATTGGTTCCATCCACGAGGCACGAAGAATTCAGACCAATGCACTTCGGGAAGCCGCATCACAGGGAACCTACTTAGAAGTGCTTTGTCTCGGGAATCTTGCGTCTATGGAATCTAAACTTGGCAATACGAGTGTGGCGCAGAATCTCTTCGATTCCGCAATCACGAAGTTCGAAAGGATGCACCAGCGGCAACTTGCCGGTTACTTGCCAAGTTCAGCCTGTTATTCAGATGCAGCATTACACGCAATCCAACTTGGTAACTATCGCAAGGCTCTTTACTGCGTCACTCGGCTTAATCCGTCGCCAGATCGCGGATCTGGACTTGAGACGTTCCAGTTCCTGTTAAGCCGAGGTGAGTTGTATTTGGCCTTGGGCCAATTTGGAGCTCTCGCGGCAATACTTGACAAGACTCAAGAGTTCGTGCGTTATGGTGAATTTTTTGAAGTCGAGCAGCTCTTGCTTCGGGTTCGACTCCATGAGTCCTCGGAAGCCTTGTGCGCCGAGCTCAGACAGGCACTGCAGCTTTCAATACGACTTGAGACACGCTATCAAGAGTGTCGTGTTCTAATTGCGTTGGCCAATAACCTCTCACTTCAAGGTGATCTTCCGAGTGCAAGAAATGCATTGACAGAAGCACTAGATCTCGCCCTGAAGGGCCAGTACAGACTCCTCTCTGCTCAAGCTCTAATGCGGAGGGGGTTGGCGGCGGAGAACGATAGCCAAAAACAGTCGGATTGGATGCAATGTCTCCAAGAAGCCTCCAGAATGGGCCTTTATCCTCTGTTGGCGGAATGTGCATTCCACATGGGAGCTTGGCGAGCTTGTTGCGGTGACTATCCCGCCGCGCGGGACTATCTTTTCAGAAGCGTTTCGATAACAGCTCGATTAGCTCAAGATCTTTCCACTACTGATCGAAAGCGTTTTCTTTCATTGCCGCTCCACAGAGAGGCAAGAAAACTTCTTGAGGACGCAACCACTCGTACGACTGAGTTTCATTCCGTCCTAAAAGAGCCTCTGGGCAAGGCCGAACTGTTTTTTTGTAGCGTATATCGCCTCACATGTTCTTTGAAATCGGCGGCAGATCTCACCTCTATGGTTTCGAGCTTGGCCCATGCGATCAAGCTGTGCATCCAGCCGATTGGCATCGTCGTGCTAGGTAGCGGACGGGACCTAACTCTGTATCCGCTTAGCGAAAGCTGCCCAGAAGACTTAAAACAACGGGCAAAAAGCGCTTTCGGAAGAACCGAGACCCATTTGTATTTTACAAATCTCGGAAAGAGAGATCGGCAGGGTTCGGCGGTATGGGTGCCGATTCAAAGCCTTTCGCTCCGCGCTGGAATCTACATCGAATGCCCTGATGAGGCGGCCATGCTAGACGAACAGGAGATTCGGTTTTTAACTGTGAGCGCAGCCATCGTGGGAGCAGCATTGGACCAGAAGCTGGGGAAACGTGAGGATGCAACAACGAATCGGCCCCGGGAGTTCTCGGGAATCGTCGGTACCTCTAAACCAATGAAGAAGGTTTATGCCGAAATAGAAAACGCCGCGCGAAACGCCGCAACAGTGTTAATCGAAGGAGAGAGCGGTACAGGTAAGGAATTGGTGGCCAAAGCAATTCATAGTCGAAGCCTACGAGCAGATGCTCCATTCATACCTGTCGATTGCGGTGCTCTACCCGAAGGGCTAATCGAGGCAGAATTATTCGGGATCAAAAAGGGTTCCTTTACGGGGGCAGTAGAGGACCGACGTGGACTATTCGAAGGTGCCGACGGCGGGACGATCTTCTTGGATGAGGTTGCCAATGCCAGCTTGACACTACAAACAAAGTTGCTACGCGTATTGCAGGAAAGAGAAATCCGGAGGCTCGGGGATACAAAGAGAAAACGGATTGATGTGCGATTGATCGCCGCAACAAACTGCAATCTTGAAAAGCTAGTTGAAGAAGGAAAATTCAGACAGGACTTGCTGTTTCGTCTAAAGGTCTTGCACATTGAATTACCGCCTCTTAGGGAACGAAAGGAGGATATTGCACTCTTGGCGACGACATTTCTGAATCGATTGAACGCTCTAAACGACACCACGGTGAGTTTTGGAACCGCGGCCCTTAAAGAGCTATTGTCGTATGAGTACCGTGGTAACGTTCGTGAACTCCAAAACATCGTGGAACGGTGTTTCTACGGAACCGATGGACACGTGATCACTAAGATTGCGCCGCATAAGCCACCGATATCTAACGCTGACTCGAATGAAACCGAGGGCTGGTTCCGAGATTTAACCGAAGGCCGTCGAAATTTCTGGTCTGCCGTGCGAGATCGCTACAAACGTCGGGATATCTCTCGAGAACGCGTGCTCGCTCTTTTGGATTTCGGCCTACGATCGACGCAGGGTAATTACAAAGCTGTGGCCTCGATGTTCAAGATCAAAGACGAAGAGTACCGCCGTTTCATGGATTTCCTACGCCGCAATGATTGCCTGCTGGACTTTAGACCTTATCGGAGGGTCGAGACTCGCTCTTAACGATCACTTGGAAGCGCGGCAGGCCCACTCTTCCGAAGTGTCGCGTCCTTCCTCAATTGCCAATTGGCCACGGCGACTAGAGTTTCCACGTCCAAACCGTCCTCCGGAAACATAGCCACACCCCCCTCCAAGGGAACATTGATTGGCGCGCCACTACGAGCGGTAACAGAGATCTTCATTATCTCACTTTGAATGCGAGCCTGCAGGCCCTCAGCTCGGTTCCGATCAACTCGGGGAACGATGGCGAAGAATTCATCGGCGGCGTATCTAACCAAGAGGTCGCTGTCTCTGAACTCTCTTCGTAAGAGGTTCGCAATCGCGCGGATCGCTTCCTCGCCGGAAGTGAAGCCCCAGCGTCGTCTGATCTTGCGGTCATCCAGCTGAAACATGATAAGGGCAAAAGGATAGTCAAATTTCTGTGCATCCACGACAAGCTGATCGAACATCAGATGCAGATGATAGCCGTTGGGGAGCCCGGTACTTGCATCAACCAGAGAGCCAAACCCTTCCTGGGCATTGCAATTCGATAGGGCGAGCGCTGTCTGCGAGGCAATTACTTCTACTCGTCGAAACTCTTCCTCGGTAAACTTTACTTTTACCGTTCGATAAAGCGAAATAGCCCCCCAAACAATGCCATTTCTGTTCATTGGGGCGATCGCTGATATTTCGAACGTGGGATGCTCAGTACAGCCGAGAAAGTCTGGAAATGGCGGCAGGTTGCAGAGAGATTGGTTGTTAGAAGCAACCCAGCCTGTTAGCTTTTTCTCCAACGGAAGGGTCAGTCCTTCCAAGCCAGAGGGCTCCTTGCCCAAAACATGCTCTGCAATAACAACTCCAAGTTCCAAGTCCGCGAGATAAAATACTGCCGCATCGAACGCGACTAACTCTTCCAGCTTCCTTCCCATAAACGCAAAAACGTCTTTGGGCGTCAAGCACTGAATATTCGCTCTTGCGAATTCAAACGCGGAAAACAGGTGTGCCTGCAATTCCGTGTTCCCCGTCAGCGCCCTGCCGTAGGTGTTTATCGGGTGAACCTTCTGCAAAGGTCGAAGACCGTTGCCGGATTCGGAAATATTTTCGGCCAATCCCCAAATATCCTCGGAATCTCCGACTGCCGTTTTTGCCACATCTTCAAAGTGATCCAGATTAGCAATAAGCGTCTCGACCATCAGCGGGTCATAGGCTTTGCCCGACTCACTCTGGAAGAACTCAATCAATTCATTTCGCTGCATCGGAGATCGATATGGCCGGTCCGTTGTCAGGGCATCATAGCAATCCACTATTGCCAGAACTCTAGCTCCAGCGGGTATTTGGTCGGCACGCAATCCATCTGGATATCCATTTCCATCCCAGCGTTCGTGATGGGATCGGACCATCGGAACGACTGCGAACGGGAATTCAATATTTTTGAGCATGTTGCTTCCGACAACAGGATGAAAGCGCATCTTGGTGTATTCGCTATCCGTTAATACAGTTGGCTTGTTTAGAATGTATTCCGGAATAGCAATCTTTCCAATGTCGTGGAGAAGCGCGCCTGTCTGGATTGCCATCAATTCCGATTCGTCGGTAATGCCGACATGCTTGGCTAGCTCGGTAGCGAAGGATTGGACTCGCCGAATATGCCCGTGAGTATAGCGGTCCTTGGCGTCGACTGCAGCCGCGAGAGTCTCTACTGTTTGGAGATACAACCTGTTGAGATCGCTGATGTGCGTTTGTGCTTGATCATATTTCGAGATGTGAGAGCGGTAGAGTTGCAGAAGTACTACCGCGATTGGAATCGACAGGAAGAAAACCGACGGTACAACTCGGTTGTAAAAGGACTGGATGAGACCGGCGACCGCGGCAGAACCCGCAAAGTTCAAAAGGTAAAGATTCAACCCTTCACGCCAAACTAGCCAGAACCCCCTATTCATTCGGAACGAAATCGCAAGAGACACGGTGGTCGTGTTTACGACGAACCAAACAACAGCAATTATTCCCAGCTTCAGAGTCAGAGGCAGTGGTTCCAGTCGCGTAAAGCGGACGGCCGCCCGAAGAGCTACATCCATGGAAGCAACTGATAGCGAACAACAACCCAAATTAAAGAAGAAACGATCTAGCGGGATCTTGGTTAAAAGACGGGCGCCGTGCCTTTTGACGATGTCGCTGCAGTGTGCGACGGTGATGTCGATCCAATACATCAGCAGGGCGGGCATTGCCCCGAAATACAGTAAGGACAGGATGACAAAGACGTCCCCCATCGAGATCACCGACGAGATCTTCGGCAACCGCACGTTGATTGTCGCGACGAAAATTGAGGCTAGGGTAAGGAGTGTCCACGAGTAAGTGAGACTGGTGCCACGACCAAGGCAGTAAGCCGTTGCTGGTAGAGACAATGCATAAATTGCGCCTAGGTACAGGCGGCATGACTTGGACTGTTGATCCCAGCGCATTAGCTTTTTTGTAAGGCGGGCTCCGACATTGTCAACTCAGTTTGGGACGCGAGGACCGACCTGCCCTCATTTCCAGCGGAAAGACCATTAGTCAATGAGCGGAATTGAGCCGCTATCAGGTGCGATCTTTCCTTCGAGTTCTTCGATTTCAACCAAGTCAACAAGTACGATTTCTGAGAATGAGTTCATTTCTTTTCCTCCGGGGACATTTCTGAGTCAAATTAGTTGATTGTTCGTTTGCGATTTCGGCCCCTGAACGCGACTAAATCCAAATTACGCCTGAAAACATTAGCGAAGGTCCTTTCATAGTTTCTTGGGATTGTTACAAACACGAAGGCTATCTGGTTCGATGGCCTCCGGCAGCCCAACCGACATGTCCTCGCTTCCTCAATCCTGAGTTGACGAGACGTTAGTCTTGAAGGCTTTGCGTCTCCGCCTTTCAGCGGGTTTGCCTTGATTCTTTGCGGTGGTCAATCGGTTGGAAGCGTTGCACTTCCCGCACCAGATGGCCCAACATTCCGTTAGCCTCTGAGGATATTCAGCGAGCGACAGACATAACCCGTCAGAGGTGCTGTTCCTGTTCGGACAGTAAGAGAGAGCGGTGAGGGCAAAAATACAAAATTCTCTTGGCTATCTCGTGTCCCTCGTGCTAGTCGTCCGGCGTCAGGCTCGTGTCAGAATTCTGACCGAGGATACTTTGGGGCGAGAGGCTCCGTCCCACCCGCCTTTCGTCTTATTGACAAAGATGTCGAGCAGAATTGGGCCAAAAGCGATACCTATCGGTGTCAGCGTACTGGCGGTGATGCCCCCGTAGCTTAGCCATAGCTAAGGACCGAGACCCCACATGGGCGGCGAGTGGTCCGACTACGACGACAACTTCCTTGGAATCGAATTCCGGAAGAATCTTTCGGGACATGTCTAAAAGATTTGGGTGTGTAAATCTTTGACCGAGGTCAGCTGGCACGAGTTCGCAGTTCTTGGATAAAGAGCGATGTGTGAGCGCCCGAATGTTATTTGCGAAAGATGCAGCTACGCTCCGGGACCCGTGCGACTGGTCTCATCACCACTCGATTGGAAATTTCCCATGGAGGAATGGAGCAGTACAATGTCCGAGGAATTCCGGCAGAGAAAGGAATCCCACAGCCCCAAGCGCGATAAGATTTCGTGTCCAATGACTCTGGCTAGTCGTCACCGCCGGTCCGGCGAATTTGCTTTTCGGCAAACTTCAACTTGGCAACTTCGGTTGCTTTCAGAGCAGCACGCAAGGGTTGAAGAGCTTTGATGAACGCCTCATAGTCCTTATTTCGCCAAGCCAGTTCGGATTTTCTACGAGCTTGCACCAACTCTGTTTCAACAGCGTAGCATTGACGGAATTCCTCGCGTTGAAGTCTGAGGCGGGAGAAGAGTTGCTTATCCTTCAAAATTCCCCCCTCGATACACCGTTCCAAGAGCAGTGCCAACTGATGGACTCCTTTGGCGACGCCTGGCAGAGTATGCGTTCCGTAATTACGATAATGAAGAGCTTGTTCTCGATCAACCAGGCGAAGAATCTCAGAGAACGAAAAGCAATCCCGGTCCGGAGGTGCTGGTTCGATTTCTAGCCCAATTTCGAAGGATTGGCGGCCATGGTAGACATTAAGGCTGGCCGATTGTGATTCAAAGCGTACAAACGTCGATTCGGCGCGCACGCAGTGAAAACCTAGGTCCCCGAGGAAGGAAAACCTCTCCTTAACTTCTGCGTCGAACCGAAGAGCCGATCTGTCATTCATACCCTCGATCCCCATACTCAATGAGACGGTGGTATCCAAAGGCCCGTATCTGAATTAAAAATCCAGCCGCGCTCTTGAAGCAGATAGCGCTCTGCGTTCAGAAACATACCACTAGTGTCGTTCACGGACTTATCACGAATTGGCAAACCGCGACTCAATTCCTGTCGCAGAACGCCCGAATTTTGTTTCCAATTCAATTTGGGGCTTCCCAAATCAGGTAATCGATCAAGAAGAGATTTTTCTGCCGGGCCCAGCTTCTGCAGATCCGCAGTTCTTCCAATGACTGTGATTGCTTCCGGAACATCCTGTAGACTGACCATGCCCCCGAGGGTCATCCCTGCCATCGCAATTCCCGCGCCCTTGGGGTTCCCTCGCGCAACGTTGGCGGCAACGTTCGAGATCCCCGTTGGGTCGATCAACACAGATGTCTCCACAACGGTTCTGTTGACCAGCACTAGTGCATCGAAATGCTTCTTCGCGATCTTGTCCCCATCAAGGCCAAGCACGTGAACCTCGCGCGGAGGCGGCGGCCCGTCCTTCAATTTCGTGTCGACTGAGGATTTAAATACGGAATTGATGTACTTGGTGATCTGGTCGAGCCAACTGTCTGCGTGACCATCGAGATCGCGGTGGGTTAATGGATTATTCCCGACGTAACTGTACAGGTTCAGCGTCTGCGGGTCGGTCAGATCCGCATGCGGAATCGTGGTTGGCGCTAGACTCCAATCCGGCGACAGCCACCGTCCCTGGGCTCCACTGAAGTATCTCGCGCCGAAGTAGTCGAGTTTGGTTTCCTGATCGCGAACTTGTCCGGTGAATTGCTGTGAGACGTGGGAGGGAATCTGCTGACAAGCGAGCGGGCGCGTCGAGGTTTGCAGGAGGCGGCCGAAGGGAGAATAGTCGGAGCACTCCTGCAACGAACCATTGGCGGCAGTGATGGCGCGGGGAGTGCCGAGGAGGTCCTCGAAAAGATAAGACGTTCCCACAGGCGACGATGTGGTGGAGTATTCCGCCGCCAGACGTCCGCCGGCATCGTAAATATAGAGAGTCGTTTGAGCGCTGGGGATTGTTGTGACTTTCTTGATGCGGCGTCCGCTGCCGTCATAGGTGAATGTCGAGCTTCCGTCGCTTGCGCTCGCGAGAGTCATCATCCGGTTCTCCGCATCGTAGGTCATAGTTCGCGGAGAATAAGTCGTGAGGTTGCCGGCTGGATCGTAGCCCCCAACGATGCGGTTTGTGGACTTGTCGATGAAATTCTCGGTTGTGAATTCGTGGACATCGTCGAAGCTGAAACCTGTGGAGGAAGCAACCCATCGATTGCCAAACCGGTCGTACCCGTAGGTCTGACGCCACGAATTCTGAGAAGAACAAGAGCCTGCGGGAGCCGTTCCCGTCACCTCTGTTGCGCAGGTCAGCCGATTGAGCGCATCGTAATCGTAGGTCTGCGACCAGGCCGCCGCTCCCTGCCGGATGACGTGGCTTAGGAGATTCCCGTTATTCAACGTGCTGGAGTAGTTGTATTGAAGCTCCACTCGGTCAGCAGCGCCCTCGGTGGTCCCCAGGCTGAGCACAGTTGGAATTCCCGGAACTTGATAGTCACGAGTTTCCCAAAGGCCGTTGCCGAATTTCAGCTTCGCCAGACGGCCGTCGGCCCGATACGGTGCTGTGCTGGCTGTTGTGAGGTCGGTAAATATTTTCGCTTCGGAATACACCTTTATTGCCTGTCCCGCATTATCGACGTCGTAATTCATCAGCTTG
>Ga0134121_10000535_pt1 | contig 42565 bp, 39 predicted proteins | sample KB301_FD_96463 | JGI IMG/M metagenome (GOLD analysis project Ga0134121, IMG submission 96463) | Terrestrial soil microbial communities without Nitrogen fertilizer from Kellogg Biological Station, Michigan, USA - KB3-0-1 | ecosystem: Environmental > Terrestrial > Soil > Unclassified ...
GACGCTGATCTCGCGGGCAACGTCAGCAGCCTCGGCGAGTCAAAGGACGCCAAGATCTATCCGCTGCTCTTCGGGAGTTGCGGCGGCTTCGGCTTCCTGTCGGCGCGCGCTGCCGGCAAGGCCGTCATGACCGGCGTGACCGCCGCGGCCCTCTCCCTGCCCTTCGATCCGGCCTACGCCCGCATCGCCAATGACACCGGCGGCCAGTACTTCTTCCTCCAGCGCTCCGAGGCCGGCCAGATCACCAAGCTGGCCGATGCCGTCGTGCGCGCCAACGCCGTCGACCTGCTGTCGGTGGCCGACGTTTTGGCCGGGACGCCGAAGTCCTACACGGTGCCGGTTGATTCGACTCTCACCCGGGTGACCTTCTCCGCCAGCGGCGCCACCTCCCTCGTCCTCACCCGCCCCGACGGTACGACCGTCCAGCCCACGGACACCGGCGTTCAGGTTCTCCCCCTCAGCTCCGGCGTCGTGTACACGGTGCTCAATCCGGCGCCCGGGACCTGGAGCGCGGCGCTCGCTTCCGGCGCCCAGTTCTCCTTCGGCGTCCTCGGCGAGAGCTCGCTGAGCCTCGACCGCTTCAACTTCGTAGAGGTCGGCGGACGGTTGGGCCATCAGGGCTACTTCGATCTGCCGGGCTTCCCGGTGATCGGCCAGACGATCACCGGCGCGGCGGAGCTGTCGGGCGATTTCGCCACCGCCGCCTTCGACCTGCGCGACAAGACGGGGGCTTCCCTCCGTGCCCTGAGCCTCGCGCCAGAAGCCGGCGGCAGCGGCGCCGAGTTCTTCGGCGACGTCCAGCTTCCGAGCCAGCCGTTCCTGGTCTACGTCACCGGCACGCGGACCAACGGCGAGCACTACCAGCGGGTGCTGGCGAAAACCATCCAGCCCCAGACGGTGCGCGTCTCCGCCCCGGTCAGCCAGGACCTGAGGCCCGGCGCCAGCACGTTCTACACTTTCGAGGTGACCAACCTCGGCGCCGCCAACACTTTCCACCTCACCGCCTCGGACGACCATGGCTTCCTCGCGTCCGTCGCGCCGACGGACTTCACCCTCTCCAGCGGCCAGACGATCCACGTCACCGTCCAGCTCAACGTTCCGGCCGGCGCGCGTGCGGGGACGACCGACGCCCTCACCGTCTCCGTCGAGAGCACGGCGCCCGTGGGAGCGCGGAACTTCGCCGTGCTGGACAGCGTGGTGATCCAGTCGTCCGCGCCCACCCTCACTTGCGCTCAGGCGCAGCCGAGCATCGCCACGCTGTGGCCGCCCAACCACTCTTTCACGCCCGTCACCGTCCTGGGTATTACCAGCTCTGACAACACGCCGGTGACCGTCCACTTCGACAGCATCCTGCAGAGCGAGCCCACCAACGGCGCGGGGGACGGCAACGCCTGCCCCGACGCTCAGGGGCTCGGCACCTCGACCGCGCTGGTGCGGGCCGAGCGCAGCGGCGACGGCTCCGGCCGCGTCTACACCCTGCGTTTCACGGCGACGACCGATTCGGGCGGCCTGTGCCAGGGGAGCGTCGACATCTGTGTGCCGCACGACCACGCTCATGGTTGCGCGGCGGCGGTGGCGACGATCGACTCCACGTCGTGCCCCTGACCATGCCCCTTCGTGAGGAGACCCCGGACCGGCGCCCTGCCGGTTCGGGGCTTTCCCTTTCCCGCAGCCTCGCCGCCGCCCTCGCGGCGGCCTGCGTCCTCGGTTCGTGCGGCGCCCGGCTGGAACGGCGGGCGGCCGAGACCCGGCCCTTCGTCGAGGCCACGCTGCCCGGCAGCGTCGCCCAGGTCACCGCCGCTCTGCGCGCCTTCTTCAACGACGGCCTCGTCCCGCTGCCACGCCAGAACCGCTTTGCCACGAGCGACAAGCTCAACGCCTTCGTCCTTTATCCCCGGGACGCGCCGTCCGGCGTGGGGATGGTGCCGCTCCCCGACGACGTCAACCTGCGGGCCAACAGCCACGACGACCCGGCCATGGCGCGCTATCTCGCCCTGCCCGCCGAGAGGAGGAAGGACGACCTCTTCCTCTATCATCCGCTGGATGTCTTCTGGCCTTCGGAGTATCAGGTAGGCGGTAAGACGGCGCCCTTCACCTGCCACTTCATCCTTCACCTGGAGCCGGCTGGCCCCGGGCGGACGAGGCTCGAAGTGCTGGAGTACGCGCCGCTGGTCTACGCCGGCCGCAAGCTCGCCACCGAGGCCCATGGCGTAGGCTTCGGCCGGATTGACGACCTGCGGCGGGTGCCGCCCACCACTCGCGACCGGGTGGAGCTGCTGGAGAAGATCCAGCGCGCCGCCCCCGTTTCCCCGAACGGCTGAGGCCTACGCGGCCTCTTCCTTCACCCCGGCGATGAATTCGCGCAGCGTCTTCTTGGCGTCGCCCAGCACCATCATCGTGTTGGGCTGCACGAAGAGGTCGTTCTCGATGCCCGCGAAGCCCGTGGCGACGCTGCGCTTGAGCACGATGACGGCGTGGCACTGGTCGACGTTGAACACAGGCATGCCGTAGATAGGGCTGCCGGGATTGGTCTTCGCCGCCGGGTTGACCACGTCGTTGGCGCCCACCACGAGGGCCACGTCGGTGCGGGCGAACTCGTCGTTGATGTCGTCCAGATCGTAAAGCTGATCGTAGGGAACGTTCGCCTCCGCCAGCAGCACGTTCATGTGACCCGGCATGCGGCCGGCCACCGGGTGGATGGCGTACTTCACCGTCGCGCCCCTGGCTTCCAGGCTCTGGGCCAGCTCACGCACCGCGTGTTGCGCCTGCGACACGGCCATGCCGTAGCCCGGAACGACGATCACCGTCTGCGCCGCGGTCAGCACGCCGACGGCGTCTTCCACCGTCGCCAGGTTGTAGTTGGCGGCAGGCCCGCCCGCGCCGCCCGCGGACGTGTCCGGCTGGGCGCCGAAAGCGCCGAACAGTACGTTGGCGAACGACCGGTTCATCGCCTTGCTCATCTTCATCGAGAGCAGGAAGCCCGAGGTGCCGTCGAGCGCGCCGGCGATGATCAGCACGTAGTTGCCGAGGGCGAAGCCGGTGGCGGCCGAGGCCATGCCGGCGTAGGAGTTGAGCAGCGAGATCACCACCGGCATGTCGGCGCCGCCGATGGGCAGCACCGCCAGGACGCCCACCGCCAGGCCCAGAGCTCCCATGAGATAGAAGAGGAAGCTGCGGCTGGGGTCCAGCACCAGCAGCACCAGCAGCACGAGAGCGGCAAAGAACATCGTGATGTTGGTGGCGTTCTGCCCCTTGTAGGTCAACGGCGCGCCGGAGATGATCCCCTGCAGCTTGCCGAAGGCCATCAGGCTGCCGGTGAAGGTGAGGAAGCCGAGGAAGACCTCCAGCCCCAGGGCCCCCATGGTGAACTGGTCCAGTGTGCCTTGGCCCAGCCGGTGGTGGTATTCCGAGACGCCCACCAGAGCCGCGGCCAGGCCGCCGAAGCAGTGCGAGAGCGCGATCCGCTCTGGCATCTTGGTCATCGGAATCCAGATCGACATGGCGGCGCCGATCGCCGCGCCGATCATCAGGCCGATGCCAATCCACAGGAAGGTCAGGATCTGGGCGTAGAGCAGCGTGCCCACCACGGCAATCAGCATGCCGGCGGCCCCCACGAGGTTGCCTCGCCGGGCGTGAGTAGGCGACGACAGGCCCTGGAGAGCCAGGATGAAGCAGACCGACGCGATGAGATAGGGGAGAGAGGCGCTCATGCCTGCGCGCTCCGAACCGGCGCCTTCTTCCGCTTGAACATCCGCAGCATGCGGTCGGTAATCAGAAACCCGCCCACCGTGTTGATGGTGGCGCAGATGACGGCGATGAAGCCGAGAACCATGCTGAGCTTGCCGTAATGGCCGCCCGCCGACACCAGCGAGCCGACCAGCGAGATGCCGGAGATCGCGTTGGTGCCGGCCATCAGCGGCGTGTGCAGCAGGGGCGGCACTTTCTCGATGACGTAGTGGCCGAGAAACCCAGCCAGCACGAAAATGTAGAGTCCGAAGAGCAGTTCGTTCGACATGTGACCTTCCGTCTCCTGAGAGGTGTTCCGAGCGGCGGCATGCTAGCACGGGCGTCGGCAGGGACCGAGGCAGGCCACGACTCAACAAAGTTGGCCGGCAGGTGTCTGAGAAGCAAGTGCGCTTCGAAGACTTCGTCATCCAGTTCGACTCCAGCTCGCGGGGAGGGTTCCGCGCTCGGGTGCTCAAGTCTCCCTTCGGGGAGGGGGTCGTCGGATTCTTACTCCCTTCGCTCGCCGGCGGAGCCGGCCTCGACCCCTCCGGGATCTCGCGGAGTTTTTCTCGCGACATCGTTGCTAAGGGCGTAACCCCTATCGCAGCTGCCCAACAGCCGCTCGAGATTGGCACGGAGCTCTATCGTTCAGTCTTTCAGGGCCAGGTGCGTACGCTCCTCGACAAGAGCCGCGGCCAGCTCGAGATATCTCCCAACCTGGGATTGCGCCTCAAGATCAAGTTCGACCCCAGCGACGCAGAGACGGGAGCGCTCGCGGACCTGCCGTGGGAGCTGCTCTGCGACGGCGAGACGGAAGACTTCTTCGCGCTCTCGCGCCAAACATCGCTGGTACGTTATCTCGACGTCCCGCGCTCCTCGCAGCCCATCCCATTCACGCCGCCGCTGCGTATCCTCGCCGTCGGCGCCAGCCCGCACGGCATGCAGCCGCTCGATCTCGACGAGGAGACGCGGCGCCTCGAAGAACTGAATCGAAGCTCCCCCGGGGTCGAGGTGCGGTTCCTCCCCCACGCCTCGGCTGGGACCGTGCGGGAAGCTCTGTCCGAGGACACCTACAACGTCCTCCACTTCATGGGGCACGGCACCTTCGATCGTGCGAGCAGTGAAGGGATGCTCGCCTTCGAAGCCTCGGATGGCTCGGCGGACTTGGTGAGTGGCAAGGCTTTCGCCACCAAGCTCAGGGACCTGCGTTCCCTCGGCGTCGTAGTGCTCAACGCGTGTAATACGGCGCGATCCGGCCACCAGGGCGGCACCAGTCCTTTTCAAGGCGTCGCCACTGCGCTCGTCCTAGGCGGCTTGCCTGCAGTAGTCGCCATGCAACGGCCGATCTCCGACCGCGCCGCCATCGGTTTCAGCACCGCCTTCTATCGGCACCTGGCGCGCGGCGACTCGATCGACGTGGCGCTAACCGAAGGCCGGCAGGCGATTCATTCTGCCAAGCCCGAATCGTTCGAATGGGCGACGCCGGTACTGTTCCTCCGCATGCCGGAAGGAAATGTCTTTGTGGCGAAGCCGGTGGAACCTCCGGAGCCGGTGAAGCCCTTGGCGGCTTTGCCGGCGAAGGCCCCAGTTCCCCTTCCGGCGCATATTGCCCCCGTTTCTTCGAATCGAGGGCTGATGATTAAGGTCGTCACCGGTGTGGCCGGTGCCATGCTGGTGATCGTCATTTCCATGAAAGTGATGGGTCCTTCCGGAGGAACGGTTCCCCTGGATGGCAAGGGACTGATCACGACTTCAACACCAGCGGCGACGACATCGGTCAATCCGGACCTTGTTCCCAAAAAAGGCAAAGACTCCAACACGAGGCCTGGTAAGGATCATCAGACAGCCAAAGGACCGGAGCTTGGAAATTCGAGCATTCCACTGAAGGACACTGTCGCGCAACCGACTCTCGTGGTGACTCCAACGCCAGAGCCAGCACCGGTCCAGCAGGCCGAAGCCGTGGAGGCTCCGGTTCCGGCTCCGGCCGCCGACCTTTCGAGTCTTTCGGCGCAGGCCGCGATCGAGCCTAGAGAGGCATCTGTCCATGTGGCGGTGACTTTCAAGAACAGCAGCAGCCAGAAATTTTCTGTAATCATTGACGGGGACCACTCGGCTCTCACGGATGAGCAGGGACAGCGGTACTCGATCATCGACTTCAGTCTGCCAGCAAGGGGCTCCAACCCACGTCTCGATCTGGCCCCCAACGCCTCCATGCCTACCTCCTTCGAGTTCCAGGCGCCCAAGTTGGGCAGCAAGAAGTTCCGTCTCTCTCTCGTGGCGCTGGACGGACGCCACATCAAAGTCTCACCGTAAAGCAAGAGGGCTTGTCCCAAGACGAGCCCTCACACTGCCAACGAAGAGATGCGAAGCTTCAGGGAGCCAGTGTCCGATCCATTTCCTTGCAGCCCTGGGGCGGCGGCGGCAGAACTGGCTGGGTGGCCATCTCTACGCGGTCGCCCTTCTTGATTTCCTTGCAGCCATTTTCAACGTGCGCGATAGAGAAGGCCGACTGGACGGAGTCGACCCTCAGCGTGCCGATCCCTTTCAGGTCCTCGCCGAGGATCATGCGTCCTTCGGGGTCCTTCACAATTCCTTTGACCATGAAGACCGACAGCAGATTCTCTCGTGCCATACCCTGTTGGCTTCCGGCGTTCACATAGATATCAGGTCCCTTTACATCCACTACGCTGCCGATCCATTTACGGTCACGAAGGAAGTTCGCGATCTTGAGAGCGGCCTTGTTGGCACAGGCGCGGACAGCGTAGCTGACGGGTGTCTTTTGCTCCGTTCCTCCACTCTGAGCGCCACCGACTCCGAAGGCCCATTCTCCCATGCGCCCTCTCTCGGTTGTCGTAAAGAGGTTCTGACCGTTGGCGACATCGGTGAGGACGAACGTAATCGCCACCTCGGCCTCCTGCTTGGAGCCGCCGAAGCCACCGATGCCAAGGCGACCAACAGCACCGAGTGGTCCGGGGAGAAGGTTGCCCAGGGCATTGGTTCCCAGGCTCTTCTTGGCGCGCTGCGGAGTCCATTCGTTGACCGTGCCATAGACCAAGTACTGCGCGCCCAGGACTTTACCCGTGGACATAAGGCTGGACGGGCTCGGCTCCATCACGTCTTTGCGGGTCTGCTCCTTCTCGATCTCGTCCGTCCGCTGCTCCTCGACGACATCGAATCGCTTGGTGTTGTATAGAGCGACATTGAGCATCGCCTGAATTCCCGAGACGTTGACCGCGATCCTGCCGCTTCCTCCATTTTCCTCTGTCTCCGCCGACTTGTTGATCACTTTCAGCACGCCCAGCCGAATTCGGGGACCCTCATAGTCGGTGAAGTGAAGGCCTAGCCAGTCGCCATCGTCGTCTGTGTTCATGGTGTCGCGGATTGGGGTAATTATGTCCTTGTCATCTTTGAAGTAAGCCAGCCAAGCCTTCTGCTGGATGCAGGTAAGAATCAGCTCTTTGTTCCTGGCTCGCTCCTTCGGATGAAACAGATCCTTGATCCCCGCTTGAGAGGGCAGGGCCATCCCGAGAACGGCGACCGTGATCAGCACTGCGATCCACCAACGATATCTCATCAGAATCCCTCCTTCCGAGAGTGACAGGCAAAGCGCTCACCCCTGGCCCTTTGCCAAAGGCGGCGCTACGCGAAGCTCTCGTGTTCGTAGCGAGAGACACTATGGAAGCAGGTTTGTTGAGACTGAGGGCGGGGAGCCGCCTCGGGATGACCTGCGTGAGTTGGTTGACGGCGGTGAAGCCAGACCTCTACGCCTTCAAGTAGTGGACCAGGTCATGCCCGTTCGCGTAGGCCATGACGACCGCCAGGACGATCATGCCCAACAAGGTCAAGGGCACTCTTAGCTTGGCGAATCGCGGGAAGGCCTCTTCGAGGCAGGCCAGTGTGATCTGGCCGCCATCCAGCACGGGTATGGGGAGCAGGTTGAAGACGGCCAGCGAAACACTCAGGGAGATGGCGATTTCCAGTCCCCTTCCACTTTGGGCGAGCCGCCCGCCTTCAACCACGATTCCGATGACACCGGAGAGCGATTCCGGTCGTGAAGGCAGGTTGGCAAGCACGCCCAGGATCTGCCAGCAGGCGGCTCCGACCTGCTTGAACGGCGAGATGACGAGTTGATAAAACGACCATCCTCGCGCGATTCCGTTCAGTATGGCAAGGAGAGGAAGGGCGGCGAAAAGGTTGGCGAGAGGCCCGCCGAGATAGAAGGCCAATCGCTTTCGCAGCGGAATCGCCCTGAGCTCCTGTTCGTCGTCTACGGCAAGCATCACGAAACCACCGAGAGGGAGCGCCCGCAGGGAATACTCGACCTGCCCCCAGCGCCGCGTCCACAGCTTGGGGCCAAAGCCAACAGAAAAACCGGCGACTGGAATGCCGGCCAGTCTGGCGGCGGCTAGATGACCGAGCTCGTGGATGACGATCAGCAGGCTCAGCAGCGCGAGGATTCCGAGGTAGCTCATGTCAGGCTCCCGGGCTTGTGACAGCCCTGTCCAAGCGCACGGTCTCCCGAGAGATCCGCGAGCCCATACCAGAGATTATACCGCTGTACGATCCGCTAAAGTCCCCGGCGGAAGCCATCACGCCAGCTGGCATACTCCGGCTGCCAGCCGAGGTCGCGCTTGGCTTTCGCGTTTGACGAGCCCCGAATCTGGGTCATCATCGAGACTCCGGCGCCGCCGACCACGAAGCGGGCGAGCCAGACCGGCAACCTATACGGCGGCTTGGCGCCGACAAGTTGGGCGAGATAGGGGAGCCACTCTGACGCTTCCGCAGGATCATCGTCGACGATGTTGTAGAGGCCCGGCGTGTCGCGCTCCAGCGCGAGTTGGGTTGCACGGGCGGCGTCCTTCACGTGGAGGAACGACCAGACGCCGGCACCGTTGCCGACGAGGGGGAACTTCCGCTGGCGGATCATCGTGACGGTTTCGCTCTGGTTGGACAAGAAGGTGCCCGGGCCGTAGAGGCTGCCGTAGCGCAGGGCGGTCCCAGTGACTCCGTCCGGCTTCGTGACCATCTGTTCGAGTGCGCGGATCGCAGCGAGACTCCTGGTCATCGCCTTCGGCGGATTCGAGTCGAGAGGATCGTCTTCGGTCTTGACGCGCCCGCCCCGGCGCTCGTTGGGCCACCCTGTGTAGCTCTGGACCACGATTTTGGAAGTCCCGGCGGCGCGGGCCGCTTCCAGGAGATGGCTCGTGCCCTCGGTCCGCAGCCGATTGGTCACTGCGAACCCATCGTCGAAGTGTTTCAGACTGCGCATGGACGCGAGCGCGGTCATCTGATTCACGATAGCGTCCGGGTGAGCCGCCACGACCGCCTTCATCACGGCGTCCCTATCCAAGCCGTCGACGACGACCGGCTCGGCGCCATGGGCCCGAAGCCTTCCCACCTTTTCCGGTTTCCGTGTGGACGCGATGACCTGATGGCTGCCAGCCACGAGCAGCGGAACGAGCTGTTCGCCGATCACCCCCGTCGCCCCTGCAAGGAAGATTCTCATCCGCGGTACCTCCTACAGAGGATTCCGCAAAAACCCGTGCCCCTGGGCGAGGTTTTACGGCCAGGCCGGTTCGGGTCTTCCTCGCCACGCCCAGGCGATGAAGTCGATGAGCGGCGGCTCGGCGCCCAACTCCCTCAGGCGCGAAAGCACCTGCCCGCGGTGGTGAGCGGTGTGCGCGTAGACCTGAAACACGGCGTCCCGCAGCGTGATCGGCGCGGGCTCAAACCCGAGGCGGGCGGCGATGGCTGAGGCCCAGGGTATCGTGACCCCGGCAGCGAGCTCGGAATCTCCGATTCCCTCAAGAAACGACCGGGCCTCGGGGTAGTACGCCGGCGCCCAGCGCGCCAGGTCCCGCGTCTCCAGACCCTCGCCGGCATGAGGATCGAGCGGTTGGCTCCTCCAGATGGCCAGGAACAGGCGCTGGACCAGGTGAATGTGAAAGAGCCGGTCGCGGGTCGCCTTGTCCGCGCAAGCCGCCTCGGACGCAACTACGGCGGTCCACACGACGGCGTCCGCCCATTCCATGTGGCGGTACAGATCGCGCAAGGTCTCGATGTCTGACATGGATGTCTCTCCGAAGCGAGCCGACCTCTTGGCTCGCGGGACACTGTCATTGGCCAAAAAGACCGCCTGCCGAGCCAAAAGGAGACTCGATGATACTCCAACCTCCTGGCCAAGTCTCGTACCCTGAAGGAGTTGCAGGGCTCAGGGGATCGTACCGATGAGCCACGGATAAGGTGTCTCCCTCTCGGTATGAGCTGCAGGATTTGCAAAATCTGCCTATTGACATCAGGAATCAACGCAGGCATACTAGGCAAATCACAGGAGACGGATGGCAGAAACTCTGATTTGGATGTACTCGGCGTCAATGACGACGCCGTTCAAAGCCCCTCGGGCTGGAAGGAGAAGGATCATGGGTACCGAGACAACGAATTCAGGAGTGCTGGGTAGGCTGGGACGGTTGAGCACCGCTTTGGGTGCGAATGCCGCGGATTTGGCTCATCTGGACGGGGCTCGCCTCCGTCTGGCGAAGATCGTGGGCGACGTGGAGGGGATCGCTCAGCAGCAGGCTGCGCTCACGGCCAGCAAACAGGACGCTTCCAAGAAGCTGCGCGACTTGCTCATCGAGGGCCAGCGTCTGGCGAGCGGCATGAGCAAGTTCCTCCAAGAGCACTACGGAAGCCGGTCGGAGAAGCTGGCGGAGTTCGGCCTCCAGCCGTTCCGTGGCCGGAAGGCTCGGACGCCGAAAGAGAAGACCCCGACGACGTCCGAGCCGCCCACCCCATCCATCCCTGCCCCGGCGACCGTCCATGTTACGGCGGACGCCAACCTCAAGCAGTAAGAACCCATCGTAGGACCACGACCCCGGGGGGAGCTCGCCAGGATGGCGAGCTCCCCTTTTCTTTCCTCCGGAGAAAAGGGCCGTTCACTCTCCTCCAGTACAGCCCCACCAAACTTTACGGCGCGCCACCAAACTTTACGATGTCCCACCAAAGATTACGACGCTCCACCAAACTTTACGACGCCTCACCAAACTTTACGACGTCCCGCCAAAGATTACGATTCGCCACCAAAGGTTATGGCGCCCCACCAAACTTTACGGCGCCGCTCCAAACTTTACGACGTCCCACCAAAGATTACGACGCGCCACCAAAGATTACGTCGCTCCACCAAACATTACGATGGTCCACCAAACTTTACGGCGCCGCACCAAAGATTACGATGTTCTACCAAAGATTACGGTGTCCCACCAAACTTTACGGCGTCCCACCAAACATTACGATGCCGCACCAAACTTTACGGCACCGCACCAAAGATTACGATGTCCCACCAAACATTACGGTGGCGCACCAAACTTTACGGCGTCCCACCAAAGATTAGGATGTCCCCACCAAACATTACGGCGGCGCACCAAACCTTATGATCGCGCCCGTTGGGGCTCACTGGGATGGGGCCGGAAACCCAGGCCGCTGGCCTGGGCTCAGGGATCTCGGACCTTTGGCCCGAACTTACTGACGGCGTTTCTTCTGTCGCGGGGACCCTCCCTCGGTAAGCTCACCCGGGACGCGGATGCGGGTCATGACTCTGGAGCACCTGAGGTCTCGATCCCCTCGACCTTCTCATAGAGGACGAATAGGTCTGCTCTCGGTCCAACCGTGCCGACCAGCTCCCGGCCCAGCCGCTCTCGGGTCACGACGCGGTAGCCGCCTTGGATCTCGCGCGACGGTAGGAGCTCATCGACCAGGCATGCGAGCAAGCGGGTTGGTCCAGGCCAGGGACGCACGATGACGGAGTCGAAATAGTCGTCTGGGGAGATAAGGCCCGCCGCGGCGAGCCGGTCGAGCGGCTCCCTCCCGACGAGATAAGCCTGGACCTCCTGGACCGCCAGGAATCCGGCTCCATGCGCGAGACGCATCGCCGTATCGACCGCGAAGACCGCGTCGGGCTTCAGAGCCTCGATCACAGCCTCGCGAGAGGCAAGTAGCACTCTCGCGACGAGCCGGCCTTGGCTCTCAAAGCTCAGGGGGACGACTCGCACCATCCGGTGCCAGACCGGACCGGCCACCTCGCGAATCATCCGCTCCCGCCGCAACGCCTTGCGGTCTCGCTGCAGCTGCTTCAGGCGCTCGTCCGCGGTGAGGAACCTCCGCGCGTCAGGCATCGAGCCGCTCCAGAATGGCGCTCAGTCGCTCGAGCCCGACCTCGACCTGGTGCCTCATGGATGCGTATCCCTCCGCACCTGCATCGGAGAAGGTCGGATCTTTCTGAAGAGAGAAGACTGCTGCCTGAGCAGCGGCGCGGAGATCGGCAAGGCGCTCGGGATCCATGGCGGTGAGGAGACCTCGAACTTCCGCCTCGAAGGCCTCGTCCTCACCTCGTTCGGCAAGGACGAGAAGGGCCTGAAGCTTGTCCTTGGCACCCTTGTGAGCTCGCTCCGTGAGCAGCTTGACGATCACGAAACTGGCCGGCCTCAAGGCGCGGCCCCCGGAGGGAAGCTCCATTGTCGTTTGAGGAGTCGCCAGGAGCCGGGAGAGGTCTTCAAACACCATGACACGCAACGCGTCGGTGCCTCCGGTGTGGTCCCCTTCCTCCGCATCGCCATGTCCAAGCAGATCGAAGACCGCGTTCTCGGGGCCGACGAACGACGCGGTTCCCGGCTGGTGCTCGAAGCCCTGAGCCTGGAGCGCTTCTACAATCTCTCGGCCGTGACGGGCCACGGTGTCTTCCGGCGCCGCGACGTCGATGTCCTCCGTCAAAGCCGGAACCCGCGTCTCGAATCCGAAAAGCCCCGACGAACCGACAAGCACTCCGGTGTCCCCGACCGGGCCCCTCCGGAGAGCTTCAAGGATACGCAGGGCCGTCTTTCGGTCAGTCACCGCCCCATTGTAGCGAGCTGGACCACCTGGGCCAATTTTTGACTGGCGCCAGTCGATTGCAGAGGTGGCAAGAAGCCCGGGCCAGACTTAGAAGTCTGAGCTGAGTGACCTCATAATGCGCTTCGCGGGAGGCCGGAGGCGGACAGGGAATACCCTCATGGCGGGCGAGTCAATCTGTGAAGCTCGTCTCGGCTCTTGTCGCCCTCAAATCTTCGTGGCTTAGCTGACAACCGCGCTCGCTTTGCCGCTGAGGCTCTTGATTGAATAGGTCTCCACCGGTCCGGGATGCGGCGGGTGCACGACTGGGCCTCCGCTCTCAAAAACGACGAAAGTCGAGAGCTTCTCCGCCTTTCCTGGTGTGACAAGAACCTTCGGCAGTACCAGGGTGAAGCGATTGGTTATGAAGTCGACGGCCACGTCGGCGACGCTCAACAACTGGCCGAGCGCGGTCTCTTCGTAGCGGATCTGGTCGCCGACGTAGTTTCGTGTCTGTTTGCCGTCCTGGTAGATGAGGTGTGGCCTGCCAATAAGGTCAGTCGCCGTATAGGTGATGCTGAGAGAGCCATTCCGGAGCTCGTAATGGTTCGCCTCGATGAGCTGAGGAACGGCTGGTTTCGTCGGGGGCTTTGAGGGCATGAGGCTCTCCTTTCGTAATTGCAGGTGGGTTCATTTATCCCAGTGTCGATTGCGGGAAAAAGATTTCGCAGTCCGGCTCGCAGGAGAGCATGCGAGAAGGCGGACAGTGCTGCAAAAACGAGGCGGAGAACCTGAAAATCGAGTCGGTGCAGCTCCTTCAGGCGCTCGTCCGCGGTGAGGAAACCTCCGCGCGTCAGACATCGAGCTGCTCCAGAAGGACGCTCAGTCGCTCGAGCCCGGCCTCGACCTGGTGCCTCATGGACGCGTATCCTGCCGTGCCGACAAGCACTCCGACGTCCCCAACCGAGCCTCGCCGGAGAGCTTCGAGGATACGAAGGGCCGTCTTCCGGTCGGTCATGCCCGGATTCTATCGAGCTGGACTCTCTGCTCCAACGATTCACGAGAAGCAGTCTATCCCTGGCTGGAGCGCTCTATGGCGCGCCAGCCATTTGCGGGCTTGCTTAGAGCTCGGTGTATCGTTCTCCTGGCCGGCTCTGTGGGCCGCTTGCAGAGCTCTCACCGGCCCAACGGATTCTGGGATCCGAGTAAATCCAAGTTCAAGATGAGCTCGTCTCGCTTGGAACCTAATTTTGCGATGACCTGGTCCCGCAGAGAAGCGTACACCGTCTCATTCAAGGTACCCTCATACAACAGGGTTCTAATCTTGCCGACGAGTTGCGAAACGGGAATTTCCTCTTTGAACAAGTCTTTGACTTCCTGTTTCGTCTCAAGCACCACTCCCACGGCCGAAAGCTTTGACGAGGCATTTACCACGCCGACCTGCAGGTCGATGATGCGCGAGGAGCGAGAGAATTTCTCGTAGATCAGGACTCTCTGATCAGTCTTGGGAAGCTTGCTGAATAGGTCGATTGATCCTTGGACGAGGTCGATGCCGCTGGCGGTGGTAATTCCCTTCAGGACATCGCGGATAATCTGCTCCAGAGTGATCGTCTTTCCCGCAGGGATGTACTGTTGATTTTGGAACTCAGAAATCTGCCACGCCAGATTGCCGAGGGTATTTGTATAGGCATCGTACCAGCTCACGGGGGCCGTGAATCGCGAGTTATGTTTGTCGGCCGCCAACTGCCCAAGGAGAGTTGAGCTCAGGATGTCATCCTGTATATTCGCTGCGGAGGAGCTGAAGGACAATAGAAGACCGGCGCCAACAAATCTGGGATCGGTAGAAATCGGCTTTTGTGTCATGATGATATCCTTAAATGTTAGTTTTATATCAATGTTGCAAGGTCCAGCAGGAGGAAGTGCCCCAGCGACATGCTTCCTCCTGCCGACCAAGTTGCCTAGATATCGAGGTCTGCGATGAACTGCGAGGCCCGAATCCCCAGCTTATCAATCACCTGCTGCCTGACCTGCCGGTATAGATCTTCGTTCAGCACGGCCTTCTGGGCGCTCTGCTGCAAGCTGACCTTGAGGCTCGACCAGCTCCACCAGAGGAATCGTGTTACGTGCTTCTCTCCATGGAACTGCATAGCGGACAGTGCCATGACGAGCTGGCCTCGGTCTTCGGAAACCGGGAAGATTTGGAAGGTTCCGAGATCCTCAGGATAACATTGCGAGTCGAAGAAGGTCAGGGCTCCTTGGTTGTTGGAGTTGTCCCTGAGCGAGTCGAGGGCCGCTTGCAGGATTTTGACCTCACTGCCTGTGGCGATCGGGCCGAGGATGTCGAGCACGGCCTCGGAGATCGCAAAGTTGGGATTGGATGGTGTAAAATTCCTAAAGGCGAACGCCGGTACAACCCATCCGATTTGTGAGAGCACGTTGACGTAAAAGTTGTACCAATTGATCGGAGCCTGGTAGCGGTCGAATTTTTTACTGGCTGCCAACTGGGCGAGCAGGGTAGAGTTGAGCACGTCGCTCTTGTGCATACTACTGACCCCGGAGACGAAGGAGACAAGGCTCCCGGCATCGACGGCTGCGCCAGCAGTGTCGTCTTGGAAGGCTGCGGCTCCCGGCTTGAAGGCTTTCGCCAAGGTGGTATTCTCCTCGGGAAGCTCCAGTTGATCCAGGAATTTCCTGGCATGCGTGATCACTTCCTGTTTGTTCATTTAGCTATCCTCCGTGTGTCTTGGTGCTTCTTCCCGGCGGCGGAATTGACGCCGGAAAGCTGATGCTGTTGGCATGATGGCGTTTTGTTGCCCGGGCAGTCTGTCCAATATTGGACCAAAGTCGGAACTTCGGTTGTTCTAAGCGAGAGAAGACAGGTAGGCCATGAGCTTGGCCTCCGCGAGGATGATCTGGCGTTCCGGATTCAAATAGATCAAGCCCAGGCGACGGAATTTGGCCATAAACGCTGAGATTCGGGGCCGGGTTGTTCCCACTATGCAAGACAGCTCATCCTGTGAGATCCTGCAATCGATCACCGTTCCCGATGACTGTTTCTTTCCCAAGCGCGAACCGAGACGCAGGAGGCTTCTGGCAAGCCTGAATTCACTGCTCATGGTCACCATGTCGGCAATGAGCATTTGCTGTTTGCAATTCCTGTGGGTCAGCTCCTTGGCAAACATCACCAATTCTGGCTGGCTCAACTCTGCAATGAAGTGCTTGCAGGTGATGCTCTTGAGCGTAGCGTTCTCCATGGCGGTCGCCGTTTCGACGCGAAATTCGAACCCGGCCAAGCAGGACTCGCCGAAGAAATCACCGGGGCTAAGAATATTCAGTATGCACTCCTTACCCTGATTGGAATTAACGATCAGCTTGATGTAACCGCTTTGGATCCAGTAGAGCGTAGGGTCGACGTCACCATATGTATATACGTTGCAATGCCTGCGGACCCTGAACGTCCTGACGCTCTGTGCAAGCAGAGGATTGAACAGCCTCTGCTTGAGGAGATCGGATTCCTGATGTGCTTGCGACAGAAAGGAATCGTCATATTCGGCTGCTTTCAGCAATCCCCAGTTGTTCACTCTGTTTCTTCCTCTCCACCGGTCAGTAGTGGGTGATCCCTTGCGAGACTGGCATTCAGATAAGGCACAGCCGATGCCAAGCAGGTTTTCATGCTGTCGGGCATAAGTAAGTTTTTGATTTAATTGGACTTGAGATCGGAGGCACGGACTGCGGCGGCGTCGACAAGAGTCTCCGAAAGGAGAGAGGCCTATCTGTTCAGAGAGCGTCGGATGGCGTCGCGGCTGAAAGCCTAGGAACACCCATCGGGGGCCATGTCAGTTCCAGTCGCTTGAGAACGAGGGCGGAGCGGCGCTAAACTCCGCCCCCATGAGCCCACTATCCCGTCGTGAGTTCCTCGGTGCCACTGCCGCGTCCGCGGCCACGCTTGCCTTCCCGCAGATCCTGCGGTCCGACGACCGCCTCGACCCGATTCAGGCGGAGATCATCAAGCGCCACGGTGAGGGCGTCGCTCGCCTCCAGGAATGGGTGCGTCAGCCTTCGATTGCCGCCGAGAACCGCGGAATGGCGGAGGGGTGCGAGCTGATGATGCGGTTCGCGCGGGAGGCCGGGTTTCAGCAGGTCACCCGCATCCCCACGGACGGCCAGCCCGGCGTCTTCGCCACGCTGGACGCCGGAGCGGCACGGACCGTGGGCCTCTACTTCATGTACGACGTCAAGCAGGTCGATCCCTCGGAATGGTCGTCACCGCCCTGGGAGGCGGCGCTCGTCGATAAGCCGGGCTTCGGCAAGGTCCTGATAGGCCGCGGCGCGGTGAATCAGAAGGGTCCGGAGGCCGCGTTTCTGGCCGCTCTCCATGCCATTCACGGTGCCGGCAGGAAGTGTCCCGTCAATCTCGTCCTCGTGGCGGAAGGAGAGGAAGAGATCGGCTCGCCGCACTTCCGGCAGGTCGTGCGGCGACCCGAAGTGAGCGCCGCCCTCAAGCGCTGCAACAGCGTCTTCATGCCCGCGGCGTCGCAGGACCCGGACGGCACGGTGACGGTGTCGCTCGGTGCCAAGGGCGTCGTCGAGCTGGAGCTGGTTTCGAGCGGCGAGAAGTGGGGACGAGGTCCGAAGAAGGACGTGCATTCGAGCAACCGGGCCCGGCTCGACAGCCCGACGTTCCATCTCGTGCAGGCGCTCGCCACGCTGGTCAATGCCGACGGCGATCCGGCCATCGACGGCTTCGCCGACGCCGTTCGTCCGGCATCGGCCGCCCAGCGCGCGATGCTCGACGCCGCGGCCGCGCGTCTGAGTGAGGACACCGCGAAGCGGCTTCTGTCAGCCGATCACTGGGCCCACGATCTAGCCTGGCGGGCCTCGCTCGATCGCTTTCTGTTTACTCCCACCGTCAATATCGAGGGCCTGGTCGCCGGCTACACGGGTCCGGGTGGCAAGACGGTTCTCCCGCATCGTGCCGTCGCCAAGCTCGACCTTCGACTGGTGCCCGACATGACCTTTGAGGGCGCGGTCGCCGCCTTGAAGGCCCACTTGGCGAAGCGGGGTTTCGGTGACGTCGAGGTCAACCCGAGCGGCGGCTACGATCCGACGAGCACGGAGGCGGATGCGCCCGTCATCCGCGCCGCGATGTCGGTCTATCGTCGCGCGAAGCTCGACCCCATTCTCTGGCCGCGCAACGCGGGCTCTTATCCCGGCTACGTGTTCACCGCCGAGCCGCTCAAGCTGCCAGCGGGCCATTTCGGGCTCGGCCACGGCAGCGGCGCCCACGCGCCCGACGAGTACTACGTGATCGAGTCGACCAATCCGAAGGTGATGGGTTGGGACGGCGCTGTGCGCTCGTTCGTCGACTACTTGCACGAGCTTGCCACGGTTGCCTGAGACGGCGCTCTCTGTCTGGAGGGATCCCGTGTTTCAGCGACCGCCCACGGAAGGCGGAAAGGAACCCCCTCACCCTAGTTGCCGCAGAAGACGTTGAAACAGTGGCTCGAACAGTCCGAGAACGTGCAGCACTCAAAGCCGCAAGAGACCAGCGTACAGTGCTGGGTACACGATGCCTGGGCTGGCGAAAGAGACATCCCGCCGAGGCCCATGACGGCGAGCACGAGAGCGAATAGAAACAGGGAGACTTTACGGCGCATGTCGATCTCCTGGTAACCGTTGGCGAGGAGCCCATCTCCTCTACCTTTAACGGTGCCGCCGGAGTCTCGTCGCGCGCCCTTGGTGTGCGGCGGCCTTAAGGCGGCAGCGCCTGGTTCCACATTTCTTGCTTGAGCCGCCACTTGCCGTCGGTGCCGCGATGCAGGACGAGGAGCATCTTGCCCCAGCCGTCGAAAGGCGGCTTGCCGGCAGGGAGCTTCACGATCTGGTGCTCCACACACCACTCCGAGGCCCAGTTGCCCGACACCTGGATGTCGAAGCACGTATCCTCGAACTTCTCCATCTGTGCGCCCTCAAGCTGCAACATGACCTGTTGGAGAAAGGCGGCGATCGCCTTCTTCCCCACAATGGGCTTGGTCGAGGGGAGGAGGCTCGTCCCGTCCTCCTCCCAAAGCGCGAGGGTGGCGGCGCTGTCCATGTGGCGGGTCGCCTCGTCGAAGGCGAGGTTGAACTCCGCAATTCCGGCGTGCTCGCTGACGGCGGCGGGCGGAGTCTGGGACACCCCGGGAGTGGCAAGCAGGAGCAGGAACAACGCACAATGGAGCTTGCGCATCAGAAACTCCCTTCGAGTCCACTCATAGTACACTCCTCCCGGTCAGCCCAAAAACGATGGCAAAGGGTAAGGAGGAGAAACGTGACAATCCTGCACCTGCTCTGGTCGGTCATCACCGGTTTTTTCGTCGGCCTCATCGCTCGCGCCCTGCTCCCGGGCAACGACAAGATGGGTTTCCTGTTGACGGTGTGCATAGGAATCCTCGGTTCCCTGGTGGGCGGATTCCTGGGAGGCCTCATCTCGAAACCGGCTCCGGGCAGCAAGTTCCATCCTGCCGGCTTCTTCCTGTCGCTGATCGGCGCGATCATCCTGCTGCTGCTCTGGCGCTTCATCCGCTAGCCTCGGCGGAGACACGGGACGATGTCACGGCGCCCAGTTCGATAGGTTGCCGCTTTCAAAGCCGTCCGCGAAGATAAGGTTTCCCAGGGTCCCGCTGAGTTGGACGCGCGCCAAGGTGCCGCTGCGCGGGGGGAGTGTGGTGGCAAAGCCAGCCGGTGCGCTGCCGAGCGCACCGGCGCTAGTCAGGCCGCCACTGTCGAGACGCCAGAGATCGACGTTGCCGGTGACGCCGCCGGCCACGGTGACAGTGACGTCGCGAGCCACAGTGTCTTTGTTGAAGAGCAGCACGAACAGCTTGCCGTTCGCAGCGCGAACGGCGTAGCTGCCCACTCCGTCGACGTCGGTGGAGACGGCGCGCACGGAGTCGCCGCTCACCTGTCCGCCCGCGCCGTCGTAATTGCGGTACATGCGGAAGGCATCCTCCGTCAGGCTGCCGACTTCCGGCACCACCCAGCGCAGGGCCATGTCGAGCCCCTCACGGCCGAAGATCGCCAGCGCCTCGGCCTGTGCCAGAGCGCTGGAAAGGGTGTTGTCGCGCCCCCACCGGTACTCGGCCAACGCGAGCTTCATCTCCGGGCAATAGGTGTCCCGCCAGGCGCGGATCCGCGGGATGAGCTCGACCACCGGGATAGGGCCGTCGGCGATCCAGGACTCCGAAACCCAGTTTGGATCGTAGAGCTCTTTGAGCGAGCGTAGACGGGCGGCCACGGTTGCCGCGTCGTCTTCCACCGAGGGATCGCCCGACAGGCCGGCGATGCCGTTGCCCTGCGGATAAAAGTGGATGTCGAGCCAGTCGACGGGCAGGTGGCCGGCCGCCGGGTGGCCCGCCGGCAAGCGGTTGGTGCAGGACTGCTGCATGTACCAGGCGGGCCACGGCAGTCCGCCGTGTGCGTCGCGGTCGGCGCCGTCGAGGCAGTTGCCGGTGGCGGCGTCCTTCCCCGAGGTCCACAGATCGCACCAGCCCCAGGTCTCGGGCCCGAGAACCACGGCGCCGGCGTCGCGGCTCTTGATCTTGCTCGCCGCCGCGAGCCCTTTCGTCCAGACCTCGTCGTAGCCGGCCGGTGCGGCATGGGCATCGCGATGCGTGCTGTCCCACAGCATGGGCTCGTTGTCGAGGTTGTAATAGCGCACGCCGGTGGTGGCGGCGGAGCCGAAGAGGCCCACCAGGTGGCTCACGAAGGCGCCCACGTGAGCGTCGAGGTCGACGGGCACCGAGGTGTCCGCGGGACTGTTGCCGGTAATGAACCGCAAGCCGGGCGAACCCGGCACGGACGGTCCCGCGGGGTTGCAGCAACGCACCGGCCCCGGGCAGGAGGTGAAGTTGACGTTGGGATTGCAGATACCATTGCCGTTGTTCGCGCAGCCGGACAGGCCGGGATTGAACGTGCACTCGGTGTCGGTTTGCGGGCCGTATTTGGTGGTCGAGAAACCGGGGAGGCGAGCCGCTGATTTCGCCACCTGATCGATCGGCATCGTCATCACCACCGCGGCGCCGGCGGCAAGGGTGGGCGCGACGAAGCTGTCGGCCGCGGCGCCGTTCGCACCGCCTTCGTTGATGTTGAGGAAGTAGTAGTCGAAGGCGCGGTTCGAGGTATCGAAGACCCAGTTGTAGCGGGTGGTGCCGTTGCCGCCGCGCCGGTTGGCGGTATAGAGACCTGTGGCCAGCTCTCCGGTACCCGCCCAGTTCACGCCGTAGATCAAGGGATTGATGGCGCGCCGGTCGAGGCTGGGATCGACGGCGACGGTGACGGGTCCGCCCGGCGCGGCGAATGCCGCCGGTGCCGCGATCACGGTGAAGACGAGAGCGAAGGCCACCGCAATCAGACCAGTTCGCCAACGGGGATCGAGCACGCGTGACCTCCTGCAATGAGACGCTACGGGATTGTGACACAAAAATGATATTTGCATTTGACGACAGATCAGGGCGCCATGTAGGCTCAAAAGTGACCCTGGGCCTCCAATGCAGCGGCGATCACAGGCGTACCCCAGAGCTTCCTTTCTCTTCAAGCGAGACCAGGGCTCGCGAGGTCCGCCCCGCGCGCCGCCAGGTCTCGTCGTCCCTTCCCACGTCGTCCTCCTCGCAACTAGGAAACGTTTGACTCATAGGGGATGAATCGTGAATCCATTTACCCAGTTTATCCAGGGTCCGCTGACCCAGGATCTCTGTACTGGCGGAGGGGTCACTGCCGGTGGCCCCTCGGTTTGCGGCGGCATCCACACTTGCGGTGGCTGTCCCCCCGGTCCCGGTGGCAACGTCACCGCGGCGTCCGTCTGCATCATCTGCGGTCCCACCGTCCACAATCTCCATACCTGCTCGCCGGCCATCACCTGCGGCGGCCATACCGTCTGCGGCGGCATCCAGACCTGCGGCCAGACCTGCCTGCTGATCACCTGCGGCCCCCATACGCACTGCGGCGGTATTCACACTTGCGGCCAGACGTGCGCGATCACCTGCGGACCCGTGACGCATTGCGGCGGCGTCCACACCTGCGGCGCCACCTGTGCGATCACATGCGGTCCCCAAACGCACTGCGGCGGTGTCCATACCTGCGGCGTCACCTGCCAGCTCACCTGCGGCGGGGTCTCCCAGTGCGGCGGCGTCCAAACCTGCTCGCCGGTCTGCCAGATCACGCATGGACCCCAGCAAACCTGCGGCATCGTCTGCGTGGCTTCCGGCGGACCCGCTTGCCCCGGCGGTCCGGGTCCGATCCAGTCGATCGCCTGCGGTGGCGGTCCTGGAGGCGGCGAGGCTCAACCTGAAGCGGTCGTCGTCTCCCACGGTCCGGTGACCGGATGCGGCGGCGTCCAAACCTGTGGCCTCTGCCCCGTCACCGTGGGCCCCCAAACCCACTGCGGCGGCGTGCACACCTGCGGCCAGACTTGCCAGATCACCTGCGGTCCGCAGACCCACTGCGGTGGCGTGCACACTTGCGGTCAGACCTGCCAGATCACTTGCGGCCCCCACACCCACTGCGGCGGCATTCACACCTGCGGTCAAACCTGCCAGTTCACTTGCGGCCCCCACACCCACTGCGGCGGCATTCACACCTGCGGTCAAACCTGCCAGTTCACTTGCGGTCCCCAAACGCACTGCGGAGGCGTCCACACCTGTGGTCAGACCTGCCAGTTCACTTGCGGTCCGCAGACCCACTGCGGCGGTGTTCACACCTGCGGCGAAACCTGCCTGATCACCTGCGGCCCGCTCACCCAGTGCGGCGGTGTGCAGACCTGCGGACCGGTCTGTCCCCACACCGTTGGACCTCAGCATACTTGCGGCATCGTCTGCGACGTCGCGGGTCCTGGCGGTGAAGCCAAGGAGGCTGTCGCGGCAGTCACCAGCGGTCCGCCAACTCAGTGCGGCGGCGTGCAAACCTGCGGTCCCTGCGGTGAAACCGGCGGTTCCTCAGGAGGCGGCAAAGCCGCAGACAAGCCCGGCGATAAACCTGGAGACAAGCCGGGTGACAAACCTCCCGACAAGGGTGGATCCGGTACGTGATGTAAGCTGATCCGCGATCCGGCGGTCCGGCTCCGCGCCTGTGGCGGGGCCGGGCCTCCGGGTCCGGACGGTCTCCTGAAAGTCTCCGGATCCTGACGAGCATGCTGGTCCAACCCGAAAACGTCGTTCACTACCTCGCCGAGCGCCGGCTGCTGACGCTGCAGTCGGTGGTCGAGGGCGACTTCATGGTCTTCGAGCAGTCGAGCCGAAACTACAACCTCAAGGTGCAGCGGGCGAAGTCTCCCGGCTTCTTCATCAAGCAGGTGCGCACCCGCACTCCAGCCTTTACTCTCACCCTGGAGCGCGAGGCGAAGTGCTACGAGATGGCGACGCGCAACCCGCGCTTCGGCGCCATGGCCGCGCTGCTGCCCAAGTGCCATCACTGGGATCCGGCGTCCACGGTTCTCGTCCTCGAAATGTTGCCGGACGCGGAGAACCTATGGGAGCACCACCGAAGGTTGGGTTACTTCCCCCGCGAGATCGCCGAGCTCCAGGGCGATAAGCTCGGCACTTATCACCGCCAGGGAGAGCTTTTTTTCCCCGCCCTGGAGGAGCTGAAGCTGTTCGATAGGAAGCTGCCGTGGATTCTCTCCATCCACGAGACTCATCCCCAGTACCTGAGCCAGATGAGCCAGGGCAACGCGCAGCTCTTGCAGATTCTGCGCGACTATCCCGGGCTCACCCAGGCTCTGGACGCCCTCAAGCGTTCGTGGGCGTACCGGGCCCTCCTCCACGGCGACATCAAGTGGGAAAATCTGCTTCTCTATCGCGAGCGTCCGGAGGACCCGCTGGACATCCGCATCATCGACTGGGAGATGGCCGACCTCGGCGACGAGTGTTGGGACGCGGGGGCGATCCTTCAGGCTTACCTGAGCTTCTGGATTTTCACCCTTCCCCTCGGTCCCGGGGTTTCCCTGGAGCAGGCGGCGGCCCTGTCGCCGTTCAAGGGCGAGGACATGATGGTGGCCCTGGCCGCCTTCTGGACCCGCTATGCGGCGGCTCGCGGCTTTCAGGGCAAGGCTTCTTCGCGGCGTTATCTGGAGCGCTGCATGGCCTGCGCCGGCGCGCGCATGGTGCAAACCGCCTACGAGGGGATTCAGCAGTCGCCCCAGATTACGTCCCAGGCGCTCTGCCAGCTTCAGATGAGCATGAACATCCTGCGCGATCCGGCCGCCGCCGTGGGCCAGATGGTGGGGCTGTGAGGAGGGCCGCCGTTTGAGCTCGTCGGGCGCCGGTTGGCAGGACTCCCTGGATCAGGTCCTTGCGGCGATTCGCATCGACGCGCCGCACGAGCTGACGTTCGCGGGCCGCAAGTTCGCCGTGCCGCTGGCGGCTCCCGGGAATGGCGCCAACGGCGCGGCGAAGGTTCCACTGGTCGAGCTGCTGACCAGCGTTCTCTACCGCTACGTCTACAGCCGGCCTTTCAAGCCGCCGCTGCCTCCGGACGCGCCGGAGCGTGAGGATTTCACCCAGGATGCGGCCTTGAGCGGCGTCCTCTCGGCCGCCAACGCTTCGCGCGACCGCTGGGAGCACGGCTGGACGATCGCGCAAACCCATTCCTCCGGGCAGATCACGGCGCAGCGGGGGAGCCTCTCGCGGTCGCTCTGGCCCGGCCAGTTCCTGAGCAAGGACGGTCCCGGCGCACGGCCGCGGCCCGGAGCGCAGATCAGCATCTTCTATCCCCGCGAGTCGACCTCGCTCCAGCCCGGCTTCTACTACTGCTTCGGCGAGACGCCCGAGGACGAGAGCTTCGCCTTCGGCTTGGTGCGGATCTACTGGCACGTCGGCCTCGCCGGGGCGCCGGAGTTGGTGCGGTCGCTCTCCACGCGGCTCAACTTCTTTCAGGTGCCGTTCCGCTTCAAGTGCTCGGTGATGCCCAGCCAGTACGACCGCACCGACGTGGCCGTCGTCTATCTCGCCAAGCGCCTCTTCCCCTTCGTCGCCGAGGTGCTCCAGGAGGTGTATCCCGCCGTGCGTCCCCACCTTGGGCTCGAGGTGCCGTTCTTCACCTGGCGGCTGGCCCCCGGAGTGGGGATCGCGGAGGACCCGGCCACCGGCGAGAGCTTCGGCCAGCACCGCTGCCGCTTGCTGGCGGAGGCTTGCTGGAGCTGCTTCCTGCGCGGCGATCAGGAGGCGGCGTCGCGGCTGGCGGAGCTGCGGAGTCTGGCCGCCGCCCAGGGGGCGGACCCGGAGCGCCTGCACCTCAACGCCGGCTCTCTCGACTGTTACGAGGCAGCTGTCCACGAGGCAACCATCGCGCCATGACCGAACCCGCCACCGTCGAGCCCGAGATCTCCCTGCCGGTTTCGGAGCACCAGGCGCTCTTCCAGGAGACGGCCGCCGCCCTGGGAGCGCGAATCTGCCGCGATGCCTTGTGGGGCGACGGCGTCTGCAACTGGATCGGCTTCTCGATGGAGAACCTGGGGGGGCGCTGGCGGCACGTCCATCGCGCTTATGGCGGCGACCTCTACGGTGGGACGAGCGGCATCGCCCTCTTTCTCGCCCGTCTCCACACGGTCACCGGCGAGCGGATGTTCAAGCGCACGGCCCTGGGGGCGATTCACCATGCCCTGGAGCACGGCGCCGGGGAGATCGCGCCGCCAGCGCGAATCGGCGCCTACAGCGGCTGGACCGGCCTCGCCGAGGCGGCGCTCCAGATCGCCTCCTTGCTGGGGGAGGAGTCGCTGCGGGCGCCGGCCCTGGCGCTCCTCGAGGAGGCGGCCGGCAGCAAGGCTGACCTCGAGACAGGCCGCAACTTTGATCTTCTGGCGGGGTGTGCCGGGGCGATTCCCCTGTTGCTTCGGGCTCGAAGGCTTGGGCATCCTAGGCCGGAAACGCTGACGGCTGGGGCGATAAGACTGGGTGACCATCTTCTGGCCACCGCGGCGCGTGACGCTGCCGGCTGGTCGTGGGGCGAGTTCGGGACACCGGGAGTCAAGCAGAGAGGGAACCTCCTCGGTTTTTCCCACGGTGCGGGCGGCATTGGGTGGGCCCTGCTGGAGCTCCACCACGCCACCGGCGAGGCGCGGTTCCGCGAGGCCGGCGAGGGCGCCTTCCGCTATGAGCGACATTGGTTCGACGCTGCGCACGGCAACTGGCCTGATCTGAGGGATCCGGAGGTGGCGGGCTCGGCGGCGCCGGCATCCGACGCTCCGGCGTTCATGACCGCCTGGTGCCACGGCGCGGCGGGCATCGGCCTGTCGCGCCTGCGCGCCTGGCAGCTCTCCGGCGACGAGGAAGTCCGACAAGAGGCGGAGGTGGCCGTCGCCACCACGCTCGAGAATCTACGTGGCGGCACGGAGATGAGCCAGACCAACGACTCCCTCTGCCACGGCCGAGGCGGCAATTGCGAGACCTTGATCTACGGTGCCGAGATCCTCGCCCGCCCCGAGTGGCTGCGGCGGGCCGAAGAGTGTGGATTGCAGGAGATCGAAGCCTGCGCGGCGCAACGCGTGCCCTGGCCCTGCGGCACCTACGGCGGCGTCGAGGTGCCGGGCCTCATGCTGGGTCTGGCCGGCATCGGCTACTTCTATCTCCGCCTGGCCGATCCAGCGGGGACGCCGTCCGTGCTGATTCCCCTGCCCGAATAGAAGCCGCAGTCCGGGACTGTGCGAAGATCCGCGGATGGATTCCGCATCGCCGGTGAAGGCCGACCCCGTCGCCGAGATCCAACCCCGCCCTTCGGCTCCGGAGACCGCTTCCTGGATCCTGGCGGCTCTGGGCCTCTTCCTCGTTCTTCATCTGCACCTGCTGTCGGCGCTGCTGGGCGGGCTGGCCGTCTACGAGCTGGTGCATATTCTGGGTCGCAAGCTGCGTTTCATCCGTGGCCGTCGCGAAGCCGGGAGGCGGCTGGCGGTCGCCCTTCTCGCGGTGTTCGTCGTAGCCACGCTGGTTCTCCTCATCGTCGGTCTCATCGCCTTCTTTCGCACCGATCCGGCGAGCTTCCCGGCCTTGTTCGCCAAGATGGCGGACATCCTCGAAACCTCTAAACAGCATCTCCCTTCCTGGCTGGCGAGCGAGCTACCCGCCAACGCCGACGAGATGAAGAACGAGGCGGTCACCTGGCTGCGCAAGCACGCCGGGCAACTGCAAACCTTCGGCGCCGAGATCGGCAGGATCTTCGTCCACCTGCTGATCGGCATGGTCATCGGCGCCCTGGTTTCGTTGCACGAGGCGCGGCCGTCGTCAAACTCCGCGCCGCTGGCCCGGGCGTTGGCGGAGCGGGCTCGCCGGCTCGGGGACGCGTTCCGGCGGATCGTTTTCGCCCAGGTTCGCATCTCGGCGCTCAACACCGCGCTCACCGCCATCTACCTGGGTGTGGTGCTTCCTGTGCTCGGCGTCCACTTGCCTCTCGCCAAGACCCTGATCGTTTTCACCTTTCTCACCGGGCTGCTGCCGGTGGCCGGCAACCTGATCTCGAACACGGTCATCGTCATCGTCAGCCTCGCCGATTCCGTGGGCGCCGCGTTCGGTTCGCTGATCTTCCTGGTCGTGATCCACAAGCTCGAGTACTTCCTCAACGCGCGGATCGTGGGCAATGAGATTCAGGCTCGGGCCTGGGAGCTGCTGCTGGCGATGCTGATCATGGAGTCGGCCTTCGGCATCGCGGGCTTGATCGCGGCGCCGATCTACTACGCCTATCTGAAGGACGAGCTGTCCGCTCGCGGGCTGGTTTGAAGTCGACTAGATCTTGAGGAAAATCCGCCGGCGGTAGAGAAGTGCCGAAACTCCCCACCAGAAAGCGGTGAAAAGGAGCGCCCAGGCGAGGGAGGACACGTAGTCCGGGAGCCAGGAGGCGAACAGGTGGCGGTAGAGCCACTGTTGCAGGCTCACCGTCCCGCCTTCCGCCGCCGGCCAGCGGATCAGGAGGGCGATCTTGGCCATGAGGGTGCTGCCGAAGAAGGCGACGATGGCGTTGGTGCCGAAGTGGGTGAACGGGCGCACCCAGGCGGCGCGGCCCTTGACGTCGACCAGGAAGTAGGCCGCGGCGAGCAGCAGCAGGGCCATGCCGCCTGTGAAGACGACGTAGGTGCTGGTCCAGAGGTTCTTGTTGATGGGGAACCAGCGAGCGAGCGCAAGACCGGCCACCGTGGCCGCGCCGCCCCAGAGCAGCAGCCCCCGTAGCTTCTGTTGCCGCGTCCGCGGTGACCGCAACCAATCGCCGGCGAAGAGACCGATGAGAGCCGTGGCGATGGCGGGCAGAGTGCTGAGAATTCCTTCAGGATCGCCCGGCCCTGGTGCCTTCTTCCACGTGTGGCGGCCGAGGACGAGATGGTCGATCCAGGCGGCAAGGTTGCCGTTCGGGCTCAGGTCGCCGGCGCCATGTCCGGGAACCGGCACCAGCATCATCGCCAGCCAGTAGGCGGCGAGCAGGGCGATCATCAGCGCCGTCCGCGCCCGGGCGCCGAGGTGGAGCCAGGCGAGTCCGGCGACGAAGTACACGGCGGCGATGCGCTGCAGGACTCCGGGGATGCGGGCGGTCGGCCAGTCGACGGAGTAGAAGGGGAACCAGCTCAGGAAGAGGCCGAGGGCGAAAAGAATCGCCGTACGCCGCACGATCTGCCGGTGGAGCGGACTGCGGTCGCCGCCGGAGCGCGCGAGCCGTCCGGCGAAGGCGTAGGGAATGGCGACGCCGACGGCGAAGAGAAAGAAAGGGAAGACGAGATCGGTGGGCGTCCAGCCGTTCCACTCCGCATGGAGGAGCGGGGCGTAAGTCTTGTCCCAGTCCCCGGCGTTGTTCACCAGGATCATGGCGGCGATGGTCGCTCCCCGGAACGCGTCGAGGGAGCCCAGCCGCTCCGTTTCCGCCCCGACCTGTGAGAGCGAGGCGCTCATTGCAGTTCGCAGACTCAGCGAGTGGAGGCGAGAGTTTTTACCGTGGCTTTGTGGACCGATTCGAGCGCCCTGGTGACGGCAGCGCCCAAGGCGGCGGCAGAGCTGCCCGGGGCCCAACCCTTCTGGCGATAAGTGATGCGGCTCTCGGAATCGAGGATCACATAGCTCGGAAAGCTGTCGACTCGGAAAGCGCTGACGGCCTTCATCTGACCATCCCAGGCCTGGGGCCAGTCCATGCCATTCCGGCTGGCGAATTCCTGGACGGTCTTCTTGTCCTCGTCGACGCTGACGCTGACGATCACCAGCGGCTGGCCGGCGTTCTTCTGTCGCAGGTCCTTGAGCTCAGGGAGAGCCTTGAGGCACGGGCCGCACCAGGTAGCCCAGAAGTCCAGCAACACGACCTTGCCTTTGAGGCTGTCGCGGGTGACGGTTTTGCCGTCGAGGGTCTGAAGCGAGAACGGGGGCGCCGAGTCTCCGCCGTCCGCAAAGGCGGCGACTGCCGGGAAAAGCAGCAACGCTCCCAGCACGCAAGCGATCCCAATTCGACGATGTCTCTCAGCTCTCCGCGACATTCCAGTCTCCTCTCGGTGAGATTCTACCCGAAGGGAGAGGGTTGCGGGGCAGCCGTCAGCCGGCGCCCCGGGACCGTTCCAGTGCGCTACTCAACAATCTCGCAGCTGCAGCACCCACCGTCAGGGTCACTGCAATGCGGGACGCTGCCAGGGCTCAGGATGTCGCAGAAGCCCGCGCAATGTGCGTCGGTGCAACAAACTGGACCGATGAGACAGGCTATCTGAGGATGACAGAACGACAAGCGCTGAGCTGCCACCGGCCTGGAGGCGAGGGCCGTGGTGACAAGAGCTACGGCGATCAGGAACAACCCCATTCTCTTTTTCATCTAAGTCTCCTTTCAGGTCTGGAACCCAAGAGTTCGCGATGAATCTAGCATGCATAAGCATCGATGGGTGCTTGTGGAGTCATCAGCCAGGCCTGATCATCCGCTCCGCCAACTCCGTGCTGTTCTGGATGCAGTTGGGCACGGAGACGCCGCCCAGGAAATTGCCGCCGATGTGGAGGCCGGGGAGGGCCTGCTCGATCTCGCGGGCGCGTTCCACGAAGCGGCCGTGGCCGACCTCATATTGCGGGATGGCGCGGGGCCAGCGGTGGACGAATTGCCAGGCTGGCGCGCCGCGGAGGCCCAAGGGGCCGCGCAACTCGTCGATCAGGGTGGTGGCGATGCAATCCTCATCCCAGGTGACGATCTCGGGATCGGTCCGGCCGCCCGCGAAGGCGGCGAGAGCCACGTGATCCTCGGGTGCACGGCCGGGAAAGAGCTCGGAGGGGAAGAGGCAGCCGAGGGTGCGAAGGCCCTCTTTGCGGGGGGCGAGAAAGCCGAAGCCGGCCAGCGGATGGCCGACGTCCGCCCGGCGCCAGCCGAGAGCGAGGATGGCCACGGCGGCGTAGGGGATCTGCTCGAAGAGCCGGCTGGCGCCGATTGTCGCCTCCTCCAAGAGATGGCCAGCCACGTCCGCGGGCACGGCGAGGACGACCTGCTTCGCTTCGATCGGGCCGGCCGAGGTCTCCGCCCGGAAGCCTCCGGCCGTGCGGACGATTCGCTGCATGGCCACGCCGGTGCGCACGCCGCCGATCTCGGACGCCAGCTTCTTGGGTAGCGTTTCCAAGCCGTCGCGAAAAGAGATCATGGCACCGCTGGGGGCTGACCCCTTCCGTCGGGCGAAGGCGCCACGGACGAGGCCGCCGTGCTCGCGCTCCAGGCTCCAGATTTTGGGCATGGCCCAGCGCGCGGAGAGCCGCTCTGGATCGCCCGCGTAGACGCCGGAAACGAAGGGTCCCACGGCGTAGTCGAGGAAGGTCTGTCCCAGCCGTCGGCGAACAAATTCGCCGATACTTTCCTCGGTTCCCTCCGGCGGCCGGCCAATCCACGGCTCTTTCAGGAGGCGCAGCTTGGCTCGCGGCGGAAAGAGTGGCGTGGTGACGAAGCTCGCCGGCCCGGAAGGCAAAGCGACCAATTGGCCGCCCTTGTAGAGGTATCGCCGCTTGGCGGAGGGGGAGGCGACGATCTTCTCGCCTTCCAAGCCGGCGTCGCGGATCAGCCGTCCCACGCTCTTGTGATTCTCAAGGACGGTGTTGGGTCCGAGCTCGAAGCGCCAGGGGCCGTCGGTGCGGGTTTCCATGGCCCCGCCGACGCGGCCGGCGGCTTCCACGACCGCCACCCGCCAGCCGCCGCGGGCAAGGCGAAAGGCGGTGGTGAGGCTGGAGATGCCGGCGCCGACGATCAAGGCGTCGAGAGTCTCGACTGTCTCGATCACGCGGGAGCAGCCCGCCCCTCCTGACAGGTGCGGTTGTGAATGTCCCGCGTCAGCTCCTCGATGCGCTGGGTGAGCTCGCGAGTGATTCGGGTGAGCTCGGTGTTCTGCTCCAGCAGCTTGAGGATCTGCTGCTGGGTCTGAGTGGCGATCTGCTGCCGCTCGAGGCTGGCCTGGCTCAGGGCTTCGCGATGCTGGGCATCGGCCTCGGTCATTGCTTTGTCGCGGTCAGCCTGCCGGGTTTGGGCGAGGAGGATGAGCGGTGCCGCGTAGGCGGCCTGGAGGCTGAAGGCCAGGTTCAGGAGGATGAACGGATAGAGATCGAAGTGGGCCAGACCCCAGATATTGGCGCCCATCCAGATCGCCACCAGCACGGTCTGGACGATGATGAAGGTCGGCGTGCCGAAGAAGCGGGCGAAGATCTCCGCCTTGCGGCCGAACCAGTCGCCGCCGAAGACCGAATTCAAATGGAGGTGTGGCGCATGAAAGCGCATGTGGTCCGGCTCGGCCGCAGCCGGCATCGACGGGTCCGATGGCATAGACAATCCCCTTTCAACGGGACCAGGACCATTCTCTGCCGTGCCTCTCAGCCAGAATCTGGCCCACCTGCTCGCGGCGAATCCACTTCTTGACCCACCAATCGGGATCGTAGGGCTCGTCGATGTCGGAGAGGGGCAAGCCGGACCCGGCGAGGTTGTCGAACTTCCCCTCTTCGATCGCCGTGCGGATGCGGTTCTCGGCAACGAGCTCGGTGACGCGGGCGGAAAAGCGGCCGTTGGCGTTCATGGCGAAATTATGCCAGACCCTCGAACCTGCGGGAGTGGTCAAGTCGTTGCCGGATCTCGGCCACGATCTGCTGCAGTGCCTTGAGGTCGGTGGCGCTCACGTAGGGCTCCAACTCGGTGAAGAGAGGCTCGGGATCCACACCGTGAACGCTCATCAGGGTGAGGATGTCCGTTTCGTAGAGGGCCGCTCGGGTTACGTTCCCCTGGCGGTAAAGAGAAGGAAGGGCGTAGAGCTTGAGGAGAACGAGGCCCTCGGGGGTGGCACAGGGGATCTCGCGTTCCACGAAACGCTGCCGAGTGGCGTGGCGCCGCCGGACATCAGCGAAAAGAGGGTTACTGATCAGCAGGAGGTCGATTTGCAGGCCTGCGAAGTCGGCCCGGGCGAAATCGTCCTCCTGGCTCACTTTTTTCAACTCAGGTAAGCGGTCCAAGAACGACAGGGCCATGATCAGGTTGATGTCCTCGGTGTTGCGTCCCTCGACGTACTGAAGGAGGGCGATGCCGCCCACCAGCAGGTAGTCGATCCGCCGCTCTTCCAGCAGCGCGAAGAGCCGGGCCACCGCCTCCAGAAGAGCGCTGTCGTTCAAGCTGCCTCCGCGCGGGTTCCGGAAATTGAAGACGCGGGCATTCCGCACCACCTTCCCGATATGGACAGGCTGCCGACTTTCCGCTGTTTTCATGGACCGTCTCCCCTTGATTCTAGCCGATCCAGTCAGGGTAGCGGCTGGCCGGGGACCAAGCCGAGGAAGAAGGCGTCACAGGGGAGACAGTGGACGCCGTCGATCTCGAGGGCGTCACTCCCGCGATAGAGGAGCCTCAGCTCCGCCTCCGGATAATCCTCCCGGAAGGCCTTCAGGCCACGGAGGTCTGCCGATCGGACTGTCGCCGAGTGCTTGACCTCCACGGCCCAGAATCCGTGCTGGCCGTAGATGACGAAGTCCACTTCGCTGCCGGCCTTGGTCCGCCAGAAGCTCAAGGTGTAGTCCTCGCCCGAGTAGTCGATCCACGCACGCAGGTGCTGAGCCACCAATCCCTCCAGAGCTGCTCCCGCGATCTCCTCCGGTCGGTCGAGCGGACCCGCCGGGCGCAGGGTTGCGAAGACGCCGGCGTCGAACCAGAAGAGCTTGGGATGGGCGGTCAGACTGCGACGTGCCCGCTTGGTGAAGACGTGGACCTGGAATGCCAGGAGGAGATCCTCCAGGATTTCCAGATAGCCCTCCACCGTCTTGCGGCTGACCTGACACTCCCGGGCCACTTCGGAAACGTTCAGGACCCCGGCGTGGGAAAAACTGGCGGCTTCGAGGAAGCGAGCGAAACCGTCGAACCGGCGTACCAGGCCCTCCATCTGGACCTCTTCCTTGAGGTATAGGCCGACGTAGGCTTTGAGGACTTCCGCAGCCTCCTGGGAGCTCCACACGAGAGGCACGAGCCCCGTCGTGAGGGCCGAGTCGAGGTTGAAGCGATTCCCGAGCTCGGCTGCCATGAACGGGTGGAGCGAGCGGAGGAGGGCTCGCCCCGCCAGCAGGTCCACTCCCTCCCGCTTGAGCTTGCGGGAGCTGGAGCCGGTGAGGACGAAGAGGGGTCCCGCACGCTTCTCGATCAAGTCGTGGACGACGTCGAGAAGGACCGGAGCCTTCTGCACTTCATCGATCACCACCACCGGTCGGTCCGCGTTGCCTGCGACCAGCTCTCGCAGCCTCTCGGGACGAGCCAAGAACTGCCGGTGGACCTCCGGCATGAGAAGGTCCACCCACAAAGCGTCCGGATAGGCGTGCCGCAGCCAGGTTGACTTCCCCGTGCCACGGGGTCCGAAGAGGAAGAAATGGGTGGACGGCGCACGGAAAAATCGCCCTACCGTCGCCATTTCTCCATCCTTTTTGGCGGTAGCCATGCCAGATTGTAACCTAAAGCGGCCGCTGCCGATATCGCCTTTCTACGCTACCGTCAGGCCATCGCCTCTGATCCCAGCTCCGGGTGCACCTTCATGAACGACACCAGGGTCGGCAGGTAAGAGCGCAAAGGCGGTACCTGCAGGTCCGTTCCCGCGAGATCGGCCAGGGTGTTGGTGGTGTCGTAGAAGGTAGGGTGCACGAAGTAATCGATGCTGCTGGAGGGAATCTGCATCACGCGGTAGACGAACGGGACCCAGTCGATCATCGTTTTCGCCACGCCCACCGGTAGAGGAACCTTCACCAGCAGACGGTGGCTCGCCTTGGCTACGGCGGTGAGGATCTCGTCGATGGTCAGCGGATCGGGATCGGCCAGCTGGTAGACCTTGCCAACCGCCTTGTCGTCGGCGGAGAGGTAGGCGATGGCGCCGATGACGAAGTCCCGCGGCACGACGTTGAGACGGGTGCGCGTGGTGTCTCCGACTACCGGCATGATGGCGATTCCAGGCTGGCGCAGCAGCCAGCGGATAGCAAAGTAGGGGCCGTCGTACTTCTGCGTCGAACCGGTGTGGCTGTCGCCCACCACGATGCCCGGCCGGTAGATGGTGGCCGGCAAGCCCTTCTTCATCCGCGCCTGGACCTCGACCTCAGCCAGGAACTTGGTCTCTTCATAATAGTTGTTGAACTTCTGCCCCTTGGCCAGGTCCGTCTCGCGGAAGATGCCGGCGTAGGCGCCGCTCACGTAACAAGTGCTTACGTACTGGAAGCGACGCAGGCCAGGGCAGCCTTCGGCGAAATCGAGAACGTTGTGGGTGCCGTCGACGTTGACCTTCATACCCACCCGGCGGGGAACTGAAAGGTCGTAGACCGCCGCCAGATGGTAGACCTCGGCGACGTTGCGCTGCAGGGTCGCAGCGTCCGTGAGCCCCAGACCTGGGACGGTGATGTCTCCCTCTACGAGCCGGATGCGTCCCTGGAGACGCGGCTCGCGGGCCATGATCTCCTCGGCCCGCTGGCGGGCGAGGGGAATGAACTTGGATTGCACGAGACACACGGCCTCGTCGGCTGCGGAGCGCGCCAGCACGCGCGGCACGAGCTCCGAGCCCAGGAAACCGGGAAAACCGGTGAAGAATTGAACAGCCATTTTCTCTCCTCGCTGTCTCCCGGACTGCCGCGTCAGCGCAGGCCGGGAACGCGCCGTAGAACCTTGAGCGTGACGCTCAGGGCGCGGCTGAAAATCTCGTCGGGCACGCCCGCGGGTGCCGCGAGCGGCAGGCCGCGCTGGATGGCGATCGTCTGCGCCTCGGTGTATTTGAGGATGCCCTCGGCGCCGTGGCGTCGGCCGAGACCGGAGTCCTTGAAACCGCCCATCGGCGCGTCGACCGAGGCCCAGGCCGCGGCGTACGCCTCGTTGACGTTGACCGTGCCGCACTGGAGGCGCGCCGCCACCCGGTGGCCAAGGTCCAGGTCGCGCGTCCAGACACTGGCGTTCAGGCCATAGCGGCTGGCATTCGCCCGTTCGATGGCATCGTGCACCGAGTCGAAAGAGTAGATCGCCACCACCGGACCGAAGGTTTCCTCGGCGAAGATCTTCATTTCGGGGGTGATGCCGGTGAGGATCGTGGGTGAATAGAAGGTGGGGCCGAGGTCCGGCCGCTTCCGTCCGCCGGTGAGCACGGTGGCGCCCCTGGCCACGGCGTCCTGCACGTGCTCGTCGACCTTGGCCAGATGGGCGCCCGAGATCAGGCAGCCCATGTCCATGTCGTAGTCGAAGCTGGCGCCCAACCGCAGGTTTTCGGTCTCCCGCACGAAGCGGTCCACGAAAGTGTGGAGCAGCGATTCGTGGAGGAAGAGCCGCTCGATCGAGATGCAAAGCTGGCCGGCGCTGGAGAAGCAGCCGCGCACCGCTCCCGCAACCGCCGCGTCGACGTCGGCATCCGCTAGCACGAGCATGGGATTTTTCCCACCCAGCTCCAGGGCGTGGCCCAGCAGGCGCTCGCCCGCCTGCCGGCCGACGATCCGCCCGGTCGCCGTGCTGCCCGTGAAGGTCAGGAAGTTGCAGCTCTCGATCATCGGCGAGCCCAGCTCCGAGCCGTCGCCGGGAATCACCTGGAAGAGACCGGGCGGCAGGCCCGCTTCCTCCAGCAGCTCGGCCACCCAGAGCGCCGTGAAGGGCGTCTGGCGGTCCGGCTTCAAGACCACGGCATTGCCCGCCATCAAGGCCGGAATGGCGTCCGTGGCCGCCATCGTCAGCGGATAGTTCCAGGGCGCGATGATGGCTACGACGCCCCGCGGATGATGATGCTCCCAGGCGGCTGTCAGGCCCGGCAAGGCTCCCTTGCGCCGCTTCGGTTTCAGGTGGCTCTCGGCGTTCTCGGCGTAGTAGTTGGCGACGATTGCAGTGTCCGCCACCTCCTCGAAGGCGTGCTTGCGCGCCTTGCCGCCTTCGAGCTGAATCAGGTCGAGTACCTCGTCCTGGCGATCGAGCAGAAGATCGTGGAAGCGAACGAAGATCTCGGCCCGCTCGGCGAAGGAGCGATGCGACCACGCCTCCTGGGCCTTGCGCCCGCGGCTCACGGCGTCGCGAACGTCCGCCGCCGAGCCGCAGGAGACCTGGCCGACGAGCTGGCCGGTGGCCGGCGCGATCACGGCGAGGGGCGGGAGAGACGGTTCCAGGTGATAGAGGCGCGACGCCAGGTGGGCGACCCGCTCCCGTCCGAGGTGAGGACTCAAAGGCTTGGCGGCTTGGATTTCCAGGGTTTCAAGGCTTGAGGGCATGGCGGCAGGCTCCTTCCGTAGACTGCCACAGGGGCAAGGTTACGTCAAGCTGCGGCAATGCGATTAACGCGCTGCGGCAAGACAAAGGACTTCAAGGACGGGGATTCTTGTCCTTGTCCGTCCTTGGAGTCCTTGCTGTCCCTGAGCTTCTAACCCGCCACCGCGGCCTCGAGCGCAGCCGCGTCGCCCCGTTCCATCGCCAGCTCGGCTTCCAGGCTCTCCTTGTCGCGCCAGACGGTGGCCACCGCGGCGATGCGACTGCCGGAGTGGAAGGTGACCACGGCGCTGCTGTCCTGGAGGGAGCCTTTGACCTCGATGGAGTCCCACTTCGTGGCGTGGCCGACGTAGTTGATGCTCACGTCGTAGTGCTGGCTCCAGAAGAACGGCGCGTCCGCGAAAGGCTGTGTCTGGCCAAGGATGTTGCGTGCCGCTGTCTGCCCCTGCCGCTCGGCAACCACCCAATGCTCGACGCGGATGTGCTCGCCCGACCAGGGATCGGGCCAGCGGGCGATGTCGCCCACGGCGTAAACGCCGAGAGCGCTGGTTTCCAGGTGGTCGTTCACCAGCACGCCGTTGTCGACGTCCAGCCCGGCAGCTTGAGCCAGGGAGACCCGTGGCCGAACTCCCACGCCGAGAACCACCAGCTCCGCGGCGACGTGCTCGCCGCTCTCGAGCTCCACCTCGGTCGCCGAGATTGCTTTCGGCTTCGTCCCCAGCTTGAAGACGACGCCGTGCTCCTCATGGAGGGAGCGGATGAAGTCGCCGATCTCCGGCCCCATGACTCGCTCCAGGGGGCGCTCGTCCGGGGCCACGACCGTCACTTCCAGCCCGCGCGTCCGCAGCGACGCGGCGACTTCGAGGCCGATGAAGCTTGCCCCGACGACGACGGCCCGCTTGGCTGTCTTCGCCTTCTCGATCACCGCTCGGCTGTCCGCCAGCGAGCGCAGGACGTGGACGTGAGGCAGATCCGCTCCTGGAATGGCAAGGCGGATGGGCTCGGCGCCGGTGGCCAGGATCAAGGCACCGTAGCCGACCGTGCGGCCGTCGTCCAGGGTCACCGTCCTCGCCTTGAGATCGAGCGCCGTGGCGGCCGCCTTCACCAGCTCGATATGGCGCTCCGAGTAGAAGTCCGGCGGATGGAGGGGAATCCACTCCTCTGGCGCGTTACCGGCGAGGAAATCCTTCGAAAGATTGGGCCGATCGTAGGGTATCTCGCCTTCGGGACCCACCAATAGGATCCGTCCGCAGTAGCCCTGGCGCCGTAGCTCTTCGCCGGCGGCGTTGCCCGCCGCGCCGGCGCCGATGATCACCACCGGGTCCGGACCGGGGACCTGACGGGTTGGCGGCTCGACCTTCCCGGCCACGGTGATCCGATCCCCCTGCCGCTCGACGTTGTAGCAGGCGACGGGGTTCAAGGCCGGCGCCTTCACGGCCTCGCCGGTACGCAGGCTGAAACAGGCGTGATGCCACGGGCAGCGCACGGTCTCGCCTACCACGATTCCCTCGGCCAGGGGCCCGCCGTAGTGCGAGCAGGTGGCGCCGATGGCGAAGATCTCCTCGCCACGCCGCACCACCAGCACCGCCTCGCCGCCGCTGTGCCCAAGAAGCTGCCCGCCGTCCGCCAGATTGTCGAGAGAAATCCCCTGCGCCAGATCGGGTCCCGAAAGCTGTTGTTCCTCGCTCATGCCGTCCTCCCTTCTGCATACTTTACGCCTAGCCTGAACCACCCGAGGATGGCGGCAGCAGGAGCCGGAGGCCGGCGCTGGCGGCGGCACGGTCGACGGTCAGCCAGACTTCGCCGCCCATCGCCTGGACGACTTCGCGCAGCGGTGCTTCGCCTCGCCCACCGGCGGCGAGCAGGTCGGCGTTCGCCTCGCGAAGCCGCCACAGCTCGGGCTCGGAGGCCTGCCAGAAGAGATCCAGCGCCACGAGCTCCTGGTGCAGCCGGGACCGCACAGTGATCCGGCTGACCGCAAAGTCGCGGCGCAGCCGGCCGAGCGTGGCAAGCAGCGATGCGACGAGGGCGGAGCCGTCGCTCAGCCGGACTGCCGGCGTTTCCGCGGTGATCTCGATCGTGAGGTCGAGATTCGCTCCGGCGGCGCGCACCAGCTCGGAGAGCAGGTCCTTGAGCGGCCGGCGTCCCCGCGCTTGGCTCCCACCGGGGAGAACCGCGGTGCCTAGACGATCGACGAGCCCGGTCAGCCGCACGCCTTCGGCGAGCACGACGGAGCGGAGATCTTTGGCTTCGGCGTTCTCTTCGGGGGGAGCCAGCAGCGCGAGAGCTTCGGACGCCGCCCGCAGGCTGGCGAGCGAGCCCCGCAGCTCGCGCACCAACGGCTCTAAATCGTGGCCGGCCGGCCGGCTGCCGCGCTTCACTCCTCCGGCCTCCCCAGCAGCTCGGCCACCGTCTTCATCAACTGGCGGGTGGAGAACGGCTTGCGCACGTAGGCGTCGGCGCCCTCCTCGAGGCCGCGTACGCGCTCGACCTCGCGGCCGCGCGCCGTCAGCAGCAGGATCTTCAAACCGGCAAGCTCCGGCCGTTCGCGCAACCGCCGGCAGACCTCGAAGCCGTCGAGGCCGGGGAGCATCACGTCGAGGACCACGAGATCGAGCCGCTTTTCCTCCGCGGCTGCGAGCGCCTCCTCGCCGTCGCGCGCCACGCTCACCTCGTAGCCCTGCTGGCGCAGCAGGAACTCGAGCGACAGGACGATGTTCGGCTCATCGTCGACGATCAGGACGCGACGCTTCGGCTCCATTCCGCTCCTCCCGTTGAAGGGTTTGCCGCCACTTCGCCCGGCGCGATAGGCACCAGGACCACGAACCGCGCGCCGCCGCTGGCGGCATCCTCGACCCAGATCCGCCCGCCGTGCTGGGCGACGATGCGCCGGCAGATCGGCAGTCCCAGGCCGGTGCCCGCCGGCGCCCCCGCCGGACGCGAAAGCTGCCGGAAACGTTCGAAGATGGTCTCGCGATCCGCCACCGGCACGCCCGGTCCGTTGTCGCTGACGGAAATCTCCATACGCCCCGCGGCACGCCGCGCCGCCGCTACCACGACCCGGCCGCCGTTCGATGGGCAGAACTTGATGGCGTTCGACAAGAGGTTGACGACCACCTGAATCAATCGGTCGCGGTCGCCGTGGAGGGAGAGCGGATCACGTCCGCGCCGGTACTCCACCGCCACGCCGCGCATGCTCGACAGCTGCCGCAGCGATTCGACGGCCTCGCCCACGGCCTCGGCGAGACCGAAAGGATTGAGTGTCACTTCCTGATTGCCGGCTTCATTGCCGGCCTCGAGCTTCGCCAGGTCGAGGAGGTCGTGAATCAGCCGGCTCAGCCGGTCGTTCTCCATCTCGATGATGCGCAGGAACTCGGCCCGGCGCTCCACCGGCAGGTCGGGGTTGTCGTGCAGAATCTCGGCGAAGGCGCGGATGGCGGCAAGCGGTGTCCGCAGCTCGTGCGCCATGGTCGATAGATAGTCGTCCTTGAGCCGGTCGACCTCGCGCAGCCGCTCGTTGACCCGCAATAGCTCGGCCGAAGCGGCTTCGAGCTCCTGCGACTTCTCAGTCAGCTCGCGGCTGGTGGCGAGCGCCCGCGAGGTTTCGTCGAGCAGCTCGACGACCTGGCCGACTCCCAGCGACTGCTCCTCGGCGACCGTGGTGAGCGCCACTCGAGCTGATGCGGCGCCGGTGGTGCCGGCGAGCAGCCGCTCGGCGTAGGCCAGAAGCTCGGGGTCGGCATAGACCTCGCGCTGCAGGTCGACGCCGCGCTCCTGCGCCCAGCCCACCAGCGCGCTTTCGGTGCGCGCCTCGCCGAGGAAGCGGGCGAGCAGCCCGCGGACCGAAGCGACCGGCGTGTCGGCGCTCCACACCGGCTCCTCCGATTCCCGGCGGCGGAAGACGTCCACGAAGCGCTGGGCCTGGCGCGCCTCGACCGCGCTTTGACCGCCCAGCGAGGAGATGGCGACGAAGGCGAGCACGTTGACCAGCAGGCTCCAGGCAAGCGAGTGGGATAGCGGATCGAGCCCATCGAGCCCGAAGAGCGCGGAAGGGCGGAGCCAGCGCAGGCCGAAGGGACCGTCGTCGACGAACGATTGCGACATCAGGCCGCTCGCCGCCAGGGTCGGCAAGGTCAGCGTGTAACCCCAGACGAGGAAGCCTCCAATCAGACCGGCGAGCGCGCCGCGGCGGGTCGCGCCGCGCCAGTAGAGGCCGCCGAGCAGGGCTGGGGCCACTTGGGCGGCGGCGGCGAAGGAGATCAAACCGATGGTGACCAGGGAGACGCCGGTACCGAGAAACACGGCGTAGAAATGACCGAGCAGCAGGACGCCGACGATCGCCAGGCGCCGGCTAATGAGCAGCGGACGCCGGAAGTCGCCGCCGGCCGGCCCGGCGCGGCGCAGCAGCCACGGCAGCGCCAGGTCGTTGGCCACCATGTTGGAAAGCGCCAGGCTCTCGACGATGACCATCCCGGTCGCCGCGGAGAGTCCGCCGAGAAAGACGAATACCGCGAGCCCCGTGCGGCCGGCGGCGAGCGGCAGGGCGAGCACGTAACTGTCACCGGAGATCCCCGCCGTCGCCGGCGCCAGCCGTCCGGCGAGCGCGATCGGCAGCACGAAGATATTGATCACCAGCAGATAGAGCGGCAACAGCCAGGCCGAGGTTCGCAGGTGACGCTCGTCGACGTTCTCGACGATTCCCACCTGGAACTGGCGGGGCAGGAACCAGAAGGCGAGCAGCGAGAGGAAAACCATCCACGCCCAGTCGCCGTCGTTGGCGCCGGTGCGCGACAGCAGCGTGCGCAACCGGGGATCTGCCGCGGCGCGGGTGAACAGCTCGCCGAACCCGCCGTGCAGCCGCCAGACGACGAATACGCCGACGGCGAGGAAGGCGACGAGCTTGACGAGGGACTCGAAGGCGATGGCGAGCACGAGCCCGGAGTGATGCTCGGTCAAGTCGACGGAGCGGGTGCCAAAGAGAATGGCGAAGACGGCGAGCAGGCCGGCGCAGAAAAGCGACAACTGGTCGAACGGCAGCGGGTGCGGATGAGTGGACCGCCAGAGCAGCTCGAAGCTGCTGGCGACGGCCTTGAGCTGCAAGGCGATGTAGGGCACCGTGCCGACCACTGCCATCACCGCCACTACCGCGCCGAGGGCGGTGCTCTTGCCATAGCGCGAGGCAATGAAGTCGGCGATCGAGATCAGGCGCTCGGCCTTGGCGATGCGCAGGATCTTGCGATAGACGACCCAGCCGAGCACCGCGCCGAGAGTCGGTCCGAGATAGATCGGCAGGAAGCCATAGCCGTCGTCCGCGGCGCGGCCGACGCTGCCGTAGAACGTCCAGGCGGTGCAATAGACGGCGAGTGACAGCGAGTACACCCAGGGACCGGCGAGCGGGCGGGCGCCACGGGCGGCGCGCCGGTCGCCCAGCCAGGCGATGAGAAACAGCAGGCCGATGTAGGCCAGAGCGACCGCGACCAGGAGCGACGCCGAGAGCACCCGCGGCTTCACTCCCGGCGCGGCGGCCGGAGCGTCATCGCCAGCAGGGCGATGAGCAGCGTCCAGACGCCGAAGAGATAGATCCAGGTCAGGGGAAGGCCCGCCACCCAGACGTCGCGCGAGGCCAGCCGCAAGGGCGGCGTGTTGAATCCCAGCCAGCCGAGAAGAAACAGCGCCACCAGGCGCGACGGCCGCAGCCGTTCCTGGCTCATGCCGAGGTCTCCTCGGCGCGCCGCAGGGAGCGATAGAGCGTCGAGCGCGCGATTCCCAGCCGGCGCGCGGCGAGGGCGAGGTTGCCGTCGGACTCGGCGACCGTCCGGCGGACCAGCTCGAGCTCGATCGCGGCGAGCGTTCGCGGCGCCGTGACGCCAGTCTGCGCGTTGATCGCCGGCGCGAGCGGCCGGGCCGGCTCGGATGGACGAGTGGAGAAGAGGGTGGGCAGGTGCTCGGGCCGGATCTCGCCGCCGTCGGCCAGGGTCAGCCCGTACTGCAGCGCCGTCTTGATCTGGCGCACGTTGCCCGGCCAACCCTGGCGGGCCATCCAGTCGAGGGCTTCCGGCGTGATACTGGCATCGGTGACGCCGGCAACCTCGTCGCGGGCCGCGAGGTCGGCGAGCACGTGCATCACCAGGGCGCGAACGTCGGAGCGCTCGCGCACCGGCGGCAAGCTCAGGCAGGCGCCGGCGATGCGGTAGAAGAGGTCCTGACGGAAGGCGCCCTCCTCGACCATGCGCGGCAGGTCGCGGCAGGTGGCGCAGATCAGCCGCACGTCGGCCTGGCGGGGCACGTTCTCGCCGACGCGGTAGTA
>Ga0134121_10000536_pt1 | contig 42558 bp, 33 predicted proteins | sample KB301_FD_96463 | JGI IMG/M metagenome (GOLD analysis project Ga0134121, IMG submission 96463) | Terrestrial soil microbial communities without Nitrogen fertilizer from Kellogg Biological Station, Michigan, USA - KB3-0-1 | ecosystem: Environmental > Terrestrial > Soil > Unclassified ...
GAAGAACAAAGAAGTATTAGCCACAAAGAGGCACGAAAAGCGCATAAAGAGGAGCGCTCTTATCTGGGATCGAATTCTTCGATCGCGGATGAAGAGCTTGCCGAGGCGATGCGGCAAGAGCGTGAGGAGCTTGAGAGAACGTGGGCGCGGCCGAGTGGTGTGTGGGGGTGGTTTACTGACACCGATCACAAGGCGATTGCGAAGCGCTATATCGTGACTGCGTTTGTGTTCTTTCTGCTCGGCGGTATCGAAGCGGCGCTGATGCGGATTCAGCTCGCGTTCCCGGAAAACCATTTCCTCAACCCCGATCGTTATAACCAGATTTTTACTACACACGGCACGACGATGATGTTTCTGTTCGCTGTGCCGATCATGACGGCGTTCGGAATCTATTTCGTGCCGCTGATGGTCGGCGCGCGCGACGTGGCGTTTCCACGACTGAATGTCTACGGTTATTTCGTCTATTTGATCGGTGGGCTGCTGCTGTACACAGGCTTTTTCATGAACACTGGACCAGACGCCGGCTGGTTTGCTTACGTGCCTCTCTCCGGCCCTGCATATTCGCCCGGAAAACGCGTCGACATCTGGGCACAGATGATCACGTTTACTGAGATCTCTGCGCTCGCCGGCGCAGTTATTGTCATCGGTACCGCATTCAAAATGCGCGCGCCGGGCATGTCGATCAACCGCATACCTCTGTTCGTCTGGGCGCAGGTCGTTACCGCGTTCATGATCATCTTCGCGATGCCCGCGGTGATGCTGGCGAGTAGTTTTCTCGCCAGCGATCGGCTCATCGACACGCACTTCTTCAACCCGGCTGAAGGTGGCGACGCGATCCTCTATCAACACCTGTTCTGGTTCTTCGGGCACCCGGAGGTTTACATCATCTTCATTCCCGCGCTCGGATTTATCTCGCCGATCATCGTTACGTTCGCGCGTAGAAAGATCTTTGGTTACGTGCCGCTCGTCCTGTCGTTGATCTCGACGGGGTTCATCGGGTTCGGCCTGTGGGTGCACCACATGTTCGCGACACCGATACCGCAGATGGGCCAGAGCTTTTTCACTGCCGCAAGCATGATGATCGCGATCCCGAGTGGCGTGCAGATCTTCTGCTGGATCGCGACGCTCTGGGGTAGCAAGCTCAACATCAAAACGCCGCTGCTCTTCGTGCTCGGCTTCTTCGCGATCTTCGTTCTCGGCGGTCTAACCGGCGTGATGCTCGCGTCAGTGCCGCTCAACTTGCAGATCCACGACACGTTTTTCGTCGTCGCGCATCTGCATTACGTGTTGATTGGCGGTTCGGTGTTTCCGCTCTTCGGCGCATTCTATTACTGGTTTCCGAAGTGGACCGGCCGCATGTTGAGCGAGCGCGCGGGGCACTTGAACTTCTGGCTGATGTTCGTCGGCTTCACCCTCGTCTTCTTTCCGATGCATCAGCTTGGGCTCAACGGCATGCCGCGACGCGTTTACACGTATCTCCCCGAGACTGGTTGGGGAACACTGAATCTGATCGCATCGATCGGCGCGTTTGTGCTCGCAGCGGGCGTGCTGGTCTTTATCGTGAACGCGATTTGGGCGCTGCGCAAAGGTGTCGTTGCGGGCGATAACCCGTGGGGCGCGGATTCGCTGGAGTGGAGCATTCCCTCGCCGCCGCCGAATTACAACTTCCATAACATTCCGGTGGTCCAGGGTCGCTACCCGATCTGGCAGGCGACTGCTGATGCACCAATCGTTCGGGGTCTAAACACTAAAAAACGCGAGACGCTGGTGACCAGTGTCATGGACGCGCAACCGGAGCTGCGGTTCGACATACCTGGCCCATCGATCTGGCCGTTGATGGTTGCCCTCGCAACGGCCGTGACGTTCATCATTGGCATATTCACGCCGTGGGCATTTTTATTTGGCGCGATCCTTGCCGGAATCACGCTCGTTTGCTGGTTCTTCGCCGATCCGAATTATGAAAACAAAGCTGCGCGAGAGACTGGCGAACGATCGGAAAAAGTTTCACCGCGCGCAGAGTTGCAGCCGAAAGAAGTATGAGCACACGAGCCGTAATCGACATTTCGGGACTGCCGCACCATGAGTTCGACACCTACGATCCGGTGTGGTGGGGAAACAATTTGCTGTTGGCGATCGAGACGTCGATGTTTGCGATCCTGATCGCGACGTATTTCTACCTGCGACAGAACTTCGCGCTCTGGCCGCCGCCCGTGGCCCAACTCACTGCGACGCTCGATCCGCTGCCGCAACTCACTTACGGCACTTTGAACACGCTGTTGCTGGTGTTGAGTTGTGGGCCGATGATCCTGACTGACAAGGCGGCGCGACAGGGAAGCAGGGGCGTGTGTCAATTCGGGCTCGTTATCTGTGTGCTGTGTGGATTGGGTGCGATCGTGTTGCGTGGTTTCGAGTTCTCAGCAGTTTACTTTCGTTGGGACAGTAATGCTTACGGCTCGGTGGTGTGGTTCATGCTCGGCATGCACATGATGCATTTGCTGGTGCTGACGACTGAATCCGTGTTGCTCGCGATCTGGATCTTCACGCGCGAGTTCGACATGAAGCACCGCGTGGATATCGTGACGGTCGCAGTTTACTGGTACTGGGTGACGGCGATCTGGGTTTTGCTGTACGCGATCATTTATTTCGTACCGCGACTTGGTTGAGATGAACGAAGAATACGGAACAACTCCGAAAGCGTTATGGCTGCTGGTGGTCGTGGGGCCGTTGCTCGTGGCCGTTGAACAGCAGGCTAATTTCGTTCTCGTGCGACAGGCGTGTTCGATGCAGCGCAACGTCGCGTTGTATGCGGTGGTGATTGCCGCGATCGTGTTGACGATTGTGACGGCGATGATTGGTGTTTCGATCTGGAGACGAGCTGGTACTGACTGGCCCACGGAAGCCGGTGATCTTGCGAACCGGATCAGGTTTATAAGCGTGCTGGGAATATTGAGCAGTGCGATGTCGTTTCTCGTGATCGTGGCGCAGGGCATTGCCACGATAAATTTTGATCCGTGTCAGTTATGAGGAGTTTTCACGCAGCGGCGCAGCGGCACAACGAAAAGGCGCAAAGGAATGCAGGCGTTGCGCCGTTGTGCCGCTGCGTGAGTCCAATTCTCGCGTTCCACGGCGGTCAACCACACAACTGGCACGACCTCGTACGCGCCTGGAGCTTCGAGCCTCTCGTCGTTATTTCGCTTGTCTTAACGGCGCTCTTGTTCGCGATTGGCTTGTATCGCCTCAAACGGCGCGCAATCCGCACATGGGAAGCGCTCTGTTTCGCAGGCGGCTGGCTTGCACTCTTCGTCGCGCTCGTCTCGCCCGTGCACGCCTGGGGACGAGTCCTGTTCTCGGCGCACATGTCGCAGCACGAGATCCTCATGCTCGTCGCAGCGCCGCTGCTCGTTCTCGGACGACCACTGATCGCTTTCCTCTGGGCGCTGCCGTTGAACTGGTCGCGACGTCTCGGCAACCTAGCCAAGATCACCTGGATCAATCGCGCATGGCGAACGCTCACGATTCCACTCGTCGCCTGGCTGGTCCATGCAGTCGCTTTGTGGACGTGGCACATACCCGTGCTTTTCGAAGCGACGTTGTACAGCGAAACAGTCCATACGCTGCAACATCTCTCGTTCCTGCTCTCCGCGCTGCTCTTCTGGTGGGCGCTCATTCATGGGCCACAGGGCGCGATGGGCTACGGCGCCGCCGTGCTCTATCTCTTCACAACCTCGGTTCACAGCGGCGCACTCGGCGCACTCATCACTCTAGCGGGATCGGTCTGGTATCCGTCGTACGCCCCTCTCACTGCATCGTGGGGACTGACGCCACTCGAGGATCAGCAACTCGGCGGACTGATTATGTGGATCCCGGCGAGTCTGGTTTACGTGATCGCCGGACTCGCGCTGTTTGCCGGTTGGCTGCGTGAAGCAGATTTGCGCGCGGCGCGGCGCGAACATCTGGAGCTTGCTCCATGAAAAAGATCGTGGAGATCGCGCTCGGGATCGTGACGAGTGTCGGCGGCTTCCTCGAGATCGGATCGATTGCGACAGCCGCACAAGCCGGCGCTGATTTCTCGTTTCAACTGATCTGGGCGATCCTGCTCGGTGGTCTCTGTATCATTTTTCTCGTCGAACAGGCAGGGCGGTTCTCGGCAGTCAGCGGGCGCACGATTCCAGACGCGATTCGCGAGCGTTTTGGTTTCAACTACTTTGCGTTTCTCTACATCGTGCTGGCGCTCGTGAGTCTCCTCGTCCTCGCGGCGGAGATTGGCGGAGTCTGCATCGCGCTCGAGCTCGCCACTGGAATCCATTTTCAGTGGTGGACGGTTCCGGCCGCATTTCTGATCTGGCTCGTGATGTGGAAAGGCACGTTCGGAATTATCGAGAAAGGCGTCTCGGTGCTCGGGCTAGTCACGCTTTGTTTCATCGTTGGCGCATACCTGATCAATCCGCCGGAGGCGCAAGTTCTTCGAGGCGGGTTGCCGTCGCTGCCGCAACACAATTCAACACACTACTGGTTCGTGGCCGTCTCGATTCTCGGCGCCTCGATCTCGCCCTATCTGTTTTTCTTCTATGCATCCGGCGCAATCGAGGATGAATGGAATGAAGGTTACGTTGGAGTCAACCGCATCATCGCGACTGGCGGCATGACTTTCGGCTCCGTAATCTCGATCTCAGTATTGATACTCGCTGCGATGATCTTTGCGCCACTGGGCGTGAAGCTAGAACACTATTCACAACTGCCGGATTTGCTCATTCCTGTCTTTGGTTACTGGGGCTACTGGCTCCTGGTCGCTTCGGTCGGCATCGCGTGCCTCGGCGCCGCGCTCGAGATCACACTCGAAATCGCCTACTTCACAGCACAGGGTTTTGGTTGGAACTGGAGCGAGAACCAACGACCCCGAGATGAAGCACGCTTTGCTGCCGCTTACACATTAACAATCATCCTCGCGGCGCTGATTACGATTACGGGTATCGATCCGTTGAAGATCACGATCTTCTCGATGGCGCTCACGGCCGCGACGCTGCCCGTATCGATCGTGCCGTTTCTCTTCCTGATGAACGATTACAGTTACGTGCGTGTGTATCGCAACGGCTGGTTTTCGAACGCGGTTGTGATCGCGATCATCAGCATCGCGTTCGTGTTGGCGGTGGTGTCGATTCCTTTACAGATCTTCGGAGGTAGCTGATGAATCTGATTAGAGATTGTCTCGACAAACCGATCGACGATCGTTTCAAACGCCGGATGGGGCGCGTGGATGAAATAGTTATTGAAGTCGAACCGGGACGTCCGCCGCGCGTGGCTTATATCGAGCTGGGAGTTAAGACGCTGATGAACCGCTTGAGCCGTCGTCTTGGAAATATGATTAGTCACGAGCCGTATCGGATTCCGTGGAGCAAGATCAAAGTGGGACTGAACGAGGTGCGTGCGGATGTCGAGGCGGAGAAGACGCCGGCGCTTGAATGGGAATTGTGGTTGCGAAAGAAAGTGATTGGACGAATTCCGGGGGCGTAAATGACGAGTCAACAGTTACATGCAGAGCTTTTGCTGGGAGAGAAAGTGTTTGGACTGAACGGATTGCCGATTGGCAGGTTGGAAGAGATCCGTACCGAGATCAATAAGGGGCACTGTTTTGTGTCGGAGTTTCTGGTGGGGAGTTATGCGGTGCTGGAGCGTTTGGCGGCGTGGCGCATCGGGCGCGCGGTGTTGCGTGTTTTCGGGGCGAAGCGCAAGGAAGGATACCGGGTACGGTGGGATCAGTTGGATCTGTCGGATCCGAGGCACCTGAGGTTGTTGTGTGATGTCGAGGAGTTGATGCCGTTGCGGGAGGAGCAGTATCCAACATGAATAGAAGAGGTTTTCTCACGCAGCGGCGCAACGGCGCGACGAAAAACGCTGCGCCGTTGCGCCGCTGCGTGAGTATCTTTTTGTTTTGCCTCACGCTCTCGAGTTGCACTGCGAAGCCTTCAGGACCGCTCGCCTTCGTCACCAACGAACGCGACGGCACGATCACCGTCATCGATACAGGCGCCGACCGCGTTTACTCAACGATCAAAGTCGGGGGCCGTCTGCGCGGCATACGACTTAATCCGGATCGCACGCGCGTGTGGGTGGCCATCAGCTATCCGTCCAACCAATCGCAGGGCGAAGACAAGATCGCGGAGCTCGATCTCAAAGGAAATATCATCGCGAAATACGAAGCGGGCACCGATCCCGAGAATTTCGTAGTCAACGATCACGCCACACGTCTCTACATCGCCAACGAAGACGCAGGCACCGCATCGATCACAGACGTCAAAGCGAATCGCGTGATCGCGACGATGCCAGTCGGACTCGAACCTGAAGGTGCTGCCCTCAGCCCGGATGGACGCTGGGTATACATCACTTCCGAATCAAGCAGCAGCGTCAGTGTTATCGACACGCAGAGTGGACAGGTCGTGAAGCAGTTTCTCGTGGGCGCACGTCCACGCGAGGCTGTCTTTACCGCTGATAGCGCGCGGGCTTATGTGACCGCGGAGAATGGGAACGTCGTCTCGGTAGTTGATACTCGTGATCACTCGGTGGTCAAGACGATCAATCTTCCGCGCGGCGAAGGCTCGGCTCAGCTAAAACCGAAGGGCGTCGTAGTTTCGCCGGATGGCAAGCGCGTCTATGTCGCGACCGGACGCGGAAACAGCGTCGCCGTGATCGATGGCGAGCACCTCACTTTGCTCACGTTAATACCAGTCGGGCAGCGTCCGTGGGGCATCGCGCTCACGCCGGACGGACGAAAGTTGTACACGGCGAATGGCCTGTCAAATGACATCAGCGTTGTGGATACGGCAACGAATAAGGTGATTGCGACTATAAAGGCCGGCGACGGGCCCTGGGGTATAGCTCTTTAGACTGTAAATGCGCGCGGCGAGCTAAAGAAGATTCCGGCCCAATACGGCGTAGTCGCGTACAAGGTCGGCATGAATGTCATTACCTACGCAATGAACCATTAATGTCCAACTGCCTATAAACGGTTCCAGAACCGACAATCGGACCAAAATTCGAGCCCCTCGTGCAAGCTAACTTGATTCTTGCTACGGATCCGACGTCCCAAAATAAATTCACTAATCCCGAGGAACGTTTTTCTCGTGTCGAAGCATACATATTACATGAGACGCACTTACACATTTCAGTTCCACACTGGAGAACGCTATGAACTCAGAAACCTTCATCAACAACGTCCTCGGAGAAACGATTAGTCAAATCGTCACCGGAAAAGACAATTTACCCCCCACTGAACAGGCGAAACTGAAAGCTGGTGGTGGTTTTCAGAATGCTAATTTCTTTACCTGGTGCACACCCGGCCTTCCGGTGACGCCTGAAGACTTTGCATTTCTTAAAGGCTTAAGGAGACCCGTGGATTTTGCCAAATACAAGGATCTCACCGACGCGGAAAAGGAAGACGCCAAAGGAACTGATGCTTATCAGTTGACCGTAGCGATGGATAATTTTTCCGTGCTGGTCGACACCGTTCCAAATAAATCCGGCATGGTCAACAGCCTTCAGGTCTGGGAGCCGCAAAATCGTATTTCGCATATCTATGAAAGCGTGCTCAGGAATTGCGAAGTTGAGGATACCGTTCCTTCTCCGGATGCGCAGGAGCGAATAAATAAAATTCGAGCTGGTTTGGTTAACACGGTCGAGGTGGTGGATGACAACGGCGAAAAATCCAAAGAGGAAAGGCCCTCTAAAATGATCGTCGCGTACCAGAAGTATCAGAAGGAATACAACGATGCTTTTATGGATTATGTGACATTCATGAACAAAGCAGTTAACGGTTCCGCGGCGGATGTGCAATTGGTTTCCATGTTCGGCCCGAAAAAATTCAAATTAGCAAGCACCGCCTTCGATAACTGGGTGTCGCAAGGGTTCAAGACGCAGTATGAAAAGATGATCGCCGACCTGACTCAATTAGAAGGTGTCAGTATGAGCTTGCTACTGAAGGAATACAGAGAAATTTTCGAAAGAAGCAAGCGCACTTCGTTGATCGATTCAGGTGACTACAGCGTTGCCAGACTGGTGCCGGGAAGCTTTTATGAAGGCGGGTGGTCGCAATTTTCGTTTTCATCTTCTCAGCTAAAAAAGACGGATAAAACGAAAACACAAAAATACAGCGGCGGTGCGCGGTACGGTTTCTTCGGTGGCGCCAAAGGCAGTCATAACAGGTTAGATACTTCAAACAGTATTAACTTCGAAGGCTCGTCGATGTCGTTTGAGTTAACTCAAGTGCCCATCGTTAGAACCGGGTTCAGAGAAGACTTCCTGACTAGTACCAAATGGCGGCCGAAAGGTCAGTCGAATGGTAACTCCACCGTAAACCCGGGAGAGATCTTGAGTAATGGTGATCCAGCAAATCCCGACGGAAAATTGTTTGCATATCCTACGGTCGTAATCTTTGCCCGAAACATTACTGTTTCGAAATCACTCTACGAGCAAATGGCCACCGCTGCGAAGAGGGATTCCGGTGGCAGTGGCGGATTTAGTCTTGGCCCATTTTCTATGGGTGCCAGCGCCAGTCACAACAAAACGGAAAAGTCTCTGCAGATTGACAGAACAAACGACAGCGTGACGGTTAAGGGAATGCAAATCATCGGATTTAGAAACCGTATTCTGCCGTTGTGCCCGAACCCGGATAAAACCATCAAGAATTGGATCTAATAACGGCGGTCTATCTCCGTTGCTTCGTGATCCACCAAAGGAGTCGTTATGAGTAATGACAGAGATACAGAATTGCTGCCGCTCGTGCTTCAGCACGTGAGAGAGTTGGCGGAGACTCACACCGGGTTAACAGGAAACAAGCACTATAAAATCGTCACTCCTTTCCCTCCGGTGTTCAATGACTTTCCGGATTTCCAAAAAGATCAGCTCGACTTTAGGGATGCTCAGTTGGATCCCATCGCGGCGCAATCCGATACTAACGAAGCCTTCGATTTCTACCGGAACACTGATTATCTGTATTACGATTACAGTTACGGACTAAAAACAGAAGAGCCAACACTCACACAAATTTGCGATGAGTTTTTCCTCAATTCCGTTCCTGTAAATGCCGACGATACGAAGTTCAGTGCATCATTCGCCGAAAAGAAGTTCGCGTTTCTGCAGAAATGTCGTCGCGAAACCGTTCCGCAGGCAACTCCCTTTATTTACACCTCCTATTCGCCGATTAAATGGGAGGCTAATAGAGTCGTCATCACCGCTGAGGCGGTTAATCGACTAAAGGAAAAAGCCCTGGCCGTCTATACGGATGTTGACAGCAGTAACGAGCACATCAAATTCTTACTGGCTCAAATCAAGGCCGCGTCATATTCGAGCATCGAGTATGACTTTGGTTTTTTCGACGTAGTGAGAGAGTGGTTCGATCCGGCTCTACTTGAAAGCCGCAATTGGAAATTCCGTACTGATAGCAAAGTCTTGTACGGCGCAAACGATCCGAAGTTCGAAGCAAACGAAGTTAAGCTTTGCTACGCCCAAAGGTTTTACGTCGTCAAAAATTATTCCGGTACTCCGACCCTCCCACCAGCGACGGGTCAGCCGCCCATAATTCGAGACCACAGGCGAAACGAGAATAGGGCCAACACAGAAGTAGCTCGAGTTCGTGACCACCGAACGGTTATGCGGAATCGACTGCTGGCTCGAAAATTTGCCGCGATGCACGCGGTCAGGAGAGTGCCGGCTCACGCTCCAGCTATAACCGGGGTCGCCGCTCCGCAGCCGCCAGCTCCCGGATTCGTTTTTGTGCCAGCCACCGCCACAGTACCCGGTCATTGGGAAGGCGTGAGGGCCAAAAAGAACCCGCCAGTTACGCCTGATCCCAACACGGCACGGTACAAGGTTGCCGCCGTTTTATGTCGCATTATTCCGCGCCAGCCCAGCGCAGACCAGCCGGCTTAATCGACATTCTTTCAAGAGGATTGGAGCAAGATCATGAGCAACTTCATCATTACGTGGTTAGACGATGTGATTTTGACCGTTCGTCAATTCGCCTGGCTCGCCAACAACAGCGCCACCAAATCATTTTTTCCGGCTGAGCCGAAGAGCAATATCGACCAGTTTGATATTCCACCGTGGTTCAAAGAAGACGAATTTTATAATGCTTGCATCGCGACATACGGCGCTGACGCCTTAAAAATCATCGGCGACAGAACCAAGCCCGTGACCGCGAGCTATTTTGTGATTCACGACACCTCCGGCGGTAGAGAACCGAATACGGCGAACGTCGATGCAGTTGCTGCAACGCGCGGCATACATCTTTTCCTGGGCGCGGAAAGAACGGTTTTCCGACCCCATAAAAAGGCAGGTGTCGAAAATGACTGGCACACCGTGGGCTGGGGAACGATGATCGGAAACAAACGTCCGGAGGAATTTGTTCATATTGAGCTCTCGCCGTACAACAATTATGCAGTTATGAAGAAAGAGAAGTATCAGGAGCAGTTGAGTATTGGAATCGACGGAGTCATCAACAGCGGTTCAAATTTCACTATCCGGCAATACGATCTGTTGGCGATCGCGTATCTGACTTGTTCGCTGCGCCGGGGAAGACTGTTGACTGTCACCACCCATCGCGAAGTTGATTTTAGTTACAGCCAGGACGCACACGGAGACCCTCGAGACTTTGATTTTGAATATTTCTATGCATTGGTCGCTTCGTTCCTGGGGTTGGGCAGCGTAACGTTCGGCATACAGCGAGACCGGGCATATTTTCATAATCAAATAAATCTTGATGGTTACGTCAATGAGTTTTGGCCTTTTGTAAATAAACAGCAAGGTGTGTTCAGAGCTAATCAATATGGAAGCCGCAAAAAATATCCCGGCAATCCAAAACATTTGTATGTGACTGAGAGTAGGTGAGCACGATTTGCGATGGTCAGGGCGTTGGCGAACCCGAGTATGGAGTAAAACTCGCGGACATCAATTACTTCGCCGGCACGAGTATTCCTACTTCCTCAAAACCACCACGCATCTACCCCAAATAATCGCAGTTATGGTATAAATTCCTTCCCCTTTGTCCCCTTTCGTACCGATACCCCTTTTACACCCTTTTGCCGAAGTCTCTATCTGCTTTGGAGGAGCATTAGTGTCGAGACAAAAGCGTCGTAATTCCCAACCCCTCAATGGCTTACAAAAAGAACGCACCGGTATTCCCGGCTTCGACGAAATAACTCGCGGCGGCTTGCCCGCAGGCCGGCCTACGCTCATTTGCGGCAGCGCCGGCGCCGGTAAAACACTTTTTGCCATGGAGTTTCTGGTCCGTGGCGCGACGCTCTTTAACGAGCCCGGCGTTTTCATATCGTTCGAGGAGTCGGACGTAGAGCTGGCGACAAACGTCTCGTCGCTCGGCTTCGACCTGAATCAACTGATCGCCGACAAAAAACTGATCCTTGATTACGTCTTCATCGAACGCTCTGAGATCGAGGAAACAGGCGAGTACGATCTGGAAGGACTCTTTCTCAGACTCGGACACGCCATCGACTCGATCGGCGCGAAACGCGTGGTTCTGGATACGCTCGAAGCACTCTTCTCAGCACTGCCCAACGAAGCCATCATTCGCGCTGAGCTGCGTCGTCTCTTTCGCTGGCTGAAAGAAAAAGGCGTGACGGCTGTTATCACCTGTGAACGCGGTGAAGGCACACTCACGCGCTACGGTCTCGAGGAATACGTCGCCGACTGCGTCATACTGCTCGATAACCGCGTGCAGAACCAGATCTCGACGCGCCGCATGCGAATAATTAAGTATCGCGGCACTTCGCACGGCACCAACGAGTATCCATTCTTCATCGACGATAAGGGCTTTTCAGTCCTTCCCATTACTTCGCTCGGTCTGTCGCACCAGGCGCCGACAGAGTTCGTCTCAACCGGCATCGATCGTCTCGACACGATGCTCAACGGCCGCGGGTTTTACAAAAGCAGCTCAATACTCCTTTCAGGAACAGCAGGAACGGGAAAGAGCACGCTGGCAGCGCACTTTATCAATGCTGCCTGCACGCGTGGCGAGCGCGCGCTCTTCTTCGCGTTTGAAGAGTCGCAGGATCAGATCATTCGCAACATGCGTTCGATCGGCATCGATCTGGAAAAATTCGTGAAGAAGGGCTTGTTGAAGTTTCAAAACGCGCGGCCCTCGACATGGGGCTTGGAAGTACACCTGGCCATGATTCACAAGGCGATTGATGATTTCCAGCCCTCGGTGGTGGTGGTCGATCCGATTACGAACTTTCTTGCGGTTGGCGATCAGATTGATGCGAAAGCAATGCTGACGCGGCTCATTGATTTCCTCAAGATGAGGCAGATCACGGGCATGTTCACGAGCCTGACGTCGGCGCAAAGCGAAATCGAAGACTCGGAAGTCGGTGTCTCCTCGCTGATGGATGCATGGTTGCTGGTGAGGACGATCGAGTCGAACGGAGAACGAAATCGCGGTCTCTACATTCTGAAAGCCCGCGGCATTGCCCACTCAAACCAGGTGCGTGAATTTCTGCTCACCGATCACGGTATCGAGCTGCTCGATGCTTATATCGGAGCGGATGGGGTGTTGATGGGTACGGCGCGCTCGAGTCAACTTGCACGCGAGCGCGCTGCGGAAGTGGAACGCCTGCAGGCCTCCGCGCGCAAGCAACGGGAGCTGCGACGCAAACAAGAGCTTTATGAAGCACAGTTACAATCGTTGAAGAGTCAATATGAAACTGAGCGTGACGCAATCCTCATGGAGCTGGATGAAGAACAAAAACGGCTCAAGGAAGCAGCCGATCAGCGACTCGAGATCGCCCGATTGCGAAAAGCTGATAGTCGTGGAATGAAAATTGATGAGAATGGCGCCCGAAAAGCGCGGAAAGGAGCTGCTGCCAGATGAAACAACCCCCCACGAAGAAGCAACGACAAAAATCCTCGAACGGCCGTCCTTCGCAGGCCGCAAGCGAAGCGCCGAGTCGCTGGAACCTGCGTCTTTACGTTGCAGGCCAAACTCCACGATCGCTCACCGCCTTCAGAAATCTCAAGGACATTTGCGAAGAATATCTGAAGGGCCAGTATCACATTGAAGTTATCGACCTAATGGAGAACCCGATGCTCGCGCGCGGCGATCAAATACTTGCTGTCCCGACGCTCGTGCGCAAGTTGCCGCAGCCGATTAGAAAGATCATCGGCGATCTCTCGAACACGGAGCGCGTTTTGGTAGGGCTGGATATCCAACCTCGTTAAGTATGTTTGAGTATGAAAGTGTGTACTAAATGGCAAAGCCAAAAAATGAAAATTCAAAAACCGATGGAAAACGCTCTTTAAGGACCAAGCTGCGCAGTACTACGGAGAGTTTTGAGGAGGCAATCAAAGGAGGCGCGCTCAAGCGAGCGAGATACATCCTGCGACTTTATGTCACGGGGTCTACGGGCAGGTCGCTGCAAGCTGTTTACAATTTGAAGAAGATCTGTGAACAGCACCTGCCGGATTACGATCTGGAAGTGATAGATATTTACAAGGATCCGGAGGCCGCGCGTGAAGCGCAGGTCATTGCGGCGCCGACGTTGGTGAAGAAATTGCCGCTGCCCATCAGAAAGTTTGTGGGCGATCTTTCCAACACGCAGAAGATTTTGGTTGGATTGGATATTTACAAGCGCCAGGATTTTAAAGATCAACTAAAAGGCGCGTGATTTATTAATGGCATGTTTTTTTATCTCACTTGGACACAGTCAGTACCACCTGCGGTAGCGGGTGGGTGCATAGCAATGCGGCGCGACTAATGGCTGCGCACCCACCCGCTACCGCAGGTGGTACTGACTGTGTCCAAGCTCGGCTACTGATTTTGAGGTAAAGCCACAAGGACATGGGAAAACGAACAGAGACGGATATAACTGAGTTACAGCGTCGTCTTGAAGAAGCAGAAGATACGCTGCGAGCAATCCGGCAAGGGGAAGTCGACGCGCTCGTAATCGACGGGCCGAAGGGCGAGGTTATCTACACGCTTACCAGCGCCGATTATCCTTACCGGCTCATGATCGACGAGATGAACGAGGGCGCGGTGAGTGTTTCACCCGACTCGTACATTCTCTACAGCAATCGCAACTTCGCCGGCATACTTGGCTTGACTGAAAGCAAAGCGAGTGGAGTTCCGTTCGGCGACTTCGTGGTACCGGACATGCGCGAGCGATTTCTCGAAGACGTTGAAAAAGCGCTCGAACAGTCTTTTCGACGCGAATACACGCTCACTCCCGGAGATGGCAGACAAGTTCCGGTGCTCCTGTCGTTTGCCAAACTCCAGCCGCAAACAAACTCGATCAGTATCGTCGTTACCGATCTGACAGCGCAAAAAGCTCTCGAAGAAAAACTGCGTCATGCCAAGAACACGCTCGAAGACCAGGTTGAGGAGCGTACGAAAGAGCTACGGGAAAGCCAGAAGCGACTGTTTGGAATACTCGAACACAGCGCCGCTGACCTCAAGGCAATGCGACGCCTGAATGAGATCGGCGCTCGCTGCGCGAAAGATGGAGACGACATCGATGGTTGTCTCAAAGAGATTCTTGATGTCGCCATCGAGATTACCGGCGCAGACAAAGGCAATATTCAGTTGCTCAATGGCGACTCGGAAACGCTCAGACTGGTCACGCAAATTGGTTTTGACGACCCGTTTGTCGAGTTGTTTGAATGCGGTCACAATGGAGACTCGGCGTGTGGTGTCGCGCTGAAATCTAAACAGCGCGTCGTCGTGGAAAACATCGACCAGAGTGAGATCTATGCCGGCAAGCCGGCGCTCCAGGCCATGCATGAGGCCGACGTGCTCGCCGTTGAATCAGTGCCGTTGGTTAGCAGCGAAGGGAATGCCCTCGGAATCATCTCGACGCATTTCAGTAACGCGCATCGACCGAGCGAGCAGGAGTTGCGACTCATGGATCTGCTGGCGCGACAAACTGCCGACTACCTCGAACGCAAGCGTGTTGAAGGAGAGCGCGAACAATTGCTCGCGCGCGAGCACGAGTTGCGCGAGACCGCCGAAGATGCGAATCGTTTGAAGGATGAGTTTCTGGCGATCATGTCGCACGAACTGCGTAATCCGCTGAACGTGATTCTCGGGTACGCGGAGTTGCTGCTGCGGATGGATGAGATCAAATCCGCTCCTCATTTGCAGCGTATGGCTGACGCAGTGAAACGCAATGCGGTGGCCCAGTCGAAACTGATCCGCGATCTGCTCGATCTGTCGAGATTGCGCAGCGGCAAGCTCGAGCTGAATCGTGAGACTGTTTCACCCGTCGCTTCGATCGAAAACGCGATTGAGACTGTGCGAATCGATGCGGCCGGTAAAGGCGTCGAGATCAAAGTCGAAGCGCCGGATGACGTGTTGTTTGTCCAGGCGGATCCGGTGCGACTGGAGCAGATCATCTGGAACTTGCTCAACAACTCGGTAAAGTTTACGCCGCATGGCGGCCTCATCGTTGTTCGACTCGAAGAAGAGAATGACGAGATTGTGTTGACAGTGTCTGACAACGGGCAGGGAATCGATTCATCGTTTCTGCCGCACATCTTCGAGATCTTTCGGCAGGCGGATCCGGGAACGAGCCGTTCTCAGCAGGGCATGGGCATTGGCCTCGCGGTGGTCCAACAACTGGTAGAACTGCATGGCGGATCGGTGAGCGCTTATTCCGCGGGTGTGGGCAAAGGTGCGACGTTCACGATCAGATTGCCGCGCAGTGGTAATTTGAAATCGCATTCTTCAGCGGGAGAGGATCTGGGTATTGGTTCGCTTGAGGGAATGTCGGTGCTGGTTGTGGACGACTCAGAAGACACGACGGAGATGGTCCGCCATCTGCTCGAGATTGGCGGCGCGTCGGTTTGTGCTGCAACGAGTGGCGTGGAAGCGTTGCGGCTGGCGCGTGAGAAGGAGTTTGACGTGGTGTTGTCTGACATCTCGATGCCCGAGATGGATGGGTTTGAGTTTCTCACCAGGCTGCGGCAGATTCCGGGTAAGGAGGATCTGCCTGCCGTCGCGTTGACGGGTTTTGGTCGTCCTGAAGACGTGCAGCGCGCTAACGACAAGGGCTTTTACGCTCACCTCACCAAACCGTTCGATATCCAACGACTCGCGAGTTTGCTGCAAAAAGTGCCGCGGATTTCACGGATGCAGGCGGATTAAAAAAATCTGTGTTCATCCGGTCGGGATCCGTGGCAAGATGTAGCTGCGTTTAGTTCCGACGTTCCTTCACCTGACTCCCAAAAACCCCGAATCACTTATGCTGAAGACAACTTGTTGCCGCTTCCTCCTATTGTTCGCGTGTCTTTTGTTGATCGTCACTCCCGTTCAAGCTCAGGACGACGAAGAAGAGTATGAGATTCCGCAGAATCAAGCCTATTTGGGCGTCTACACTGACCCGAACGGCGCCGCGAATGTTTCAGTTATCATTCCTGCTGAAGTTCAGGATCAGGAACAGTTGAAACGGATCATCGCCGGGTCATTCAGTTTCCCCATTCAGTTCGATATTGGTCCGACGACACGGCGCTACAGCTTCGACGAAGCCGCGGACCAGGCGGCGGCAGAATCAAAGTCAGAACGAATTTGGACCACCATCTCAGGCAAGAGTCCGAGAGCCTTCACCGGCGGGATGTTGAGTTCGACTTGCCAGATCGATCTGCGATCCCTGCTGCCTCTATTGCGACAATACAATGTTGAATATTTAAAAGTTCTGGTGCTCTTTCAAAACGGAAGTCGAAACGTAAAGATCCATGGAGCGAATCGAATCCCAAACGTTCCCGGCGTCAACCTGTATAATTATGACCTCCTTCTCGATGTGCATACCGGTGTCCCTCCTGTTCTCAACTTCTCGATGGGATACAGCGCCGGAGATCTGCTGAAGAACTCCTCACCGCTGCTGCTGTTTCTCCTGTTACCTGCGCTCGCGACCCTGATTTCCGCACGCCGATCGAGTGCCAATCCTGAAGAGTTGTGGGGCAAGCACCTGCGTTTTGTGCATCGCTTGCTCAACGTGGTGTGGGTGGTGTGGTTACCAGTCTATTTCGTTTCGAGCGTCGGTGAGATCATCATGTTCGTGTTCGGCGGTGATCTACTGAGTCTGGGCAGCGTGGGCCAACTCGTGAATGTCGCCTTCTACTTCATCCCGCCAGTCATCGCGATGTTTCTTTGTCACGTTGCGTCAGGAAGAGTGTACGAGCAGTTGCGACCCGTCGACTGGTCGCCGCGACAGGTTGTTCGACATGCCGTGATTGCCAGTGCTATCTCGCTCATTCCGATGTTTCTCGTGATCGTGGGACTGTCTATGTTCGTCAGAAGTCCACGCCAGGCCGTGCTGTTTGTCATTGTCGGTTACGTCGGCTACATACTGCTGAGCCAGAATATGGGCAAGCTGCTCGGATCGCGTTTACACGCACTCACGTCCGGCGACCTGCGCGATCGAATCTTCGATCTGGCCCACCGCGCCGGGGTGAAACTCCAACAGGTTTACGTCTTACCTGAAACGAGCGCGCAGCTTTCAAACGCCTTCGCTCGCAGTGATAACAGTGTGATGATCACTAATTCACTGATCAAGAACCTCAGTCGTCGTGAAGTGGATGGAATAATGGCCCACGAGATCGGACATCTCCAGGCGAGGCACCCGCAAACGGCCGGTACCGTCATGACGGTTGCCATCGTCATCGCGAACCTCGTCGCTACTTTTATTTACAAAATCACATACCTGACGAACGCATTTCCGATCATCCTCGGCGGTGCGATTGGTGTCGCGTATCTCGTGACGTTCTTCCGCTCGCGTCGCAACGAGCGACAGGCGGATGCAATCGGTATCAGTCTCACTGGGGATCCAGAGGCATTCATTTCCGGACTCGCAAAACTCTCGCGATTGAATCTCATGCCGCTGCACTCGGGCGGTTGGGGCGAATCCCTCGACACTCATCCCGGAGCAATGAGTCGTTTTCAGGAGATTGCCAAAGCGCACGGGATCTCCGCGAGTCGCTTGCAGGAACTCGTCACAAACGCGGAGACGCCGGAAAACAAATACTTGCCCATTGCCGATGAAGTTGATACCACTGTTTTCTCGACTGAGTTCAAGAACAAGTACCGTATGCGTTGGGCCTTCACAGCCCTCTTTGTGTTGTTAATCTCTCCGGCGCCGTTTGCATGGGCACTGGCGCGAGACGGCGTGTCGTTCTTCGGGATGCTGGCTCTCGCTCTCGAAGGCATTGTCTGGTCGTTCGGAATCTCTTTGTTGCTTAGAAATCGAATAGTCTACTGGGGCTACCAATCGGGTTGTCGCCGGCTGAAGATGAAGCTCGATAAACGCGGACTCAGCGAGGCGGCGCGTCACGGCAATCTCGTGGGCCTGGCGCCGGCGGCTGAATCGCGCAAGTACGAGGGTTATTCGTTCTGGGACATGGGCGTGTTGTGGCTGACGAAAGAGAAGCTCTACTACATTGGTGAGCAGTGTGAATTTGCGCTCGAACGGGAACAGGTGCATGAAGTTTACTCTTGCGACACTGCTCCTGACTGGGTTACGGAAAAGAGTTTGTATATCCGGTGGAGAGACTTTCCCGAAGGACCAACGCAGACCTTGCATTTTGTCGCCACAGGGGAAGTGGCTGTCACGAAGGCGAGGCGCGCGATTGATGAGTTGCAGACGCGTCTACAGGCGTGGATGCAGCAGAGTGAAGATTTCCCCGTGGCTGGACTGGGGCTTGAATCTGTCGGGTTACCTGTCTTTCCCGAAATAACGAGCACACTCGCACCCGTGAAGTTCAATCCAGCCTACGTCCTCAAAGCAGCCTTCAATCTTGCCATCTTTGCGGCGGTATTAGCCTTTGCGATTCGTCTGAGCTATACGAGCATCGTCTACATGGCCCTCGCGCTCTTCATCCTCACTTTCGTCGACGAGCTTTCGAAAGTCATAAAAGGGAGAGAAGTGACGCAAATAAGCGGGACCTACCAGCCTGGCTCGTGGAAGAATGCTTAAGATTCGATAACAACTGTCTCCCAGATCTTCTTGATGGGAACGTTGTTGAAGCGTCGTTCCTTCGGATAGCGGACTGCGTTCTGAATGTATCTCACGTCATCGATTACCTTATCGATGGTGGTGTGGGTGTGTCCGCAAACGTGGACTGTGGAATTGAGTTTTCTGATTTGCGCGTCGAGTGCCGCGCAGATCGAGACGTTGGGCAGCCAGCTAAATCTCATGTATTGCGGCGGCGGCAGCAACTCAGCACGCGGGATGAAGTGCGAGAAAGTTATGACCTGTCCGTCGTACCACTTGAGGTGTGGCTCGTTGAGACGAAGGAAGTAATCGGGAAGCGATTGAATGTCTTCGGGCCATTTGCAAAGGTGAAAGTCGACCCACGCTTTCATATCCGCGTCATAGACGCCGTCGTACCATGAGAAGAGTGGCACGATCCAGAGGTCTTCGAGACGCAGAGGTGTCGTGACTACATCGATCGCTTCACAGAGTTTCAGGACTTGATGAAACTTCTCGATTGAATTGATTTCGGAATTGCGAACCCAGAGCTCGTGATTGCCGGGCGTGAAGAGAACGTGGCGAAACTTCGAGCGCAGGAGTAAGAGCGTCTCGCGGATGATCTCTAAACGATCGGAAACATCGCCCGCGACGATGAGAGTGTCGTCGCGGTAGGCGGTGTCAGACAGTTCTGAAAGCCAGAGGAAGTTTTCTTTGTAATCTGTGTGCAGATCCGACGTCGCAAAAACACGCATGCGACCGACTATAGCAAATCAGCGTTTATTAGCCACAGATGACACGGATCGTTAACGGATTTACTGCGCCGTCGAGGTGCTTGACGGAGTTGCCGTCTTCTTTACGTACTTGTCATACCACCCCAGATATCGCTCCATGCGATCGCGCTGGTAGCTCGGGCGCTGAATGCCGTGGTTCTCGTTGGGATAGATAATCAACTGCGTATCTACGCCGAGACTGCGCAGCGCCTGGTACATCTGCTGGCTGCCTTGCACGGGCACGTTGAAGTCACGCTCGCCGCCGAGAAACAACGTCGGCGTCTGAATCCGATCGGCGTGCAGGAACGGATAGGAGATCTTCACGTACGTCTCCCACGCTTTCGGATTCCACGGTGGACCAATCTCGTAATCGTACTGAATGATGTACTGGTCAGTGCCGTAGAACGCGATGGTGAACGCGGTGCCGGCGCCGCTCGTCGCCCCTTTGAAACGCGTGTCAGTCGCGATCAGGTAGTCAGTCAGGATTCCACCGTAGCTCCAACCACCGACACCGAGTCGATCCGGATCAGCAACACCCATCTTGATCACGTGATCGACGCCCGCGAGTAGATCCTGCACTTCGTAGTTGCCCCAATCGGCGAAGATCGCGCGCGAGAACTTCTGCCCACGACCGGCGCTGCCGCGATAGTTCACTGCGAGCACGGCGTAACCATTCGCCGCAAAAAACTGGCGCTCGGCGCTGAACGTGTGCTGGTCCTGCGAGTTTGGACCACCGTGAATTCTGAGGAGCAGCGGAACCTTCGTTCCTTTAACGTAACCAACCGGGTAAGTGAGCAGTCCGCCGACCTGTGTTCCGTCTTTACTCTGGAAATTGACCTCTTCAGTCGCGCCGAGATCGAGCTCCGCAAATAATGGATCGTTCTGGTGGGTGAGCTGTCGCAGCGAGTTTCCTTCCCAAACGTTAATCTCGCCGGCCTTCGTGTCGCCGCCTGACATCGCCACCACGCGCCCGCCGTTGAAGTTCCAATTACCAATGACGATCGGCGGGTTCAGCAGTCGTTGCGCTGCGCCGCCCACGAGGTTTGCTTTCATCGGATAGACCGAGCGATCGTCAGTCACTAAAAACTGAATTGCCTTGCCGTCTGAAGTGAATTTTGGCGACGAGACGCCGCGATCGAGATCTTCAGACGCCTTGAAGCGTGCCGGTGCGCTGCTGCCATCTGACGGAACGAGCGCGAGATGGTCCATGTTGTAGGCGCCGTACTTCTTCTCGTCGCCCTCGGTGAATGCGATCCATTTTGAATCCGGACTCCACTCAGGCCGCCCGCGGTTGGCGCGCATGGTTTCAGGAGTCAAGGGTTTCTCAGTTGCGCCGGCTTGGGCTTCGGCGACGAAAAGTTGTGCCGAGGGCTCGCGATCGGGATCTTCACCGTGGTTGCTCATGAAAGCGATGCGAGTGCCGTCAGGCGACCATGCGGGCGAGCTTTCGTCCCACTTGCTCTTCGTGAGCCGGTCGAGTTTCTTCGTCGCGATGTCGTAGATGTAGATGTATGTGTTACGTCCTCTAAGCAGATAGCCCTGGCCGTCCTGCTTGAAGCGGTAACGATCGATGACGATTGGTTTCGGAACGCGCGGAGTCGCGCCGGGTTGTGGCGATGGTCCAGCTTCAGCTTCCGGATCGGGATCGCCGATCACGAGCGCCAGTCGTTTTGAATCGGGAGACCATTCGTGTCCCTGCAAGCGGCCTTTGAGCTCTGTGAGCTGCGATGCCTCGCCGCCGTTGCGATCGAGAAGCCACACCTGGTTGCCGCGAGCCTTGCCGGGTCGCGATGAAGTGAACGAGAGGTATTTGCCGTCGGGACTCCAACGCGGTGAGCTTTCGCTTTCCGAGCTGAAAGTGATCTGTCGATCGTTGCTGCCGTCGATGTTGACCATCCAGATGTGCGAGCTCGATTTGTCTTCCTTGGCGTCGGTGGTGCCGACGGTGTATGCGACCCATTGGCCGTCGGGCGAGATCTGTGGATCACTGACGTTGCGGAAGCGCGTCAGGTCGTCGAGTTTCATTGGACGCCGAGCAGTCTGGGCTGCAAGCGAGTTCGCGAGCGCAAGAATGAGCAGCAGGGAGATACAAGACAGGCGTCGTCGTAACATAGGGGCCTCCAGAGATGTGGTTCTTAGGGCGTACAGCGCAGAGCAGGAAGTATCTCACGCAGCGGCGCAACGGCGCAAAGAAAGCCGCAAAGGTGAATTGATCGTCTTCGCGTTTTCTTTGCGCCGTTGCGCCGCTGCGTGAGAAAACTTATTGAATGACCGCGGAGTATTGCTGTCCGGGCGCGTAGTTCACTCTCCGGAGTTCATGCATGCGCCCATCGTCCAGCCGGCCCTCGACGATCTCGTACCCGAGCAGCGCGAATACTCTCCCGCGCAGGAACAGCGGTCGCGCATTTCCATACCAATCAACACACGATGCGCGACACCGATCATCTATCGCTCTCTCAGGCTGCGAGCCCAGCTCACCGATCTCTCGAAACTGCAGTGAGTCGTTTCTCAAGAAGAGAATCGCCGCTGAGCTTTCAAACAAGTGCTTGTAACCTGCTCGCCCCGGAACGCTGATCGGCAAACCTAGCATTCCCGAATCCTGACCGTCAGGCTTGTAAAAGAATCCATGACTCCGCTGCTCGCCCTGCGACGCGCCTTCACGCGTGTAACGCGAGACGATCTCAGGCCACGGCCCTAAACGCACCGCCGAGAAGTGCAAGTCTTTACCATCACTACCAACGATGACGGCGTCAGTTCCCATCTGCTCGATCCGGTCCACGCCGTGCGCGAGTTTGAGCTGGTGCGTGTTACCACGGTTCCAGTCAACCATGAACAAGTTCCACTTCGCTTCATTCTCCTTGGGATATCCCCAGCCGCTGCCGGTCCCGTAAATCAAATAACGTCCAACAAACCGGTTCTGAAAACCATAACCCGCCGGCTTCGGCAACGGACGATAACTCCACGAAGGCGCCGCGTCACTGCCATCGGAAAAACTCCAGATCGGAATTCGCATCAACGCGACATCGCCGTTAGCGGTTTCCGCTCGCCACATGCCATCACCTTTACCACTCGACTGCACGAGCACGTTCAAATAATCATCTTCACTCTGCAGGAATGAAAACTGATCGACCGGACTACCCGACACGCGCAACGCACTTGGACCAGAGCCATCGAGCGGCATGCGAAACACGATCGATCGATTCTGTTCGTTGCGTCCCCACGTGCTGGCCCAAACGTAGACCGAGTCAGGTGAAACGTAGAACACGTGTCCCGGAGGTCCGATCACACTCGTCGCCTTGCAATCAAAACCGCCGTTCGCGAGATCACAAACCGTGACTGTGTGCAGCGCGGTTACGTAGGTGGAGTCGAGATTTGTTTCCGGGCGATAGACGCGATTGGCCGGAACGATTCGTTGAAACTCCGACTCACTTGCGCCCTTGTGCCACTTGCGAACCGCCGGAAACGATCGAGAAAAATCTGTATCGTTTAGAATTTCAGGAGCGTAAAAGATCAGTTTGTTGCCGATGAGACGACTGGCGTAGTTGCGTGAAGAATAGTAGTCGTTTGAACGCAGGTGATACGTCGATCGGTAAGCAAGCCGTCCTTCGGAATTGATATCAAACAATCCGACTTCCGTGCCCCCGCGCTGGTAGCTGTAACCAATTACGACGACAGTGTTGTCAGCGACGAGCATCTCGTCGTACCAGGTACCTGATGGATCGATATCAGGACCAAACGCATCGACACTCGAGATCGGCTTCAACGCGCCATCTCCGATCGCAACAGTAAAGAGACGCCCACGACGCAACACAACGAGGTGATTCCCATGTACCTTGACGATCCCGCCTTCGTCGACGCCGGCATGTTGAGTGTTGGTGACTGATTCCGCTTCGGCTTTTGCTGCTGGAGGCGCCTCTGCCATTAAACCAGCGTCGGCGGACAACGCGAAATTTTTCAATTTCTCATCGGCGCGTCTTTGCAGGGCTTGCTGTGCCACCTTGCGAAGGTAGGCCTGTAGTTCCTGCTCGGAACTAAAGGCGCGCATGGTCTTTTGGACCGGAATCGCGCCGGAAGCGGAAATTGGTGGAATGGTGTCGGTGGTTGCGGCAGTTAGGACCAAAAGGCCGGAACTGGTGATGACGGCCGTCAGCGCAAGCAGGAGAAGTGTTTTCATAATGAGGAAGAACGTGAGGTGGGATGGAAAGTTGCGCCACGGATTACACGGATGAACACGGATCAGTGTTAATCCGTGAAATCCGTGGCTAAAAACCTACTTGCCGTCGTCAGGCGGGATGACCAGTTTCTGGCCGACCTGGATCTTGTCAGGATCCTTCAGCGTGTCACGGTTCGCGTAGAAGATCCGCATGTACTCGTTCGCATCTCCGTAGAACTGCTTACTGATCTTCGAGAGATTGTCGCCGCTCTTCACTTCGTACGTCTGACCGCCGCCGCCCTGTCCGCCACCTGCGGCTGCGCCCATCGCGCGGCTCGTGTCGACGCTGATGTCCGCGGTGATATCGTCCGCATTCGGATTGACGAGTTTGATCTGATCCCAGAACTTGTTCTTCGCCTCGTCTGAAGGCGCGATGGCGCGGATGAAGAGCTTGTTCTCCTGCACGTGCAGGTTCAGAAACTGGATACGCTCATTGTCGGCGGTCGTGAGTACAGTTTGATATTTCTGTTTCAACTCGTTGAAGCGTTGTTGTGCGCCTTGTTGCTGCTCGGCCTCCGAGGCGCCGCGTCCAAACATCTTGTCAAAGAGTCCCATGATGATTTCCTTTCGTATTCCACATTAATCAAGCAGGGGATTGGAGGGATGCCGCAATATTAATACGTCCAGCCACAAAGAGGCACAAAAACACAAAAAGTTTAGGAAGAAGTATTTGTTATTTTTGTACTTCTTTGTGGCTTACTTCAACATCTCTTCGATGAGGCGATCGACGTGGATGCGTGTCGTGTCGAGGAAGTGGATGCCATTGTGCTCTTCCGCGCGTAGTAGCAACGGGATCTCGGTGCCGCCGAGGATGAGGGCTTCGACGTTTTCGCGTGCTTTCATCGCGTCTGCAATCTCGAGAAAGCGGGCGCGTGTTTCGGGAAGGAACTGATCTTTCAGCAGCTCGCCGAAATATTTCTCGTGAATGTAGTTTTGTTCTTCTTCGTTTGGTGTAACGAGCTTGATGTCGGTGCGCGAGAACACTTTGGGGTAAAACGGGGCTTGCATTGTGTAACGCGTGCCGAAGAGTGCGACGCTCTTGAAGCCGAGCGACTGCGCGCGTTCACAGGTCGCTTCAACAATGCTGATCAACGGTAGGTTTACACGTTGTTTTAGATCGTCGAAGACGATGTGAGGTGTGTTTGCAGTGAGGGCGGCGAAGTCGACGCCGGCGCGTTCGAGTGTCTCGAATTGTTTGACGAGTTCGTCTGTAACTTTGTCGAGTTGACCGGCGCCCATCCACTCGATCATCTGCTTGAGATTGATGCTGTTGATGATGATGTGCGGCGACGCGCCGTCAGCTTTCTCACGATACTGGTTCGTGAGCAGGCGATAGTAATCGATCGTCGACTCGGGTCCGGTGCCGCCGATTAGGCCAAGTGTCTTCATGATTCTTGAAGAAGAGTTTCACGCAAAGGCGCAAAGATCGCAAAGGCGCAAAGGTGGGTCAAACCCTCCGGGCGTGTCCGAGTCTTTGACCCGCCTTTGCGCCTTTGCGATCTTTGCGCCTTTGCGTGAACGGTTTCTACTGCTGCGTGCTCGTGCTCTTCGTGGGTTCGCTGATGTCGTACTCGGGCTTCGCGACACCCATGATCCATTTATCAAACCAACCAACGATGTGTTGCAGTCTCTCGATGCGGTGCCACGGTTGACCGGAGCGCGATAGCTCGTGCGACTCGTTCGGGAAACGAACCATCACTGTCGGTATCTTCCGATACTTCAGCGCGCGGAACATCGCCTCGCCGCCTGGTCCAGTCGGTGTGCGCCAGTCAACCTCACCGAGGATCAACATCAACGGTGTCTGAATCTTGTTGACGTAAGTGATCGGCGAGCGCCGTCGATAGTCTTCCGGATCCTCGAACGGCGGCGCCTTGAACCACGAAGGTTGGAAGAGCGTGAAATCAGCGGTGTACCACCAGTCAGACCAACTCGCGATATCTCGCTGCGAGACTGCCGCCGCAAAACGCGTCGTCTGCGTGATGGTCCAGTTGGTCAGCAACCCGCCGCCGCTACCGCCCGTCACACCCATCTTCTTCTCATCAATATAACCACGCTTGATCAACTCATCGACGCCCGCCATCAGATCTTTGTAATCGTCGCCGGGATAGTTATGTTGAATGATGTTCCCAAACTCCTGCCCGTAGCTCGTGCTGCCGCGCGGGTTTGGATAAATCACGACGTAACCCTTCGCCGCCATCCACTGAAACTCATGATCGAAGATGAAACCGTAAGCTGCGTGCGGCCCACCGTGAATGTTTAGAATCAGCGGATACTTCTTATTCGGATCGAAGTCAGGTGGCTTCTGCACCCACGCCTGAATCTTCTTGCCGTCAAAACTCGTGTGCCAGATTTCTTCCGGCTCGGTGAGATTCAGTTTTGAAAACAACTCGTCGTTGATGTGTGTAAGCTGTTTCGGCTGGCCGCCTGGTTTGTCGAGCCAGAAGAGATCACCGACACGAGTTGGTGTCGAGATCAGGAGAACAAACTTTGACGCATCCGGTACGGCTCGAAAACTGACGACCGCCTGATTTCCGGTAGTGACATCCGAGAATTTTCCGGTCGCAACATCAAACGAACCGACGTTTGCTTTGCCCTCTTTTGCATAAGTCAGCATGATGCTGCGTCCATCAGCCGACCAGACCGGCAGATTACCGCCACCGCCTCGCGGCGCGCCGTTATCGCCCGTTAATCCACCAGGAACGTCGTAATCAAAATTCGCCGTGAGGTTTCGCGGCTTCGCGCCTGACACGAGATCCAACACCCAAAGATCCGGCTGCGAATAAGAGCGCACCGGTTGACTCACCGAAGCGATGAAGGCGACCTGCCTTCCGTCAGGACTGACAGTGAATCCGCCCGCGCCCATGTCGAACGAAGTCAATCGAACGCGCTCGCCGCCCGTGACCGCGATCGAATAGATGTCGGTGCGCGGCAGCTCATAATAAGGCTCGTCGGTATAGTCAGATTCGAAGTAGATGCGTGCGCTGTCTTTGGACCAGAGCGCGCCGCCGTCGTCAAAATGTCCATTCGTCAACTGTTTCGGCGTCACTTTTTCGTCGCCGGTTTTCGGAGCAGTGACGACCCAGATGTGATTCGGATGTTTGAAATCGAGATAGCCTGACCCGTTCGCACGATAGACCGCGCGATTGATGACGCGCACGTCGCTCTCGCGTTCCGGACTCGCAGCCGGGCTTGGGCTCGTGCCTGGTTGCGGAGGTGGTTGTGTATTTTTTGCGGCTGCTTTCGCGATCTCTTCTGCTGTCGCGCTGTTATAGAAAAGGATCATCTTTCCGTCAGGCGACCACTGCGGCGCGCCTGCACCTCGCGGCACTGTCGTGAACTGAAACGGCTCGCCACCCGCCATCGCCAGCATGAACAACTGCGGCGGCTCGACGCGGCCACTCACCTCCGGCGCACGAACAAACGCCAGATACTTTCCATCCGGTGACCAGCGCGGCTGCGAATCGCGCGGACCGTTGGTAAGCTGGCGTGTTTCGCCGTTGGCAGTCGCGACGGTCCAGATCGCGGTGTTGTATCCGTCTTTCTTGTCGTTGACGGTCACGCGCACGAACGCGACGCGCAAACCGTCAGGCGAAACCTGCGGATCGCCGATCCAGACAAAGTTGAAGAGATCCTTTTCAGTGATATTGCGTTTTTGCGCCAGCGCGGGCGCGCAGAGCGAGACGACAAAGATCAGCAGAAGTGAGACACGAAAACGCATTTTGAGTTCCTTTCCGAGCCGCAGATTTACGCAGATTTTCGCAGATAGACGTAGTAGACGACGCCACTATAATCGTCCGTCAGCAAAAACGCATCCTTTCCGAAGCTAAAAACGTCGGCGGGACGGCCGTTGATGGTGGGCGGCTCGAAAAATCCGGTGATGAAATCCTCCATCTTGCCGCTTGCTTCCGTGATCTTTACAACACGATAACCACGACGCAGGCTCTTCTTCGTCGAGCCATGCAGTGCGACGAGAAACGATCCTGCGAGATCGGAAGAATTGCTCGAATCGAAATACTCCAAGCCGAGTGGCGAACTGTGCGCGGGAAACGGCGTTAGCGCTTCAGGCACTTTACGACAGTCGAAGCTCGCACCTGTCGTATTGAATTTCGGATCGGGGAGGATCCTCGCGCCTGCCTGAAAGCAGTAAGGCCAGCCGTAGTGCTTACCATCTTCGAGAAGGTAAAACGTGTCGGCAGGACGATTGTCGCCGAGATGATCCGATCCCATGTTGGTTGCGTAAAGCTTGTCGTTCGTCCAGCGAAGTCCGACGGCGTTTCGCAAACCGCGCGCGAAGTAATGCTTGTCCGAGCCGTCGGGATTCATCTGCAACACGCTCGCCCGAACTTCTTCCTTCTCCTCGCACGCATTACAACTGCTTCCGACCGCGACGTAGATCTTCTCATCGCCGCCGACGAGAACGGTGCGCGTCAAATGCCAGCCACCGTATTTGTAGCCGAGTCCGTAATCAGGAAACGTCGCGAGCACCTGCGGCTCGCCGGATGGAGCATTGTCGCCAGGCTGGTAAGGATAGCGAACGAGTCGATCAGTCAACGCGAGATAGAACCACGTGGCTCCGCTTTGATCGGTGTAGAAAGCGACGTTGTTCGGATTGCGCAACCCGCTGAGATACTTCGTCACTTTTTTAAATTGCAGCGTCTTGCGATCGAACTCGTCCAGGATATAGACCACGCCGCGTCGATTGTCCGTGAGGTTGAACATGTCCGTGACGAATAGTCGATTGTCAGGACTGAGCGCCATGAAGCGCACGCGTTTCAGTCCCTGCGCCGCGACGCTGATTTCGTAATCATCAGGAAGATTCAGGTCAAACGACTTACCATTTGCGAGCGTGATGTGATGTGGGGTCAGACGCTGGGCCGCGGCCCTGACGAGAAAACCTGTTACTAATAAGAAAAGAAGCGCAAAATAGACGGGTAGTTTTAGCGGTCTCATGGCCGGAGAAAATAACACACTCCGAGGAGCACCACGTTTCACGGCGCCGCGCGCGTCGCTAACATGGTGCTCTCGCCGGAGGTTTACGGGCCCGGAGGCTCCGCAAGACCGCACAAAGCATTATGACTACTGACGATTTAGGACGATCCGTGGCACGTGGTTGGAAGGTTCACACGTGCACCTTTCTGGGCTATTACGAATAAACACGCGAGGCGTAAAATTATTCCCGGGAATTTTCCTGGCTGCCGAGTGTTAATCTAAAATGGCTGCCATAAAAATCGAATGATGGACGGCCTGATTGAAATCGTTGAGTTTGGGCAAGCGGCGCTGGAGCACATCGATGCGCTCTACGGGTACGCGCTTGCCCTGACACACAACACGACTGAAGCCGAAGATCTGGTGCAGGACACATATCTTCGGGCGGCAAGCGCGGCGCACCGTCCTGACATCAACAGCAATTTAAAGAGTTGGCTGTTCGTCATCATGCGCAATGCGTGGCTGAACGAAGTGCGCCATAAAAACAGTGGCCCGAAGTTTGTCGATCTCGATGCGAGCGGGCCACTACCGGTGGACCAGCTTCAGGAGACTCCGCACGTTGTTTATCTGCGGAAACTGGAGCGCGAGCAGGTGCGGCAGGCGATCGAGAGTTTGCCCGATGCTTATCGTGAGATCATCGTGCTACGCGACATTGAAGGGTTCACGTACCAGGAGATCGCTACCGTGCTGGATTGCCCGGCGGGTACGGTGATGTCGCGGCTGGGCCGTGCGCGTGGAAAACTTAGAAAACTGCTTTCCACCTGGCAAACCAAGTCGCGTGCGAAAGTAGTCTGAGAAGAAAAGGACCAGTTAGAGTTTGCAAAAGTGTGAGGACATACGTGGCCGTTTGACCTTGTATCTCGATGACGAGCTGCAGGGTGAAGAACGTGGAATGGTTGAGGCGCATCTCTCGGATTGTGAATCGTGCGCGGCGCTGTTTGCGAGAGAGCTCAACTTCCTGAATGCGATAAGAAAAGGTGCGCCGTTGCACGCTGCGCCGCCCGAGCTGCGTGCAAAGGTTGAGAAGATTCTCAGCCAGGAACGCGTCGTCGAAGAGAGTCGACCAAGGCGCGCGTCGCGTATGAGCTGGCTCGTGGCTGCTGCTGCCGTGTTGCTACTGCTCGTGTTGCCGTTGCTGGTCTGGCGTGCCGTTAAGCAAAGCAATGCGCCGGCTGTCAAAGCATCGAGTTTTGCACTGAAGGCTGCCGACACCCACCTGCGTCACGTGCGTGGGCAGTTGCCACTCGAGATGGAGTCTGAGAGTCCGCAGCAGATCTCGTCGTGGTTTTTGAACAAGGTGAACTTCAGTGTGAAACTGCCGAACTACCAGGAGTCGTCTGGGCAGGAGAAACTCTACACGCTCGAGGGCGCCCGGCTGGTTAATTACCAGAGCGATTACGCGGCGTACGTTGCGTATCGTATGAAGGATCGTCCGATCAGTTTAGTGATCACTTCGGATTCGGTCGCGAGGCCGTCGGGTGGTGAAGAGATCCAGGCGCGTGGGCTGACGTTTCACTATAACGCGATCGATGGGTTGAAAGTGTTGACGTGGTCCGATCGTGGTTTGACCTACGCGCTCGTGTCGGATTTGGAAGAGCGTGGCCAGCAATCCTGCATCGTCTGCCACGAAGGCACCAAAGACCGCGACCTCCTCGAGCCACTAAAACCCCACTAAGAATTTTTAGCCACAAAAAGGCACAAAAAGCACAAAAAGACTCGTAAACAGGTAAGGCGCCAAATTCTCCCGCGGGAAAATTAGGCGCCTTTAGCTCATTCAACTATTTTGTGCTTTTTGTGCCTTTTTGTGGCTAAGATCGGGAGTACATTTTTATTATGCGCTCTATTGCGGCGCGACAGACTTTGCAGAAGTGATCGGTGCGCGAGAACATGATGCAGTCGACTTCCGGACGGTAATAACCACGCGCTTCGTACATCGCTCCTTCGAACGCGCCCACTTTCCCGAAGTATTTCTCCGCCTCAAACATCTTTTGCTCGTGCGCAAGCTCTTCCTTGAATAGCGCCTCCATCTCTTCTTCCGGTCGACGGTCTTTCCGCAACTGCGCGCGCCGCTTCTGGATCTCGCGTGAGTAAGTCTCAAACGCTTCTTTGTTCCAAGGCGTCGGGATCTGTATCTCGTTCGCGAATTTCGGGACGAGATCGCGCCACTTCAGTGTGCTGACATCGAGCAGCGCAGTAACGTTCGGTTCCCACGGCTCGACACGATCTGCCGCTGCGGCGCCGTAAGCGACTGACGATGTGTAGTACTCGTCTGCGAGCCCGGCGAAGTGATGTCCAAACTCGTGAACGAAGACGTAATTGGCGAAAGCATTATCCGAAGCGACAGTGCTGTAGAGATTGAAGATCCCGCCGCCACCGTAAGTGCGATTGTTGACGAGCACTTCAATGAACTCGTACGGCGCGAACTGCGCGGCCCGTCGCAAGGCGCGATTATCGAATGTCAAAACGTATCGCTCGGAGCCGAACGCGTCGTAAGTGGCACCGACAGGTGAGTCGCGATAGATGCCGGTTGACGGTCGTGAAATCCCAGACTCAGCCGCCGGCGGGCACAGTCCCCAAACGTTGAAGCTCCTGCGGTTCTCTTTGAACGGCGAAGTCGAGAAGAGAACTTCAGTCAGTCGCTTTGCGTCTGCTTCAAACTTCGAGGCTTCGGCGGCAGTGTAGCCATCGCCGAGGATCAGGAAATCGACCCTCGTTTCGGGATCGCCAGTCTTTTGAATTGTAATGAGCGGCGCGGGCGCGACAGGTTTCGAGCGATCGACGAACTGGTCCGCAGGATCGATAGTCGTGGTCCAGATGTCTACGAACACGTTCTTGGGATCGCGCTTCTTGAGCACGATACTGACGGGCGCTGCCGGAGCGGGGAAGCGCAGCGACTCCTGGAACGTGCGTTTGACCGTTTTGGCTTCGTCGGTCGTTTCCCACTCGCCGTAAATCGACGCGAACCCGCGAGAATACAGCAAATCCTTCGTCTTCGCGTCGCGCACTTCGAACAGGTACTTGCCGAGGTTTGACGAGTCGATCGCCTGCTTCGGGTCGCCCGGCCATGGCAGCGGCTCGATGACCACGCGGTCGAGACTGAACACTTCCTGAGACGCGTCGCCGGTGTGGTAATAGTCCACCCGCATGGTGGGCGTAGCGGCAAGAGTGGTTCCGGTAAACAAGATGAGAGCGGCGACAATAAGCACGAGTTTGTTCATACCGCGGATAATACAATGCTATACTCTTCCGATTCTATGGCTAGTGTCCTCGAGATCATCCCACTCGGCGGTATCGGCGAGTTTGGAATGAATTGTATGGCTGTGCGGTACGGCGACGAGATGTTGATTCTCGACGCCGGGATGGGCTTTCCCGAAGAGTCGGCTTACGGCGTCGACGTTTCGATCCCAAACTTTGGTTTTCTCGACGAGTATCGCGACGAGATCACCGCCATCGTCCTCACGCACGGTCACGAAGATCATCTCGGTGCGCTGCCGTACCTGCTCAAAAAGTTCAACGTCCCGGTCTATTGTTCTCACTTCACGGCCGGACTGGCTGAAAGCAAACTCGAAGAACACGATCTGCTCGGCGATGTGTTGCTGCATCGGGTCGAGCCGCGCGATGTCGTGGATATCGGCGTGTTCCAGGTCGAGTTCATCCGCGTCTCGCACTCGCTCGTCGACTGCTTCTCGCTGGGAATCAAGACGCCCGTCGGCACAATCATTCATACAGGCGATTACAAAGTTGACGAGACTCCCGTGATCGGTGAGCCGATCGATCTGCGTTCGTTCCGCCGGTACGGGCAGGACGGCGTGCTCGCCCTCCTTTCCGATTCGACAAATGCGACCGTTCCGGGTCGCACGCCGTCGGAGCGCGCGGTGATTCCCGCGTTTGAAGAGATCTTTTCCGAGGCGAAGGGACGCATCGTCGTCGCGGCCTTTGCTTCGTCGATCCATCGTTTGCAGATCGTGCTCGACGTGGCGCAACAGTTTAGTCGACACGTTTGTGTGCTCGGTCGTTCGATGCAGAAGAACGTTGAGATTGCGGACCGGCTGGGTTATCTCGACATTCCCGATGGCCTGCTCGTGTCGTTGAACGAAGCGAAGCTGATGAGCGACGACGAGATCGTGTTTCTCGTGACTGGATCGCAGGGCGAGTCGCGCGCGGCCCTTTCGCAGATGGCGACGCAGAGTTACAAGGGATTGATGATCGAAGAGGGTGACACGGTCGTGCTGTCAGCGCGCATTATTCCCGGTAACGAGCGTTTGATCTCGCGGATGATCGGATTTATCTACAAGCGCGGCGCGAACATCATTGAAGAGAAACGAAGGCTCGTTCACGTCAGCGGTCACGCGTCGCAGGAAGACATACGAATCATGACGGAAGCCGTGCGACCGAAGTTTGTCGTGCCGATTCACGGCGAGTATCGAATGCTTTTCCGGCACAAGGAGTTTGTCAAAAACCATCTCGGTTACAACGAAGAGAACATCATTCTGATCGAGAATGGCGACGTGCTCGAGCTAGACGGTGAGCGCGCTGCGATCATCGACAAGCGTGAGATTGGACGCACGTTCATCGACGAGAGTGGATTCAAGGAGATCGACAGCGAGACTGTGCGCGAGCGAAAGCAGCTTGCTTATGAAGGCACGGTGACGGTTGTGGTGACGGTCGATGAAGAGACTGGCGAACTCGATGGTGAGCCGAAGATCGTTGCGCGTGGCGTGCGTGGGTTGAGTGCTGAGAATGGTTTTGCCAATCGGTCGGGAATGCTCGAGGATGCGAAACGCGTAGTGACGGCGGCGATCGCGGGTGCTTCGCGGCAGACGTTGTTGGACGAGTCGCTGTTGAAAGAGCATGTGCGAGTGGAGTTGAAGCGGTTTATTCAGAAGCAGACCGGCGCCCGGCCGGTGATCACACCTGTAATCGTTCTGATTTAAAGACCACGGATTGCGCGGATATTTTACTGATAAAGTCGTGATGATTACCGGCGCCTCTTCCGGATTAGGGAAGGGGATGGCGCTGGAGATCGCGGCGCGTGGTGGGCATCTCGGTTTGTTGGCGCGCCGTGAGGATTTGCTCAAAGAAATCGTAGAAGAAATCCGCAATGTCAAAGCTGTTTTCGCGACGGCGGATGTTCGTGATGCCAAAGCCGTCAGGGAAGCCGCGGATCGTTTTCGGAAAGAGCTTGGGCCGATCGACATTCTCATCGCCAATGCCGGTATCGGCACTGCCGATCACGCTACAAGTCTGACACCGGAACACGCGGCGAATGTGATCGGAATAAACGTGCTGGGTGCGATTAACAGTGTGGCGGCCGTGCTGCCCGAGATGGTCGAGCGGAAAAAAGGACGACTGGTCGCGATCTCCAGTCTCGCTGCGTATCGCGGACTCGCTAAGTCAGCAGCCTATTGCGCGAGTAAAGCCGCCCTCTCAGCTTATTTTGAGAGTCTGAGAATTGATTTGCGTCATGCCGGAGTCGGTGTGACGACGATTCATCCGGGTTTCATCAAGACCGACCTCACCGCCGGACGCCATTCGAAGATGCCTTATCTGATGGAACTCGACGACGGAGTCAGAAGAATTATTAACGCAATCGAGAAGGAGAAGAAGACGTACGCCTTTCCCTGGCAACTCGCGACAATCGTGCGTGCCACTATGATGATGCCCGCGGCGATGTATGATTGGATCGCGGAGCGAAACTCTTTTCGAGAATAATAATGACCATCCTTCAAGCTATCGTCCTCGGCCTGGTTCAAGGCCTGACTGAATTCATTCCTGTTAGTTCAACTGCTCATCTCGTCTTTGCCGCACGCCTCGTAAATCTTTACGGTGGTGCTGACAAGACACTCCAGGCCGAGCAGACCACGGCCACGATTGCCGTCATTCAACTCGGCACGTTGCTGGCAGTTCTGATCTATTTCAGCCGCGATATCATCAACATCCTGCGCGCCTTCATCTCCGATCATCTTGCGTTGTTGAGCGCGCGGAATGAGCCGGTCCGGCCCAAGCTCTCGAAAGACGCATGGCTCGGCTGGCTCGTGATCATCGGCTCGCTACCGGTGGGCACTATTGGCCTCGTGCTGAAGAAACAGATCGAGGGACCATTCACGAAGAACCTCTGGGTAATCGCGACGATGATGATCGTCGTCGCTATCCTGCTAATGATCGCCGAACTGGTTGGTAAGAGAGATCATGCCATGGACCAGCTTGGTGTCGGCGACGCTCTCGCGGTCGGATTTGCGCAGGTGCTGGCGCTGATGCCGGGTTCGAGTCGATCCGGTTCGACGATCATGGGCGGCCTGTTTGCCGGTCAGACGCGTGAGACTGCGGCGCGGTTCTCGTTCCTGCTCTCGATTCCGGCGATTGCCGCGAGTGGGTTGTTGGAATTGAAGGAAGCGATGGAGAAGTTGCCATCGGGAAGTTATGGATCGCTTGCGGTGGCGACGGTGGTTTCGGGCGTTGTGGGTTATGCGTCCATCTGGTTTTTGTTGAGATACCTGAGGACGCACTCGACGGGCGTATTCATTGTTTATCGTGTGATCGTGGGTGCCTTGATACTGGCGGCGTTGGCGGCGGGGTATATTTCTGCAGGCATTTGACAGGGTTCAATAATTATTCCATCTGGATGAATACAGAAGGTCCAACTCAGGAAGAATTCGAGAAGCTATTGCGCTGGCTCGATCCGGACCGCGATAAAGCCGGTGAAAAGTACCAGAAAATTCGCAATCGCTTGATTGGCGTGTTTTCCAGCCGCGGCTGTTGTGATACTGACGACCTGGCCGATAAGTCTATCAACGTTGTGACGTCGAAGATTGATTGGCTGCTGGGAAATTATGTGGGTGAGCCGGCTCTTTACTTCTATGGTGTAGCGAAGAAGATCTACCTCGAGAGCATTAAACCGAAACCTCCTCCCAATGTGGATCCGCCTGATCCTCAACCTCAGGAAGTCGAAGAACTCGCTACCCATCTTGACGAATGCCTGGAAGCACTGCCGCAACCAGACCGAGATCTGGTGCTGCGCTATCATGAGTTTGAGAAACAGGAAAAGATCCAAAACCGAAAAAGCCTTGCTGAAAAATTGAAACTTTCCCGAAACGCACTAAGAATAAAAGTGTGCCATATTCACTCGAAGCTCAAGAAATGTATCGAGTTGCGTCTGCGGGGGTCTTCGACTTAGGGAAACACCTTGACCGCGGAAACCATATCAAGTAGAAGGTCTCCCCGGCGGCCAGAAAGTAGTCAGTTCTAAATGGAATCTACGAATCATGACCAGGCGAGGATACGAGACTATCTTCTTGGGCGCCTTAGCGATGAGGAGCAGCAGAAGATTGAAGAGCGGCTGATGATCGAGGACAACCTCTTCAACGAGCTCGAGGTTTCAAAGTGTGAGCTAACCGAGGAATATTGTGCAAATGAACTTGCTCAGAGTGAGCGCCGGTGGTTCAAGCAGCATTATTTGGCCTCCGCGAAGGGGCGACAAGAACATGTATTTGCGCTTGCTTTGGATTTGCTCAAACCTCCAGTTCCTGCACCGCAAAAGCTGAATTGGTTTGAGCGACTTCAGGGGTTTGTAAAGGTTCACCGTTGGGCTTTGGCGGCTTCGGCTTCCGCTGCACTGGTAATTTTGGTGGCTGGCCCCTTTATTTTTCGACGCCCTCCACCCACCTCATACGCTTTTACTCTAACCAGCACCCTCGGCCGCCGATCGTCCGACGAGGCCCGGTATTTTAAGGCCCCGCTGACTCGTGACACCGGAGAACTGAGAATCACGCTCCAGCTTCCCGAAGGTGTTACGCGGGGAACGGATTACCGCATCGAGCTTGACGATCGCAGCAAAACCACAAGTTTGAAAGCAGCGTCGCAGGATGCTAATTCCGTCGTGGTCGTAATTCCCGCGGCGTCGCTGCGAGAGGGCCTTTACGCTTTACGACTCTACACGCTCAAGCCCGATGGAACAGAACAATTGATTCCGGGTGAGTACCTGTTCGAGTTAATGAGCCCTGAGCGTCTTACGGCGCCAAATCCAGAACAGCAGACCAGATAACACCAGCAAGGTAATCACTACGATAACTGTAGAACGTAACCTCGCTCCGCCGGTTTCTGAATTCCCCTGGATCGCACGCGGATACTCGCCTTGTAAAGTAAACGCTGCCCAATAATGAGGTGAGCGCCACTCCGGTCGCTGCCTGATGCTGTTTTGCGCCGCGCGTAAAGCCTCGCCAGTCTTCATCCCGCGTTTCAGCATGTTGCTGTAGAAAAGCTTCATTAGCTCTGCGGTGGCTCTGTCGTCTACTTCCCATAAACTTGCGACGACGCTCGACGCACCAGCATGCATGAAGCCTCTCGTCATTCCCATGAGTCCTTCACCACGCACATTTTCTCCGAGCGCGGTCTGACATGCACTCAAGACCACGAGGAGGACGGGTGCACGCAATTCGTATATGTCGCGCAATCCTACGAATCCTTGCCTGTGTTTTTGATCGCGGTCGATATCCGATAACACAAAACCGGAATTCTGTGGATGCTTAGGATTGAAGTAACCATGGGTGACGAGATGCAGTATTGCGAACTGCGTTAAGTCGGTATGGAGAAATCGGTCGCGAGTCGCATCGTACTCACGTACAATCAATGCCTTTTCACCCGCGACTTCACCCAAACTATCCAACTCGCGCTTGGCGTGGAAAAGCCGAGTCATTGCCGTCGGATCAAAAGTTTCGTTGTTGAGATCATTATCACGCAAAGCTGAGCGCAATTGCGCCGCCGCGATCACCTGTTCGGAATCCTTGAGCTGATAGTCCGCTGCAAACACCGGGTCACCGAAAGCCGCCAGCAGGTTCGTGGCCGGCTGCCGGTGTACAGCCTCCTCCTGTAACTCGCCAAAAGTAGAGGCTGAGGGGGCGTTAATAATCTCCGCCTCGTCGACCAGCAGTTTGTTACTTGATGACGACGGCAGAATCTGAAACGGAATGTAGTTCAGCACTCCGTCAGCCACTACTATTATTCGCTGCTTGTTGAGGTGTTCCCTCGCCGGCCACAGAATCACGCGAGCTAAATCCTCAGTTGCGCTTGACAGATCGCTTTCGGGGTCGTTCCGTGGTGGAGTCGACAACAGCCTATGAACGCGACGTGCCAGTGGCTCGATCGTTTGTTCGCTCGGCAGCTCGTAACTTTGGATCCCTGAGCGAGTCACTGCCCACAGATAACTCTTTTCAGAACCAAGACTGAATTCCAATAAGACAGTCTGATCGTCCGCGATAACCTGTTCCTGGATCTTTCGCAGGTCCCAGGCAGTTGGCCGAATAACTTGCTCGTAACTAGGATTACGTCTGCGGATGTCTTGAAGGAGTTGATCATGCTGCGCTTTCAACTGTTGATATTCTGACTCCAGTGCCTTGAGTTCGGAAGTCTGAAATTTTCCGCTCAATAGACGAATCTTGGCGTTTTCATTGTCGTTCAAATATCCGCGAAGTGTCTTTTCCTGGGCAGCAAGCTGAGGATCAAGTCCGGGAAAGAGATTGGCCTGCGTAGCATGTAACAACTCCGCCAGGGAACGAGCTCGTGACAACTCACTCGTCTGAAACGCGTCTTTCACAAGATCCTGAGCTTGCGATGACTGATACTTACGCATCATGCAGTCGATATATTTTTCGTAGCGGTCGTGAATCCGCGCGGAGAACGCCGCAGTAAGGTCGGAGCTGAGTGAGACGCGCCGCATAGCTTCCGTCATTTCGATTGACTGCCGCAAATGCTCTTCCGCGGCGTCGACGGAATTTTGTTCCAACTCCAAAGAACCAAGCGCATAGAGAGTTGCCGAACTGTTGACCTGGTCCGACAGTTTTTGAAAGGAAGCGAGAGCTCTCTGGTAGTGGGTCTGTGCGCTTTGAAAGTTTCCCAGTTTTTGATAGACCTGTCCCATCAACGCCAGACTACGCGCGGCCTCCATCGGGTTGCCGGATTTCGTAAATCCATCGAGTGCAGCTTGATAATGACGCAGGGCAGCAGGATAGTCCTGTAGCTCGTAATAACTTCGTCCAGTGAAATCGTCGCACAGGGCTGCGAGCATGAAGTGCTTAAGAGCTATGGCCTCAGCGCGAGTGGTTTTCAAAATACCAAGTGCTTCGGCATAGTTACCGATGTAGTAGTGAGCCGTGCCGATGCCCCATTGCATGCCGGCTACGGGACCAGGACTCTTCATTTGTCGATAGTATTCGAGGGCCTCGCGATATCTATCCAGACCGGTAGAGGGTACACCGATTTCGATAAAGGCTTCGGCAAGTCCGGCCTTCATCTGTCCCATCATGTAAGGCTCCGCTGCCTCGTCGATGATCAACTGCTGTGCTTGAATATAAAATGATAGAGACGATTGCCAGGCGCCTTTACGATATTCAATAAACCCCAGGTTGATTAAAGCTTCTGCAACTTGATTCGGAACGTTAAGCTCCTCCCACAGCTTCTGTGCCGTTTCGTAGTTACGACCGGCCTCAGCCAGATTGTTCTGGATCATCTGGTACTCGCCGACGATCATGTAAGCCTTTGCCTGGCCCAACTTCTGATTGGTTGATTTCCACAATTCGAGTGACTCTTCGGCATCCTGAAGAGCCTCGACTTTATTGGTAATACAGAAGGGACGAATGAGGAGAGCCTCGGCCTTTCCCTCCACGTAACCGTTCCGGTTACTCAGACGAATGGCCCGATCGAGAGCTAAATTCGCCTCGGCGTACTTTCCCATGTGTTTATAGACGGCCGCGAGTCCATTAAGACTCTCGACGCGCGTTTGCACATCGTTTGTATTCCTGAGCACATCGAGGGCTTTGCGATAAGTCGCGATCGCGTCGTCGGGTGTGTTGAGTAGCAACTGAAAGCGGCCGGCACGATTCCACGCGCGGGCCGCTTTCACGCCATCATCTCGAGACTGATCACCACTCGCGAGGAGAGTTGTTATGGCGCTCTGTCTTGCTGCAACGGTTGCGACTCTTGCGTCTTCTTCGTCTGTTAAGCCCTTGCTGTTCTCTTGAGCCCGAAGCGCAACCGTTGGCAAAACAAGACAGAACGTTAGCGTTATGAGCGAACGCCTTTTCATTATTAGTAGATAACTACATTTGTCGTCTCAGCCCGTTTGGCAGCGTCGGGATTGGGATCTTCAGCGCCCCTCGGGCTAACTGCGAATCTCATCGGATAGTTCTTAATGCTGCAGCCACAGCCGTCAGCCAATCGCGGACTGTCTTTCAGCGAAGGACTGTCCTTAGTCAGCGATGGACTATCTTTGGCAAGCGATGGACTGTCTTTGGCAAGCGATGGACTATCCTTGGCAAGCGAATCGACAATGCCAGAGGCAAAAACACCGATTGCGGTGGTGCCCCCGCCATTTCCCGAGGCCGCCGCCGCGGCGAGCGCTGCCTTGACCATCGTCGTTACTGGCTGCCCATCCTCATCCTCTCGGCTCTTGCGTAGCGTAGCGTTGAAGTAATCGTCCAGAAAACTCAGCCACGAATTAGGTCCGAGTGCTTTCGTGAACTCGTAGTTCTCATACCGGCTAAGCATATTGTTGTCCAGAAACAAAGGTTCGTCTTGAACCGGTCGTGACCAGGGAAAGAAAATCGACATGCCGTGTGAGTACTGAGACATAGGTCCAAAGTGATCGGATTGAACGACGACCGATTCGGGCGCTCCCTCCTTCAGTGCGTCAATCACTTTGGTACACGCCTCTTTCAGTGAGTTTTTGAACGTATGTTCAGTACACCGTCGTTTGAGGCAGAGGCAGAAATCATAAAGGTCAGTATATGTTTCCTCAAAGTAGCTCTGCGCTTCCAGGTGAGCCAGCTTGATCAGTTGTACGCCGCGCCATTCTTCCTCCTCATCCCACCCATCAGGAGGTTTCAACGCCTGCTTCAGCGCTACTACCAGGTTTTCAATTGGAGTCTTCAGCTTATCTACGCGATGCCTATCCAGACTGGACAGGCAGAGATCTGCTGATAACCCTGAAAACATGAAGTCAGTGCTGTTATGCAATGACAACTTGTGGATGGACTTGATTAAGTTCCCAAGGACTAGTGGCGTTTTTGGTCCTATTTTTGATTCTTCGACAGCATTCAGAAACTTTTTCAGAAGTTGACGATAAGGCCAACTGGCAACGAACGAAGCACCTTCGGTGGCCATCAGGTACTTCGCTGTATCTTTGAGTTCGAAAAGCACTTCTACCCCGCTCATTGAACAGCTATGTAGCCCGACCAACTCAACGATCGCATCACTTGGAATGGTGCGCTTGAAGTGTCGAAGTGTATCGCCAAGCTGTTCCAACGAGATTCCACCCTGCGGGCTGGAGTCGGGTAAAAATGCGTCATTTCCAACGATGACGCCGTGTCCAACGAGAAAGACCATGTAGTGCTTAGCCTTGAATCTCGTGGCGCCAATATCGAGAAACGTCCGCAGAGCCTGATTGGCATTATCGGTTCTGGTGGCGCCGTGAATGGCGTCTTCCAGCAGATTGCGGACAAATGGATCGCGGCCATCGCCGATCCTCGTCCCTCTTTCACCTTTCTTCAGAAGATCTCTCTTCCGCTTGCTGTTGATATTAAAAGTGGTGACGGCAACACCCTTCTCGTTTGGATCGTAGTGGACCAGAACGGTGGTGTTTTCTTGAAAGCCGGCATCCTTGATGGCTTTGAGTTGTGCGGTCATACTGGGCGACAGGTGCGGATCTCCGGCCAAAAAGACCATAATTGTCCATTCGTTTTCGGGATCGGGCCTCACGTTACTGCGGGTCGCGGCTGGTGCAGAAGACATGTCGGGATCCTCCTTTGGATCTTGGTTGATGAATCAGGATGTGTTCGTGAGCCTTGCTCGATGCGACTCAACGAACGCAGGGAGATTGTTTCTGGGCTAACAAACGGGGGCGAATTCAGCCCTTCGCAAATCTGTTGTTCCTTGCCTAGTTATGGAAGTAACGAGCGAAATATTTCCCGGGACCGTTAGAGAGGGTTTTCTGTCGCGGCATAGTCTATCAATGATCCCGAGATTCAGGTACACTCATGTCAGCCCCTCCTCATAATGCCAATATAAAAGGGAGTGATTGTATGACTGAGAAAGACCCGCGTGGCGATATCGCGTCGCAGCGACCCCGAAGCCCGCGAGTTCCGGTTGAGTTTGACTTAAATGTGGAGGGTACGGACGCGTCGGGCCAGTCTTTTACGGCAAGGGCAAAGGCCGTTAAAATCAGCCGCGGCGGCGCGACGCTCCAGGTCGACGTTGATGTCGCGCTTGGTTCGCAGGTAAAGTTGGTGCCGCCGTTTGGTGGTAAGCTGGACGCCGAAGTTAACGGCTCATGGATTGACGACATCGACGGCAACAGGCGCATCGGAGTCAGACTCCTCGATGCTAATGGATGGTTCGCGGAATAGGGCCACAAAAGGCACAAGAAACAGTTGCCACAAAAAGGCGCAAAAAGCACAAAATGAAGAATGAGTTCAGCGTCTTCAACTCAAATAACATTTTGTGCTTTTTGTGCCTTTTTGTGGCTAAAATGAATTAATGAAAGCCAAACGCTGGATCGTGCGCGAGCATGATGCCGAAAGGGCCGCCTCACTGGCACGCGTTCTGGGTGTCTCACCAATCCTGGCTGCTCTTCTCATAA
>Ga0134121_10000537_pt1 | contig 42548 bp, 40 predicted proteins | sample KB301_FD_96463 | JGI IMG/M metagenome (GOLD analysis project Ga0134121, IMG submission 96463) | Terrestrial soil microbial communities without Nitrogen fertilizer from Kellogg Biological Station, Michigan, USA - KB3-0-1 | ecosystem: Environmental > Terrestrial > Soil > Unclassified ...
ATGAGGACTCGGAGAAGTACTTCCTGCGCGCTCTTCACCTGGCGGAGAAGGCAGGGGACACGCAGGCCAGCTCCGGCCACTGGTACAACCTGGCCACCAATTATCAGGAGCGGAAGCGCTTCCACCAGGCCGGCCAGGCCTATTCCCGGAGCCTGGCGTTGGCCGCGTCCCTGGGGGACAAGAGCCTCGTCGCTCAAGCTCTCGGCGGCATGGCCGACCTCAGCCTGACGCGGAAAGACTTCGCCTCGGCGGCCAAGCTTGCCGACCGGGCGGCCGTGGCCGCCCTCGAAAGCGCCAGCCAGGAAACCCTCTGGCGAGCTCGCACCTGCGCCGGGAAAGCTTACCGCGCCTTGGGGAACACCAAGGCGGCGGAACGGGCCTTCGGCGAGGCCATTGCCACGGTCGAGTCGGTGCGCGGCACTGCGGCGGGCGGCGAGCTGGGGCGGGAAAAGATCCTGGAGTCGCGGCTCGCGCCGTATCAGGAAACGGTGGCGCTGGCGGCAGAGCAGGGAAACGCCGCCCAGGCCCTCGAGCAGGCAGAAAGAACGAAGGGCCGCATTCTGCTCGAAACCCTCCTCGGCGGTAAGAGCGATCTCAGCTCACCTCTGACTCCTGAGGAGCGCACGACGGAGCAGCGGCTGCGCGACCGGCTCGGCGCCCTCAATGGCGAGATTCTCCGCGCGCACTCCGGGAATGCCCAACCTGCCGTCCTGGCGAACCGCGAAAAAGCCCGCCGGGACCTGGAGTCCTTCACGTTCAACCTCTATGCCGCTCGGTCCGATTTACGACTGCGGCGCGCCGACCTCCCCGCCTGGCGTCTCGCCGACGCTCGCCCGTTGCTGGCCGATGGCGACAGCGCGTTGATCGAGTACGCGGTCCTCGAAGACCGCACCTACCTGTGGATCGTCACGGCGGACACCGCAACCTCTCTCCCCAAGTCCCATATGTATCGGTTGTCCGTGGGAGGCAAGGATTTGGCCCGCCAGGTCGAGGCTTTTCGCAGGCAGCTCGGTGCGCGGGACCTCGACTTTCAAGGCTCGGCCCGGCGTCTCTACGATCTCGTGCTCGCCGTGGCGGCGCCCGAGCTCAAAGGCAAGCGCTTACTTTGCATCGTGCCCGACGGAGCGCTGTGGGACCTGCCGTTCCAGGCCCTGCAGCCGAGCGCCACCGAGGTCCTGCTCGACCGTTACTCTCTCTCGTATGCGCCGTCGCTGGGTTTCCTGACCGAGCTGGCCAAACGCAAGGAGCGCCAGCCAACTGCCGCGCCAATCGTTGCGCGGAACCTGCTGGCCGTCGGGGATCCCGAGCTGAACGTGAAGACCGTCGATCAATCCGCGCTCTTGCGGGGCGAGTCCGGCCTGGCGCGGCTACCCGAGGCGGAGCGGGAAGTGCAGAGTCTGGCGCGGCTCTACGGCCCGGGACGTAGCGCCGTCTACACGGCCAGTCAGGCGTCAGAGCCCAGAGTGAAGGCCGAAGCCGGAAAGTTCCGCGTGCTTCATTTTGCCACGCATGCCTTCCTGGACGACCACAATCCGCTCTACTCCAGCCTGGTCCTCTCCCAAGGCGGACCCCCGGCCCGGGAGGACGGCTTGCTCGAAGCCTGGGAGATCCTCGAGCTCCATCTCGACGCCGACCTCGTCGTTCTTTCGGCCTGCCAGACGGCGCGCGGCCGGCCGCGCGCCGGCGAGGGGATGATCGGCCTGAGCTGGGCGCTCGCCGCCGCGGGCAGCGCCGCTACCCTGGCGAGCCAGTGGGAGGTCGACTCCGCCAGCACGGGTGAGCTGATGGTTGAATTCCACCGTGCCTGGCTGGCAGGCGCCAGCAAAGCCGAAGCGCTGCGGCGGGCGGCGCTGGCCGTTCGCCGCCAGGAGCGGTACCGGCATCCCTTCTATTGGGCCGCTTTCGTGCTGGTGGGCGACGGGACTTGAGAGGCGGCGGGCCGCCAGGACCGGACGCTCGCGAGCAGACCGCGCGCGATCGCGGACCGGGGGTTGGCCGCCACCACTTGATCGAGCTCCCTCTCCGCATCGTCCACCAGTCCATGGTGCGCGTAGAGGATTCCGAGGGCCAGGTGTGAGCCCCCAGCCTCCTGTACCGCGTGCCGGAGCGCCTCAGCCTGGGCCACTTCAAGCACCCGAAACCTTGCGGGAGGAGACCCTGGATCGGGAGCGGTCCGGTCCGTACCAGTGCTGTGGGCCACGACCTGCCAGTTGAAAACCCCTGCCGGCAAGGGTTGGCTCGGCCGCCAATCGGTGCCGGAGATGGGACTGCTATCGGTGGCCGGGTTGAGGCTCGCATCGAAAATTTTCACCTGATAGCTCTCGCCGCCTGAAAAAGGTCTCCAGCGGAAGGTCGGCCGGCCGTCGAGCACGGCCGTGCCGAGGGGCGCCAGGACGACGAAGCCGGAAGGCGCCTCACCGCCTCCGCGGAGCGCGGAGCGTTCACCGGCAAGACCGGCGATCTCTGGCGGCTTGTCGAGGTGTCCGACGCGCAGGGCGGCGGCGACCTCTTGCCGCTGCGCCGCCGGCAGCGAGTCCAGTCCGGCGAGCTCCCCGCGGGAGGTGAGCTGAATTCTCTTTCCGCCGTCCGTCAGCTCGACGCCCGGCCTCGAGCCCCAACCTGCCAGCCAGGCCACAAGACCGACGGCGGCCAGCAAGACCGCGGCGGCCGCAAAGCCTGACAGGCGGCGCGGAAAAGGCGATGGACTTGGGATCAGCTGAGGTGCCGGGACCGGCAACGCGGCGCTTTCCCCCAGCGCCTCCCAAGCCGCAATCGAGTCGGACAGCGGCATCCCTTCCGCCAGCCGCAACCGGCACTCCGGACAGGCAGCAAGGTGATCGTCGACAGCCAGCAGCTCTCGGGGTGAAAGTGCGCGGCGTCGGAAGTCCTCGACCTGTTGGTCGCTGAGATGGATCACCGTGTGGGAAGTTTACCGCAAAAACAGTACGCGCCGATCCTCAGCCAGCTTGCTGAAGCGACCCAATGTGCACAGGCTTCGCCCCACCGATCAGTACCAAACCGGCGACCACCAGGACCATCAGGGACAGGGAGCGCGCCTGGAGAGCCTGCCGCAGGAGATTGCCAGCTGGCATCGTGATCCTCGTGGAGAGTGGTACATTGCATCCTTCAGACCTAAGGCTACCCAAAAGGAGCCATCATGTCGACCAAGCTGTCCCGAGATGCATACCCCGTGAAGCACTTCTTGCTCGCGGTCCTCCTCTTGGTGGCCTGCTCGCCCCTGGGCGCCACCGTCATCTACGACAGCATTCCCGCCCCGCTCCCTCCGAACGTGCCGAGCCTGGGATATCAGGCGACGCAGACCTCCGAATTCGGGGATCTGATCCAGTTCGCCGGTACCAGCCGTGCGCTGAACCGGGTGACCCTGACCATGAGCGATTGGGCCCTGGCCTCGGACTACCCGGCGTTTCCCGGGTCCTCCGGGCCGACGTGGAACCATCCGCTCACGCTCAACCTTTACAACGTGGACAACAGTGGACCGAATCCGGCGCCAGGCACGTTGATCGCCACCCAGACGCAGACCTTCGCCATTCCCTGGCGGCCGCCGGCAGACCCGACGTGTCCCGGAGGGACGGCATGGCGGGCCAGCGACGGCAACTGTTACAACGGGCTGGCGTTCACGGTCTCCTTCGCCTTCCCGGGGACCACCGTGCCGAATCAGATCATTTATGGCGTGGCCTTCAACACGCAAACCTGGGGCTACAATCCCATCGGGGCGCCGGGTCCCTACGTATCGCTGAATTTCGGCTTGGCCCAGTTGCCGCCCACGGTGGGGAGCAATCCATTTCCCGATACCGCGTATTGGAATACGCAGACGGCCGGGAACTATGCCGATGGCGGCGCGGGGGGAGTAGGGACCTTCCGCCGGGATACCAACTGGACTCCTTTCAGCGGCGCGATAACCTTCGAGTCGCAGGCCTTGGCCGAGGTCCCTACCCTCTCGCCGTTCTCCTTACTGGTACTCGCCTCTTCGTTCGCCTTGATTGCAGTCCTGAGGCTGCGGCGACGCCGCTTGCTTTGATTGCGCGCCGAAGCGTGTGTGGCGCTGCCCGAGGAGCCGCCGGGCATGGCAGGCGTGAGATCTGCCGTGGCAAACGCGCCGCATGACGCGGCAGGAATGAGAAATGACGTGGCAGGCGGTCCACGTGGCGTGGCAGGAATGAGATCTGCCGTGGCAGACGGTCCGCGTGACGTGGCAGGAATGAGAAATGGCGTGGCAGATGGTCCACGTGGCGCGGCAGGAATGAGAAATGACGTGGCAGGCGGTCCACGTGACGTGGCAGGAATCAGAAATGACGTGGCAGATGGTCCGCGTGGCGTGGCAGGAATGACATCGGACGTGGCAGGTATACCGCGGGGAGGCTCTAGCCTCTTCCCACCTCAAACCGCAACCCCTCGTCGTGCCGAGCCCTGAATAAGTAGCCCAGCACCCGCCGCGCCAGCTCGGCCGTGGCCGCCTCCTGCTCGGCGGCGTCCTTGAAGAGCCGCAGCGCACCCAGGGCCTCCCGGTGGACGCCCTTCGCCTCGAAGACCTTGGATAGCTCCCCGGCCAGCACCTTCACCTCGGCCGCCCGCCCCTCCTCCAGCAGCAGCACCGCTTCCTCCAGTAGCGCCAGGGCCACGTCGTAGGACATGTTGCGCCGATCAAACTCCGTCCTCGCCTGTGCCAGGAGCCTGAGAGCCTCCTCCCGCCGGCCCAGCCCGGCGGCGATACGCCCCTCCAACCAAACTCCACGAATCACCCAGATCTCGTCCCCCCGTTCGACGGACCGTCTCCGTAGATCCCGGCCTAGCTCGGCGGCTTCACCATAGCGCCCCAGGTGCGTGAGGCTCAGCGCCAAATTCTGATGCAGGCTTACTCTCAGCCGATCGTCGCCGCTGCGCTCCACCTCCGGCTGCGCCTCCAGGAGGGTCTCGACGGCACGCTCGTAGTCCCCCATGACCTCCAGGGTAAGCCCCTTCTTGAGGAGGTAACGCTCCCGGCAGCGCCCGATCCGAAGGGCTTCCTCCAGGAGCGCCAGGGCCTCGTCGAACCGGCGCTGGCCTCGGCGCAACGACGCTTCCAGGTCGAGCAGCCGGCCGGGATCGAGCAACTCGTCCGGATCGGAGCCGGCATGCCAAAGGCGCAGGGCCTTCTCGAGGACCGCGTCCGCCGCCTCGAGCTCGCCCGGCACTCGCAGCGAATTCGCGACGAACCCGAGCGCGTAGCCCTGGATTCTGTGGCGCCAGCCCTCCGGCCCCTGAACCTGCTCGGCGATCTCCTGTGCGAGCCGCGCCAGCGAGGCGGTGCGCCCGACGTCGCGCCAGGCCTGGACCACCGACTCCTCGCACACCCGCTCGGCTATCGCCCAGGTCTGAAACTCCCCGGCAACCCGCACCACCGCGAGCTGCTGGCCTTCCGGAAGCTCCGCAAGGCGCCGCCAAAGCTCGGCGGCGTGTTGCCGGTCCTCGGCGCGGGGTGCGGGATGCGGAACCGGCAGGCGCAGCAGGCGCTGGTAGAAACCGGCGACCAGGGCCGAAAGCTCGGCGGCGAAGGCTTCGGTGCCCCGGCCGGCCCGCCGCCTGGGTTGGCGCAGGGCGTCGGCGAATTCCAGGATCAGCTCGCCGGCCGCGACCGTGAGGCCGGCTCCCAACTGCCCCATGCGCCGGAGCTTGGCAAGGCTGGGCTCGGCCTGGTCCTGCTCATATTTCGCCAGCAGGACGTGATGGATGCCCGTCCTCTTTTCGAAGGCCATCTGCGTCAGGCCGGACAGAGCCCGGAAGAGGCGCGCCATCAAACTCCTTCGTCTCATCGTCTCCTCCACTAGCATGGAATTGCGACTTTTCGCACGGCGCGCCTCACTGAAGCACTATTAAGGCAGGAGGCGCGGCCCGCGCGGACCCTGTTGGCTCGCAGCCGGCGCCGCGCAGAAAGGATCTCCGATGCGCCGCACTCTCGCCGCCCTTGCCGTGACCGCCTCCCTTCTGACCTCCGGGGCCAGCCAGGCTCCCCTGCTGGGCTCGCTCTGGGGCTACCTCACCACCCTCTGGAGCAAAGCCACCGCCGACGCAGGCCCCGGGCTCGACCCCAACGGGAAGAACGCCGCGCCCGCGCCGCAGCCGACGACCGACGAAGGCCCCGGGCTTGACCCTGATGGTAAGTAGCTCGCGGCTCATGACCTCGTGAACCGAAGACCCTGGTCGTAGCGGGCTCGGAAGAGGTAGCCCAGCACCCGGCGGGCCAGCTCGGCCGTGGCCGCCTCCTGCTCGGCGGCGTCCTTGAAGAGCTTCAGTGCGACCAGGGCCTCCCGGTGGACGCCTTTCGACTCGAAGACCTTGGATAGCTCCTTGGCCAGCCCTTTGACCTCGGCGGCCCGGCCCTTCTCCAGCAGCAGCACCGCCTCCTCCAGCAGCGCCAGCGCCACGTCATAGAACATCTTGCGCCGGTCAAACTCGGCTCGGGCGTGTGCAAGAAGCCTGAGAGCCTCCTCTCGCCGGCCCAGGCCGGCGGCGATGCGCCCCTCAAGCCATACCCCACGGATCGTCCAAATCTCGTCCCCCCGCTCGACGGACCGTCTCCGTAGATCCCGGCCGAGCTCAGCGGCTTCACGATAGCGCCCCAGGTGAGTCAGGCTGAGCGCCAGATTCTGATGCAGGCTTGCTCTAAGGCGATCATCGCCGCGGCTCTCCACCCCAGGCTGCGCCTCCAGGAGGACCTCGACGGCACGCTCGTAGTCGCCCATGACCTCCAGGGTAAATCCCTTCTTGATCAGGTAGCGCTCGCGGCACCGCCCGACGCGAAGCGCCTCCTCCAACCGTGCCAGGGCCTCGTCGAACCGGCGCTGGCCACGGCGCAGCGAGGCTTCCAGGTCGAGCAGCCGGCCGGGATCGAGCACCGCGTCCGGATCGGAGCCGGCCGCCCAAAGCCGCAGGGCCTCCTCGAAAACCGCGTCCGCCGCCGCGAGCTCGCCCGGCACCCGCAGCGAATTCGCGACGTGCCCGAGCACGTAGCCTTGGATGCGGTTGCGCCAGCCCTCCGGCCCCTGGACCCGCTCGGCGATCTCCTGCGCCAGCCGCGCCAGGGAGGCGGTGCGCTCGATGTCGCGCCAAGCCTGGACCACCGATTCCTCGCACACCCTCTCGGCTAGCCCCCAGGTTTGAAACTCCCCGGCCACCCGCACCGCCGCGAGCTGCTGGTCTTCCGGAAGCTTCGCGAGCTTCGCCCACGCCTCTCCGGCCTGCCAGCGGGCCGGCTCGAGGTCGGAGGGCCGCGGGTAGGCGTCCGGTGCCGGAGGCTGGCGGGATCTCAGGACGGCCTCGGAAAGTATCCGGCGGGAGAGCCGCGCGATCTCCAGGATGCAGCTCTCCACCTCATCGCGCTCGGCAACGGTGAGCTCCGTGTCGTTCTCCAAGGCCTCAAGGGCTTCGAGGCACCCGGTGACGACGGCGACCTCGGCCGGCCGGGCTTTCAGGGCGGCGGGCAGGCGGTTGAAGAGAGCCTCGGCGGCGACGCCGCCTTTGCGCAGGTGGTAGGAGATCTTACTCTCCTCCAGACCGGCCTTGACGCCGACCTCTTTCTGCGACAGCCCCCGCCACAGGGCCAGAATCGAGACGAGCAGCGAACGGAACGAGCGGATCATCTTGCCTCCCTCCAAGCAGATTAGTGCGTTCCATAGATGGGAGTGCGCTGAGAGACCGAAAAGTGACCCGCCTGGATGAGACTTCGCTCCTTTTGGGGCAACTCCGGCGGGTTCCTCCTCGCCAATTGTCGCCTCCGGACGAAATTTCAGAGTCTCGTGATGGCAGGAGGATCTACGGCCTTGCGCTTCTACTGCGACCCCTTGGAAAGGCGGGAGGAGAAGGCATCAATCGGATCGCCTGGCAGCCAGAATTACCGAATGCAAGGGACGAGCACTCAGGGGCATCACCCGAGTACCGGACAGCTTCAGCGCTTCCTGCGCGGCGAAGCGTCGCGAGACGAGGTACGGGCCATCGTCCGCCATCTCCTGGCCGGTTGCCTGGAGTGCACGGCGCTGATGGGACCGATCTGCGGCCTTGCGGAGCGCTGGCCAAAGGCCCTTCCTGTCGGCAATAGGAAGGAAAGCACTCGACTGGAGAGGGAGGCCGTCAGGTGACCGAGGGGAATGTTGACCTGTCGATAGAGACAACCGTCGCTCAGGCGCGGATCGGTATCCTGGTCGCGGTCCTGAAAATGATTCGCGATTTCCTGCAAAGTGCCCTCGCGGCTCTTCCTCTCTCAGCCCAGGAGCTGAATCCCCAGGGCGATCTTGACGCCAAGCCCGACGTCACGAGCGAGGTCCGCCGGATCGGCGAAAGAGTTCTGGCGGATTTCCTCGATCCCGCGATCAGGGAGCTCAGTACGGCGACGCAGTCGGGACGGGAGAGCCGCCTTCCTCATGAGGGATGAACGCCTTGTCGTGATCGAAAGTGCGAGGAAAGCGCTGCGGGCAGTCGGTGCCGACCTGACGGCGATCCGCCACCGGCTGGTGGGAGTGCAGGCGAGCATTCCGCCCTCCGCGCAAGAGACTGCGCGGGGAGACCTCGAAGGCGCCTTGGACGTCGCGACGGAGATGCGCACCGTCATCGCCAATGGTATTCAAAACTGCCTGGACACTCTGATCGACGACATCCTCACGGTCGCCGAGTATCAGCCCGAGCCGGTGGAGGACGGTTCGCCATCCATCGCCGACCTCGATCTCAGCGTCTTCAGCGAAGCGACCCAGCGGGCGCTCTATGAGTTGGTGGTGGCGGACAACTTCCGGCAGACGGAGTCCGCTCCCGGCGAGGGCTCGGTTCCACAGTACACCGCGGAGCAGGCGGGCCTGGAAGTGGTCTGGGCCTGGGGGCGATGGTTTGCCACATGGTGGAAGTTGGAGTTGCCGGACACCCTCCCCGAGGCCGAGAGGCGGGAGATTCTGGTGCTGGAAGAGAACCGGCACCGGCCGGGCACGCTGGGTTACGGCGAAGTTTGAGGAACACACCATGTATTGCGATGATCGTCCTCCCCGCTTCGCTCCGGGCGGCAGCCCTGTGGTTCGGTGGCACGCGACGCTGCCGGTAGTCACCGCCGAGGATGGCTCGCCCATCCTGCTCTCCTTCGTCCTCTGGGCGTTCTCGCTCAACGAGGGAGACCTGCTGGCCGTCTCGCCCGACGCGGCCCGGGCCGGCTCCTGGCGATTTCTGAGCTATGGCGAGAGAGTGTGGAATGCCGCCGACGGGTGCCTACACCCCTGGCCCTACGTCGAAGAGCTCTTGCGCCTCCCCATGGCCGCCGTAGGGCCCAACGGAGTCCTACGGCTGCCGGTAGAGGCAGAGGAGCTGCGAACCGGCTCGGTTCTGGTGCGTGTTGAGGTGGACCCACAGGGGAGAGCGTTCACCATAGAGCCGCTGGACCAGCGATCGATCGACGCGGAGTGGTTTCTGGAAGCCCACTACGTGCTGCCGATCCTGCCCGGTTTCCAGGTGATGCTGCCGGACGACCTGCTGTGGATTCTTGACCTCGGAAAAGGCGACCAGCTCGCGTACGAGACCCATCTGGACCTGGCCGAATACGTGCGCTGGGAGATGAAGAAACCCCCAGAGGGCCTGAGTCTCGTCGCGCTGGGGCCGGGAGGTTTGCTCGTCCTGCCGGAGTCATTGCGCGTTCCCGCAGCTCTCCAGCCCAACGCCCGAGTCGGTTTGAAGGTGACTTTCTCAGAAGGGGTGATTCTCCAGGTGAGGCCGTGGCAGGGGCTCTAAGCCAGAGTTCCGGAAGGAACTCGCTTGTAGAGCGGCTTGAAGGCCAGTAGCCAGAGGCCGGAGTAGTCCCGCATCAGCCGCATCCGCAGGAGTCGTCGGTGACCCGAGCCGTCAGCCGGGCGCGGGCGAAGATCACGGAGTCGCCGGTGAAGCACCTCTTGACTCAGCCGAAGCTATGCGCTAGCTTTTCAGCGCATAGCAATTTGAGAAGAGGAGGATAGCCTTGCACAGCCTTAGGATGGGTGTTCACTCGTGCTTGGCGGTCACACTGCTTGTTCTCTTAAGCCCAGCTTCTGCAATGGCTTGCGAAAAGTGCTTTAACTTTTTCGGAGACGAATCGTGTATCGATGTTGGACCGGGTGAGGCTGGTTTCGAAGTTTGCAAGGTTCCCGAGGAGGCAAGTTGCTGCTGCAAGTTATCGGGTGATGCCTGCACCGGAGGATCTGGAAGCGGCGGAAATGGCGGAGGTTCAGGCGGAGGCGGTGGTAACACCTGCCAGACAAACGGCTTCTGCCCCGCTGAGTGCTTCAGTTGCAGCGGTGGTGGTGGCGGCGGATGGCGGGTGTAGAAGGTGAGGTCCGCAATCTTGGCTGTAGCTTTGGCTATGACGGCGGTCTCATCCAAGATCGCCTTGCCGCTTGTCGAACCTTCTGTGGCTTCCCCTCAGGCCGCCGTGGAAATTACAGTTCGCACAGTGGGTCACGCCAAGCTGCCTTCTGGATGGGACGTCCTCATCCGGCCCTCCGCCGCGCAGCAGGAACCGGCCGTCCGCCACTCGATCCATGCCGCCGAGCCACTACGGGTTCAACTCCCTCCGGAGTCAAGTTGGGAGATTTCGGCGGACCTTCCAGGATATTGGGTTCCTCGCAAGACTTTAGTGACCGGGCGGGCCGGTGAGACGGCTCACATCGAGCTCGAGCCTTGGCCCTTAGGGAAAATCTCTGGCCACATCGCGCTCCAGGAAAAGGATGTCGCGACGCCTCGGGAGGTGCTGGTCAAGACCATCGCAGCGCCCGCGTTGCTCAGACGGCCTCCGATGCCACCTGGAGCGCTCACCTGTCCAGTCGACAAGCAGGGCAATTGGAGTTGCTCATTGCCCGCCGCGACATTCGACCTGGTCATTACGGCTGAGGGCTTCACCCCTCATTATCGTTGGAGGGCAGAGGTGACGCCGGCCGGCACTCTCGGGCTGGGCACATTTCAGCTTGAGCGCGGCGGCTCCGTTGCAGGATGGGTTGCGGTCGAAGACGGTACTATCGATCCTGCCCACGCCGTAGCCCGGCTTTCCCTTGTAGCGGCTTGCGACGCTGACGCCAAATCAATTTTCCAGCTGGATCGCTTCACCATGGAGAAGCCTGTGAACAAGGACGGGTTTCTCCAGTTCACGGGACTCGCAGCCGGGACTTACGCCTTGGAGGTGCGTCAGCCAGGTCTGGCGACGGTGCGGATCGCCGACATCGGGGTCGTCGTGCGCGCCGAAACTTTCCTTCCTCAGCCGGTCTTGCTGACACGGCCAATTGCGCTGGAGCTCGAGATCATTCCTCCTCTCGACGAGCGCAGCGAACCATGGCGAGCCCAGGTGACACGCCGCGCTGAAGGCTCCCGGCCATCTCCTATCGTCTTTGACGGCCGAGCCGACTCAGAAGGACGTTTTACCGTCGCTGACCAGTCGCCCGGATGGTTTCAGGTGGCAATCTACGACTCGCGAGGCAACCGGGTTCACTCCGAGCCTGAGCGCCAGCTCGACGCCTCCGCTCGTCACAAAATCGAGCTTCACCGGGTCGCTGTCGATGGCCGTTTGCGGCTGGGCTCCGAGCCGCTTGGTGCGACTCTTTGGTTCGGCGGCCGACACGGAGACAAGAGCGTCAAGATGGAGTCAGACGCCGAAGGTCATTTCACGGGAGTCCTCTCCTCGCAGCGCGTCTGGATCGTGGATGTCGAGTCGACAGAGCCAAGATTTTCCTCTCGGACCCGCACCGAGGTCCACTCTGATGAATCCGGCCGCTCTACCATCATGATTGACCTGCCAGATACACGAGTCTTTGGGCGTATCGTCGATCAGCACGATCGGCCGGAGGCTCAAGGCTTCGTCTCAATCACGACCCAGGGTGTCGATCAGACCGTCCAGGCGGACGTAGCCGGCAGTTTCGATGTCCGCGGCCTTTCCGAAGGGCTTGTCGCCCTTGTCGCATCGGACGGAAGCGCCAGCCAGAGCGAACGATCCGTCGTCAGCCTTGCCCAGGGATCCAAGGTCGGGCCCCTCGAGCTAAGGCTTCGGGCGATTCGCCACCTGAAGGGAACTGTGCTGTCCCAACTAGGTCCGGTCGCGGGGGCCAATATCATGGCGCTGGCGAACTTTCCCGCTGTGGGCGGCGGTCATGCGTTGACCGGGCTGGATGGGACCTTCTCGCTGGAATTGCCCGCAAATCTCGACTCTTTCTCGGCGGTGGTCAAGGCTCCGGGTTTTGGCACTCAGGCGTTCCGTCTGGCGACAACCGAAGAGGCGCTTGCCTTGAGAATGTCCGAAGCCGCCGGTCAAATCGCGGTCACCCTGCCGCGCGGCCTGGGAGACCTCCAAAGGGACAGCCTGCGCGTGTCATTGTTTCAAAATGGCATCGAGGTTCCCATCTCGGCGCTTCGGGAGGATGTGTCTTCGAGCGCCTCTGCAGACAAAGACGGCACTCCGGTTCTCCGCCTTTCCAACCTGGCTCCTGGAGACTACCTGGCATGCATCGCGAGAAAGCAGGTGGACTCGAAGGGCTCCCTCGATCGCGCCCCGAAGGCCACAGTCTCGTGCGATTCCGGACAGCTCGGTTCGGGCCTCACGCTGACGTTGACTCTCCGCGAGAACAGCTGAGCGTTTCCAACCCTTTGCCGGCCAGCCTCCCACCCTCAAGCCAGAGTTCCGGAAGGAACTCGCTTGTAGAGCGGCTTGAAGGCCAGTAGCCAGAGGCCGGAGTAGTCCCGCATCAGCCGCATCCGCAGGAGCGCCACCTGCCGGCACTCGGAAAGGTTGCCGCCCATCATCAGCTCGTTGAGCACGTGATTGAATCGCCAGAGGTAGTCGTCGGCGACCCGAGCCGTCAGCCGGGCGCGGGCGAAAACCACGGAATCGCCGGTGACGGAGGTCTCGTCGAGGAGGCTCGCAATCTCGTGCGCCTCTTCGTTGATGCGCACGCGCAGGGCGGCGGACTCCAGCAGAAACTGCTCCAGCTCGCGGTCGGAGTCTCCCTTGCCGAAGACGCGGCGATAAGCCTCCACCTCACGCACCTCGACGCGCAGGGCGAAGACCTCGGGTTTGAGCACCACCCGCTCGGGCGCCAGGTCGGGCGGATTGACGTCGCGGAGGGCGTCGACGAGCCGGCGGTAATAGTCCCCCAGCAGCTCCTCTTGCGACTTGAGAGGCGCCGAGGAGGCGGCTCCCGCCCGTTGAAAAGTGAACTCCCCGGAGTCGACGGTGGGCGGCGCCCCGGTAGGCCGGTCGCTGATGCTCGGTCGGCCTGCGGCGAGGCGCGGCAGTAGTTGCTTGACCCGCTGGCGGATGAGGGCGATGTCGCCGAGCCGGAACTCTTCGCGCTGGAGCTGCTTCTCGAAGCGTTCGATCTCCTCACGAAATTCACCCAACTCGCGGTCGAGCTCGGTGTCGAACGGCACTTCGCGTTCGAGCTCGAAGACCCGCTGGTACTCGGAGATGATGCGCTGCTCCTCCTGGCGGTAGAGCTTTTGGATGCGAGCCTTGAAGACCAGGTTGGTCTCCTGGATGGGGAGCAGCAGGTCGGGGTAAAAGTACCAGGAGCCCAGCCCGTGCTTGAGCTCGCGGTAGCGGCGGGTCAGGCCCGACTCGTTGAGACGGTCGAGGCTTTCGACGGCCGACATCTCGTGGCGCACGGCATCGATGTCCGCCCGCCGCTCCTCGATCGCCTGGTCGCCGGGAGGAGTTTCGGCGAGTTGGGCCCAGATTCCCTGGAAGATCTCGTTCAGGCGATGATGGTTGCGCAGCACCAGCTCTCCCGAGCGATCGTCCACTTCTTCAGAGAGCCGGGCCAGGAGGAAGTCCACCTTGTCCAACCGCTCCGAGGGCCAGAGCCCCCCCGTGAAGGCATAGAGGTAGAAGCGGACGAGCTGGGAGAGGATCTTCTCGTCGTAGTTCTTGACCCGGCGGAAGAACTGCCGGAGCAAGTCGGGAGTGACTTTGGTATCCTCCTCGGCGAGCTCGACGACGAGCTCGCTCAGCCGGCGGTCGATCGCCTCCAGACGGTGCCGGATGCGCTCACTTTCGGAGGCGTTCAGGCTCTGGGAGATCTCCTTCAGGCCGGTGTAGAGCTCCTGGAACTCCGTCGAGTGGGGATCTTCCACTCTTTGCAGCAGCGTTTTGCCCAGGCTCTGGAGGAACTGGTGAAAGGTCCAGCTCGCCCGGAAGCGGTGCGAGGTGTCGGCGTAGCGGCGGTGGAGGACACTCAGCTCTTGGACGGTCGTCATGGGAGAAAGCCTTGTCGAGTCGACAGATGCGCAGTCAGATGAGCACCAGGAGTTTACGCCAAGCCCAAGGGAAAGGAAAACCAGCGTGCGGGTTCTGATCTCACAGGAGGATCTGGAAGCAAGGGTGGCGGCGATCGCGGCGGAGATCGATCGCGACTACGCCGAGAGCGACCGGTTGGTCTGCATCGGCGTGCTCAAGGGCTCCGTCTTCTTCATGGTGGACTTGCTGAAACGTTTGAAGGTGCCGCTGGCCATCGACTTCTTCCAGACATCGAGCTACGGTTCTTCCACCAGTCCGGGCGAGGTGCGGATCCGCAAGGACCTCGACCTGTCGATCCGCGGCAAGGACGTCCTCCTGATCGAGGACATCGTCGACACCGGCTACACCCTGCGCACCATCCTCGATCTCTTGCGCTTCCGCGGCGCCCGCAGCGTTCGCCTCTGCGCCCTGCTCGACAAGGCGGCGGCGCGGGAGGTGGACGTCCGCATCGACTACCGGGGTTTCGAGATCGAAAAACTATTCGTGGTGGGCTACGGTCTGGATTTCGACGAGCGCTACCGCAACCTTCCCTACATCGCGGTGATGGAATCCGAGGAGACGCCGGATCTGCCGTCGCCTTCTTAGAAAGGATCGAAGATGCGCTTTCATCACACCGGCAAGGCCCCCGAGGCGATCGGACCCTACTCCCAGTCCGTTGAGGTCGACGGCTGGCTTTACACCTCCGGCCAGGTGGGGATCGACCCCGCCACCGCCGAGCTGGTACCAGGCGGCTTCGAGGCCCAGGCGCGCCAAACTCTCAAGAACCTGGCGGAGGTCCTGGCCTCGGCCGGCTGCACCTTCGCCAACGTGGTCAAGACCACCGTCTACCTCACCAATTTGAAGGACTTTCAAGCCCTCAATACGCTGTACGCCGAGGCCATGGGAGGCCACCGGCCGGCCCGCTCCACGGTGCAGGTGGCGGCGCTGCCCAAGAGCGCGCTGGTGGAGATCGACCTGGTGGCGCGGCTCTAAGCTCGTTTACGCCGCCAGCCTCACCAATCCACGGATGCTCTCGATCGCCTGGTCGACCTCAGCGCGCCCGACGTCGCGGTGGGTCACCAGGCGCACCTGATCGCGGCTGACGGTGCTTCCCAGGACCCCTCTCTCCTTGAGGTGGGCGAGAAAAGCCGCGGTCAAACCGCCCTCCGGGGAGACGCCGCCGAAGAACCTCGGTGTAAGGCGGAAGATCACGATATTCGTCCGCACGGTGGCGAGATCGAGCTCGACTCCCGGCAGCTCGACGAGAGCGCGGGCCAGGCGGCCAGCGTTCTCATGATCTTCCGGCAGCCGGGCCGGTCCCTTGTGAAGCGCCACCAGCCCCGCCGCCGCAAGGATGCCGGCCTGGCGCATACCGCCTCCCAGCATTTTTCGCACCCGCCGGGCCTCGGTGACGAAATCCCGCCGGCCGCAGAGCAGAGAACCGACGGGAGCGCCCAGCCCTTTGGAGAGGCAGTACATCACCGAATCGAAGCCCGCCGCCAGGGCCGGCGCCGTGGTGCCCAGGGCCAGGGCGGCGTTGAAGATGCGGGCGCCGTCCAGATGCACGGGCAGGCCATGCCGCCGCGCCACCGCCAGGATGGCCTCCAGACGAGTCCGTTCGTAGACCGTGCCGCCCGCCATGTTGTGGCTGTTCTCCACCTCGATGAGCACGGTGCGAGAGTGGTAGCTGACATTGGGAGCGATGGCGGATTCGACGGCCTCGGGATCGAGAAGGCCGCCGGGCGAGACGAGAATTCGCGGCAGGAGGCCGGAGAGCGCGGCCATCGCGCCGATCTCGTGTTGGACGATGTGGCACAGGGAGTCGCAGATCACCTCGCCCCCCGGGCGTCCGTGGAGGTGGAGGGCGATCTGGTTGCCCATGGTGCCCGAGGGGACGAAGAGGGCCGCCTCCATCTCCACCGTGGCGGCGGCTTCCTCCTCCAACCGCAAAACCGTGGGATCCTCGCCGTAAACGTCGTCGCCCACCTCGGCTTCGGCCATGGCGCGGCGCATCTCGCCGTCGGGACGGGTGACGGTGTCGGAACGCAGATCGATCCACGCGCTGCTCATCACAGGACCTCCAGAAGATTTCAGAACCCGAAGCCCACCCGCACGGCCGCTTGCAGAGCTTCGCCCTTCTCCACTTCGAAGTTGATCTTCGGCAACAGCAGGTTGAGAGTGACGCCGGCAAAGGCCACGCCGTGCGTCTCGGTGTCCTCGAAAGACGGCAGAAGCCCGCGATCGAGCCGCCCCTTGCTGCGGATCAAGCCGGCCCCGATGTAGGGCGTGAGCACGGTGAAACCCTTGGAGAGCAGCACGTCGGCACCGTACTGACTCAGCTCGTAGGCCGTGGCGTCCACGGTGCGGGTGCCGGTAACGCGCACCGAAAGGGCCGGCTCCAGCACTCCACCGTGGAGGATGGCGTATTGGAGCTCCGCCGAGATCAGCTTCACGTCGCCGTTCAGCGTCTTGCCGTAGGCCAGCCCGAGGTCGATCCCGCCAGGGAGCCCCTTGCGCGCTCCCACTCGCGCCACGGAAAGGAAGCCGCCGATGTAGCTGCCGTCCACCGCGGTGCCGTTGAACGACTGGTCGTCGAACTCGTCGTCATAGGTGGCGTCGGCGTACACCTCGAAGCCGACGAGGCCGAGAGGCGAGGCGCTGTGGCGGGGATAGAAATAGGCGTCGGAGCTGAAGCGGCTGTGGAACGCCTCGAAGTCGCCTCGGGTGGCCCGCGGGCTTAACCGAAAGGAGCCGTGGGCGGGCGCGGCGGCGAGGCCGCTGACGAGGAGCATGAGCAGCAGCTTGGGTCCCACGCGTAGAGTTCGTCTACTGAGTCTGAGTCGTATGAGCATCGGTGGGCCTCCAGGAGTCGTCCGCGCCGGGGCCATCCGGCGACAGGTAATCGGCGAGCAATCGATCGAGGTGCTCCGACTCGCCGCTCTCGGCGCACTCGGCCACGATCTCACGGCTCGTGGGATCGAGAGGGAGAACTCCCAGGTTCCCCTCTCTCGCCAGGGCCTCCAGATCATAGGGGCTGCGGTCGATCCAACGAGCATCTTTATAGAGCGCTTGGCCGGCGTCCACCGGCCGCCCCAGACGCAGCCACAGCTCCGCGGCCAGGGCGACGACGCCGGCGATCCGCCGGTTGCCGGCCCCGAGCACCGGCGGCCGGGGGAGCGGCCGGGGGAGGAAGGGCTCCAGCCCGTGGCGGTGAGCCAGGCGAGCGAAGTCGCGCTCCGCTGGAGCCTCACGGTGGAACAAGGCCTCGAAGGCTTCCTCTTCGCCCCACCGCTCGGCCAGCCGGCGCCGGTCGGCAGGCTCCAGGGCCGGTGCCAGCGCCTGCACGCGGCGTACTCCCGCCGCCGCGAGGTCCCGGCAGGCGAGCTCCCAGAGAGCGGGATCGTCGGTGACGCCGGGCAGAAGGGGGAACATCGCCGAGGCGCCGGAAGGAAGCCGCCGCAGACGGCCGAGGTCGCGGTCGAGAAGCACCGGCAGCAGGTCGAAGACGATGGCCGCGCCGGTCACCTGCGGCACCGTCGACTCCTCGCCGGGAAGAAGTTGAACGAGCACGGGCGTGCCGGCCATCAAGCAGGCGCGAGCCGCTTCGTCGCGGGCTGCGGCCCGCCGCGGCGGCCCCGGGGGAAAATAGAGCACGTCGTCGAGCGGCGTACCCGCCAAGGCAGCAAGGTCGGTGGGCTTGGCCTTCGGAGTCCTTCCCCACTCGCCCAGGGCGCCGGCCGCCAGGTTCACCCACGGCCGCTCGGCGGGCTCCCAGGAGCGGGGAACATAGCGAATCCAGAACCGACCCGGCTCCGGAAGCTGGGCAGCCGGTTTCGCCTCTCCCGACGGTCCCGCGTCCCCCGCATTCAACCGGCTCACGGGAGGGGCGCCACCAGGCCGCGGGCGGCGAGGATGCGGTGCACGTACTTGCCGAGCACGTCCATCTCCAGATTGACGGAATCACCGGGCACGAGCTCCGAGAGCGTCGTCACTTCCAACGTGTGGGGAGTGAGCGCCACCTCGAAACGATCGGACACCAGGGCCGAGACCGTGAGGCTGACGCCGTCGACCGTCACCGATCCCTTCTCCACCAAGAACGGCGACAGATCGGGCGGAATCGAGAAGGCGAGCACGCGGTGATCCGAGAGATCGCGGCGGTCCACGACCCGCGCCGTGCCGTCCACGTGACCCTGCACCCAATGGCCGCCGAGGGCGTCGCCCATGCGCAAGGCGGGCTCCAGATTCACGGCATCGCCTCGCTTCAGGCCCGCCAGAGTGGTGCGGGAGAGGGTTTCGGGCGAGAGCTCCACGGTCGCGCGGTCAATGCCTTTTTCGGTGATCGTCAAACAGACACCGGAGACGGCCAGACTGTCGCCTATCACGAGCCGGCCAGCAAGGTTTGGAGAAAGCCCGATCGTCAGACGCACGCCTCCCTGGCCCGACGGAGCTGGATCATCGATCAGGCTGCCACGCTCGACAATAAGGCCGGTAAACATCTAAGCCGCCTCGCCTACTTCACATAGTGGAAACGGCACGCAATGATCATCAGCTCGGTTTTCGTCGCCGAATAGACGAAGCGATGCTCATCGGTGATTCGGCGGGACCAGCAGCCTGTCAGATCTGATTTAAGGAGCTCTGGCTTGCCGATCCCCTCGAAAGGCGTGCGCAGAGCCTCCTTAATCAGCGTATTGATCCGCTTAAGAAGCTTTCGGTCATGATCCTGGAACCAGAGATAGTCCTCCCACGCCGAGGGCGTGAAAGCCAGCTTCATGCTTCGAGGAGCTCCCGCTCCTGCGCTTTGCCTTCTTTAGCTTCGGCAATCGACCGCCGCAAGTGATCTGCGTTAGCGGGATTCGACAACAAGTAGTTGGTCTCTTTCCAAGAGTTGTACTCGTCGAGCGGAACGAGGACGACCCGAGCGCCGCTCTCCGTGACGACGATAGTCGACTCAGCGTCCGCGACTACCTGCTCGATGAGTTCTTCCAGATTGAGACTGGCTGATTTCAAAGTGACGGCGTTCACCGTGGTCTTCCTCCTATTCAAATCGCGATTCTAGCAAACCGACAGGACCTACCTGCCGACGCGGGCGAACAAGTCCTGCAGGCAGCCTTGCCGATAACCAAGGATCAGCAGATCGCCCCCGCGGCGCCGGACTTCTAGATCTTCCAGCCTCGGCGCCGCTTCTAGAGCGCCTACCCCCAATCCACCCAGCGGCGCCGGTGCTTCTTTGCCACCGATGAGGAGGGGCGCGCAATTGACCATCACCTGGTCGTAGAGGCCGGCACCAACGAAGCTTGCCAGGATCTCGCCGCCCCCTTCCACCAGAAGGCTTCGAATGCCGCGTTTGTAGAGATCAGCGAGGACAGCTTCGGGTTCAACGGCGGCCAGTTGTCTCACCTCGGCCCCACGCGCCACAAGAGCCTCGCAACGCCTCCGATCCGTCGATTGAGTATAGATCAGCACCGGTCCAGGGACCGTGAAGAGGGTGGCCTCGGGAGGCGTCCGCAGCCGCCGGTCCAGGACGATCCGGAGATTGGGTCCCACAGCGAGCTTCAACCGGCGGTCCAGCCGCGGATCATCTGCCAGGACGGTGCCGCTTCCGACGAGGATGGCGTCGTGTTCCTCGCGGAGGGCCAGGGACCAGCGCCGAGCCTGCGGCGAGGAGATCCAGTGACTGGCGCCGATCACGGTGGCGATCTTGCCGTCCAGGCTCATGGCCCATTTCAAGGTGACCGCGGGACGGCCCAGCGTCGCGGCGACGAGGAATTGCAGGTTGAGGCGCACGGCATCCTCGGCGAGGATTCCCACTTCGACTTCGATCCCGGCTTCCCGCAACCGGGCGAAACCGCGACCGCCGACCCGGGGGTCCGGATCGCCGTGGCAGGCCACCACGCGGGCAACGCCGGCCGCGATCACGGCGTCGGCGCAGGGCGGAGTGCGGCCATGGTGGGCACAGGGCTCCAGGGTGACGTAGAGCGTCGCGCCGTGTGCTCGTTCGCCCGCCTCGGCCAGAGCTTCAACCTCTGCGTGCGGGCCGCCCACCTGCCGGTGCCAGCCGCTGCCAACGATTTCGCCGTCGCGTACCAAAACGGCGCCGACCCGGGGGTTGGGCGAGGTGCGGTAGCGGCCGCGGGCGGCGAGGCGGAGAGCCCGGCGGAGGTAGTCAGCCGACGAGGGCAGAGGCGAACTCCCGAGGCCGGAAATCCACCAGATCCTCGGCCTTCTCGCCAACTCCCAGGAAAAGAACAGGGAGCTTCAGCTCGCGGGCAATGGCCACCACCATGCCGCCCTTGGCCGTACCGTCCAGCTTGGCCAGCAGGACGCCGTCGATGGGGATCACCTGGCTGAAGGTGCGGGCCTGGGAGAGGGCGTTCTGACCGGTGGTGGCGTCGAGGACCAGGATGGTGCGCTTCTGCCAGTCCGCGGCCTCGCGGTCGATCACCCGCCGCACCTTGCTGAGCTCGGCCATCAGATGATCCTTGGTGTGGAGGCGGCCGGCGGTGTCGACGATGAGCTGATCGATTTTGCGGGCCTTGGCGGCGTGGATGGCGTCGTAGACCACGGCACCCGGGTCCGCACCCTGACCCTGGCGGATGACCTCGAGCCCCAGCCGCTCACCCCAAAGGGCGAGTTGCTCGATGGCGGCAGCCCGGAACGTATCCCCGGCCGCGAGCATCACCCGCTCGCCCTTCTGCTGGTGCCGCCGCGCGAGCTTGGCGATCGAGGTGGTTTTGCCGACGCCGTTGACGCCCACCACGAGGGTCAGCATCGGGCCGCGGCCGAAGAGGCGCGGCCGGGGCATCTCGTTGAGCACCTCCGCCACCTCGTCGGAGAGCAGCTTGCGCAACTTGGCGGCGCTCGTCGTCTGCTCCTTGAGGGCGTTCTTCTTGACGCGTTGCACCAGCTCCAAGGAGGTGTCCACCCCAAGATCCGCGCCGATGAGAACCTCTTCCAGATATTCGAGCGTGCGGTCGTCCAGGGTGACGCGGTTGGTCATCGCATCGGAGACCTTCTCGATGATCTCCGTATGGGTCATGAACAGACCGCGCTTCAGCTTCTTCCAGGAAGTGCCCTGTTCCCCCTCGTCGTCTTCGGGGAGCCGAGTTTCCGGCGCCAGCTCCAGAAGGTCGTTTTTCTTCGCGTCGTCAGCCATGGCAGGGCTCACCCTCTAACCTGCGAACAGTTCCTGCCGGAGCTGCTCGACCGCCAGGGCCATCGTCTCCCGGGCGTGGGCGACCATGGCGGGATGACCCTGGACCAGCGCCAGATGGTAGCCCTCGGGGAGCGGGACGACGTAGATGTGGAGCGCCTTCTTCTCGATGTGGATCATGCGGGCCTCGCCCAGGTCGTTGCTGGCGAGCAGCCGCTCGAGCTGGCGCAGGTAGATGCCCAGGTAGGCGCCGATCACCCGCATTTCATAGGGGCTGAAGTCGGTGCCACAGGCAAGATCCACGGTCTCGCCGGTGCCGTCCAGGAACAGGGCACCGAGAGCGTGGTCGTTGTGCGCCAGGAGATTGGCGAGAACGTACTGAAACACCATGCGGGGAGTTTAATACGTCAGCAAGGGTCAGCGCTGGCCGCCGGCTACTTTGGCTTCGACCGGCGGTGTTTCGGTGCGCGCTGGACGGGAGGCGCCGGCACGGATTTCGCCGGCCTCGAAAGCGCGGAGGAAGGCGGTCACGATCTTGGCGTCGAAGCGGCTGCCGGTCAGGCGGGTAATGGTGTCGACGGCAAATTGCAGGTTGTAGGCCTGCTGATAAGGCCGGTTGGTGGTGATGGCGTCGAAGGTATCGGCCACCGCGACGATGCGGGCAAAAAGGGGAATCTGCTCGCCCTTCAATCCGTCCGGATAGCCGCGGCCGTTCCAGGCCTCGTGGTGCGAGCGGATTGCAGGAATCATCTCCCGCAGCTGCTCGAAGGGAGTCATGATCTCCGCGCCCATCACGGTGTGCAGCTTCATCTGCTCATATTCCTCGGGAGCCAGCACGCCCTCCTTGCGCAGGATGCGGTCCTCGACTCCAATCTTGCCGACGTCATGGAGCAGAGCGCCGATCCAGATCTTGTGCTGCACGTCCTCAGGAAGCTGCAGGTAGCGGCCGATGGTCCGGCTGACCGAGGCCACGCGTTCGGAGTGGCCGCGAGTGTACGGGTCCTTGGCGTCGATGGCCGCCACGAAGGCGCGCAGCGAGCCGATGAACAGCTCGCGGTTGGTCTGCGCGGCCTGCCGAAGCTGGTGTACGTAGGAGGCCACGTGCCCGCTCATGCGGTTGAAATCCTCGGCCAGATCGGCGAGCTCGAAGGTAAGGCCATGCATCTCTACTCCGCCGCCGAAGTTGCCCTGGGCGATGTCGTGCGTGGTGGCAGCCAGGCGCTGGATGGGAAGGCTCACCCAACGCGCCCCCAGCAGCGAGAACAAAAGGGACATGCCTACCAACAGCGCCGTCGACAGGATCGCGGCGACGATCATCTTGTTGATGTCGCCGAAAGCCTCGGCGAGGGGTTTCTGCACCACCAATCCCCAACCACTCTCCTGGATATCGCTGACCTGGGCGAAGATGTCGCGCGCTCCCGCCGAGGTCTTGACCCGTTTGGTTGAAGTAAGAGTCATCGGCTTGTTTCTGAACGTCTTCAGGACGTCCGTATCGAGCTCCGCCTGCTTCAGGCCACCGCCTCCCGACCAAAGGGTTCCGTTCTGGTCGATGAGGAAGACTCCTACTCCCTGCTGCGCAACCTCCTGGGACATCTTTTCAAGGGGGCGGAATTTGAACAGCGCCTCCAAGATCAGCTTCGGCTCATCGGCGGCCTTGACGGCGATGGGAGTCGCCAGGACGACTCGCGGATCGTGGTTCCGTCCCAAGGCCACGAACTGGTATGCGGAGCTCTTGCCTTTCCGCGCCTTCTCGAAGGCCGAATCCATGGCAGCCTGGACCTCGGGAGCGAGGTGTCCCGGGCCCAATCCTTCGCCGTTGACGTCGAGCACCCGGATCGCCAGGAGATCGGGATTGCTATGCTGGAAGCTTTGGAGTTGCTGCCCCACCCACGGCTCCTGCAGACGCGCGGTTGCATCGTCTGGACCGGGAGCGAGAAGCAGGCCGACGCCGAACTGGAAAAGCTGCCGGCGAACCCCGGCCAGATAGGAGTCGACCTCGACCGACAAGGACTTGGCCTCGGCCGTCAGGTTGTCACGCTCGCTGTTGGCCAGTACTTTCTTGGCCTCCCAGAAGAGTACCCAACTGCTGATTCCCAAAGGGATGATCCCCGACAAAAGCAGCGCTACGACGAGGACCGTCCTCAACTTGAGGCGGCGCAGAAGACTTCGACGATTAGGCATGTCTATGAGCTTTGAGAGCTGGTGCGCGTGATTATACCCCGAGCCCGGAGATTTCTTACTCCCCAGTAAAACGTCCTACCGCCACCAAGGCTAAACGGGAAGATCGAGAGGGGCCTTGAGGAAGGCCCGCAGCTCGGTCCGGACCTCCTCCGCCGGAACGTCGCCGGCCATCCGGCCTTCACCCAGGGTGCGAGGAAGGACCCAGATGAGCCCCGACTCCAGAGCCTTCTTGTCGCGGGCCATGGCGGCCACGAGGATCTCGGGCTCGAGGCGCGGCAACGGCGGCAAACCGAGACGGAGGATCAGGGCGTGGACGCGCTGCGCCGTCTGGCGGTCGAGACCTCGGGAGACAGCAATCCGCAAGGCGAAGAGGATGCCGTAGCCCACGGCCTCGCCATGGCGCAGGCCGGTGTACTCGCAAGCCGATTCGATGGCATGGCCCAGAGTGTGGCCGAAGTTGAGCAGGCGCCGGTCTCCCTTCTCCGTCGGATCGCGCTCCACGACGGCGATCTTGGCGGCAGCGGCGGCGGCAACCACGGGCCCCAGTGCTTCGGGATCTCCTTCGAGCAGGATCTCGATCTGTTCCTCCAGCAGGACGAAGAGGTCGGGATCGAGCAGCGCCGCCATCTTCACCACCTCGACCATGCCGGCCCGCAGCTCCTCCCGCGGGAGGGTGGGGAGCACAGCGGTGTCGGACACCACCCAGCGGGGGTGATGAAAGAGGCCCACCGTATTCTTGCCGCCGGCAAGGTCGACGCCGGTCTTGCCGCCAATCGCGGCGTCCACCTGGGCGAGAAGCGTGGTGGGGAGCTGCACGAACTCGATGCCGCGCAGGAAGCAGCCGGCGGCGAAACCGCCGAGGTCGCCGACGCAGCCGCCGCCGAAGGCCAGAAGCCGGCTGTCGCGTTTGCCGCCCATTGCGAGCATCTCGTTCCAAAGCCGCTCGGCGGAGGCCACCGACTTGGCCTCTTCTCCATCCTCGACTTCGAGGATCACCCACCGTGACGCGCACCGCGACAGAGGACCGAGCCGGTCGCCATGGAGCGCCAGGACCCGCGCCGTCGTCACCACGAACGCCGTACGCCCCGCCAGCCACGCCGCGAGCTCCCCGTGAGCGACGGCCAGCGCGCCTTCCCCCACCAGGATCGGCGTGACGCCGTCCGGATGGCTGAGGGTGAGACGGCTGATGTTGGCGGTCATGGTCAGGACTCTTTTGAGTCTTCCCGCACCAAGGCTATCCCCAGCTCCTGCAACTGCTTGTCGTCCACTGCGGAAGGCGCGTCGGTCATCAGGTCGGCCGCCGAGGCGGTCTTGGGGAAGGCGATGACGTCGCGGATGGAGGGCGCTCCGGCGAGGAGCATCACCATGCGGTCGAGCCCCAGGGCGATACCGCCGTGGGGCGGGGCGCCGTAGCGCAGGGCTTCGAGGAAGAAGCCGAAGCGACTTTCAGCCTCCTCGGCGCTGATGCCCAGAATTTTGAAGATGCGGCTCTGGAGCGCCGTGTCGTGGATGCGGATCGAGCCGCCGCCGAGCTCGGTGCCGTCGAGAACGACGTCGTAGGCGCGGGAGCGGACGGCTCCGGGATCGCTCTCCAGCTTGTCCAGGTCCCGAGGATCGGGGCTGGTGAACGGGTGGTGCGTGGCAAACCAGCGGCCGGCCTCCTCATTCCATTCAAGGAGGGGGAACTCGGTGACCCAGAGGAAGGCGTGCTTGCCGGGCGGGATCAGCTTGTAGGCCTTCGCCAATTCGAGACGCAAGGTGCCCAAGGCCGTGGCCGCCACTTTGGCGGGCGCGGCTACGATCAGGGCCAAGCCCCCCTCCTCCAGGCCCAGGGCCTCGGCGGCGCCCTGGAGCTCGGCATCCGTCAAGGCGTTTTTCACCTGAAAGAGGACCTCGCCCCCCTTGCGCCGCAGAGTCAGGACGCCGGCCGCACCCGAACGGCGGGCGATCTCCGCCCATGCGTCCACTTCCTTGCGGCTGGCCTCGGCGGCGCCCGGCACGGCGAAACCCCGCACTACGCCGCCGGCCGCGACCGACTCCTTGAAGCCGCGAAAACCGCTGGCGCCCAGGCGCGCCGAGAGGTCCACGATCTCCAAGCCGAAACGCAGGTCGGGGCGGTCGCTGCCGAAGCGCTCCATGGCCTCGGCGTAGGTCAGGCGGGGGAACGGCTTGGGCAGCTCGATCCCACCCAGCGGAAAAATGCGGGCGAAAAGCTCTTCGATCATCTCGTAGACGTCCTCCTCGCTGGGAAAGGACATCTCCACGTCCACCTGGGTGAACTCAGGCTGGCGATCCGCCCGCAGATCCTCGTCGCGGAAACAGCGGGCAATCTGGATGTAGCGCTCGAATCCCGCCACCATCAGGAGTTGCTTGAAGAGCTGGGGCGACTGCGGCAGAGCGTAGAAGCTCCCCCGCTTGACCCGCGACGGCACCAGATAATCCCGTGCTCCCTCGGGCGTCGACTTGGTGAGAATTGGCGTTTCGACGTCGAGGAAATCCCGCTCGTGAAAGTAGTTGCGGACTTCGTGCACCACCCGGTCGCGGAGCACGAAGTTCCTCTGCAGCTCCAACCGGCGCAGATCGAGGTAACGGTAGCGCAGCCGTGTTTCCTCGGCCGCCTCGGTCTTGCCGTCGAGGGCGAAAGGCAGCGCCTCGGAGCGCGAGAGAATGGCCGCCCGCTCGGCCACGACTTCGACCTCGCCCGTCGGGAGATCGGGATTGACGTGCTCGGCACCGCGCCTCGTCACCTCGCCTTCGACCTCCACCACCCACTCGTTGCGCGCCGCCGACAGGGCCGCCGCGACCTCGGGCCGCTCGTCGGGGCGCAGCACTACCTGGACGACGCCGCTGCGATCGCGCAGGTCGAAGAAGATCAGTCCGCCGTGGTCCCGGCGGCGCTGTACCCAGGCCTGGAGGAGCACCCGCTGCCCCACGTCCCCGCTCGTGATCGTCCCCGCTCCCCGACGCTTCATGACCTCTCCTTTACTGCGATGAATCCGGAGGCGATCCCCGCTCGATTCCCGAGCCCAGGGTTTCGCGATAATGCTCTTTCAACGCCGAGTAGCGGTCACAAGTTTCCGCGATCCGCCGCGTCTCCTCTTCGGTCAGCGGCCGTACGACCCGCGCCGGGATGCCCAGCGCCAAATGGCCGGCGGTGATCCGGTGACCGGGAGCCACTACCGCCCCGGCGCCGACCTGCGCTCCATGCTCCACCACCGCACCGTCGAGAACGCGGGCGCCGATGCCGATCAGCGCGCCATCCTCGACGGTGCAGCCGTGCAGCACGGCCTGATGCCCCACCACCACTCCCGAGCCGATCACCAGCGGATGCCGGAGATAGGAAACGTGCAGCACCGTCCCGTCCTGGATATTCGTCCGTGCGCCGATGCGGATGAAGTTGACGTCCCCCCGGGCCGCGGTGTGAAACCAGAAGGAGACGTCGTCGCCCAGCGTCACGTCGCCGACCAGGTGGGCGCCGGGGGCCAGGAACACCCGAGCCCCCAGGGATGGCCACCGCCCCTGGTACGAATAGACGGGCATGGCGGGTTGCTATTTCGCAGCGGCGGACGCCGCCGGCTGCGCCGAGAGAAGGATTCGCTCATACAGTGGCAGCCGCTGCGGGAACTCTGCCTGGGTGGCCGACGCTACGATATCCAGGGAAACCTTCAGGAGCGGCAGCTTGAGCGTCAAACTGCTGCGCGCCTTGTCGCCCTCGCCGGTGTTCATCTGCACGAGAACTCCGCGCACGCCACCGATCTCCTTGACCTCTACCCGAGGCGCCGACCATTTGGGGTCGGCCGCATCATTGGCGCGGATATTAGCCGCCACTTTGTCGGGCTCGGCAAGCGAGACCATGCTCCCGCGCACCCAGATCAAGCGCGGATCCTCAGGGGGCTTGGCGTCGGCAGGACCGATCCACAGGCCGGGGTAACCTGCCACCTGGTGCGCCTCCCAACCCATGGGCACTTCGATCGTATACGGCAAGGCCTTCCCTGGGCCCGCCCCGAGCTCGATACGGTGAAAGGTCCCCTCCGCAGGTTTGCCGGGAGCGACAGTCTTGGAAGCAGGCGGCGCTGCCAGAGCCAGAGCCGACAGGGAAGAGCAGGCGATCGAGAAAAGACAAGTCTTGAGTTTCATAGCAGTTCCTTAGCGGGTCAATGGAGGCCCTTTCCGCGGGCCGGCCCAAGAGCATGGCATAAAATCCATGGGTGTCCAAAGCCATTCCCGGCGCGACGATCGACGTGGTCATCCCGGCCCTCAACGAGGAGGCGTCCTTGCCCCTGGTGCTGGCCGACCTCTCCCAGTTGGCGGTCCGCCGCGTCGTGGTGGCGGACAACGGTTCCGTGGACGGTACGGCCCGGGTGGCCCGGGAAGGAGGCGCCGAGGTGGTGGCGGCTCCGCGCCGGGGTTACGGCAGCGCCTGCCTCGCAGGCCTTGCCCACTTGCGGCAGACGGGACCGCCCGGAGTCGTCGTCTTCGTCGATGCCGACTACTCGGATCATCCCGAAGAGCTCCCTTCGCTGGTCGCGCCCATCCTCGCCGGCGACGCCGACCTGGTGATCGGCTCGCGAGTGCTGGGCCATCGTGAGCGGGGCGCCCTCCTTCCCCAGGCGAGAGCAGGTAACCTGGTGGCCTGCCTGCTCATCCGGCTCTTCTACGGACACCGCTTTACCGACCTCGGGCCGTTCCGCGCCATTCGCTGGGACGCCCTCGAGCGGCTGGACATGGCGGACCCGGATTTCGGCTGGACGGCGGAGATGCAGGTCAAGGCCGTGCGCCGGGGGCTGAGATCGACCGAGGTGCCCGTTTCCTACCGCCGCCGGACGGGAGTTTCGAAGATCACCGGCACCGTCTCCGGCACGCTGCGGGCCGGGTATAAGATCCTGTGGACCGTGGCCCGCCACATTGGAAGATCGAAAAAATGACCGCCATTCGTTCGGAGATCGACATCGAGGTCCGCTATGCCGAGACCGACCAGATGGGCGTCGTCCACCACGCCAACTACGTCATCTGGTTCGAGCTCGCGCGGACGAGCCTGTGCTCACTCTCCGGCTTTCACTACGCCGAGATCGAAGCGCTCGGCTACCTCCTGATGGTCACCGGAGTCGAGGTGCGCTATCACCGCCCGGCCCGCTATGGCGAAGTGGCCCGCGTGGCCTGCTGGTGCGAGCGCCTGGGCAGCCGCGGAATGCGCTTCGCCTACGAGGTGACCCGGGGAGACGAGCGGCTGGTCACCGGCACCACCGAGCACGTGTGGATCGACAAGGCGAAAGGAAGGCCGTGCCGCACTCCCGAGACCTTGCTGGAGCCTTTTCAGCGGCTGGCGGGAATAGACACCTGAGACATCGACAGCCGTTCGGGCCAGTCAGGATTGCGGCTGGATGAAGCGATACCCATAGACGAAGGGATCATCCTCCTGGGCAATCCGCTCAATCACCTCGACTGCTTCGCCGATGGTCATTTGATCGCGGTGGCGCTTTGGCCAACACAACATGCCGCGGAAGGGCTGGCCCTCCTCGCGATATTTCTTCGGACGCCACAACGCCCGCTCGTCGCTCGAAAGGACGACGTAACCTTTGTCGACGGCGTAGGTGAAGACCTGCTCGTCGTCCGACCCCTGCCCCAAGTCTGTCTTGAGGTCGACGACGCGCACCACCGTCCATCCGCGCCGCTGCAACGCCTGAACAAGGGACCGTGGCACGTGTTCGTCCACGAGCACCGGAAAGCGGCCGGCCATTCAGCGGCCGGCCCGAATCTGCTCTTGCTCGGCTTGTCGTCCGAGCTTCGCGTCTTCGGCGAGCGTGGCGTCGATCTCGTCCTGGTGGTCGTAGTAGTAGGTCAAAGCGGCATGAATCTCGCTGAGCGTCAAATCGCGTGACGAGAAATACTCCCTGAGCTCCTCGTCGGACACACCGGCGTTCCGAGCGCCGACGATGTCCATGACGCGCACGCGGGTGCCGGCAATGCACGGACGACCGCTCATCACTTGCGGTTCCGTCGAAATGTGAGGGTACGAAAGCGCGGGGAGCGTCGCCATTGAGATCACTATAGCACCGAGCTCTTCTGCACCTGTAGGGCTCCCCCGACCTCTCCTGATATCCTCTCCCTCGCGATGCAAGCAAACTCTGGAAACCACCATCACAACCTCCGGGCGATCGCCCACCGCGCCATGCTGGACCGCGGCCTGGAGCCCGATTTTCCTCCTGCGGCCCAGGCCGAGGCGGACCATCTTGCGTCCCCCGCTAGTGGCACCGGCCTCCGCGACCTGCGCCAGCTCCTCTGGTCGTCGATCGACAACGACGACAGCCGCGACCTCGATCAGATCGAGGTGGCCGAAGCCCAAGCCGAAAACGCCATCCGCATTTGGGTCGCCATCGCCGACGTCGACGCCCTGGTGCCACTGGGCTCGGCCATCGATCTTCACGCGAAGGTCAACACCACCTCGGTCTACACCGCCGCCCAGATCTTTCCCATGCTACCGGAGAAGCTTTCCACCGGCCTGACCTCGCTCAACGACGGCGAGGATCGCGTCGCCATTGTCATGGAGATGACGGTGGCCGCGGACGGCTCGCTCGCCGCTTCGGACGTCTATCCCGCCTGGGTGCACAACCATTGCAAGCTGGCCTACGACGCGCTGGCCGCCTGGCTCGAAGGCACCGGCCCCATGCCGCCCCCGCTTGCCGCGGTGCCGGGCATGGACGCCCAGATCCGTCTTCAGGACCAGGCCGCCTCCCGCTTGCGCAAACTGCGCCACGAGCAGGGAGCGCTGGAGCTCGAGACCATCGAGGCCCGGCCGGTGCTGGTCGACGGCAAGGTCACCGATCTCAGGGAGGACAAACCAAACCGGGCGAAGCAGCTCATCGAGGACTTCATGGTTGCCGCCAACGGCGTCACCGCGCGGTTCCTCGACCAGCACAACCTCCCCTCGCTACGCCGGGTGGTGCGTACCCCCAAGCGCTGGGACCGCATCGTCGAGCTGGCGGCCGGCCTGGGCGCACACCTGCCCGAGGAGCCGGACGCTCGCGCCCTCAACGAGTTCCTGGAGCAGCGGCACCAGAAGGATCCTCTCCGCTTTCCGGACCTCTCGCTCTCGGTCATCAAGCTCTTGGGGCCCGGCGAGTACATGGCCGATCCGCCGGGCGGCGACCCGCCCGGGCACTTTGGCCTGGCGGTCAAGGACTACACCCACGCCACGGCGCCGAACCGCCGCTATCCCGACCTCATCACCCACCGTCTGCTCAAGGCGGCCTTCGGTAAGCTGCCGGCTCCCTACTCGCTCGACGACCTGGCGCAACTCGGCCAGCACTGCACCCAGCAGGAGGACGCCGCCCAGAAAGTGGAGCGACAGGTGCGCAAGTCCGCGGCGGCCCTGCTGCTGGAGAACCGGGTGGGCGAGACCTTCGACGCCATCGTCACCGGCGCGTCGGACAAAGGGACCTGGGTGCGCACGCTTCACCCCCTGGTCGAGGGCCGCCTCGAACGGGGCTTCCAAGGGCTCGACGTAGGCGACCGGGTGCGGGTCCGCCTGCTTTCCACCGACGTCGAGCGAGGCTTCATCGACTTCGCCCGGGAGAATCATGGCCAAGCCCACTCCTGAGAGACAGTTCACCCCCTCCGACTTCTTTGCCTTCCGCACTCCTCTCCTCCCCTTCGAGGAGCTTGAGGCATTCTCCGCGGACCTCAAATCGCCGGCCGTCGTCAACGATCCATTGGCCTTGGAGACCGCTCTCGCCGCCGACCGCGAGCAGTTGCGCGCCCGCCTTGGGGTCCTGGCCGCCCGCCCGGAGGTGCTGGAGGCGGTCTTCCTCGCTTCTCCTTCGCTCTACGACAGTCTGGCGATCTGGCGGGCGGCGCCCGACAGCAAGAAGGGGGCGCGGGCCGAGCGCGCCCTGTTGCGCTACGTCTACCGAATGGCGGCGAGGGCCACCCCCTTCGGCCTCTTTTCCGGCTGTTCGCTGGGTCAGGTCCTGACCACTCCCGGCTCCCCCACCCGCATCGCCGTGGCCCCACGCGCCGCTTACGAGCGCCACACCCGGCTGGACATGGATTACCTCTTCGCTCTCTGTGAGGATCTGGGGCGCGACCCCGGCGTGCGCGAGGCGCTCCTCTACCGGCCGAACTCCAGCCTCTACCGCGCCGCCGGCCGGCTGCGCTACGCCGAAGCGCGCCTGGAGAACAAGGTTCGCTCCCACCACCTGGTGGCGGTCGACGTCTCGGACTACCTGGAAGAGGCCCTCCGCCGCGCCGAGGGCGGCGCCCGCGCCCGCGATCTCGTGGATGCCCTGGTGGCCTTCGATCCCGATGGGGAGGTGACTCCCGAGGAGGCGTTCGAGTTCATCACCGAGCTGATCGACAGCCAGATCCTGGTCTCCGACCTCTCCACTCCAGTCACCGGGCCCGAGGCCATCCACGACGTGATCGCGCAGCTCAACGAGTTGCCGGTAGGCGTTACCGCCGCCAGCGGCGCCGTCGAGCGCCTGGTGAAGGTGCGGGACGAGTTGGCGGCCCTCGACGCCGCCGGCCCCGGGCAATCTCCCGCGCGCTACGAGGCGATCGCCGAGACTCTGCGCGAGCTGCCGACTCCGGTCGAGATGTCGCGCCTCTTTCAGCTCGACATGGTCAAGCCCGCCGACCAGGCCGTGCTGGGAGCAGACGTCCTGGAAGAGCTTGGGCGTGCCGTCGACATCCTCTACCGCCTCGCCAGCGACCGTCCCACGGAGGGGTTGGACCGCTTCCGCAAGGACTTCAACGAGCGCTACGAAGGGCGCGAGGTGCCGCTGCTCGAAGCCCTGGACGAAGAGGTGGGCATCGGCTTCGAACGCTCGGCCGACTCTGGCGCCGAGGCCTCTCCCTTGCTGCGGGGGCTCGTCCTCGCCGGTACTCCCGCCGAACCGACCATCGCCTGGGGGCGGGTGATGGCGGTGCTCCTCGCCAAGGTCCACGACGCCCTGGCCAAGGGAAAGCGGGAGATCGACCTCACGGCCGAAGATCTGGAGAAGATGGCGCCGACCGAAGGCGCTCCGCCCAAATCGCCGCTCCCTGACACCCTGCACGTCATGGCCACCGTCGCCGCCGCGTCGCCAGCGGCCCTCGAGTCGGGCGACTTCCGCCTTCTCTTCGACAACGGCGGCGGCCCGTCGGGAGCCCGGCTTCTCGGCCGCTTCTGCCATGCCGATCCGGAGCTCGACCGCTTGGTCAAGGAGCACCTGCGCGCCGAGGAGTCCCATCGACCCGACGCGATCTTCGCCGAGATCGTCCACCTCCCTCAAGGGCGGATCGGCAACATCCTGGCGCGCCCCGTCTTACGCGACTACGAGATCCCCTTTCTCGGCCGGTCGGGCGCTCCTGCCGAGCATCAGCTCCCGGTTTCCGATCTGCGGGTCTCGGTCGCCGGCAATCGCATCGTGCTGCGCTCGGCGCGCCTGGGAAAGGAAGTGATTCCGCGGCTTACCAGCGCCCACAACTTCTGGCGCGGCAGCCTCGGCGTCTACCGCTTCCTCTGCATGCTCCAGGGCCAGGGCGTGCTGGGGGGCATGAGCTGGAGCTGGGGCGCCCTGGACGGCGCGGCGTTCCTACCGCGCGTCACTGCGGGCCGGCTGGTGCTCACCCGCGCCTCCTGGTGGGTGGTGGAATCCGAGATCAAAGCCCTCGCCAAGGCGCAGGGAGCCGCGCGCTACGCCGCCGTACAGAAGTGGCGGGGAGAGCGGAATCTTCCCCGGCTCATCGCCCTGGTGGATGCCGACAACGAGTTGCTCGTCGACCTCGACAACATCCTCTCGATCGATACCTTCCTGGACGTCATCGAGGAGCGCGATCGCGCTCGCCTGGTGGAGGTCTTTCCTGGGCCGGACGAGTTGGCGGCGACCGGCCCCGAGGGCCGGTTCCTCCACGAGATCCTGGTGACCTATGTCCGCAAACCGCGGGCGGCGCAGACCGAAAAGATGACGCTGACGGAGCGTCCGGCTGTCCTTGCGCCACCGCCCTTGGCTCGCACCTTCCCACCCGGCTCCGAGTGGCTGTACCTCAAGGTCTACACCGGCACTTCGACGGCCGACGGCCTGCTGCGCGAAGTCGTGGCGCCGGTCGCCCGCGAAGCGCTCGCCCAAGGCGCAGCGGACAGTTGGTTCTTCATCCGCTATGGCGATCCGGAGTGGCACCTGCGCCTGCGCTTCCATGGCAAGCCGGAGGAGCTTGGCGGATGGCTGCTCCCCCGCCTGCACGCCGAGCTCGGCCCCCGTCTGGCGGACGGCCGGCTGTGGAAAATGCAGCTCGACACCTATGAGCGGGAAGTGGAGCGCTATGGCGGGCCCGAGGGGGTGCTGCTCGCCGAGTCGATCTTCGAGGCCGACAGCGACGCCGTCCTCGCCATGGTCGAAATGCTCGAAGGCGACGAAGGGGCCGAGGCGCGCTGGCGGCTCGCCCTGCGCGGCGCCGACATGCTGCTCACCGACCTCGGCCTCGAAGGCGACGACCGGATGCGAACGCTGCGGGGAATGAAGGAATCCTTCGGCCGCGAGTTCGGCGGCGGCAAGAGCCTGCGCGTGCAGCTCGACCAGAGGTTCCGCAAGGAGGGACGGAGCCTCGTCCCGTTGCTCGACCCGGCGGGCGACGACGCCAGCGATCTCGCTCCCGCCCTCGCCGTGCTGCGCCGCCGCTCGGAGCGACTGGCACCGGTCTGCGCCGAGTTGCGGGAGCGTGCAGCCGCCGGCCGGCTCAACCAGTCCGTCGCCGATCTCGCCCCCAGCTTCATTCACATGCACGTCAATCGGATGATCCGCTCCGCCGCCCGCGCCCACGAGCTGGTGCTCTACGATTTCCTGTACCAGCTTCATGAATCGCGAGCAGCGCGGGCACGCAAAGGGAGCAAGCCGGAGAAGGCGGTGCCGGCAGCGGCTTCTTGAAGATCACGTAGTATAGAGGCCATGGCAGAGCTGAAGATGAAGACTGTGGGTCGGCGCAAGATCGACACGTCTCTGGCCGACACGGACCGTCTGCTCCAAACGGCCTGGGCTCTTCGCGGGACCCCGGCCCTCGTCCCCAGGGGGGTGTATCGTTTCCGCAGCTTCGAGGAGGCGGACGAATGGATGACGAGGATGATGGCCCGGACTCACGTGCGCCGACGATCGAAGACCTTGCCGAGATCTGCGACGCCCTCAACCGATCCGAAGCCCGGTACCTTCTGATCGGCGGCTTTGCCGTCATCGCTCACGGCGCCGGCCGGACTACCAAGGACATCGACTTCCTCATCGACCCCTCGCCCGAGAATGTAGGTCGCATCAAGACCGCTCTCGGCTTCCTCCCTGACAATGCGGTGGCTCTCGTCGCCGACACGGACATCGAGACCTACAACGTCGTCCGGGTGGCGGATGAGGTTGTCATTGATCTCATAGGACGCGCCTGCGGGGTGTCCTATGAAGATGCCAGGACGGACGCTGAAATCCGGGAGATCGAACGAATCCAGGTGCCTGTCGCCAGCAAGCAGACCTTGATTCGTACCAAGAGGACAATTCGCCCCTCCGACCAGATCGACCGAGATTTCCTGGAGGCCCTTATCCGCGAGGAAGACGCAGCAAAACGCTCAAAGCGGTGACACTGGGTCATCCCTGCCAGCTTTCTCGCATTGCGGAACGGTGTTTCGAGACGTTCCACCCACGAGTGGAGCCCCGAACTCCCGTTCCTAGGTCCAAAGTATATGAACTTTAGTTGCCGCCATATGGGATTGCGCCCTTGGAGTGACACCAAGTCCTCATCTCAAATGAAGAAGCCAAACTTTCATATGAAATGAGCCTCTCGGTATATGAGGCTCTAGGTCTTCTACATGAAGACCGCTCCGCGAAGCTCGTGGACACCACCAAGAACTGGGACGAGCGGCTCACAGGGTCTCGCGGAGGCTGCTTCATATACTGCCGCCAAAAGTTCATATACCTTGGAGGCTCGGGAGCAATCCGCGCTCTCAGGGCATATACTTTTGGGACGAAGTCATATACGAAAGGTCCCTTTACACCGGTGAAACCTGCAGCACCCGGTCCCACGCCGGCTCCACCGCCGTCGCCGCCGCCATCAGGACCAACCCGATGCCCGCCGAGCCGGTAAGGAAGCCGGCATCTTCCCGCCAGCCGAGCTCTCGGTCCTCGTTGGGCGCCCACGCTAGGAAGCCGCCGATTCCCTCGCCCCGGCGTAACGCCAGGGCCTCGTCGATCCAGCGCCGGGCCGCATCAGCGAGGGCGGGATCGCCGGTCGCCTGGTGAAGGCGGTTGAAGAGGTGGGCAACGCCGGCCGCACCGTGGCAGATCCCGACGTCAATCACGGAGGATTCCTTCAGCGAACGCTCCGCGGTACGGCGAGCGATCTCCAGGGCCTCGGCCTCCCAGGCCCGCTCCCCGACGGCGCGGGCGGCGACCATTAGAGTGGTGGAAATCCCCAGATCGCCGTAACACCAGGCGACTCGCGAGGGGGCCGGCGCTGCGCCAGAGGCCACGTTGTAGCCGAAAGACGACCCTAGATCAGGCGGCAGCTTCTGGGCCAGCAGCCACTCCACAGCGCCATCCAACAGCGGACGGCACTCCACGCCGGCTCTCTGCGCGAGCCCCAGCAGAGCGATGACGCCGGGCACGCCGTGGGCAACGCCCAGGTTGTAGTTGCCCGCCGGGAAGTTCTCGGCGTCCTTCTCGGACATGATCTCCGGCCCCGTCCGCCAAGTGATTCCCTGGGGATTGAGCTCGGCGAGCTCGGTCAGCCGGGCCACCACCCGGCGCAGGCACTCTTCCCCACCGGGACGCGGCAGCCGCTCCAGAGCGAAGACGCCGAAGCCCACGAGGCCGGAAATCAGGTCATAGTGCCCCTGCCAAGGCGTCAGGGCCACGTGCTCGACCAGCGCCGCGGTCACCTCCTCGCCGGCATCCTCTTCACCGTCGATGTCCTCATAGAGCTTTCCCGCCAGGTGCTCCAAGGTCCACGCGACCCCCGAAAAACCGCTGTAGAGGCTGGGCATGAGCGGGTTCTCCGCGGTCGCCGAGATGGTCCGCTCCAGCAGCTCCATGGCAACTTCGTCAAATCCCTCGCCAGGGCGCGCCTGATCGAGGTAGGAAAAGAACAGAGCGAGCCCCGACTCACCGCCGGCCAGACCCGGGCTAATGCCGAGCGACGAGGAAGAAATCCTGGGCTGAAGATCGGCGGCGATCTCTCCGACCACCTGCATGACCTGGTCCGCCGAGTCGGCCGCGAGAACGGGACGCCATGTGGAATTTGAATTCATAGCCGGAAGAGGATATCGCGGACCATCTCACTTCCGCCTGCTATTCTTCCCCGCCATGCGCAGGCTCCAGCTTCTCACCGGCGGGGAGAGCCACGGTCCCGGCCTCACCGCACTGCTCACCGGCCTCCCCGCGGGGCTGCGAGTGGACCTCGACCTGCTCGCCCACGATCTAGCCCGCCGCCAGCACGGCCACGGCCGCGGCCGGCGAATGCAGATCGAGAAGGACACCGCCGAGATCCGCGCCGGCGTGCGCGGCAGCGAGACTCTCGGCTCCCCCGTGGTGCTGTGGATCGCCAACCGCGACTACGCCAACTGGGAGAAGGTGATGGGTCCGGAGGAGATCGATCCCCGCCTGGCCGAGCTGCGGCGCCTCAAGTCTCCCCGCCCGGGCCATACCGATCTGGCCGGAGGGATCAAATACGACCGGCGCGACCTGCGGGACATCCTGGAGCGCGCCTCGGCTCGGGAGACCACCGCCCGCGTCGCCGCCGGCGCCTTCGCCCGCATGTTCCTGCGCGAGTTTAGCGTGGATATCAAGAGCGGCGTCCGCTTCCTGGGCCCGATTGGCGCCGGCAATCCCCTTCCCACCTGGGAAAATCTCCTGAGGATGGACGAGACCTCTCCCCTTCGGGCCATCGATCCCACTCTAGAGCCCGAGATGGTCCGTCTCGTCGATCAGGCCAAGGAGGACGGGGATACCTTGGGCGGAGCCGTGACGGTGATCGCGCACAACGTGCCGGCGGGCCTGGGCTCGCACGTGCAGTGGGACGAAAAGCTGGACGGCCGTCTGGCGCAGGCCATCCTCTCCATCCACGCGGTGAAAGGAGTGGAGATCGGCTCGGGAATCGTGGCCTCCCAGGGTTTCGGCAGCGCCGCTCACGACGCCATCGAGCGCACCGCCGACGGCCGCTGGACTCGCCCCACCAACCGTGCCGGCGGCCTCGAAGGGGGCGTCACCAATGGTGAGGACGTGGTGATCACCGCCTACAAGAAGCCCATCGCCACCCTGCGCAAAGGACTCCCCAGCGTCGACCTCGACACCCTGGAGCCCCACGCCTCACAGTACGAGAGGAGCGACGTCACCGCCCTCCCCGCCGCCGGAGTCATCGCCGAGGCCATGGTCGCCCTGGTTCTTGCGGATGCCCTGCTGGAAAAGCTCGGCGGAGATTCGATGGCCGAAGTTCGCGCCCATTGGGAGGCGACGATGGCCTTGCAGAAGGCTTGGCCGGGGCGGAGATAGGCAACACCCCGAGCGGTTTTGCTTTAAACTGACGCCATGACCAAAATCGACCTACAGCGCGAGGTTCTCCGGTTACCCGTCGAGGATCAGCTCGAACTGGCGGAGGCCATTTGGGACCGGGTGGAGCACACTGCTCCTCAGCCTCCCCTTCCTGACTGGCAGCGAAGCCTCCTCGACGAACGAATCGCGGCCGACGATGCGGAACCTGAAGCTGGCTCTTCCTGGGTCGAGGTCAGGCAGAGAATCCTCTCCAATCTATGATGAGCCGCCTCCCGCTTTCGGTCGGACCGCAAGCGGAACCGGAGACTCAAAGGTCAGCTCACTGGTACAACAACGAGTCGCCCGGCCTTGGAGAGGCCTTTCTTGAGGTCGTCCATCAGACCCTGAATGCGGTTTCTGAGAACCCATACCAGTTTCCCCGGGTTCACCCCATCGTCGGGACGCGCTTACTAGGCGCGATCCGCTACATCGTCTTCCGCGACGCCAGCAAACTCCTTCTCGATTCTCGCCTGCCGTGTTCCCGCTGGCGCAGCATCAGCCCGTAGGGCTCGCGTCGACGCCTTCCTGAGTTCTCTTTTTCGGCAGCGTCCGAGTCTTTGATGTCTCTGATGTCCTTTGTGTCCTTGCCTCTAGCTTCGAGCGCTGCCTCTACCTCGTTTTCCCGCGGGGAGACACTGCGTTACACTTCCCTCCAATGCCTGCCCAGCTCGAGGATGGGGACTATCGGCGGCTGCTCCAGTTCCGCGTCGATCTGCGGCGGTTCCTGCATTGGAGCGAGGAGCAGGCCGAGAAGGCGGGACTGACGCCAGCTCAGCACCAACTCCTGCTGGCCATCCGCGGGCACCAGGGCGCGGGGGACGAAGGCCCTTCCATTGGCGACGTCGCTGGCTATCTGCTGCTGCGCCACCACAGCGCCGTGGGACTGGTGGACCGTGCGGTCAAGGCAGGTCTGGTCGAGCGGCGCGAAGACCCGGTGGACCGCCGGATGGTGCGGTTGAGTCTCAGCGCCCTGGGCTCGCGGACCTTGGAGCAGCTCTCCGAGCTCCACTTGGAGGAGATGAAGCGGCTGGCACCCCGGATCCAGGTGATTTCGCAGCCGTAGGTTCGAAAACGGGCTAGCTTGGGCGGGTGAGCCCATCGGGCCGGACTGGCGTATCATCGCCCCGTGGACTTTGCCAGCCTTCTGGTCCTCACGACCCTGCTCCAAGGCGCCGCCCCCCAGCAGGCCGCTTCTCCCGGCGAAACCGCCGCGCAAGAAACTACCGTCGACAAGGATGGCAAGCCGCTCAAGGTCCGGCAGGTCCACGTCATTACGCAGAACATCTTCGATCCCAAGAAGCCCGGCGAGGACAGGCGCCTCTTCCGGTTGGCTGACCGCCTTCATATCGTCACTCGGCCGGAAGTCGTCGAACGCCAGGTGCTGATGAAGCCCGGCGACGACTATTCCGCACAGGCGGCGGCGGAGTCGGAGCGCATCCTGCGCCGCAACCGCTACCTCTATGACGCCGAGGTGAAGCCGGTGCTGGTGGGCGACGGCCAGGTAGACCTGGAGGTCGTGACCCGCGACGTCTGGACCCTCCAGGGCGGGATCGGCTTTCGCCGCTCGGGGGGCGCCAACACCACCCGGTTCCAAGTCCAGGACGTCAACTTCCTGGGCACCGGCAAAGGGATCTCGCTGACCCACGAAACCACGGTGGACCGCACTTCCAGCGAGATCTCGTACGACGACCCGAGCCTCGCGGGCACCCACGGACGGCTCAGCCTCGCCTACGCCGACAACAGCGACGGCACGCTCAAGGACCTGACCCTGGAGCGCCCTTTCTACTCGCTCGACACTCGCTGGGCCCTGGGTGTCCAGGCCACCACCGACGACCGCGTCGACTCGCTTTACAACCTGGGGCATGTCTTCGACCGCTTCCAGCACCAGGAGGACGTCTTCGGGGTCTATACCGGCTGGTCGCCGGGGCTTTCCGGCCGCCACACCCACCGCTTCCTCGCCGGCTTCTTCTTCGACCGCGACCGCTTCGGACCGGCAGCAGGGACCGCGCCGCCGGTTCTCCTGCCGGGCGACCGCACCCTGGCCTATCCCTGGGTAAGCTACGACTACCTTCAGGATGGTTACTTCACGGCCCGCGACATGGACCGTATTCAGCGCACCGAAGACGTCAACATGGGCCGCCAGTTCCATCTGCGGATCGGCTACTCGTCCACGAGCTGGGGCGCCACGCTCAACCGCGTGGTGGCCGACGCCTCGGCGGCGACCGGCTGGCATCCGGGTCCCCGCCAGATCCTGCTCGCCGGTTTTCAGGGCAGCTCCCGCTTCGGCGGCAGCGGCGCCGAGAACCTCCTGATGGGTGGCAGCCTGCGCTACTACGTACGCGACTTCGGCGATCACATCTTCTACGCCGCCCTCTCCGGCGACATCAGCCACCAGCTCGATCCTGAGCGGCAACTCCTTCTGGGGGGAGACACGGGTCTGCGCGGCTATCCCCTGCGCTACCTTCAAGGCGACCGGCGGGTGCTGCTGACGCTCGAGCAGCGGTTCTACAGCAGCCGCGAGCTGTTGCATCTCCTCCACCTGGGGGCCGCCGTCTTCTTCGACGCCGGCTCCGCCTGGTTCGAGGATGGCGACGGCAAGGTGGCGGCCCGGCGCGCGCTGCTCAAGGACGTCGGCTTCGGCCTGCGCTTCGGCTCCAGCCGCTCCTCCCGCGGCTCGATGATCCATCTCGACCTCGCCTTCCCCCTCAACGGCGACAGCTCGATCAAGCGCGTACAGTGGCTGGTGTCGACGAGCGACACGTTCTGATCTGACCGATCTGACCGATCTGACCGATCCGACGGATGCGGAAGATTCTCCCCCGCCGCCGTGTTATCCTTGATCGAGCGGTTCGCCGCCCCCCGTTTCCCTCCGACCCTTGCTGCACCGGCAGGGCCGTAGGGTTCGCTCCGCAGCAACTTGCCACGGGCTCGTCCCTTCCTTATAATGGGTAGGCCAGCTTGCCCTGACCGGTGACGGTCGGTAAGAAGTGGGCCACCAGCCCACTTTTTTTGTTGGGCAAGAAGACGATCTGGAACAGAGGAGAACGCAATCGGAACATGTCCGCCGCCCTCAGCCGTTTCGCCGAGATCATTCCGGAGCTTGAATCCGTTGCGTCGGCTTCAGGCTGCGAGCTGCTGGCCGCCGAGCTCAAGGGTGGCATCATGCGGCTGATCCTCGACAAACCGGAGGGGGTCACGCTGGACGATTGCCAGCACGTCTCCAAACAGGCTTCGGCCCTGCTCGACGTGCTGGACTTCGGGTCCGGACGCTACGTCCTGGAAGTCTCCTCTCCCGGTCTCGACCGCCAGCTCTACCGGCCGCAAGACTACGAACGCTTCGCCGGCCGGCTGGCGCGGGTGACGGTGCAGGACCCGGAGAGTGGCAAGAAGAAGACGGTGGTGGCGCGCCTCGAAGGGCTGCGCCGGCCCCAAGGGGCGGACACCGACGAAACCCAAGTCGCCGAGAACGCCGAGGTCGTCCTCGCGGACGACAAGAGCGGCGAGCGTCAGGCGATCCCCCTCAAGAACGTCAAGCTGGCCCGGCTGGAAATCGAGCTGTAGCGGGCGTTAATCGAGCAAGCGAGATCGCAGAGAGATAGGAAGAAACTCAATGGCCCAGGCACAAACTGCGGAAGTGAATCTCAACGAGATCTTGCGCCAGGTCGCGCGTGAGAAGGACATCGACCTGGAGCGCTGGATCTCCGCCCTCGAGGACGCCATGGCGTCGGCGGCGAAGAAGCAGCACCGGATCAAAGAGCCGGTGCGCGCTCATCTCGACCGCGAGAGCGGCAAGTTCGACGCCTTCATCGTCAAGCAGGTGGTGGAGACGGTGGAGGATCCGCTCGCCGAGTGGACGGTCGACGAGGCGCGAGATCACAAGGCGAACGCCGAGGTGGGCGACGAGATCCACCTTCCCATCTCCACCGACGGCCTGGGCCGCATCGCCGCGCAGAACGCCAAGCAGGTGCTCTACCAGCGGGTGCGCGAGGCCGAGCGGGAGAACATCTACAACGAATACATCGACCGCGTGGGCGAGGTGCTCAACGGCACCGTCAAGCGCTTCGAGCGCGGCGACATCATCATCGACCTCGGGCGCACCGAGGCTGTGGTGCCGCGCTCCGAGCAGGCCCGGCATGAGCGCTACAGCCAGGGCGAGCGCATCCGCGCCGTCATCGTCGAGGTGCACAAGCAGCCCAAGGGGCCGCAAATCGTGCTCTCGCGCACCGATCCCCGCCTGCTGGTCAAGCTGTTCGAGACCGAGGTGCCGGAGATCTACGACGGCACGGTGGTGATCAAGAACGCGGTGCGCGCGCCCGGCGAGCGGGCCAAGGTGGCGGTCTACAGCCGCGAGCGCGACGTCGATCCGGTCGGCGCCTGCGTCGGCATGAAGGGCTCGCGCGTGCAGTCGATCATCCGCGAGCTGCGCGGC